>OJQG01000055.1_pt1 | contig 77288 bp, 73 predicted proteins | sample 1598701 | NCBI WGS metagenome assembly OJQG01 (sample SAMN03922504, study PRJEB24848) | human gut metagenome | isolation source: stool sample | host: Homo sapiens | place: Germany | collected 2011-11 | reverse complement strand
GGTTGATATTGACGCTCAAAGCATTGTCATCCACATATAGCTGATTGTCCCATAGATAATCTACAATATCATTACGGGAACAAATCTTTCCTGCGTGTTTGAAAAGATAATATAATATTTTCAATTCATTCTTTGTCAGTTCTGCTTGGTTACCGTCATATTCAATCGTGCTACTTTCTAAGTGAAGAATCGCTCCTTGCCAATTCAGACGCTCAATTTGTTCTATCGGGTAAGCTCGTTTCATCAAGGATGAAATCTTTGCCAGCAGAATTGCTGTGTTATAAGGCTTGGTGATAAAAGCATCTCCACCCAGCAAAATACTGTTCAATTCATCCATGTCCGTATTGCAGCTTGTTACAAAGATAATCGGTACATTGGAAAAACTGCGGATTTGAGAACAGATTGAGTAGCCGCTTTCTTGTGGCAGCTTTATGTCCAGCAAAATCAAATAGGGATGAGTATTTTTGACCGCTTGCATAACTGATGTAAAGTCAGTAACTGCGGATGCCTCATATCCGTTTCCGTTTAACAGAACTTGTAATTCAGTTTGAATGATTGGGTCATCTTCGATGATGAGTATTTTATATTTTTCCATGATTACATGTCCCTTTCTTTGAATATTTAGTACCACCAAGGCAGTTCCAGCCAGAAGTTATCCAGAGCCAATTTCTCCGTGGACTTTGCTCTGCTCTCTGACAGATGGAAGTGCTTCGCCGTTTCGCTCAGAGGATGGAGGACATCGTCCTCAAAGCCAAAGCGATACCAGAGATAGGCTTTCTCTCGCTCATCAATCATTTCCAGAGCCGTATGGATTTCTTCGTGGGTTTCCTTTGCAATGAAAATCTGCTCTGGGTTCTGTACTCTGGAATCTGCTATAAATTCATGTTGTCCCTTATTCTCGCCCTTTTTGACCTCATCCAGACGAATGATACAGTCCAGATTTTTGGCTTCAAAGGTAGGATTCAGCCTGCGGATGTAGTCCAGCATGGCATTATGAATAGCCGGGGCAGCATAGGTCAAAAACTTGTTCCCGTAGTCGGGTTGAAAGCTGCTTATGCAGCCCAGAAGCCCCAATGAACCCTCCTGCACCAAATCGTTCAGTTCAATGCCGAGGGCAACGTTCAGCTCCCGCTGTGCGCTCCATATCTCGTATGCCGTCTTTCGGATAAACCGCAGATTGTTCTCTACAAGGGCGTTTTCTGCCCATTTGTCACCGCTCTGCGCCGCAATACAGAGCTGCTCGTTAGTTATCTTGTCCATCATCTTCCGGCAGCACCATCGTCTGCATCAGCCCCAGCAAGGCTTTGTTAAAGTTGTCCAGAGCTTCCTGATTGACTCCATCGACACCGGAAATGCTGCCTGTAATAGCATCAACAACTGCTTCCGGCGTGATGGTCGGATTCTGCATATCCTGCCCCTTGGTCAGCTCGGCAAACATCTTTTCGGTGGCTTCCTTGCTGATTGCCTTGGCTGCGACCAAATCGCTGCCTGCTTCTTTCTTGATTTCCTTAACCACCGTCATAAAGGTGTTTTGAATCGTGGTCTGGTCTGCCTGATAAGCGGGAATTTTCATGGCATTAGCGGTTCGGGCTGCCTGTACTGCTTCGGGAGCTTGGTTCTGTCCCAACAGCAGAGAGCCAACGGTAGCAAACATCTGGTTTTGTGCGGCATATCCTCTTGCAAGGGTATCATCCATATACTGTGCAATCATATAAGTAACCATGGCAAAGCGGGGATTTTCCAGCAGACGGTTGACTACATCATTGTTGACCTTTCCGGTATAAAGATTCTTTGCAGCTTCAACAGATAATCCCAGTTCTGAAATATCGTAGTTCTTTTTATCCGGGATTACGGTCGTACCCAAGATAAAGTCCGTGGACACATTGAACACTCTGGCGATGCGGATAACGCTTTCTTCGCTCAGCTTTTCGGTCTTTCCGCTAAGGAAGCGGCTGATGGTGCTTTCATTCACATCAATCCGAAGTGCCAGTTCTCGCTGGGTCATCTTGCGTTCTCTCATTACATCAACGATTCTTTTCCGAACATCGGCGGGTAAATAAGTATCAGCCATTATGCTTCCTCCCCTCTGTCTGTTTTCTGTTTGATATATTTTCCGCTTTTAATGCGGGCATCTGTCGGCTTTTCAGCGTCCTCCGGGATGATCCAGCGGCTTCCTGCCCGCTGTGCGCCCGGTATGCGGTCATTGTTGCAGAGGATACCAACTCTTCGGGGAGAGATACCCCATTTCTCGGCAACTTCAAATGTAGACAGGTATTTCATTTCTGTATCATCCCTCCTGATTCATATTAACTTCAATTATATTCTATTTACGGAACAATATCAACCAACTTTGTGTGAACACTGCCGTCTCGAAACTTGCATTTTTTCAAGTTTTCGGGGCGGCTTTTTGCTTTGCTTGCGGAAGTGCCTGATTTTTCGGTTGAAAGCGTTTTTCTGCGTATATTCAGGCAGATGAAAAAATCATCGAGAAAAATCAAGGAGGTTATGCAAATGAACATTTTTGAAACAGTCAAGGCGGCGGTCACGGTTAGGCAAGCCGCCGAACACTACGGGCTGAAAATCAATCGCTCCGGGATGATTTGCTGCCCTTTCCACGATGACAGACACCCCAGCTTGAAGCTGAACGAGGATTACTTCTATTGCTTCGGCTGCGGTGCCAAGGGAGATGTGATTGACTTTGTGGCAAGGCTGCTTGACCTGTCTGCCTATGAAGCAGCGCAGAGACTGGCTGCGGATTTCGGACTGGACAGGCCGCCGTCCGTGGTGGCACAGGTAAAGAAGTACCGTCCCCGTGTGAATCAGTCGAAACAGGACGAGCTTTTCTGCATGAATGTGCTGTCCGGGTATCTTCATCTTTTGGAGGACTGGAAAGAGCGATATGCTCCCGAAGCACCGGAGGACGAGCCGGATGAGAGGTTCGTGGAAGCTTGCCACAAGCTGGAATATGTGGAGTATCTGAACGATTTGCTCCTTATGAGCGATCAGGAAGAAAGGACTGATACCGTCAAGGAACTTTTGACAGACGGAACGATTGCAAGAATGCAAACACGACTGGACGAGCAGAAAAAGGAGGTGCGCTGCCATGTCAGAGAACAGGAAATTGCTTGAGATGAATGTGCCGATGTGGTTTGACGGCAAGAGTATCAATGAAGCTCTGTTTTGTGAAGATTTTCTGAGAACCCGTCAGATTATCTTTGCAAACGGAGCTTTTTTCACACCTGATGGTCGAGTGACGGACGACCTGCCGCTTCGTGGCGAAATCTTTGAAGAATTGAAATATTGTGCCGTGAACAACATTCCCCGCAAAATCAGCAACATCATTGAGATTATGAAGCTGGCGGCTCATGTGGAGGACTTCCCGCCGGAGCAGGACAGGATTCATCTGGCAAACGGTACGCTCATGCTGGACGGCACTTTTACAGAGGGGAAGCCGGATATTGTGAGAAACAGGCTCCCGGTTTTCTATCGCCCGGATACTCCGAAACCTGTGCTGTGGCTTTCCTTTCTGAATGGTCTGCTTTACCCGGAGGACATCCCTACCTTGCAGGAATTTATCGGCTATTGCCTGATTCCCTCCAATAAAGGACAGAGGATGATGGTCATTAAGGGCAATGGCGGCGAGGGTAAATCCCAAATCGGTGCGGTGCTGGGGCAAATGCTGGGCAGTTCCATGAAGGACGGAAGCATTGGTAAAATCTCTGAGAACCGATTTGCCCGTGCCGATCTGGAGCATATCCTCCTATGCGTGGATGATGATATGCGAATGGAAGCCTTGCGCCAGACCAATTATGTGAAATCCATTGTGACAGCTCAAGGGAAAATGGATTTGGAGCGCAAGGGCAAACAGAGCTATCAGGGCTGGATGTTCGCCCGTCTGCTGGCTTTCTCCAACGGAGATTTACAGGCATTGTATGACCGAAGTGACGGTTTCTACCGCAGACAGCTTGTGCTGACCACAAAGGAAAAGCCTGCCGGAAGAATGGATGACCCTGACCTCGCCCAGAAGATGAAAGCTGAGGTGGAGGGCATTTTCCTCTGGGCGTTTGAGGGATTGCAGCGTCTGGTTGCCAACAATTTCAAATTCACGGAAAGTGAGCGCACCAAAACCAACCGAGAGTCCGTCAAGCGTGACAACAACAATATTTTCGACTTCATGGAGTCTGAGGGCTATATCCGGCTGAAAGCGGATGCTTCCATCAGCTCCAAGGAGCTGTACGAAATTTATCGGATGTGGTGTGAGGAAAATTCTCTGCCGCCCCTGAAATCCCGCAGCTTTAGTGACAGTGTGGTGGCAAATTTAAGTCGCTACAATCTGGAACACACCAACAAAATCACAAACTCTGCCGGGCGCAGGGTGTGGGGATTCATGGGAATTGAAGCCGTAGCCCGTCCGAATATAAATGGGTTTTACGACGTTTCGCCGTGTACGTACGTACCGGAGGAATGGCGGGATTGATTTTTTGGTACGTACGTACACAGCGTACGAGCGTAAATCACTCCTGTATAAAACCTTCGTGACGTACCCAAATGACAGGAAAAAGTCAGTCTTTTTTCTGTCAACGGACGGGGCGGTTTCGCAAAACAGCAGCCGTCCGTGCCGGACATTGGAAAGAGGAGCAGACAACTTTCTGATGTTCGGCAGAGGTCGCCGCAGCGACCGCATTACCCTCGGAGAGCCCCTCGGGAGAGCCCACGGCACTTTGCAGCCAGTATGGATGAAAGTGTCATAGTGGGTTATTACACTTCCGCAGAAGTGCCTCTCCAAAGCTACCTGTCTGCAAATCCCAAAGAAAGGAAGGAAAAATATGGCAAGAAATGACGGAGTTGACCGTACCTGTGCAAGAAATATGGATGTCACAGATAATGACATCGGAGATGCACAGGCACACAATGAGCGTGAAAAAGAAATATACAGTAACGAAGATATTATCCCGGAAAGAAGTTCCCTCAACGTACACTTCAAAGAACCTACCGGGAGCTACGCTGAAATGTTTGAGCAGATGAAAGCTGACAACATCATTTCCACCAGAGGTCTGAAGGCGGATGCCGTCCATTTCAACGAAATGGTCTTTGATGTGAACTCTGCGTACTTCGACAATCACGGCGGTTATGAATACGCCAGACAGTTTTATGAGGAAGCCTATAAATCCGCTGTGGAGATTGTTGGCGGTGAACAGTATATCCTCTCGGCAGTCATGCACGCTGACGAGATTAACCGGGCGATGTCCGAAGCACTTGGCAAGGACGTGTTCCATTATCATCTTCATGTGGTCTATGTCCCTGTGGTGGAGAAACAGATTTTGTGGTCGAAACGCTGCAAGGATGAAGCTCTCAGAGGAACGGTAAAGGAAACCATTATGCAGGTCAGCCGCAGTAAAAAGTGGCTGTCCAAACCTGCTGTGGACAAAGATGGAAAACCAATTCTGCAAGTCAATGGTAAGCCTGTTCTCCGAAAATCCTATTCTGTTTTACAGGATGATTTTTTTCAGCACATGAGAGCTGCCGGATATACCGATGTGGAACGTGGAGAGCGTGACAGCACCGAGGAACATCTGACTGTGACCCAGTTTAAGGTGGCAAAGGAAAAGCAGCGACTGGAAGCTGTGACGGCGGAACTGAACCAGAAAGAAGCACAGCTTGACGATACTACACAGGCTGCGGAGAAGAAAAAGCAGGAGCTTAAATCCCTGCAAGCACAGACTAAGGCGGCAACCGGAATAGCGGTGACGGTTCAGGAGCTGGAGTCGATGGGTAAGAAATCTTTTACCGGGAACATCGTCTTGACACCCGATGAATGCCGTACTCTCAAAAATTATGCTGTCAGCAGCTTTGCTGAAAAAGCGGAGAAATTAAAATACCAGCAGAAATATGAAACAGCCAAGAAAGATGCTGGGGTATGGAAAAAACGATATGAGAAACTTCTGGAACAGGCTCAGCCGTATCTGGATGCTGTCAAGCTCGCACCTGAAAGGGTACGGGCTTTTCTTAATGCCGTTTTGACCAGAGGAAAAGAGAAACAGGACATTCCGCAGGAACGTGGACGAAAAAGAAAGGAGAGCACTATTGACAGATAAATGGAATGGTTTTGCCGATTTACTTGCAAATTTAATAGAAAAATATGCGGCGGTTCTGGATATTGATAATCTTCCAGAGCCGCCGTCTTGTTTGGAGGAAGAAAACACATCTGAAGAACCCAGTGACACTATTGAATTGATGGAAAAGCAATGATATAATAGTCGTGGAATAAGTGTCCAAACTCTATGCGAGAGCTACTGTTCTCAACGCATAGAGCTACATAGAATAAAAGCGCAATACCCCGTTGCACAATTAGAAATGAGGTGTTCCGGTGAACAATTATGATGATATGAATCAAAAATCCAATATGATTATTTACACAACAGAAGATGGATTGACAAAAATTGAAACCACATTTGATGAGGATACCGTGTGGTTATCCATTGACCAGATGGCAGAGTTGTTCCAGAGAGATAAATCTACTATTTCAAGACATATAAAAAATGTATTTTCCGAAGGCGAGCTGCAGCGAGAGTCAGTTGTTGCAAATTTTGCAACAACTGCGGCAGATGGAAAAACCTATCAGGTTGACTACTATAATCTTGATGTTATCATTTCTGTCGGCTATCGTGTAAAATCCAAGCGTGGCACACAGTTCAGAATCTGGGCAACTAACATTCTCAAAGAATACATGAAAAAAGGTTTTGCTTTGGATGATGAACGATTGAAAAATCTGGGCGGCGGTGGATATTTCAAGGAACTGCTTGAAAGAATCAGAGACATCCGTGCATCGGAAAAGGTGTTTTATCGTCAGGTGCTTGAAATCTATGCCACCAGCATTGACTACGACCCGAAAGCGGAAATCTCTATCCGTTTTTTCAAAAAGGTTCAGAATAAAATTCATTATGCCATTCACGGACAGACTGCGGCAGAAGTGATTTATACAAGAGCGGATGCGGAAAAAGAGTTCATGGGACTTACCACCTTTGCCGGTAATCAGCCGACACTCAAAGAAGCGATTGTTGCGAAAAACTATCTGAATGAGAAAGAGCTTCGTGCTATGGGACAACTTGTATCCGGGTATCTGGATTTTGCGGAACGTCAGGCAGAGCGTGAACAGGCAATGACGATGCAGGACTGGGCAGAGCATCTGGATCGCATTCTTACCATGAGTGGAGAGCAGCTTTTAATTGGAAATGGAAGCATTACTCATAAGCAGGCTGTTGATAAAGCGACTGGAGAATATCGAAAATATAAGACAAGAACGCTCAGCGACGTGGAAAATGATTATTTAAATTCGATAAAGATGTTGGAACAGAAAACTGACGGCAAAAAATAACAGACGATGAAAGCTGAATTATGCCACAGGCTGTGGCACAAATGAGGATGGCGATATGAAAGAAAAAACAAAAGTATATATTTATACGAGAGTATCTACTGCCGTTCAGGTAGACGGTTACTCCTTGGATGCTCAGAAATCAAGAATGAAAGCCTATGCTGAGTTCAACGATTTTGAAATCGTCGGTGAATATGAGGATGCCGGTAAATCGGGAAAGTCCATTGAGGGCAGATTGGAATTTAACCGCATGATGGAGGATATCAAGTCCGGTAAAGATGGCGTGTCCTATGTGCTGGTGTTCAAGTTATCACGTTTTGGCAGAAATGCGGCAGATGTGCTGTCTACCTTACAGGTGATGCAAGATTTCGATGTCAATCTGATTTGTGTGGAGGATGGCATTGATTCTTCCAAAGATGCCGGTAAGCTGATGATTTCCGTGCTTTCTGCGGTTGCCGAGATTGAGCGTGAGAATATCCGTGTTCAGACGATGGAAGGCAGAATCCAGAAAGCTCGTGAGGGTAAATGGAACGGTGGTTTTGCTCCCTACGGATACAAATTGGAAAAAGGTATGCTGTATATCAACGAGGAAGAAGCCGAGGCAATCCGCATTATCTTTGACCAGTATGTGCATACCGATATAGGAGCTAACGGACTTGCGAAATACCTTGCCAATCACGGTATCAACAAAATTCAGCGGCAGAATGGAAAAAATCCTCTGTTTGATGCAGCCCTGATTCGCAGAATTTTGAAAAATCCCGTTTACTGTGGTAAAATTGCTTACGGCAGGAGAAGAACAGAAAAGGTACATGGAACTCGCAATGATTACCGACTTGTGGAGCAGGAAAATTATCTGTTAGTTGACGGTCTGCATGAAGCCATTGTATCAGAAGGACTCTGGCATGAAGCCCAAGTAAAACTTCTTGCTCAGGCGAAGAAGTATGAAAAGGTCAACAACGGTAAAGACAACAAGGTACACCTGCTGACCGGATTACTTAAATGTCCTATTTGCGGAGCCGGAATGTACGGCAACAAAAGCATCAAGCACAAGCCGGACGGCACGAAATATAAGGATTTCTTCTATTATGGCTGCAAACACCGCACTATGACCCGTGGTCATAAGTGTGAATACAAGAAGCAAATCAATGAGGAATTGCTGGACGGTGCTGTTGCAGAGGTTATTATCAAACTGGTCAGCAATCCGAAGTTTGCGGCGATGATGCAGCAAAAAATCAATATGAAGATAGATACATCCGCCATTGAACAGGAGATTGCCAATTATGAAAAACAGCTTCGTCAGAGCTATGCTACGAAGTCCCGTTTGATTGATGAGATTGATACCCTTGACCCAGATGATAAGCACTACATCAAGCGTAAAGCAGACCTTGATGATCGCCTTTATAAAATGTATGATAAGATAGAGGATACGGAGAATCTGTTGATTGAAGCCAGAGCAAAGAAAATGGCAATAGAAGCAGAAAAACTCACTGCTGACAATATCTACAAAGTGCTGATTTATTTTGAAAAGCTGTACGCTGTCATGGACGAGCAGGAGAAGCGACAGATTATGGAATCGCTGATTTCTGAAATCCATATCTATGAGGAACGACAGCCAAACGGTCAGTGGCTCAAATCCATCAAATTCAAGCTTCCGATTATTGAGGAAGATATGGAAATGAGTTTGGACAGTGATACACATGTCGAGACGGTATCTGTCTACGGGAGAAAAATGCTGCTGACGCTGCTGATCGAGGTGTATGTGCCGAGGACGGTGGGTGCGGCGGGCTGCGAGGAAGCGGCGGAGGCGATCACACAGGCGATGATGACGGCGCTGCCGGAGGGGCTGAAGCTCAGAACATTGCAGTGGGGCAAGACCGGCTGGGACAAGACGACGGGAATGTTCCGACTGGATGCGAGCGCGAAATATGCGGCGTACTTTGTCGCGGAGGCGGCGGAGGATGAGACGGTGTTTACCGATTTTGTATTGAAAGGCACGGTGAAAGAACGTGAATAGTACGATCCATGAGCGGCCGGGCGTGTATTCGTCCTACGACGCATCGAGCGTGGTGAGCGCGAGCGCTGCGGCGAAGACAATCGGCGCGGCAGCGGTGGCGACGAAGGGGACGGCCAATAAGGTGGAGCTCATCACCTCGTATGAAGAGGGAAAGAGCGTATTCGGGGAGGATGCGAGCGGCGTGTATGGCATGAGCACGCTGCTCAAATTCCTCTTCGCCAACGGCGCGGGTGCAGTGAAGGCTGTGGCCGTGGGCAAGGACGAGAGTGAAGAGAAGGACTACGCGAGCGCGTTTGCGGCGCTCTCTGATGAGGAAGATGTCGGCGTGATGGTGTGCGACAGCGCGGCGCAGAGCGTGCATCTGCTCCTCAAAACGGCGGCAGAGGATGCCTCGGCGGCGAGACGCGAGCGCATCGCGGTCATCGGTGGTTCGGAAGAGACGGTCGCGCAGATGGTGAACCGCGCAAAGGCTGTCAACAGCGAGCGCGTAGTGCTGGTGGGACCGGATATCGCATCGGACGACGGCGGTACGATGAGCGCGGTGTTTGCCGCGGCGGCGGTGGCGGCGGTGATCGCGGGAAACACCGACCCGTCCGTGCCTATCAACGGCGCGGAGCTGACGCTTTTCGGCGCGGCGGGCAAGAGACTGAGTGACAATGAGATCGACCAGCTGGTGCGCGGCGGCGTGACGCCGATCGAGACGGTGGGCGGCGTTTCCTCGCCGGTGCGAGGTATCACGACGAAGACTTCGAGCGGCGGGGCGGCGGACACGACGTGGCGCGAGCTGACGACCATTTTGATCGTGGATGAGGTCATCCCGACGATCCGCAGCGCGCTGCGTACGCGCTTTGCCAGAAGCAAGAACACCGCGCAGAGCCGCGGGGCCATCCGCTCGCAGGTGGTGCTGGAGCTCGAGGAGATGAAGAGCCGCGAGATCGTGGACAGCTACGGCGAGGTGCTGGTGAGCGCGCTCAAGAGCGACCCGACGGTGTGCCTGGTGGAATTCAGCTTTACGGTGGCGCACGGGCTGAACCGCATCTATCTGACGGCGCACATCACGGTGTAAGGAGGAAAAATATGGCGAATACGGTATTGCCGCTGAGCAGCGACATCTATCTCGAAGTCGACGGCAAAAAGGTGGCGGTGGTGCAGAGCTACACGACGAGGGCGACGCGCACGAGCCGCGAGATCGAGGCCTTTGGCGAAAACGAGCCGGTGGCGACGATCGCGGGCGCGAACAAGTACACGCTGGAGTTGAGCCGCCTGTACGCGACGGATGAGGCCATCAGCGACGGCATCAACTTCTATGATCTGAACGACTTTTCGCTTGTGATCTGCAAGCCGGACAAGCGCATCATCTACTCGCAGTGCCGCTGGAGCAGCATTGAAGAGGCGGGCAAGCTCGGCGACCCGGCGGCGGAGAAGGTGACGATCATCGCGCGTAAGCGCATGGAGATCGCAAGCTGATGGACGAGCTTCTGCTGAACTTTTTGGGGCGCGAGCGGGAGAAGACGGTGCGCATCGGGGAGAGAACGTGCGCGATGCGGCTGCTTTCGGCCCGCGAGACGCTCTCGCTGCGGCGCGAGATCGCGCAGCTTGACTGCGCCGACGAAGAAGAGCGTGCGTTGCGCGCGAACGCGGCGCTGCTCAAAAGAAGCCTGACGGAGGGCGGAGAGGCGGCCTTTGCAAGCGCGGAGGACGTTGAAAATGCACTGAGCGTCGGCGAGATCAACGAGCTGGTGCGGTGCTACGCGCTGCTTGACGGGGCGGAGAACCCGTCGAGCGAGGACGGGCGCGAGAAGGTGGAAGCGCTAAAAAAAGCATGGAGCACGCGCCCTACGAACGGCTGAAATGGCGCGTGCTCCGATATGCCGGCGCGCTGCCGAGCGAAAAGCGCGCGCAGGAGATGACGGACGCGGACTACCTCTATTGCCTTGTGCACGAGATGCTCGACCGCGAGGAGGCGATGGAGCGGCTGTGCCCCGAGTGCCGGACGCGCGCGGAGGAGGCACGGTGCAGCATTTGCGGCGCAAAGCTCGGCGAGGCCGCGGGCGGCGGCAACGCGAGCTTTGATATGGCGCGCTTTATCCGCATGAAGGAGGGGCGAAAACCTTGAATTACATCGAATGGGCGCTGCAAAGAGGCGCAGAGCTGTGGCGCGCGCGGGAAGAGGCGCTGAAAAAGCGCCTCTCCCTTGTGCCGGAGGGGACGGCGCAGAAAAAGGCGGCGGAGGCGCAGCTTTCGGAAGAGGAAGCCGCGGCGCAGAATGCGGAGATGAGCGGCGGCGCGGAAACTGTGGCAGAAGCAGCGGATGATCCGGTGGAGACGGCAGCGGTGCGGCTTGGGCAAAAGCTCGGGCTGGGTGCGACGCAAGAAGATGATGGCTCGGAGAGGGAGACGGCGTTTTCTGCCGATCTGGCGGGCACTGCGGCGGCGAACGCTGCGCTTCTGCGCGCGAGGGAGGCCGAGAGCGCGGACAATGCGTCCGACTGGATAAGAAAGCTCCTGAGCGCGGACGGCCGCGACGGGGCGAGCGCGGCGGCAGCGCGAGGGGAAAATGACTTTTCACTCGCGCAGGAGCAGGAGGTGCGCGAGACGGAGTCGTTTTCGCTGAGCTTAGAGCGCGACGCACGCCGATACGACGGCGGATTTTTATTTTACTGAGAAAGGGGCGGGAGGATGAACCTTGCACCGATGCGATACAAGGATTATGTCTGGCCGCACAACCCAGAGACCTACACCATCTCGTTCAAGCGGCAGGTGGCAGTGGCGAAGGTGCCGTTCGGGCGCTACGGGATGCAGGATCTCGGAATGAGCTACCGCGTGATGGAGGGCGAAGGCGTTTTTGCGGGGAAGGGCGCCTACGACGAGTTCAAAAAGCTGGCATCGGTCTTCTATCAGGGCGGGCCGGGGCTGCTGATCCATCCGGTGTGGCAGGCGTCGCAGGCGTACTTTGTGTTGCTGGAACTGGCGCAGCAGCCGCTTGAAAACTACGTGCGCTACCGCTTTGCCTTCTGGGAGACGAGCCCACTCGATACGTCGCTCATCCGCGTGAGCGGTGGAAGCGGCAGCGCGGGCACGGGAACGAAAACGGCGAGCTCGTACTACACGGTCAAGCGCGGCGACACGCTGTGGGGCATCGCGAACACGTATGGCGTGACGCTGACGGCGCTTTTGAACGTGAATCCGCAGATCAAAAATCCCAACAGGATCGCCGTGGGAGAGCGGGTGACGCTGCCGTGATGAAGGGGTATCTGACGACGTGCGACGGTGCGCAGTTTGAGCTGCCGACGCTGCTGAAGTGGGAATTTTCCTACACGGGAAGCGTGCCGTGCGACAGCTTTACGCTCAAGTGCGCGTATGAGCCCGCGATGGCGGAGGTGCTGCGGCGGGCGGTGCGCTTCACGGCGAGAGAGGACGGCACGGTCGAATTTGCGGGCGTTGTGGACGAGTGCGGCGTGACATGCGATGAAAAGGGCTTGCAGCTTGAGGTGAGCGGACGCGGCATGGCGGCGCTGCTGCTCGACAATGAGGCAGAGAGCGTGAGCTATCAGTGGGCGACGATGGAGGAGATCCTCAAAAACCATGTGACGCCGTACGGCATTGTGTGCACGGGCTATGACGCGGTGACGGCTGCGGCACGGTACCGCGTGGCGAACGGGTCGAGCCAGTGGAAGGCGCTGAACAATTTTGCGGCGCTGCACGGCGGGATCGCACCGTATTTCGACAAGACGGGCGCGCTGGAGGTGAAGAAAAACCGCAAGGCCGCGCGCGTGAGCATTGACGCGAAAACGCCGGTGACGGCGCTTTCCTACTGTGATAAGCGCTACGGCGTGATCGCCGAGGCGCTGGTGGTGGACAGCAAGGCAGGCGTGAAGCAGAGCGTGAAAAACGCGGCATTCTGCGCACGCGGCGGCACGAGCAGGCGCGTATTTTACGTGCCGGCGCGCAGCGGCACGCAGGCAATGCGCTACACGGGGGAGTATCAGATCGCAAAGTCGAAGGAGGGCGCGGAGACGCTGCGCGTGACGATCGCGGGGCGGTTCACCGCCGCGCCGGGGGATATCGCGGCGGTGAGCGGGACGAAGATCGGCATTGTGGGCAATTTCCGCGTGATCGAGTGCGTGAGGCGCTTTGGCGAGAGCGGAGAGGCGTGCGAAGTGACGATGCAGAGGGAGTGAGAGACGATGTGGCTATCGAGAAAGCTGAGCCAGCATGAGATGCAGGACGTAGCCTCGGCACAGGACGGAACGGTGACGGTCGAGGGCGGCGAGCTGGCGGTATTCAGCAGCGGGGAAAAGCGCGAGGTGAAGACCGCCGCGCCCGGCGGCTATGAGTGGCAGCCGAAAAAGGGCGAGGATGTGCTGGTGGTGCGCGGCGGGACCTTTGGTGAGGAGGCCTACGCCGTGGGCGCGGTGGGGCAGAGCGCGGACGACCTGGCACCCGGCGAGGTGCGCATTCGCTCCGCCGCGGCGGGGACGGAGATCGTGCTGCGCAACAACGGGCGCATCGACATCAACGGGCTCCTTTTCATCAACGGGATGCCGTATCTGGGAATGGGAGGCTGAGAATGGAGCTGAAGATCAAAGACCGCGATTATGTGGCCGACGGCGCGGGCGGGCTCGTGCGCGTGAGCGGCTGGGACGAGCTTTTGGAACGCGTGCTCTTCAAGCTGAGCGTGCGGCGCGGGAGCTTTGCGCTCGTGCCGGAGCTTGGCAGCAAGCTGCACCTTTTATGGCGGGAAAAGGGCGAGAGCCGCGCGACGGCGGCAAAGCAGTACGCGGCCGAGGCGCTGGCGGACGAAGAGGGCCTGAGCGTGATGGGCGTGGAGCTTGCGGAAAAGAATGGCCTTTTGGAGCTGCGCGTGCTGCTGCGCTATGAGAACGAAACGGGCGAGGCGGTCGTGACGATAGGGGGAGAGTGAAGAATGGAAGAGCTGAACGCGATCTACGAGCGGATGCGCGCGATCTTTGCCGAGGAGGCGGGCTTTGTGCCGAACGACGGCTGCGACGCGATGGTGCGCCTCTATGCGCTGGCGAGCGAGGTACAGTCGCTTCTGGCGCAGGCGGACTGGGTGCTGGATCAGAGCTTTCCGCAGACGGCGGTGGGGCAGTATCTCGACTATCACGCCGAGACGCGGGCGCTGACGCGCCTTCCGGCGGCGAAGGCGGCGGGCGTGCTGCGCTTTTCCGCGCCGTCGGCGGCGGTGACGGATTATGAGATCGACGCGGGAAGTGTGGCGATGACGAGCGGCGGCGTGCGCTTTGAGACGACGGAGAAGGCGACGCTTGCAAAGGGCGAAACGTATGTGGATGTGCCGGCGAGCGCCGTGGAGGCGGGGGCGAGCGGCAACGCCATCGCGGGCGCGATCCATCTGATGTCCGTGTATCCGGTGGGCATCACGCAGTGCACAAATCCTGAGGCGTTTTCCGGCGGCAGCGACGAGGAGAGCGACGAAAAGCTGCGCGAGCGCGTGCTCGAGAGCTACAAGCGCCTGCCGAACGGTGCGAACGCGGCGTTTTACGAGCAGGAGGCGATGAGCTTTCCGAACGTGGCGGCGGCGAAAGCGGTCGGCCGCGCCCGCGGCATCGGCACGGTGGATGTGTATGTTTCGACGCACGCGGGCGCGCCGGATGAGAAGCTGCTCGGCGAGATCGAGGCGGTCTTGCAGAAAAAGCGCGAGATCGCGGTGGATGTGGAGGTCAAGGCGCCGACAGAGAAGACCGTCAACATGAGCGCGGAGCTGACGGCGGAGCAGGGCTGGACGATGCAGGAGATCACCGATGCGGCGACGGCGGCGCTGCAGGCGTACTTCACCGGCGAGCGGCTGGGTGAAGCGGTGTATACGGCGAAGCTCGCGAGCATCCTCTACGGTGTGGAGGGCGTGAAGAACTGTCACCTGCTCACGCCGGACGAGGATGTGAGCGTGAGCGCGACGGAGCTACCGGTGCTCGGCACGGTGACGATCACGGAGATCGGGGCGGGTGAGGCATGACGTATTATGACTATCTCTGCCGCCTTTTGGAGCCGATGCGCGTTTATCGTACCGAGCGCGGCACGCTGAGCGGCGGAGAGCTGTACGCGGCGGGCAAAGCGCTGGATAAAGCGGACGGCGCGACGGAATACGCCGAGCAGGAGGGCCTTTTGCAGACGGCGGAGGGCGAGGGGCTTGCACGCCGGGAGAAGCTCTTTTCCCGCTGCCCGGTCAGCGTTTCGACTGCGCTGCGGCGCGAGGCCATCGCGGCGCTCGCGCGCATCAACGCCGACAGCTTCACGCTGGATGCGATCAACTCGACGCTCAGCGGCTGCGGCATCAAGGCGCTGGCGGAGGAGACGGAGAAAAAGGGAACGGTCAAGGTCTGGTTCCCGAACACCGTGGGCGTGCCGGATGAGTTTTCGCAGGTGGAGAGCATCATCCTCGATATCATCCCGTGCCATTTGCTGGTGGAGTTCTACTTCCGGTATCTGACGTGGCTCGAGTGCGAGAGAGTGGGATTCACGTGGCAGAGTGTGGAGGACGCGCACCACACGTGGGAGAGCTTTGAAAAGGCGGTGCCGGAGGAAGAATGACGGAACAGGAGATCTCGGTCAAGCTGACGGAGACCGAGCAGCGCGCCAAGTCGAACACGCACCGCATCGAAAAGCTGGAACAGCAGCAGAAGGACCTGAATAAGCTGGTAACGGCGGTGGAGGTGCTCGCCTCGCGCGAAAAGGGCGTGGAGACGGACGTCAAGGAGATCAAGGTGGACGTGAAGACCATCACGCAGAAGGGCGGAAAGCGCTGGGATGCGATGATTGACCGCGTGCTGTACGCGCTCATCGGGGCGGCGATCTCCCTGCTGATGACAGGGGGGAGCTTATGAAAAGGAAACGCACGAGCTTTTCCAAACTGTTGCTGCTGCTCGAAAGCGCGATCGTGCTCTATACGACGTATCAGGGCTTCGGGATCGCGAAGCTCGCGATCGAACTGGGCTTTATGGGCACGCTCCCGTGGATCGCGACGATGGTGACGGCGGCGTGGGGCGCTTACGGCACGAGCGCCGCGTGCTACTATGCCAAGGCAAAGGCGGAAAATACGGCGGGCGGCGTGACATATGAAACGGTGTGCCGCGGGCAGGACTGCGAGGGGTGAGAGAGCATGGAGCTTTTGAAAAAGAGACTGGCGAATCTTTTGAGCGTGAAGAGCATCGTGACGCTGTGCCTGACGGTCACGTTCTGTGTGCTGACGGTGCAGGCAAAGGTGACGCAGGAGTTCAACACGGCGTATCTCATGGTGATCGCGTTTTATTTCGGCACGCAGAACGGCAAAAACGCGCAGGAGGAAACGTAGATGCGCCACAGCAGGAGCATCAGCGACCTGCGCGCGGACGTGGCGGAGAATTGCCGGACGCTGCTCACGCTTGCTGAGCGTGAGGGACTGAGCGTTCTGGTGACGGAGACGGTGCGCGACGCGGCGTATCAGCGGATGCTCGCCGAGAAGGGCTACGCGGCCAAAGGAGCGGTGACGCCGTCGTTCCACGCCGAGCATGCAGGATTGGCCTTTGACATTTGCAAAAATGAGGTGGGGCACGAGTATGACGATCCCGCGTTTTTTGCGCGGATGGGGGAGATCGGAAGGCGAGTCGGATTTTCCTGGGGAGGAGACTGGGGGAGCTTTCCCGACCGGCCGCATTTTCAGTGGGATGCGGGCGGAGTGTACACGAGCGCGATGATCCGCGCGAAGCGCTATCCGCCGCCCATGCCGCGCTATGAGGAGGAAGAGATGACGCAGCAGCAGTTTGACGCGATGATGGAAAACTACCTGAAAAGACTGGCGCAGCAGGCGCCGGCGTCCTGGAGCGCGGAGGCGCGCGCCTGGGCGGAGAAAAACGGCCTGATCGCGGGTGATGAGGCGGGGAACAAACAGTACCGCAGCTTTTTGACGCGCGAGCAGATGGCCGTGCTGATGCAGCGCTACGACGCGATGCAGCGCGGCAAATGACAGAATGGCAAATGAAAGCGCCGGAGGGGAGCCCCTCCGGTGCTTTTTTGCGCTGTCACGGCAGAAAACTTGCAGGAAATCTTGCAAATTACATGCTTTGCGCAAAAAGAATGTGAAACGTCTCCACGGAAACGACAAAAAGCACCACTAAAATTTGTTCAGTTTTTTTTCGCTTTCTGAACGGGTTTTCATTGATTTTGCGAGGAAGTTCCACTATAATTTACACTGAAGCCTGTATGAGCATCTTTCGAAGAATTTTTGACGGAATCCATGCAAGCAGAGAGGGCTCTTCGGCGATAAAAATGTTTATCAAAATCAGGGAGGGTTTTATCTTGAATAAGGTCATGTCACTGCACGATGCCGTTGCAAAGTACGTCGAGAATGGCGATACGCTTGCGATCGGCGGTTTCACCACCAACCGTAAGCCGTATGCCACGGTTAGTGAGATCCTGCGTCAGGGTCAGAAGGACTTCATCGTTTATGCCGGCCCCGGCGGCGGCGAAGTCGATATGCTCATCGGCGAGGGCCGCGTGGCTGCTTACATCAACTGCTACACCGCTAACTCCGGCTACACCAACGTTTCCCGCCGCTTCCGCGCTGCCATCGAGCAGGGCAAGCTCACGTATGAGGACTATTCTCAGGACGTGCTGATGCTCATGCTGCACGCCTCTTCTCTCGGCCTTCCGTTCCTGCCGGTCCGCCTGATGCAGGGCAGCGGCCTGATGAAGTTCTGGGGCATCAGCGAGGAAAAGCGCAAGACCATGCCCAAGATCGAGGACCTCAAGTGCGCCGAGATCGAGAATCCGATGGTGCCGGGGCAGAAGGTCGTGGCCGTGCCCGTTCCCAAGATCGACACCGCAATCATCCACGTTCAGCAGGCCTCGCCGGACGGCACCTGCATCATCTGCGGCGACGAGTTCCACGACATCGACATTGCGATCGCTGCCCGTAAGACCATCGTTACCTGCGAGGAGATCGTCTCCGACGAGTTCATCCGCCGCGACCCGACCAAGACCCGTATCTTCGGCGAGTGCGTGCAGGCGGTTGTCAAGGCTCCCTACGGTGCATGGCCCTCTCAGTGCTATGCCTACTATGACGACGACGATGCCGGCCTGAAGGAATACGACAAGGCCTCCAAGTATCAGGATGCCGAGGATGCCGTCAAGCAGCTTGAAAAGGCTGCGGCCAAGGCTGCCAAGGCGCTCGAGAAGGCTCCCGAGGACGAGAAGCTCAAGCTCGCTGCCGAGAATGCACAGAAGGCCTTCGAGCTTGCCAAGAGCGGCGAGAAGATCCCCGAGACCTTCAAGGATTTCCTCGAAAAGTGGGTCTACAGCTGCGAAGATCAGTCCGCTCTGCTCGATAAGCTCGGCGGCAGCCGTCTGATGCGCCTGAAGAACGAGCCGCACCTCGGCTATTCCACTACACATTAAGGTTTGGGAGGCTAAATAGAAATGTCTGATTATACGAAGTATACCAAGCAGGAAATGCAGGCGTATGCCATTGCTAAGAATATCAAGGAAAACCAGATCGTCATCGTTGGTACGGGCCTGCCGCTGATCGGTGCGTCCCTTGCCAAGCGCGCGGTCTGCCCCAGCTGCCATCCCATCGTCGAGTCGGGCCTGATGGACTGCGACCCCGTTGAGGTCCCCCGCTCCGTCGGTGATAACCGCTTCATGGCGCACTGCGCCGTACAGTGGCCCAACATCCGCTTCGTCGGCTTCGAGGCCAACGAGTGGCTGCACGACGAGGATCGTCTCGTCGCCTTCATCGGCGGCGCGCAGATCGACCCGTACGGCAACGTGAACTCCACCTGCATTTTCGGCAAGGGCGACTACCTGCAGCCCACCACCCGCTTCACCGGTTCCGGCGGCGCCAACGGCATTGCCACCTACTGCAACACCATCATCATGATGCAGCACCAGAAGCGCCGCTTCATGGACCATGTCGACTACATCACCTCCTGCGGCTGGATGGACGGCCCCGGAGGCCGTGAGCGCGCGGGCCTGCCCGGCAACCGCGGTCCTCAGATGGTCGTTACCGACCTCGGCATCATGAAGTTTGATGAAGAGACCAAACGTATGTACCTCGCTTACTACTATCCGTTCTCCTCTCCCGAGATGGTTCAGGAGAACACCGGCTTCGAGATCGACGTTTCCCGCGCCGAGCTGATGGAAGGCCCCTCTCCGGAGATCATCCGCCTCATCCGTGGGGAGATCGACCCGGGTCAGGCATTCATCAAGGTTCCCAAGGATAAGTAATTTGTTATTTCGATTTAAGAAGGAGAACTTAATATGAGCGAATATTCCATGCCCTCTTATTTCCAGAGCATGCCGGTCATCGGCAAGGATCTGAGCGCATTCCACGAGGACAACGCCGCTGAGATCCAGGCGGTGGAGCAGGAGATCCATGAGATCCGCGAGGCTGCTCTCGAAGCCGGTAAGAGCACCGAGGCGATCAACGAGTCCGGCCAGTGGACGGCGATGCAGCGCATCATGGAGCTCGTTGACGAAGGCACCTGGTGCCCCCTCAACAGCCTCTACAACCCCCAGGACAACAAGAACGGCAGCGTCGGCATCGTCAAGGGTCTCGGCCGTATCGACGGCAAGTGGGCCGTCATCATCGCGAGCGACAACAAGAAGCTCGCGGGCGCCTGGGTCCCCGGCCAGGCCGACAGCCTGCTGCGCGGCAGCGACACGGCCAAGCGCCTGCGCATTCCCCTCGTGTACGTGCTGAACTGCTCCGGCGTTAAGCTCGACGAGCAGGAGAAGGTGTACCCCAACCGCCGCGGCGGCGGTACGCCGTTCTACCGCAACAGCGAGCTCAACCAGATGGGCGTGCCCGTCATCGTCGGCATCTACGGCACGAACCCCGCCGGCGGCGGCTATCACTCCATCTCCCCGACCATCCTGATCGCGCATCAGGACGCCAACATGGCAGTCGGCGGCGCCGGTATCGTCGGCGGTATGAGCCCCAAGGGCCATGTCGACAAGGAGGCTGCTGAGGCGCTCATCAAGGCGCAGAAGAACCTCAAGAGCGACATCCCCGGCACCGTCGCCATCCACTATGGCGAGACCGGCTTCTTCCGCGAGGTCTACGCCGATGAAGAGGGCGTGCTCGCCGGTATCCGCAAGTACATCGACATGCTGCCCGCTTACGATCCCGAGTTCTTCCGCGTCGACGATCCCAAGGAGCCCCTGTTCGACGCCAACGACCTCTACAGCATCGTTCCGTTCAACCAGAAGCGCTCTTACGACATGGTCGAAGTTCTCGCGCGTCTGTTCGATGGCTCCGAGTTCATGGAGTACAAGCACGGCTACGGCCCCGAGATGATCACCGGCCTTGCCAAGATCGACGGTCTGCTCGTCGGCGTTGTCGCCAACTATCAGGGCATGCTGATGAACTACCCCGAGTACAAGATGGCGACTTACGGCCAGGCGATGGGCGTGGGCGGCAAGCTGTACCGTCAGGGCCTCATCAAGATGAACGAGTTTGTCACCCTCTGCGCGCGTGACCGCATCCCGATGCTGTGGGTCCAGGATACCACCGGTATCGACGTCGGTAACGACGCTGAGCGCGCTGAGCTCCTCGGCCTCGGCCAGAGCCTCATCTACTCCATCCAGTCCAGCAAGCTGCCGATGATGGAGATCACGCTCCGCAAGGGCACCGCCGCGGCGCATTACGTCCTCGGCGGCCCGCAGGGCAACGACAACAACGCCTTCTCCATCGGCACCGCCACCACCGAGATCTACGTCATGCACGGCGAGACCGCTGCGGCCGCCATGTATGCCCGCCGTCTCGTGAAGGAAGAGAAGGCCGGCGAGGATCTGCAGCCCACCATCGACAAGATGAACGCGCTGATCCAGGACTACGCCAAGAAGTCCAGCCCGAAGTTCTGCGCCAAGGCAGGCCTGACCGACGAGATCGTCGACATGAACGACATCCGTCCCTACATCCAGGCCTTCGCCAACGCCTGCTATCAGAACCCCGAGAGCATCTGCCCGGTCCATCAGATGCTGCTGCCGCGCGTCATCCGCGACTACGACGCCCTGAACGCGCAGTAAAATATCACAACAATGCTTTTCTCGGCGCTGCGCGGAGGCAAGAACCGCGCAGCGCATGGGAAGGCAAACGGAGAGTACAATGAGCATTTTAACCATGGGTATCGACGTCGGCTCCACCGCGTCGAAATGTGTGATCTTAAAGGACGGCAGCGAGATCGTCGCAAAGTCCCTCGTCGCTGTTGGCACGGGCACGTCGGGTCCATCCCGCGCAATCGCTCAGGTGTTGGAAAACGCGGGCATGACGCGCGAGCAGATGGACTTCGTCCTCGCCACGGGCTACGGGCGCAACAGCCTTGACGGCCTTGCCGACATGCAGATGAGCGAGCTTTCCTGCCACGCCAAGGGCGCGGCGTTCCTGTTCCCGAACGTGCGCACGGTCGTCGATATCGGCGGGCAGGACGTGAAGGTCATCGAGATCGAGAACGGCATGATGAAAAATTTCGTCATGAACGACAAGTGCGCAGCCGGTACCGGCCGCTTCCTCGATGTCATGGCCCGCGTACTTGAGGTGAAGGTCGAAGAACTGGGCGACCTTGGCGACAAGTCGACCAAGGAGGTCGGTATCAGCTCGACCTGCACGGTCTTTGCCGAGAGCGAGGTCATCTCGCAGCTCGCCATGGGCACGGACAAGTGCGACATCATCCACGGCATCCACAAGTCCGTCGCGGGCCGCGTTTCCGGCCTCTGCCACCGCATCGGTGTGCGCGACGACGTGGTGATGACCGGCGGTGTCGCACAGAACCACGGCATCGTGAAAGCCCTTCAGGAGCAGCTCGGCCACGAGATCCACACCACGCCCCTCACGCAGTATAACGGTGCGCTCGGCGCCGCTCTGTTTGCCTACCAGAAGGCTTTGAAGAACAAATAATCCCCATCATTCGTTATCAAATTTTTCTATATCGCATTAGGAGGAATCAATCATGGCTAAACAAGTCAGTCCCGGCGTGCTTGCTCTGCGCAAGGTCGTCGATGACGTCTATGCCGACGCCCGTGAAGCGAAGAAGCAGGGTAAGCTGGTCGGTTGGTCCAGCTCCAAGTTCCCCTGTGAGCTTGCTGAGGCCTTTGACCTCAACGTGATGTATCCCGAGAACCAGGCTGCCGGTATTGCCGCCCAGCGCGACGGTGAGATCATGTGCCAGGCTGCCGAGGATCTCGGCTTCGACAACGATATCTGCGGTTACGCACGTATCTCCCTGGCTTATGCCGCCGGTAAGCGCGCCAGCCGCAAGTTCGACCCCGAAACGCTCGAGTTCATCATCGACCCCAACAGCGGCAAGCCCCTCAAGGACGAAAACGGCAAGGTCGTCATCGATCCTGAGACCGGCAAGCCCAAGAAGGACCCCAAGACGCAGGTCCCCTACACGGTTCTGGACGATATCCACGAGATCGAGGCTCTGCCCGAGACCACCGAGAAGGAGATCGCCTACAAGAACTTCCGCCGCGAGGCCATCAAGCCCTACAAGCAGATGCGCATCCCCCAGCCGGACTTTGTCCTGTGCTGCAACAACATCTGCAACTGCATGACCAAGTGGTACGAGAATATCGCCCGTATGTGCAACATCCCCCTCATCATGGTCGATATCCCCTACAACAACACCGTGGAAGTCAGCGATTCCGCTGTCAAGTACGTCCGCGCCCAGTTCGACAACGCCATCCATGAGCTCGAAAAGCTCACCGGCAAGAAGTTCGACGAGAAGAAGTTCGAGCTTGCCTGCAAGCACGCGAACCGCACCGCACAGAACTGGCTGAAGGTCTGCGACTTCCTGCAGTACAAGCCCGCCCCGATGAGCGGCTTCGACCTCTTCAACCACATGGCCGACGTCGTCACCGCCCGCGGCAAGGAAGCTGCTGCCGACGCCTTCGAACTCCTGTCCAAGGACCTGCAGAAGAACATTGAGGAAGGCACCTCCACGCTGCCTTTCCCCGAGCAGTACCGCGTCATGTTCGAGGGCATCCCCTGCTGGCCGAAGCTCCCGAACCTGTTCAAGCCCCTCAAGGAGAATGGCATCAACGTCACCGCAGTCGTGTACGCGCCCGCGTTCGGCTTTGTTTACAACAACATGGACGAAATGGCCCGCGCTTACTACAAGGCTCCGAACTCCGTCTGCATCGAGCAGGGCGTTGCCTGGCGTGAGGGCATCTGCCGCGACAACAAGGTCGACGGCGTGCTCGTCCACTACAACCGCTCCTGCAAGCCCTGGTCCGGTTACATGGCTGAAATGCAGCGCCGCTTCACCGCCGACCTTGGCGTGCCCTGCGCCGGTTTCGACGGCGACCAGGCTGACCCGCGCAACTTCAACGAAGCGCAGTACACGACCCGTGTACAGGGTTTGGTCGAGGCTATGGAAGCCAACAAGAAAGACTAAGGAGGCGTGCAAAAATGAGTATCGAAGCTATCGTTAATGAATTTTCCGCTGTTGCCGCCAATCCCAAGGGCCAGCTCAAGGCCTATAAGGATGCAGGCAAAAAGTGCATCGGCGTGATGCCTTATTACGCCCCCGAAGAGCTGGTTTACGCCGCCGGTATGATGCCGTTCGGCATGTGGGGCAGCAACAACAAGACCGAGCAGCGCTCCAAGGAATACTGCGCGACCTTCTATTGCACCATCGCCCAGCTCGACCTCGAGATGCTGCTCGACGGCACGATGGATCTGCTGGACGGCGTGATCACCCCGACCATCTGCGACACGCTGCGCCCCATGAGCCAGAACATCCGCGTCGCCATGAGTGAGAAGCTGCCGTGCATCTTCCTCGCCCATCCTCAGAACCGTTTTGCCGACTGGGGCAAGCAGTTCTGCCTGGATCAGTACAACAACGTCAAGGCCGGTCTTGAAAAGATCGCCGGTCACGAGATCAAGAGCGAGGACATCGCTGCGGCCATCAAGGTCTACAACAAGTCCCGCGCTGCCCGCCGTGAGTTCGTCAAGCTCGCAAGCGACCACTGCGACGTTATCGACCCGATCATGCGCTCGGCCGTCTTAAAGGCTGCCTGGTTCATGGATAAGGCCGAGTACACCGAGAAGCTCGAGGCCCTCAACGCCGAGCTCAGGGCGCTGCCCGCTGCCAAGTGGAACGGCGTGAAGGTCGTTACCTCCGGCATCATCTGCGACAACCCGACGCTGCTCAAGATCTTCAAGGACAACAACGTCGCCATCGCGGCGGACGATGTCGCCCACGAGTCCCGTGCCTTCCGCACCGACGCAAGCGAAGAGGGCGACCCGATGATGGCGCTCGTCGATCAGTTCACCAACATCGACTACGACGTCCTGCTCTACGATCCGCAGTCCAACCAGAACCGCCGCGGCGAGTTCGTGGCCAACATGGTCAAGGAGTCCGGCGCACAGGGCCTGGTGCTGTTCATGCAGCAGTTCTGCGATCCCGAGGAGATGGAGTTCCCGTACCTCAAGAAGGCACTCGACGCCGCTGGGATCCCCTTCATCAAGCTCGGCATCGACCAGCAGATGCGCGACTTCGGCCAGGCGGCGACCGCCATTCAGGCGTTTGCCGACGTGCTCTCCGTGCAGTAAGGAAAGTCTCTTTTCCCTCCTGCCGTGCAAGGCAGGAGGGAAAAGCCGTTAAAAACGCGCAAAAAGTGCATACGCGCTTGCAAATTGAGCAATCGCTTTGCTATAATCCAAATTGAAAGGTAAAAGGAAGAAATGGAATACAGCAGCCTGTTCGTTACCCTGATGGGTATTGGCACGGTGTTCTTTGGCCTGATCTGCATCATTTTCCTCACCATGGCAATGGGTGCGATCCTCAAGGGCAAAGAGAAAGCACCGGCCGCCGCTGCCGCCGCTCCTGCTGCCGCCCCCGCGCTGGCTCCCAAGCCGCAGGGCATGCAGCCTGAGATCGTGGCCGCGATCACTGCCGCTCTCTCGGAAGAGGTCGGTATCTCGTCCCGCAGCATGAACATCGTGAACATCAAAAAAATCTAATTTAATTTTTAGGAGAGAACAAACATGATCAAGCAGTACAATGTCACCGTTAACGGCACCACCTACGAAGTCACCGTCGAGTCCGCCGCCGGCGGCCGCATGGCTTCCGCTCCCGTCTCCCGCGCTGCCGCGGCTCCCGTTGCCCGCGCTGCCGCGGCTCCCGTTGCCCGCGCTGCCGCTCCCGCTCCCGCCGCCGCTCCCGCGCCTGCCGCTGCTCCCGCTGCCGCTCCCAAGGCCGCCGCTCCCGCCGGCGCCGGCACTGTCGCCAGCCCCATGCCCGGCACCATCCTCGATGTGAAGGTCGCCGCCGGTCAGGCTGTCAAGGAGGGCGATCTGCTCTTCATCCTCGAGGCCATGAAGATGGAGAACGAGATCTTCGCTCCCTGCGCGGGCACCGTTTCCTCCGTCGCAGTTGCCAAGGGCGCTGCTGTCAACCCCGGCGACGTTCTGTGCGTCATCGGCTAAATAACAGCATTCCCCTGAATTAACTGTGAAAGGAAAAGAAACATAAATGGCTGCTATTAACAATTTCATGCAGCAGACCGGCTTCTATATGTTCGGTCAGGACGGCAACTGGAAATGCCTCATCATGATCGCCGTTTCCTTTGTCCTGCTGTATCTGGCCATCGTGAAGGGCTTTGAGCCGCTGCTGCTCCTGCCCATCGCGTTCGGTATGCTGTGCACCAACCTTCCCGGTGCGGACATGTTCCACGAGATCCTGTTCGCCGGAGGACATGTCCATTGGGACCTCTTCGGAGGAGCGCCCATCACGCAGGAATTCCTGACAGAGATGTCGGAGGCTGGCGTAGCCGATGCGGTGCTTGCCCCGTGGGCAGTCGGCAGCACCGTTAGCCTCGGTCTGCTCGACGTTCTGTACCTCGGCGTTAAGCTCGGCATCTACCCCTGCCTGATCTTCATGGGCGTCGGCACGATGACCGACTTCGGTCCCCTGATCGCGAACCCCAAGTCCCTGCTGCTCGGCGCTGCCGCTCAGCTCGGTATCTTCATGACTTATGTCGGTACCCAGTTCATGGGCTTCACTTACCAGCAGTCCGCCTCCATCGGTATCATCGGCGGCGCTGACGGCCCGACCGCGATCTTCGTCACCTCCCGTCTGGCTCCCGAGCTGCTCGGTCCTATCGCCGTTGCCGCTTATTCTTACATGGCCCTCGTCCCGGTCATTCAGCCCCCCATCATGAAGGCTCTGACCACCAAGGAAGAGCGCCGCATTGTCATGCGCCCGCTGCGTCAGGTCAGCAAGCGCGAGAAGATCATCTTCCCCATCATGATCACCGTGTTCGTGGCGCTGCTCGTTCCTTCTGCCGCGCCTCTGATCGCGTGCCTGATGCTCGGTAACCTGTTCAAGGAGTCCGGCGTTGTGGAGCGTCTGCAGAAGACCGCCGGTAACGAGCTGATGAACATCGTCACCATCTTCCTCGGCTTCACCGTCGGTGCTACCGCCACCGCCACCACCTTCCTTTCCGTTCAGACCCTTGAGATCATGGCTATGGGTATCGTCGCGTTCGGTTTCGGTACCGCGGGCGGCGTGCTGCTGGCCAAGCTCATGAACCTGTTCCTGAAGGAAAAGATCAACCCGCTGATCGGTTCCGCCGGCGTTTCCGCCGTTCCTATGGCCGCCCGTGTTTCTCAGGTCGTCGGCCAGAAGGAGAATCCCTCCAACTTCCTGCTCATGCACGCCATGGGCCCGAACGTTGCAGGTGTTATCGGTTCCGCTATCGCCGCAGGCGTCCTGATGTCCCTGTTCGGCTAAATCTCAGTGATTTGAAAAAGAGCACCCGTAAGGGTGCTCTTTTTTATATTTTTCCGCGCATTGCGCGGAGGAGGAAAGCAGCGCCGTAGGCGCTGCACGGGAAAAGGGGGATATTCTCTCACGTGAGAGAATATCCCCCTTGGACCCCCAAGAGAACGCAAGGGGCCTTGCCCCTTGACCCCGCCATTGCAAGCGAGCAGCTCGAAGAACTGCAATGCTTGCCGAATCAGGTGCCTGCCTTGTTTTATATCTAAACGATTTGACTTACTTCTATCTTCGCTGTCGCTTTGCCTGCGATTCATTACCCTTACATAACTGCGTTCTACTTCGGATTCTATCAATCCTGGTATTGCCTGCCGAAGCGGCATAGCTTCGCTCGCCGCAGTACGCATTATCGAAACGGTATGCATTGTTGGCAGCAGGAGATTAGTCTGTACCTCTACAAGATGGGCAGAGCGGCACCCGCAAGGGGTGTGCCGCATCCGTAAGGCGCAGAGACGCCAACGGCTGCGCAACAGCGGATAGTAGGAGCAGAGGCAAATCGTATAGTAGCTCTAAACGCGGCATTGCCGCGCGCAGGCATTTCCATTCCGGAGGGAAAAAGGTCATTCGAGATTGAGACTGCCAATCTAAAACCTTTCTCTTGGGGGATTGAAAGGGGGCTATTCTCTTTCGCAAAAGAGAATAGCCCCCTTTGACTCGTGCCGCGCTCGGTGAGCGCGACTATTTACATCGAGATCCAGCCGAACGCGCTGGCGATCGAGCTGATCAAAATGATCGCCGCGAAGAACGGGCACAGGAAGCGGATCATGGCGTTGAAGACCTTTCTTCTGCGGAAGGGCGCGCCGTTCAGCGTGACCTCGTCCGCGATGCGGTCGACGCCGATGACGCGGGAGACGAGGATGCAGCTTGCGATGGCCGCGATGGGCATCATCACGGAGTTGGTCAGGAAATCGAAGAAGTCCAAAAACTGCATGCCGATCACGGTGACATTTGCCAGCGGGCCGTAGCCCAGGCTGGAGAGGCTGCCGAGGAGAACCATAGAGACGCCCATGATGCTCGTGGCCTTTCTGCGGCTCCAGTGCAGCTCATCCTGTAAGGTGGAGACGGCACTTTCCGTCAGCGCGATGGAGCTCGTCAGCGCGGCGAACAACACTAACAGGAAGAACGCGATGCCGATCACCGTGCCGAAGCCCATGGAATCGAAGACCTTCGGGATGGTGATGAACATCAGCGAGGGGCCGGCCTTCAGCGCGCTGGGATCGCCGCCGGAGAAGGCGAACACCGCGGGGATGATCATCAGACCCGCCATGATGGCGATGGCCGTGTCGAAGACCTCGACATTGCGGGTGGAGCTTTCGATCGGGACGTCCTTTTTCATGTAGGAACCGAACGTGATGAGAATGCCCATGGCGATGGACAGGGAATAAAACATCTGCCCCATGGCGGAGACGACCGTCATCCAGGAGAAGTTGTCAAGATTGGGCACAAGGAAGTACTTGACGCCCTCCAGTGCACCGGGGCGCGTCACAGAGTACACGGCGATGATCAGCGACAGCACCACGAGAATGGGCATCATGATCTTGGAGACGCGCTCGATGCCGTTTTCCACGCCCGCAAAGATGATCGCCAGCGTCATGGCCGTGAAGACGAGGAAGCAAAGCTCCGAGGACACGCCGTTGGAGATGAAGGACGAGAAATAGCCGTCCTCCGCGACTAAGTGAGCCTTGCCCATCAGGTATTCCGCCAGATATTTGATGACCCAGCCGCCGATGACGGAGTAGTAGGGGACGATCAGAATCGGAATGATGGCGTTGATCCAGCCGCCCACGCGCAGCACAGGCTTATCGCTGAAGGACTTGTAAGCGCCGACAGGGCTCTTGCCGGTCATGCGGCCGATCGAAGTCTCTGCAATGATCATCGTGTAGCCGAAGGTCATCGCCAGAATGATGTATACCAGCAGAAAAATAGCGCCGCCGTATTTGGCGGCCAGATAAGGAAAGCGCCAGATGTTTCCGAGGCCGACGGACGCGCCCGCAGCCGAAAGGACAAAGCCAATCTTGCCGGAAAAGGAACCTCTTTTATGATCCATGAAGAATCTCCTCTCTTTTTTACGACATACAATTTACTTAGTATATCATAGAATAAAGATGAAAACAATCTGAAATCCGAAGAAAAGAGAGCTATTTGTCGTTGGCCGTGCAGAAAAATAAAAAAGGAAGACTCGAAAGAGTCTTCCTTTTTCCATATTTAAGACCAGAGCAGCTGCATCGCGACGATTAGCGCCGCAGCGGCGAGGATATACACACCTGCGATCAGCAGTCCCGCCTTGAGCGCGCCGCGGATGGCGGCATTGCGCTCCTCGCGCGTCAGCTCACCGGCAGCGCTTTCCCACGGGCGGTCGTTCGCACGGGGCGCGTCGGGCGCGGAAAAGTCGCTGCGCTTGCGGTGAAAGTGAGGGAGAAAGGTCGGCTGGCGTTCGATGCCGCTCATGTCGGCGATCGTGCGGCCGTCGTCCTCCTCGTAGAAGTCGTCCTTCTTCATCACTTATCGTACAGGTGGCAGCACACGAAGTGGCCCGGCTCGATCTCGCGCTGGACGGGTGCTTCCTCCTTGCAGCAGGCCATGCAGTTGGCGCAGCGGGTGTGGAATTTGCAGCCCTTGGGCGGATTGGCAGGGGAGGGGATGGAGCCCTCGAGCACGATGCGGTTCATCTTCACCTTCGGGTCGGGGATGGGGATGGCGGAGAAGAGCGCCTTCGTGTAGGGGTGGAGCGGGTTGCGGAAGATATCTTCCTTCGCGCCGTACTCCACAAGGTTGCCGAGGTACATGACGCCGACGGTATCGGAGATGTGCTCGACAACGGAGAGGTCGTGGCTGATGAAGAGGTACGTCAGCTTGTATTTATCCTGCAATTCGTTCAGCAGGTTGATGATCTGCGCCTGGATGGACACGTCGAGTGCGGAGACCGGCTCGTCGCAGACGATGAACTCAGGGTTGAGCGCGAGCGCACGCGCGATGCAGATACGCTGACGCTGGCCGCCGGAGAACTCGTGCGGGTAGCGGTCCTTGTGGAACGGCTGTAAGCCGCAGTTGTCCATGACCTGATCGATATAATCGTCGAATTCCGCCTTCGGGACAAGGTTGTGCTCGCGCACGGCTTCGCCGATGATCTCGCCGACCGGCATACGCGGAGAGAGCGAGGAGAACGGGTCCTGGAAGATGATCTGCATCTTCGTGCGCAGGGCGCGCAGCTCCTTGTGGGAGAGGTCGTAGACCTCCTGTCCGTTGAAGAGCACCTGACCGCCGGACTTGGAGTCATACAGGCGCAGGATCGTACGGCCCGTGGTCGTCTTGCCGCAGCCGGACTCACCGACAAGGCCCATCGTCGTGCCGCGCTTTAAGTTGAACGTGACGCCGTCGACGGCCTTGACATAGCCGACCGTCTTCGACACCATACCGCCCTTGATCGGGAAGTATTTCTTGAGGTGATTGACCTGCAGAATGTACTGCGGGTCATATTCCACGGGGGTGAAATTGTTGTCGATGATGAGTGAGGACTTCTGCGCCTCATCGGCGTGCTCCTGCTTCTTGACAAATTCATCGGCATTCTGCTTCTGCGTTTCCTTCAGTTCATCGAGGACCTGATCGTCGTTCTTACCGGCTTTCCAAAACGGCATCTTATTCACCCTCCTTTCCGTTTTCCTTGCCCTCGGCCAGCTCTTCCTCCACGACCTCCTCAAGGTCGGGGCGCTTGCCGTCGTAATAGCGGTAGCAGCTCACCTTGTGCGTCGGCGAGATGCTGACCTCGCACGGGTAGTCGCCCTCGCAGCCGTTCACGCACATTTCGCAGCGGTCCTTGAAATAGCAGTAGTTCGGCATGTTGATGGGGTTCGGCACTTTGCCGGGGATGGAATAGAGCTTGTCGACCTGACGGCCCACGACCGGCTTGGAGGCCATGAGGCCGATGGTGTAGGGGTGCGCGGGATGGGCGAAGATCTCCTCCGCCGTGCCCTGCTCGACGATGCGGCCAGCGTACATGACGACCACATAGTCCGCCATTTCGGCGATGACACCGAGGTCGTGCGTGATGAACATGATCGAGGAATTGATCTGATCCTTCAGATTGCGCAGAAGGTCGAGTATCTGCGCCTGGATCGTCACGTCGAGCGCCGTGGTGGGCTCGTCGGCGATGATAAGCTTCGGGCTGCAAGCAAGCGCCATGGCGATCATGACGCGCTGGCGCATACCGCCGGAGAGCTCGTGCGGGAACATCTTGTAAACGCCCTCGCTGTTGGCAATGCCGACCATTTCAAGGAGCTCAATGGTGCGCGCCTTGATCTGCGCTTCGTCGTGGCCCTTTTCGTTGTGCAGGGCCAGCACCTCGTCGACCTGGTCGCCGATGCGGAACACGGGGTTCAGCGCGGTCATCGGCTCCTGGAAGATCATGGAGATATAGTTGCCGCGTAAGTGCTGCATGACGCTGTCAGGTGCCTTCGTGACGTCGTAGGCCTTGCTGCCGAGGTTCAGGCGAATTTCACCCTCCACGACCTGGCCCTGCGGGCGCTGCAAAAGCTGCATGAGCGACAAACTCGTGACCGATTTGCCGCAGCCGGACTCGCCGACGACGCCGACGGTCTTGCCGATGGGCACGGAGAACGTGACGCCGTCGACCGACTTGACAACGCCCGTGTCGGTGAAAAAGTAGGTGTGCAGGTTGTCGAATTCGACCGCGTTGTTGGGGTCGTGCATCTCGGTCAGATACTCGGATTCGGGAACGTTCTTGCGCTTGCGCTTCTTTTCGAGCGCATTTGTGATCTTGCGGTTTTCTTTGGAAATGCGGCGGGATTCCTTTGCGGAAAGATAGCCGTCATTATGCTTCTTAGCCATTCAAATTCCCTCCTTTCTCAGCGCTTCATCTTCGGGTCGAACGCGTCGCGCAGACCGTCGCCGACGAAGTTGAAGCCGAGGACCGTCAGCATCAGGCAGATGCCGGCGGGGATCCAGATGAACCAGTAGCTCGTGAGGACGTAAGAGTTGGAAACATCGTTCATGATGTTGCCCCAGGAGGCGAACGGGAACTTGACGCCGAGGCCGAGGAAGCTGAGCGTTGCCTCGGTGATGATGGTGGAGCCGAGGCTCATCGTGCAGTTGACGATGAGCTGCGGGATGACGTTGGGGATCAGGTGGCGGAAGATGCGGCGCGAAACGCTGATGCCGCAGGCCTCCGTCGCGGTCATGAACTCCTGCTCGCGCAGAGAGAGGATCTGGCCGCGGACGAGACGGGCGATACCCGGCCAGCCGAGGAAGCCCAAGATCAGCATTAAGTAGAGCATTCGGATCTGCGGGTCGACGCGCATGCCGTCCATCGCTGCGCCCAGAATGATGATGAGCGGGGTGGAGGGGATGCAGTAGAAGATATCGACGATACGCATGATGAGGTTATCGACCCAGCCGCCGAAGTAGCCGGAGACGCCGCCGAGCACCACGCCGAGCGCCGCGGAGATGATGACGACGATGAAGCCGATCATCAGCGACACGCGGCCGCCGTACATCAGGCGGGTGAGCATATCCATACCGTTTTTATCCGTACCGAGCCAGTGCGCGGAGTCGGGGAAGGAATAGGCGTCGAACACGCGGGTGGACGTGCCCTCCTTGATCGACCACTGGTACTTGGCGGGATTGTATTCGAGCTTGATCTCGCGCTCCTGACCGGCGTCGTTCACATAGGTGTACTCGGTCTCACCGTTTTCGACGGCCTGCTGCACGCGCTCTTTGAAGTCCTTGCTGATGACCGTGCCGCTGACCTTGGACTGGATGACAAAGCGGCTGATGTAGGCGATCTCCTCGCCGTTCAGCATGACGCTGTCTTCATCAAGCGTATAGGTCTTGCCGTCGGCCGTGAACTCCGTTTCGCCGTTGGCGTGCGCCTTAAGGGCGCTGAAGCTGAAGTTGAAGCCGAACTTTTGGCTGGGGTCGTTGGCGCTGATGATGTCCTTATAGGCGATGGCAAGGAGTCTGCCGCCGCTCGAGACGGAGTAGAGCGAGTCGCCCTCCTCGGTCACGTCGTAGGTGACGCCCTTGTAGGAGAAGCTGTCGTCCTTGCCCATGTGCAGCGTGAGCTGCGCCTGGAGGATCGTGCCGAACTCCTGGCCGTCGGCCACGAGATAGCGGTACTCGGTGTTCTCGCTCATGGCGGCGTATTCCTTGAGCTGGATATCGTCGCGGTAGAAGACCTCGTCCTGCCCGTAGGGGCTGATGAGGCCGCCGATGAAGGAGAAAATGAACATCACGGCGAGGATCGTCAGACCCACGACCGCGAGGCGGTTGCGGAAAAAGCGCTTGGCGACCAGCGTGCCCGGGGAAAGGACCTTGACGCGGCGGTCGTCGTTGAGGGAAAGCTGCTCGGGGGAGCCGCTCTCCTGCTGATCGTTGATCTTCTTTTCTTCAGACATGGATTAGCGCCTCCTTTTTTACGCGATGCGCACGCGGGGGTCGACCACCGCGTACAGAATGTCGGAGATCAGGTTGCCCAGCAGGGTCAGGATCGCCAGGAACGTCATGTAGAACATGGAGAAGGGGATATCGCCCGCGACCATCGCATTGTACGAGATGAAGCCGATGCCGGGGATGGCGAACAGCGTCTCTGTGATGAGCGCGCCGGCAAAAAGGCCGGGCAGCGAGCCGCCGATGAACGTCACGAGCGGGATGAGCGTGTTGCGGAAGGCATGGTGATAGATGACCTTATGCTCGGAAAGACCCTTGGCGCGGGCGGTGCGGATGTAGTCGGCGTTGAGCACCTCGAGCATGTTCGTGCGCACATAGCGCATCCACGGGCCGATGGAAATGAACACCAGCGTCACGATGGGCAGCACCAGATGCTTTGCCATATCGAGAATCTGACCAAACTGGCTGAGGGAGTTGAAGTCACGTCCCGTGAGGCCGACAAGGTCGAACCAGCGGAGCTTGATGCAGAAGATGAGCTTTAAGAGCGTCGCAAAGAAGAACGTCGGCAGCGACATACCGAGCAGAGCGACCGTCGTGACGGTGTAGTCGGTCACGCTGTACTGCTTGGTGGCGGCCACGATGCCGAGCGGCACCGCGATGAGAAGCTCGAACACGAGCGAGATGGCGCCCATGATGAACGAGACCCAGATGACCTCGTTGAACTTCTGGATGACGGGCACGGTATACTTCCAGCTGTCGCCGAAGTTGCCGGTGCACAGGTTCTTGAGCTGGACGAAAAAGCCGGGGATGAGGCCCAGGTCCAGACCGTATTGTGCGTTGAGCTGTGCCAGCCACTCCTCATAGGGCTTGGAGCCGGGAGCCTGCGAGAGCTGCCGCGCCATATTCTCCACGTAGGAGCTGGGCATGCAGCGCATAAGCAGGTAGATGATGAATGTCACAAAAAAGAGGATCACCACCGACAGCAGCAGGCGTTTTACCAGATATTTGCGCATAGAATCCCTCCGTTTTTTGATAACGGCCGCCCCGCGCCCGGGGTCTTGTCGCCGTTTCGGGTTTGATATGTCTCTCTCTGCATATCAGCCAAATGCTCCGATGCACCGGGGCATTTGGATCATAAGCAGATGTGCCTGGGGCAGGCTACCCCGCGGCCGTGGGGCCGCAGGGTAGCCATGCGCCTAAGTAACGTTTTTGTGCAGCGACGGAGCTTACTGCAGGTCGAGCAGCTCGATGTCGTTGTACCAGGTCCAGTAGGTCGTGATATCAGGCGTCACGGTGTCGAGGTTGACACGCTTGGCGGAGAAGATCACGCAGTTCTGGCGCTGATAGATGGGGATCTCGACCGCCCAGTCGGCCACGATGTCAAGGCACTGCTTATACAGGGTCTTGCGGTAGGTCTGGTCGGTGGACTGACGAGCCATCATGATGAGCTCATCGAGGTCAGCATCCTTGATCCAGTAGGACTTCTCGTTGGAGCCGCCCTGGCTGTGATAGATCTGGAACATATCCGGGTCGGGCGTGGCCTGCCATGCCATGGCGAACATGTCGGCAGTACCGGCGTTGATCGCGTTGGTCATCTCGGCGAAGTTGGACATATCGGAGACGATCAGGTTGAAGCCGATCTCCTTGAGAGCGTCGGACGCGAGGGTCAGAGCCATGAAGGAGGGGTGGTCGCCCTTGCCGCTGCCGCCAACCATGACTTCAGCGTCCATGCGGCCGCCGGCGGGAGCAGCGGTGATCTTGCCGTCAGCGACAGTGTAGCCGGCAGCCTCGAAGTAGCCGAGAGCGGCCTGCTTGGCGGCGGCGTACTTGTCGTCGGCGCTCATGCCTTCGGTGTAGATGTCGTTGCCGTTGACGTCAACGGAGAAGGCGACCTTGTAGCCCTCATCGGTAACGCGCGGAGCGGCCCAGGAGGTGTCGGAGATGGGGTAGTTGATGACGTTGGCGAACTCACCGTAGTAGGAGTCGACAGCGACATCGCGGTAAACGGCGATAACCGTGGCGATGGCCTTACGCAGATCCTTGGAGGCCTCATCACCGCCGTTGCCGTCGCCGACCTTCACGCGGTTGGCGTTGAAGCCGACATAGCCGTAGCCGAGGTTGGCAACGAGGTCGGTCTGGATGGTATCGCCGGAGATCTCGCCGTTAGAGTTGGCTTCCTTGATCTGCTCGGCAGCTTCCTTGGAGTAGGAGGGGTCGGTCACGTCGATCGTGCCGGAGACAACACCGGGGATCTTATCTTCGTCCTGCATCTCGCGCCAGATGACGGTGTCGATCTTGGGCTCGCCCTTCCAGTAGGTCGGGTTCTTCTGCAGGGTGACAGCGCCGTTGGACCAGCCCTCGAAGGTGTACGGGCCGGAGCCGATAGGCGTGGAGGTCACGGACTTGACGTGGGACAGATCGCCCTTGACAAAGCCGAACATGTTGTTGTCGTAGTCATACTTGTCAGTCTCGCCATAGTAGTGCATGGGGCACACGGTGACGGGGAGCTGATAGATGGCGGTGGCGTTGACCTCGGTGAGGGTGACGGTCATGGAGTAGTCACCGGTCTTGACGATACCGGCAACGTTGGGAGCGGACTCGCCGGTCTGGACGGCGACGGTATAGTCGTTGTAGGCGTCGCCCAGCTCGGCCTCGAGGAAGGAGGAGATGCTGGTGCCGGCGGTCTCAGCGTTGATACCGTCATCGGAGATGTCGTAGCCGTACTTAGCAACGATGGCAGCCCAGAAGTCGTCGACAGTCGCGTCATCGGCGAGATCGAAGCCCCAGTTGCCAGCCTGCGCGGCGACGGAGTCGTCAGCGGTGGCGGAACCGGCGGCGACCACGTAGTCAAGGATCTCCTGGGCGAACTTCACGCCGGCGGCCTTGAAGGCGGTCCAGTAAGCGTTGTACTGCTCTTCGGTGTAGAAGTCGTTGGCGGCGTAGGCGTCAGGACCGGCGGCGAGGATCAGGTTCTGCACAGTGTCCATACCGCTGCGATAGGCTTCCAGACCCTTGATGGGCAGGGAGTACAGCGTGGAAACGCCGTCATAAGCGGGGTCAAGCAGGACATAGTAAGAGAAGATGACATCGTCGATGGTCATTTCCTCACCGTCGGAGAACTTGACGCCCTCTTTCAGCGTGATGTTGTAGTCGACCGTGCCGTCGCTGTTTTCAACGATGTCGCAGTCGGCAATGCCCTTGTAAGTATAGTCGGTGCCGTTGTAGGGACGGACGTCGCCCTCGATGCCCTTGAGGACGACAGAGCCCTCGCGGTCGACGAGAAACAGACCGTCGAAGACCATACCCATGACCTGGTTTTCATAGTCATTGGTATAGAAGAAGGGGGAGAACTTACCGTCGAAGTTCTGCGTGCCGACAACAAGCGTCTTGCCGTCGGTCTGGCCGTCGTCCGTCTTCTTGTCGCCGCAGCCGGCCAGAAGACCAAGACACATGACCAGAGAAAGGATCAGTGCAAGTGTTCTTTTCATTGAATCTACTCCTTTATAAATTTTTGCCAAACGGGTCGCCCCGTGCAGCACAAAGTAAGGCACCCGCGCGTAAATACGCGCGGAAAGGGGCGTACGCCCCTTATGGACATCTGTACGCCGAAAAACAGCGCGTAGAATTTTTTTGATTATAGCATGAAAAGATGAAGATTGTACAGAGTAAAATCTTAGAAGTTATCTTTTTTAGGCAATTTGTCCCATTCTGCCTGCATAATTTCGGCGCGCAGAACAAGGGCACTCAGTAGGGCTGTTAGCTTCAGCAGGACATAGAGCAGCGCGAAAAACGTCTGTCCTGCGTGGTCATTGACGAAAAAGAAGATCAATTCGCACACGATGCCGAGAAGAGAAAAGACCGCCGTGACCGCCGTTCGCACGGGCAGAACGGCCACGCTCTTTTGATAGTTGTACTCGCGCACCGCGCTCCAGTCCGTTCCGAGCTTTACGAGCGCCCAGACGACGCTTCCCGCCGCCAGAAACTCGCCGAGGTAGGGGAGCAGAACGTAAAAACAGTTCTGCATCCCAGGCGCGGGAATGCACCCGCCCGCGGCGACCGCAACGGTCAGAATGGCTGCCATTCCCCACACGGCGCGCTTAGATCTGCGCTGCTTTGCATCACTGCTTTGGCAGGCGTAGAGTGCCCCATCGTAAACATATTCGCCCGCGATGTTCAGATGAAAGTCATTCAGGTGCTCGCGGCGGTTGTGTTTTTTGTGCTGTTCGCCCATTATTCGATGCCCGTGAGGTCAAAGTCCGCGAGGGCCTTCTCCGCCTCGGCGCACACGCCGCGAAGGCACGCTTCGTCAAACGGACTCTCAAGGCCGGCGTTTTTGAGAAGGTCGGTGAACGTCCGGCTGCCGCCCTGCACGGTGTAGGCCATGTAGTGCTGCCAGGCGTTCCTCACGTCCTTGCGGATCATCGCCCAGAATTCGAGCGCCACGGTCTGGGCAAGGCAGTAGTCAATATAATAGAAGGGGCTCGAATAGATGTGGTGCTGGCGCTGCCAGCCCATGCCCTCAGAGTAGAAGGGGATCTCGCCGTCGAGCTTCATCCACGGCATGTAGACGCCGAGCAGTTCCTTCCAAACGGCGTGGCGCTCGGCGGGCGTCATTTCGGGCTTTTCATACACGATGTGCTGGAAGTGGTCGACCATCGTGCCGTAGGGAATGAACGTCAGCGCGCCGGAGAGGTGGCTGTAGAGGAACTTCTTCGCGTCGGGGCCGAAAAAGCCGTCCGCCCACGGCTCGGCGAAGAACTCCATGGACATCGAGTGGACCTCGCAGGCCTCCATGCTCGGCCAGATGTAGTCGATGGGGATGCGCTTGCGGTTCGTCCAGGCCTCGAAGGCGTGACCGGCCTCGTGCGTCACGACCTCAACGTCGTGCTGCGTACCGTTGAAGTTGGCGAAGATGAAGGGAACCTCATAGTCCATGATGCTCGTGCAGTAGCCGCCCGCCTGCTTGCCCTCGGTCGAGAGCACGTCGAGCAGCTCGTCGCGCAGCATCGTTTCGAAGAACTCTTTCGTCTCGTGCGAAAGTTCGCTGTAGAACTTCATGCCCTGGGCGAGAATGTCGTCCGGCGTGCCCGCGGGGCGGGGATTGCCGGAACGGAATTCGAGCGCGTTGTCGGCAAAGCTCATCGGATACTGCTTGCCCAGGCGCCTGGCCTGCTCGCGATACACCTTGTCCGCCACAGGGACGAGATACTTGACGACCGCCTCGCGGAACTTCTCGACATCGTCTTTCGTATAGCAGTTGCGGCCCATGCGGTAGTAGCCGAGCGTGGTGTAGCCCTCGTAGCCGAGCTTTTTGCCCATCGCGTCGCGGAGTTTTACGAGCTTGTCGTAGAGCTCGTCGAATTTTGCCTGATTGTCCTTGTACCACTGGCCCTCGGCCTTCCACGCGGCAAGGCGCTTTTCATCGTCAGCGCAGGTCTTGAACGGGGAGAGCTGCGAGAGGGTGTAGACCTTGCCCTCGAACGGGATCTGCGCCGAGGCGAGCAGCTTTTCATACTCCTGCGTCAGGTCGTTTTCCTGCTGTAATTCAGGGATGATGGCGGGGGAGAAGGTCTTGAGCGCGATCTCGGCGTTGACGAACATCAGATCGCCGTATTCCTTTTCAAAGTCCGCACGGAACGGGCTTTCGAGCATCGCTGCCGTCCACGCCTGATTGTATTCCTCAAGCTCAGGGTTGAAGTTGTTCCAGAATTTTTCCTCGCCGTCGTAGAATTTGTCTCGCGTGTCGATCGAGTGGCGGATGCTCGCGAGCGTCGCGGCGGTGGAGATGTGGCTCATCAGCTCCTGCTGCGAAAGGAACACCTTGCGCGCTTCCTCATAGCTCTTGGCGGCCTTGAGTTCCGCCGTCAGCGCGGAAAGGCGCTGCTTGCTCGCCGCGGGATCGGGGCGGGTGTAGGTCATTTCGGAAAATTTCATGTTGTTTCCTCCATCAAATTTTTATTGTTACATTTCTTATTCTTGCCGGTTATAGATCGCGGACACGTCCCTGCGTCCGCCGCCGATGACGACGACCGCTGCGGCCGCCGTGACGAGCATAAAGCCCGTCAGCACGCCGCGCACGGGGAGAAACGCCACCAGCGCGCCCGCGAGCAGATTGCCCGTGAAGCTGCCGACGGTGTTGAGCATGTTGAACGCGCCGTTGAAGCGGCCCTTTTTCTCGTCGGGCACGTAGCTCTGCGTGGCGGAGATGCGGATGGTGTAGCTCGTCACGCCCAGAATGCCGTTTAAGAAGCATGAGGCCATCATCACCGGCAGCGGGAAGTAGAGGTAGAAGCCCTCGCACAGCGAGATGACGACATAGACCGTCAGCGCGATGAGATACTTGTGCTGCACGGGCAGCTTGACCCGATAGTGGATGCCGCCGCCGATGGCGCGGCCGAAGATCGCCATGCCCCAGACGAGCATATAGATGTATTCGCCGTTATCGAATGTCGACTTGAAGTACGGCAGCGTGATGACCTGCGACGCGCCCGAGGCCAGCATGCTGAATGTGAAATAGATGGCCACGCGCAGAAGCCCCTTTTCACTCATCAGATAGCGAAAGCCCTCTTTGATGTCGCGCAGGAGCTGGCGGCCCGAGGAGTGCTGCTCTTCGAGCGCGAGCGCGGCACGCTGCTTTTCAATGTAGTGTTCCTCGGCGCGGATCTGCGTCTCCGCCGTCGCGGCGATGAAGAAACACAGCGCGTTGATGCCGAGCAGCGGCGCAATGCCGAAGAGATTATAAAAGTACGTTGCGATCGGGATGATGAGCGCCGAGAGCGTTTCGAGCACGCTCGCGATGGAGTAGGCCTTGGAGTAGTTCCCCTCAGAGATCAGCAGGGGATAGAAGCTGTCATAGGCGACATAGTAGATGCTGTTGATCGAGCCGATGATAAAGCAGAAGACCGCGAGCATCGGAAAGCTGAACCAGCCGCGGCTCAGGATCAGCGCAGCGACAAGGTAGACCCCGGAGGAAAGGAAGTCCAGCGTGTAGATCGTCTTCTTGCGCGAAAAGCGGTCGAGGATCGCGCCCGAGAAGATCGGCATGACGATCTGCGGCAGGGTGAAGGTCGCAATGTAGATGGCGTAGAGCAGGTTCGAGCCCGTGTAGTCCAGCACGAGCAGACTCAGCGCGAAGCCGGACATCGAATTGCCCAGCATCGAGATCACGCTGCCCAGTGTGATGATAGTGAAATCCCGCGTCCACAGCGGTGAGACCGGAGCTGGCGCGGGAGAAGAGGATTCGTTCATAGAAATAGCCTCCTTCCGGCTTAAGAGCGCAAACAAAAGCCCGCTCGATGCGGGAGGGGGGACGGAAATCAACTGTATTATAAAGGATTTCGATAAAAGAATCAACTATAATTCCACCAAATATGGACAAATGCACAAATGCTGCCCCTGTTTTGTGCGGCACAGAGGGAGTGTCCGCTTGCCGAGAAGCATGACGTGTGCTATAATACCGCCAAACAAAAATAAACTGTGGAGGACATCACCATGCAACATGCACCGGCAAGAGAACTGCTGCATTTTATCAAAAATAGCCCCACCTGCTACCATGTGACTGAGAACATCCGCCAAAAGCTCCTCGCAAACGGCTATACCGAGCTTTCCGAACGCGAGCGCTGGGAGGTAGCCCCCGGCGGGAAGTATTTCGTCCGCCGCAACGGCTCGAGCACCATCGCCTTCCGCGTGCCGGAGATGATCGACGGCGGCTTCGCCATGGCCGCGGCGCACTCCGACTCGCCGACGTTTCGCTTAAAGGAACATCCCGACCGCCGCAGCGCGCATTATGTCCAGCTCTCGACCGAAAAATACGGCGGCATGCTGATGTCCACATGGTTCGACCGCCCACTCTCCGTCGCGGGCCGCGTCTTCGTGCGCGAAAACGGCGAGATCGTCGAAAAGCTCGTGAGCGTCGACCGCGACCTGCTCGTCATTCCCAATGTCGCCATCCACATGAACCGCACGGCGAACGACGGCATGAAGTATCTCGCGAATATCGACACGCTCCCGCTGCTCGGCGGCAAAGACAGCGGCGGCATCCTGCCCATCGTCGCCAAGGCCGCGGGCGTCGCGGAAAATGACATCCTCGGCAGCGACCTGTTCCTCTACTGCCGCGGCGAGGGAACGCTGCTTGGCGAGAACGAGGAGTACATCCTTTCTCCCAAGCTCGACGATCTCGAGTGCGCCTGCGGCTGCCTCGAGGGCTTCCTTGCGGCGAAAGAGAGCGGAAATATCGCCGTCTGCTGCATTTTCGACAATGAAGAGGTCGGCTCGTCCACCAAGCAGGGTGCGGGCTCGACGTTCCTGCGCGACACGCTGCGCCGCATCGCCCTGTGCCTCGGAAAGGACGAGCAGGAGCTCCAGATGATGCTCGCGCGCAGCTTCCTCGTCTCGGCGGACAACGCGCACGCCCAGCACCCCAACCACGGTGAATACGCCGACCCCGACAACTGCCCGTATATGAACGAGGGCGTCGTCATCAAATTCAACGCCAATCAGCGCTACGCGACCGATGGCCGCTCCTGCGCTGTTTTCCGCGCCGTGTGCGAAAACGCGGGCGTTCCCACGCAGGTCATGTCCAACCGCTCCGATCTTCCCGGTGGCTCGACGCTCGGCTCGATCTCCGATACGCTCGTGCCGGTCAGCACGGTGGACATCGGCCTGTCCCAGCTCGCGATGCACTCTTCGTGGGAGACCGCGGGCGTGCAGGACTATGAATTCCTGATCCGCGCGATGACGGAGTATTTCGGCAGCGCACTGTAAGAGACCTGCCGAAACGGTAGACAAAAGCACGGAAACATGCTAAAATAAAACGGTTTTTGATCAAATACGCTTTCAACGACAGAAAGGAAATATATCATGGACGTTAAGGAAATTCTCAAGCACGTTGACCATACCCTCCTCAAGCAGACTGCCACCTGGGAGGACATCAAGCAGATCTGTGACGACGGCATCAAATACGGCTGCGCGAGCGTCTGCATCCCGCAGACCTATGTGAATCACGCCGCGCACTACGTCGCCGAGCAGCAGCACTATGGCTTCGGCCAGCTGCCCATCTGCACGGTCATCGGCTTCCCCAACGGCTACACGCCCAGCGGCATCAAGTGCATGGAGGCTGAGTCTGCCGTCGCCGACGGCGCGACCGAGATCGACATGGTCATCAACCTCGGCTGGGTCAAGGAGGGCCAGTACGACAAGATCCTCCAGGAGATCAACTCCGTCAAGATCTCCTGCCACGGCAACATCTTAAAGGTCATCATCGAGACCTGCCTGCTCACCGACGAAGAGAAGATCAAGCTCTGCGAGGTCGTCTCCAATTCTCACGCCGACTATATCAAGACCTCCACGGGCTTTGCCGGCGGCGGCGCGACCCGCGAGGATGTCGCCCTCATGGCCGCCCACATGACCAACGGCAAGAAGATCAAGGCCGCCGGCGGCATCGCGAGCCTGCAGGACGCCGAAGATTTCCTCAAGCTCGGCGCCGACCGCCTCGGCACGTCCCGCATCGTCAAGGCCGTCAAGGAGCTCGAGGCCAAGGGCGAACTTTAAGAAAGGGGAGGGCTCAATATGCCGACTCCGCATAACAGCGCGAAAAAGGGCGACTTCGCCAAGACCGTTCTGATGCCCGGCGACCCGCTGCGCGCGAAGTTCATCGCCGAAACATTTTTAGATGAACCAAAGCTCGTCAACAACGTCCGCGGCGTGCAGGGCTACACAGGCACCTACAAGGGCGTTCCCGTCAGCGTGATGGCCAGCGGCATGGGGATGCCGTCCATCGGTATCTACTCCTACGAGCTGTTCACGCAGTACGATGTCGAGAGCATCATCCGCGTCGGCTCGGCGGGCGCGCTGCAAAAGGACTTGAAGCTCGGTGACGTGGTCGCGGGCATGGGTGCGTGCACCAACTCGAATTACGCCGCGCAGTACGGCCTTGGCGGTACATTTGCCCCCATCGCGGACTTTCAGCTGCTCTCCGCCGCCGTTGAATCGGCAAAGGAGCTCGGCGTCCGCATGGACGTCGGCAACCTCTACTCGTCCGACACGTTCTACGACGCGTCGAACCCGTCGCTCAAGTGGGCGGACATGGGCGTGCTCGCCATCGAGATGGAGGCCGCCGCCCTCTACTGCAACGCCGCCTATACGAAAAAGCGCGGACTTTCCCTCTGCTCGATCTCCGACAATATCCTCACCGGTGAGGAGCTCTCACCCGAGGAGCGGCAGACGAGCTTTACCGCCATGATGAAAATCGCGCTCGAAACAGCCGTAAAGATGGCGGCAGAATCCCAAAAGTAAGGAGATTATCATGCCATGCGCGTGATCGACATTGAAAACATTGTGACCAACATGAAGGACGATACCCGCTTCGTCCTGCGCTGCGAGGAGGTCTTCCACGACAAGATCAGCTCCGCCGCGGCGAGCATTTTAATGAACAAGGGACAAAAGCCCATCGTCTGCCTGACGGGCCCGAGCGGCTCGGGTAAGACGACGACGGCGATGCGCCTGCGCGAATACCTCGAAAACCTCGGCGTCAAGGTCTGCATGCTCAGTATGGACAATTTCTTCCTGCCGCTTGACCAGCGCCCGAGCGAGGCGAGCGACTGGGAGTCGCCCTACTGCGTGAACCGCGATTTACTCATCGAGGATATCCACCGCCTGATGGACGGCGAGCTCGTGGAGCTGCCGGTCTACGACTTCAAGGCCGGCGGCGTCGGCGGCTACAAGCCCATGCAGGGCGACAAGGACGCCGTCATCATCGCCGAGGGCATCCACATGCTCAACCCGCTGATTTTCGACCAGCTCAGAAGCGAAGCTACGGGCGTTTACGTTGCCCCGCGTACGCGTATCATCACGCACAAGGACCGCATCGTGCGCCCAGAGCAGCTGCGCGTGGCGCGCCGCATGATCCGCGACTATCAGGGCCGCGGCCATTCGCTGCGTCAGACCGTCGAGCGCGCCGAGAGTGTCGACCGCGGCGAGCTCAACTACATCATGCCGAACAAGCCGAACGCGAGCATCCACATCGACACGTTCCACGACTACGAGCCGTGCATCCTCGCGCGGTATTTGAAGGAGATCCCCGAGTTTTACAGCCAGCTCGACGATCAGTTTATCGCCGAGCACGGGCTGAGCGACCTGATGGACGTTGTCAACTCCGTGCCGTCGCTGCGCACGGACTATGTCCCGCGCGACTCCATCGTGCGAGAGTTCGTCGGCGGCAGCTGCTTTGAGTATTAAATCGGCAAAATCCGACAACAAACTGTAATTTCTGATTTTTACAATACAAAACGTAATCGGAATTTGGCGCTTTTGCGCGAAAAGGGGAGGAAGAGCGAATGCATTCTGACGAGCGGCGAAAGGCCATTGCCGACATGCTGCGCGCGGCGGACGCGCCGATCAGCGCCTCCGCGCTGGCGGAAAAATTCTCCGTCTCGCGCCAGATCATCGTGGGCGATATCGCGCTGCTGCGCTCCTCGGGCGAGGAAATCCTCGCGACTCCGCGAGGCTATGTGACGCCGAAGGAGGCGCGCGGCATCGTCCACCGCGTTGCCGTGAAGCACACGCCGCAGGAGATGGAAGCCGAGCTCAACACCATCGTCGACAACGGCTGTACGGTCATCGACGTCATCGTCGACCACCCCATCTACGGCCAGCTCACCGGCCCGCTGCAAATTTCGAACCGCTACGAGGTCAGCCAGTTCATTGAGCGCTGCAAAAAGGCGGAGCCGCTATCCAGTCTCACCGACGGCATCCACCTGCACACGCTCTCCTGTCCCGACGAGGCGGCGTTCGAGCGCACAAAGAGTGCGCTGCGCGCGCTGCACGTCCTGCTGGAGGAAAACGGAAATTAAGGGTTGACAATCCTCACACAAGCGATTATAGTGTCATGTGCACATGTCAAGACACCTGCACATGACACTATTTTATTTTTAGGCTGTGAGGATATCATGGAAAAATTCAAAGCGTTCTGCAAACGCAAAAACATTGAAGTTTCGGCCAAGCGCTACGGCATCGATGCGCTCGGCGCAATGGCGCAGGGCCTCTTCTGCTCGCTGCTCATCGGCACGATCATCAAGACGCTCGGCGCGCAGCTGGGCGTCCCGTTCCTGACGGACATCGGCACCTATGCGATGTCCGTCTCCGGCCCTGCGATGGCCATTGCCATCGGCTACGCGCTGCAGGCACCCCCGATGGTGCTCTTCTCCCTCGCGGCGGTGGGCTATGCGGCCAACGCCGAGGGCGGCGCAGGCGGCCCGCTCGCCGTGCTCATCATCGCGATCCTTGCCGCCGAGTGCGGCAAGGCCGTGAGCAAGGAGACGAAGATCGACATTTTGGTCACGCCCGCCGTGACCATCCTGGTCGGCGTCGCGCTCGCCAAGTGGATCGCCCCGCCCATCGGCACGGCGGCCTCGGCATTTGGCATTATCATCGACAATGCGACCAAACTCCAGCCGTTCTGGATGGGCATCGCGGTCTCCGTGCTTGTCGGCGTCGCGCTCACGCTGCCGATCTCTTCCGCCGCCATCTGCTCGGTGCTGGGCCTGACGGGTCTTGCCGGCGGCGCGGCCGTCGCGGGTTGCTGCGCGCAAATGGTCGGCTTCGCCGTGATGAGCTTTAAGGAAAACCGCTGGGGCGGCCTTGTCTCTCAGGGTCTCGGCACGTCGATGCTCCAGATGCCGAACATTGTCAGAAATCCCCGCGTCTGGATCGCGCCGACGCTCGCTTCCGCCATCACCGGCCCCATCGCCACGTGTGTGTTCCATCTTGAAATGAACGGAGCGCCCATCAATTCCGGTATGGGTACCTGCGGCCTGTGCGGCCTCATCGGCGTGTGGACGGGCTGGGTCTCCCCGAGCGAGGAGGCTGTCGCCAAGGGTGCGGCGGCCATGAGCCCAACGGGCTTTGACTGGCTGGGCCTCATCCTCGTCGCCATCGTGCTGCCCGCCATCCTTGCTCCGCTTATCAATATGGTCTGCCGACGCCTCGGCTGGGTCAAGGACGGCGACCTGAAGCTTGACTGAGAAAATAACGTGTAAAAAGTGTGGACTTTTTGTAAAGAATCCCATCAATTATCACAAAAAAAGTAAAATCGGGGAGAATCGGACTTGATTCTCCCCTTTGCTTTTGCTATACTGTCAGACGAAGTGCGTCCGCACTTCAAAATAAACCGGAGAGCGGCCCGCCGCCGACCGGGAAAATAAGGAAGGATAGAAGAATGAAGAAGTTTTTTGCGCTGCTTCTCGCTCTCGTCATGGTTCTGTCCCTCGTTGCCTGCGGTGATAAGAAGACCGACGACAATCAGGGCGACACCAACACTGACGATCAGCAGGGCGGGACCACCACTTACACCAATCCTGACGATATCGACGACAACATGACGTCCGAAGACGGCAAGTATGAGATCGCGTTCGTCACCGACGTCGGCCAGCTGAAGGATAAGTCCTTCAACCAGGGCACCTTCGACGGCGTGAAGCTCTATGCCGCCAACAACAGCCTGAGCTACAAGTACTATCAGCCCGCCAACGGCGATCAGGCGACCGATGACGACCGTTACGACGCCATGAAGGCTGCCGTGGACGGCGGCGCCAAGGTCATCGTCTGCGCCGGCTTCATGCAGGGCACGGCTCTCGAGAAGGCCGCTAAGGAATTCACCGACACCAAGTTCGTCTTCATCGACGGTTGGTCCCTCGGCCTTGACAACGTTGCGGGCATCGCCTTCAACGAAGAGCAGTGCGGCTACTTCGCCGGTTACGCTGTCGTCAAGGAAGGCTATGAGAAGCTCGGCTTCACCGGCGGCGGCGGCGGCACGAACCCCGCCTGCATCCGTTACGGCTGGGGCTTTGCTCAGGGCGCCAACGACGCTGCTAAGGAAATGGATAAGACCGTCGACCTGAACTACTCCTGGGAGTACGGCGCTTCCTTCCAGGCTTCCCCCGAGCTGCAGACTATGGTCTCCGGCTGGTACTCCAACGGCACTGAGATCGTCTTCGCCTGCGGCGGTTCCATGTTCCAGTCCGTCGCCGCTGCCGCTTCCGCTGAGGACGGCAAGGTCGTCGGCGTCGACGTCGACCAGTCCAGCGAGTCCGAGACCGTCGTCACCTCCGCTATGAAGGGCCTGAGCGATGCTGCCGAGTGGGCGATTGCCAAGGTTTACGATGGCACTTGGGACGAGATCGGCAATGCTGCCACCTCCCTGGGCGTTGCTGAGAATGCTGTCGGCCTGCCGACCGCTACCTGGTCCATGGAGAACTTCTCCGTTGCCGACTATGAAGACCTCTTCCAGAAGGTCCTCAACGGCGACATCACCATCGACAACAACTCTGAGATGGCCAACCCCGCTGAGGGCGGCCTGACCAACGTCAACGTCAACTACATCGGCGGCTAATTCCCAATAGCGCATACATAAAAGAACGGAAGACTTCGGTCTTCCGTTCTTTTTCACATTTCTGACAGGGAAAGACATGCGAAAACCTTTTGCTTTTCATCGGAAAACGTGATATAGTATAATGTAATTATGGTTTCCGTCCTCGCAGCGCAGCGCGTGCGGGCCATCAAAACGGAAGGAGGGCGAAAAAACTTGGAGAATCAGTACGCGATCGAGATGCTGAACATCACCAAAAAATTCCCCGGTATTATCGCCAATGACAACATCACCTTACAGCTCAAAAAGGGCGAGATCCACGCCCTGCTCGGTGAAAACGGCGCGGGAAAATCGACGCTGATGTCGGTTCTTTTCGGCCTTTATCAGCCGGAGGAGGGCATCATCAAAAAGGACGGCAAGGTCGTGTCCATCAAGGACCCGAACGACGCAACCGCGCTCGGCATCGGCATGGTGCACCAGCATTTCAAGCTGGTGGACGTTTTCACGGTGCTCGACAACATCATCCTCGGCGCGGAGACGACGAAGTGCGGCTTTTTGCAGAAGAAAGAGGCGCGCAAAAAGGTCGAGGAGATCTCGAAGCGCTACGGCCTGAATGTCGACCTTGACGCCAAGGTCGAGGATATCACGGTCGGTATGCAGCAGCGCGTCGAAATTCTGAAGATGCTATATCGCGACAACGAGATCCTCATCTTCGACGAACCGACCGCGGTGCTCACTCCACAGGAGATCGAAGAGCTCATGGCCACGATGAAGGAGTTTGCCCGCGAAGGCAAGTCCATCCTCTTCATCTCCCACAAGCTCAATGAGATCATGGAGGTTTCCGACCGCGTGAGCGTCCTGCGCAAGGGCAAGTACATCGGCACGGTCAATACGAGCGAGACCACCAAGCAGGAGCTTTCCAACATGATGGTCGGCCGCCCCGTGCAGCTCGAGGTCACGAAGGACGAGGCCAAGCCCACGGGCGAGATATTGAAGGTCGACCACCTCTGCGTCCACTCCCACGTGCAAAAGCGCAACGCCGTGAACGACGTTTCCTTCACCGTCCGCGCGGGAGAGATCGTCTGCATCGCCGGTATCGACGGCAACGGTCAGACGGAGCTTGTCTACGGCCTGACGGGCCTTGACAAGCCATCCTCCGGCACGATCACCCTCTGCGGCAAGGATATCTCTCATGCCTCCATCCGCCACCGCGGCGAGCACATGAGCCACATCCCCGAAGACCGCCACAAGCACGGCCTCGTGCTCGACTTCACACTCGAGCAGAACATGGTGCTCCAGCGCTTTAACGAGCCGCGCTTTGAAAACCACGGCTTTATCAACAACAAGGCTGTGCGCGACTATGCCAACTACCTGATCGACAAGTTCGACGTGCGCAGCGGCCAGGGCGCGATTACGCGCGCGCGTTCCATGTCCGGCGGCAACCAGCAGAAGGCCATCATTGCCCGCGAGGTCGACCGCGACAAGGACCTCATCGTCGCCGTGCAGCCCACGCGCGGCCTTGACGTCGGCGCGATCGAATTCATCCACAGCCAGCTCGTCGCCGAGCGCGACCGCGGCAAGGCGATTTTGCTCGTCTCGCTCGAGCTGGACGAGGTCATGAGCCTCTCTGACCGCATCCTCGTCATGTACGAGGGCGAGATCGTCGGCGAGCTCGACCCGAAGAAAACCACCGTCGAAGAGCTCGGCCTTTACATGGCCGGCGCCAAGCGCATGGCGAAGGAGGAGGCGGCCGTATGAAAAAAGAACACTTCCTGCAAAGCGAAGGCTTCAAGACCGTCGCGGCGTCCGTCCTCTCGATCCTGATCGGCCTCGCCGTCGGCAGCATCGTCATTTTGATCGTCGGCCTCACGAGCCCGAACCTCTCGCTCTCCTCGGCGTGGGACGGCATCCGCATCGTGTTCGGAGGCCTGTTCTCCACGGGACGCGACGCCTCCGGTACGCTGATGTGGGGCTTCAACCCGACGAACATCGGCAACATGCTCTTCCGTGCCGCGCCGCTCATCATGACGGGCCTTTCCGTCGGCATGGCGTATAAAACAGGCCTTTTCAACATCGGCGCGCCGGGCCAGTACCTCATCGGTACGCTCGTGTCGCTCTCCATCGCCCTCGGCCTTCCGTCCGAGACGATGTCCACCACGCTCATCTGGCTGCTCGCCTTCCTCGGCGGCACGCTCGCGGGCGCGATCTGGGGCGCGATCCCCGGCCTTTTCAAGGCCCTGCTCAACATCAACGAGGTGCTCGCCTGCATCATGACGAACTGGATCGCGGCAAACCTCGTCACATGGCTCTTTGATATCAGCAACTTCAAGAACGTCACCGAGTCCACCAAGACCGGCTACATCTACAAGACGACCTACAATGGCGTCGCCACCGCGAAGATGGGCCTTGACAAGCTCTTCCCGAACTCCCAGGTCAACGGCGGCATCCTCATCGCCATCGTCTTTGCAATCGCCGTTTACGTGATGATGTCCAAGACGACATTCGGCTATCAGCTCAAAGCCTGCGGCTCCAACCGTCATGCCGCGCGCTACGCCGGTATCGCCGACAAGCGTAACATCGTCATCTCCATGGCGATTGCGGGCGCACTGAGTGCGGCGGGCGCTTCGCTCTACTACCTCTCCGGCAACACAGAGTTCTTCTGGTCCACGTACCAGTCGCTCCCCGCCATCGGCTTCAACGGCATCCCTGTTGCGATGCTCGCCTCCTGCAACCCCCTCGGCATCATCTTCACGGCGCTGTTCATGTCGATGCTCGATATCTCGGGCCTGCAGCTGACGAACCTGACGGCCTATAACGAGTACATCACGAACGTCATCATTGCCGTCATCGTGTACCTGAGCGCCTTCTCGCTGGTCATCAAGATGTGGATCGGCAAGCTCGGCAAGAAGAAGGACGACGGCGCGGATGCCAACGCGGAGCCCGCACCGGCGGCAGCTTCCGCGCCAGCCGGTGCACAAGCGGAAACGGAGAAAGGAGGCGACGCGAAATGACATTCCTCATTCAGCAGACGCTCATTTATGCCGTCCCTCTGATGATCGTGGCGCTTGCGGGCGTGTTTGCCGAGCGCAGCGGTATCATCAACCTGGCGCTGGAAGGTATCATGGTCTTCGGCGCATTCATCGGTGTCTGGTTCGTGCGCATTCTGCAGACGAGCGACGCCATCCTCTCCCTCAAGCAGAGCGGCAACTGGGTCGCGCTTCAGGGCGTGGAGCTTCTCACGATGCTGGTCGCGGCGGCCTTCGGCGCGCTGTTCTCGCTGCTTCTGAGCTTTGCCTCTATCAACCTGCGTGCCGACCAGACCATCGGCGGCACGGCGCTGAACCTGATGGCCCCCGCACTGGTGCTGTTCTTCATCCGCATCATCGCCAACCAGAATACGCTGCAGATGCTCACGGGCGACGCGGCGAGCTGGTTCATGATCAAAAAGTCTACGCTCGGCATCGACAAGAACACCGACCTCGGCTTTTTCGGCGAGACGTTCGTCAACAAGGTCTACCTTGCGACCTACGTCTGCATCCTGCTTTTCCTCATCCTGTCGATCCTGCTCTATAAGACGCGCTTCGGCCTGCGCCTGCGCGCCTGCGGCGAAAATCCCCAGGCGGCGGATTCGCTGGGCATCAACGTCTACAAGATGCGCTACGCGGGCACGACCATTTCCGGCGCGCTCGCGGGCATGGGCGGCTTCGTCTATGCGCTGACGACGGCAAACTGCGCCTCGAACGGCGACGTGGCGGGCTTCGGCTTCCTCGCACTGGCCGTTATGATCTTCGGCAACTGGAAGCCCGTGAATATCGCGGTCTCCTCGCTACTGTTCGGCCTCTTCAAGTGCATCGCGGCGAGCTACGCGAGCATCGACATCAACGGCGACGGCGTCTACATGCTCGCCGAGATCGGCATCAGCGCCCATCTCTACCGCATGCTGCCCTACATCGTCACGCTGCTCGTGCTGGCGTTCACGTCCAAGAGCTCCCGTGCCCCCAAGGCCGAGGGTATCCCCTACGACAAGGGCCAGCGTTAAATTACATAAGAAGCGGTATGGCGCAGCCATACCGCTTTTTATCATCTCGAAAAAGTGACTTGTCACTTTTTCGAGAAAGATTCGCTACGCTTAAGTGCCTCGGTTGTCCGCTGAAAGCGGACAACTCGACACTCGCTTCGCGCAAAGTGTTTTCTGCCACGCACATGTCGCGGCAGAAAACGGATTGCACAGCTTTCGCGTCTGCGGACGCAAACTCTGCGAGGCTTTTTGGCAGCATGAACATACTTGCAGCAAACTAAATCTATGGAGAGAACTATGGAGATCAGAGAAATTACGACTCCCGATGAAAAGCGGCGCATTACGCGCTTTATTTTAGAATCGCTGCCCGACTGGTTTGGCATTCCAGAGGCGCGCGAGGAATACATCGAGAAAAGCGCAAAGCAGCCGTTTTTTGCTGCGTTCGACGGCGAGAACGCCGTCGGCTTCCTTTACCTTGCCGAAACGGGGAGGGATACAGCGGAACTCTACGTCATGGGCGTTTTGAAAGAATACCACCGCCGCGGCGTCGGCAAGATGCTCTTTGCCGCAGCGAAGCAGCGGGCGAAGGAGCTTGGCTACTCGTTCTTACAGGTCAAGACCGTGCAGATGGGGAAGTACCCTGAGTACGACGCGACGAACCGCTTCTATCTCGCCCTCGGTTTTGGTGAGTTTGAGGTCTTCCCGACGCTCTGGGACGAGTGGAACCCGTGTCAAATCTACGTGATGAGCCTGAAATAAGAAAATGTTGGAACTTTTTCCCGCCGTTTTGCGTCTATAAAAGCAGAAAAACAGGGGGAGGGGAGCATATGACCGTCCGCGAACCGAAAAAACGCTCTAATTTGCGGCTGAAGCTCGGCGGCGCGTATTTCAGCGCGCAGCGAAAACTCAGATGGCTTTCGATGCGGAAGCATTTTGCGCGCGAGCGCAGCGGGGAAGACTTAGCATATCAGGCGGTTTCCCACCATACGCCGCTCATGCGAAAGCTCAAGGACGTCGACATGCAGCTCCAGCGCAACAAGGTGACGAATCTCCGCCTCGCCTGTGCGCGGCTCGACGGGCTTTTGCTGCGCCCCGGTGAAACGATGAGCTACTGGTATCTCATCGGAAAGCCGACGGCGGGGAAGGGGTATCTGCCCGGCATGATCCTGCGCAACGGCGGGTATCTGGCCGCGACGGGCGGCGGGCTGTGCCAGCTCTCGAACCTCATCTACTGGATGACGCTGCACACGCCGCTCACGGTCGTCGAGCGCCACCGCCACGGCTACGACGTCTTTCCCGACGCGAACCGCACGCAGCCCTTCGGCAGCGGTGCGACCTGCTTTTACCCCTATCTTGACCTGATGATCCGCAACGACACACAGGACACCTATCAGATGCGCGTCCGCGTCGGCAAAACAGACCTTGAGGGGGAGTGGCGCGTGAGCGCCGAGCCGACCGAGCGCTATGCGGTCGTAGAGCGCAACCACGAGATGCGCGCGCAGTACTGGGGCGGCTACATCCGCCACAACGAGCTCTACCGGCAGACGTTTGATTTGCAGGGCAGGCTGCTTGCGGAAACGCCCGTCGCCGTAAATGACGCGGTGATGATGTACTCGCCGTATCTCGAAGAAAGCAAAAAGGAAGGCTGACGTGTCAGCCTTCCTTTTATCTTATTCAGCCGTTTCGTCCGCCTCTTCGGGCGTATCCTCTTCCTCGGGCTCTTCCCACGGCTGCATCGTGGCGACGCAGCGGTTGATGTTCTTGCCCTCGGCATAGAACTTGGCCTCATAGTCGGTCATCACGCCGCGCTGTCCGCTTCCGTGCAGATCGCGCGTGACCTCGGAGAGGGTGAAGCCAAACTGCGGGATCTCCTCAATCGACCACTCAAACAGCGGGTCGTTGTCGGTCTTGAAATGAATTTGGCCGTTGTCCTTGAGCACCTTGCGGTAGAGCTTTAAGAAGTTGCCGTGCGTCAGCCGGCGCTTGGCCTGCCGCTTGGGCGGCCACGGGTCGCAGAAGTTGACATAGATGCGGTCGACCTCACCCGCATCGAAGATCTCAGGCAGCTGGTTGGCATCGATGTCGATGAAGAAGACGTTGTGCAGTTCTGCCTTCGCCGCGCGCTCCATCGCGACGACCATCGCGTCGGGCACCTTTTCGACCGCGATGAGCAGCACGTCGGGCTCCGCCGCGGCCGTCTCGACGGTGAAGCGGCCCTTGCCGCAGCCGAGCTCCACGCGGATCTCCTTCGCCTCGGGCATCAAGTCGTGCCAGCGGCCCTTGCGCTCGTAGGGGTCCTTGATCTGATACGCCCCGCACCGCTCCATGCGGGGAAGCAGGTTTTTCTTTTTGCGCATTCGCATAGAATGAACCTCGTTTTCCTATAATTCAATCCTATCATATCGAAAATTGGCGCAAGAGACAAGTCATTTTAAAAAATTTTATACAAGAGTTGCTGCATTGGGAGAAAAGATCGTTAAAAATGCAACGTTTCTTGCAACGACGCCGGAAAAGTGTGAAACTTTTTTGAAAAAAGTGATTTTTCTCTTGCAAATATGCCTTGCCGCCCATATAATAGGGGGCAGTTGAAGAAGACAGGAGGAGACACACGATGTCTTTTGTCAAATATGAACCCAAGGGCAACATTGCCTATCTCATCATTGACCGCGAAAAGGCGCTCAACGCGCTCAATTCTCAGGTGCTCGCCGATCTCGATGCCGCGCTCGACGCGGTGGACTTAAGCGAGATCCGCTGCCTGATCGTCCGCGGCGCGGGCGAGAAGTCCTTTGTCGCCGGCGCGGACATCGCGCAGATGAAGGAACTCAGCAAGGAGGAGGCCGAGGCCTTCGGCAAGCAGGGCAACGACGTCATGCGCAAGCTCGAAGCGTTCCCCATCCCGACGATCGCGGCGGTGGGCGGCTATGCCCTCGGCGGCGGCTGCGAGCTCGCGATGAGCTGCGACTTCCGCATCTGCTCCGATACCGCCGTTTTCGGCCAGCCCGAAACGGGTCTCGGCATCACGCCGGGCTTTGGCGGCACGCAGCGCCTTGCGCGCCTCGTCGGCCCCGGCATGGCCAAGCAGATGATCTACACCGCCCGCAACATCAAGGCGGACGAGGCCTACCGCATCGGCCTTGTCAACGCGGTCTATCCGCTTTCTGACCTCTACGCCGCGGCGGAAAAGCTCGCCGGCCAGATCGCCGGCAACGCGCCCATCGCGGTGCGCGCGTCTAAGCAGGCCATCAACGACGGTCTTCAGGTCGACATTGACCGCGCCGTCGTGATCGAGGAGAAGGCCTTCGGCTCCTGCTTCCAGAGCGCCGACCAGCAGGAGGGCATGGGCGCCTTCCTCGAAAAGCGCAAGCACGAGCCCTTTATCAACAAGTGATTCCATAGAATTATCTATTTATATTGTAGGAGGATACACACAATGAAAGTTGCAGTTTTCGGCGCCGGCACCATGGGCAGCGGCATCGCTCAGGTCTTCGCGGCCAAGGGCCACACCGCTCTGATGTACGCTTCCAGCGTCGCTTCCGCTCAGCGCCACAAGGATAAGCTCGCCGCTTCCCTGCAGAAGCGTGTCGAGAAGGGCAAGATGACCGAAGAGGCCAAGGACGCCATCCTGAACAACATCCTCGTCGAGGAGAAGTCTGCCGCGGCGGACGCCGACCTCGTTATCGAGTGCGTGGCGGAGAACATGGACACCAAGCGTCAGCTCCTCGGCGAGCTCGACGAGATGTGCAAGGAGAGCACCGTCTTCGCGACCAACACCTCTTCTCTGTCCGTCACCGAGATGGGCCTCGGCCTGAAGCACGCCGTCATCGGCATGCACTTCTTCAACCCTGTGCCCAGCATGAAGCTCGTTGAGGTCATCCGCGGCGCCAACACCACGCAGGAGACCTTCGACTTCATCTACAACCTCTCCAAGGAGATCGGCAAGGAGCCTGTCGAGGTCGCTGAGGCTCCGGGCTTCGTCGTCAACAAGATCCTGATCCCGATGATCAACGAGGCCATCGGCCTGGTCGAGACCGGCGTTGCCTCTGTCGAGGATATCGACAAGGCCATGATGCTCGGCGCGAACCACCCCATGGGCCCCCTCGCCCTGGGCGACTTCATCGGCCTTGACGTGTGCCTCGCCATTATGAACGTCCTCTACAGCGAGACCGGCGATCCGAAGTATCGTCCCGCTCTGCTGCTCAAGAAGATGGTCCGCGGCGGCCAGCTCGGCAAGAAGTCCGGCAAGGGCTTCTACGATTACAGCAAGAAGTAATCCGTCCCTAAAAGGATAAAAAGGAGAGGCAGTTTACAAAAACTGCCTCCCCTTTTCTCTTTTGGAATGGAAAGGATTCCTGAAAATGACAGAAAACTGTCATAAAAGGAACGGAAATGTCAAAAAGGCTTTAATGAATTCGGCGAAAAGCACGAATTCCAAAAAGGAATGATAGTTCCCCTTGCGAAAATGAAACGCACAGGATATAATGAGAGTCACGGAACTGATTTGTGAAAAATTAGACAATCCAATTATTTTTATAGTGAAGGAGCAAAAGACTATGGATTTCCATCTGTCCAAAGAACATCTGCTGGTCCGCAAAATGTATCGCGAATTTGCAGAAAATGAAGTCAAGCCTTTAGCTGAGGAACTCGATGAGGAAGAGCGCTTCCCCATGGAGACCGTCGAAAAGATGGCCAAGCTCGGCATGATGGGTATTTACTTCCCGAAGCAGTACGGCGGTGCCGGCGGCGATGTTCTCAGCTATGCCATGTGCGTGGAGGAGCTCGCTAAGGTTTGCGGCACCACCGCTGTTATCGTTTCCGCCCACACCTCCCTCTGCTGCGCTCCCATTTTCGAGAACGGCACCGAGGAGCAGAAGATGAAGTATCTGCCTGACCTTCTGTCCGGCCGCAAGATCGGCGCGTTCGGTCTGACCGAGCCCGGCGCCGGTACCGACGCCTCCGGTCAGCAGACCACCGCTGTCAAGAACGAGAACGGCGACTACGTCCTCAACGGCAGCAAGTGCTTCATCACAAACGGTAACGTTGCCTCCACTTTCGTCGTGTTCGCCATGACCGACAAGAGCAAGGGCAACCACGGTATCACCGCCTTCATCGTTGAGAAGGACTTCCCCGGCTTCTCCACCGGTAAGCACGAGAAGAAGATGGGTATCCGCGGCAGCTCTACCTGTGACCTCGTCTTCGAAGACTGCGTCGTCCCCAAGGAGAACCTGCTCGGTAAGGAAGGCGAAGGCTTCAAGATCGCCATGAAGACCCTCGACGGCGGCCGTATCGGTATCGCCTCCCAGGCTCTCGGTCTTGCCGAAGGCGCCATCAACGAGGCTGTCAAGTACACCAAGGAGCGTATCCAGTTTGGTCGCCGCCTGAGCCAGTTCCAGAACACCCAGTTCCAGCTGGCCGACATGCACACCCGCACTCAGGCTGCCCAGTACCTCGTTTACGCTGCCGCTATGAAGAAGCAGAATCACGAGGATTACTCCATGGACGCTGCCATGGCCAAGCTCTTCGCGGCCGAGACCGCTTCCGACGTCACCCGCCGCGCTGTTCAGCTCTTCGGCGGCTATGGCTACACCCGTGAGTATCCCGTTGAGCGCATGATGCGCGATGCCAAGATCACCGAGATCTACGAGGGCACTTCCGAAGTCCAGCGTATGGTCGTTGCCAAGTATCTTGGTGTGAACTAAAAAAGGAGGTAAAGATATAATGAAGATTCTTGTTTGCGTTAAGCAGGTCCCCGATACCTCCGGTAAGGTTGCCGTCAATCCCGATGGTACCCTGAACCGCGCTTCCATGCAGACCATCATCAACCCCGATGATATGAACGCCGTTGAGGCCGCTCTCAAGCTCAAGGATGAGCTGGGCTGCACGGTCACCGTCGTCACCATGGGTCCCCCGCCGGCAGAAGGCATGCTGCGCGAGCTGATGGCCATGGGCGCTGATGACGGCTATCTCGTTTCCGCCCGTGAGTTCGGCGGCTCCGATACTTACGCCACCTCCCAGATCCTTGCCGCCGCTCTCGACACCATCGGTCTCGATGACGACGACATCGTCTTCTGCGGCCGTCAGGCTATCGATGGTGATACCGCTCAGGTCGGTCCTCAGATCGCTGAGAAGCTGCACCTGCCCCAGATCACCTACGCCGCCGATGTGAAGAAGGAAGGCAACACCCTGACCGTCAAGCGCATGCTCGAGGACGGCTACATGACCATCAAGGCTCAGACTCCGTGCCTGATCACCTGCATCAAGGAGCTCAATACTCCGCGTTACATGAGCGTCTCCGGTGTGTTTGAGTGCTACTCCAAGCCCATGACCGTTCTGGACTACAACGCCCTGAAGGATCACCCCCTCATCGACGCTACCACCATCGGCCTCAAGGGCTCCCCGACCAACATCCTGACCTCCTTCACGCCTCCCCAGAAGGGCGCCGGCCAGATGCTCGAGGGCAACGACATGGCTACCTGCGAGAAGCTCGCCGGTATCCTGCTCGAAAAACACATCATTTAAGGAAAGGAGATCAATACGATGCGTAACGAAGTGAAACTTGCTAATCCCAACTATGACTCCTCCAAGATCGAAGAGTTCAAGAACGTATGGGTCTTCTGCGAACAGCGTCAGGGCCAGATGATGTCCACCTCCTATGAGCTGATCTCCGAAGGCCGCAAGCTGGCGGATGAGCTGGGCGTGAAGCTCTGCGGTCTGCTGGTCGGCGACAATGTCGGCGATCTCGCCGAGAGCATTGGCGGCTACGGCGCTGATGAGGTCATCGTCTGCGACCACCCCCTGCTGAAGAACTACACCACCGACGCCTATGCCAAGGTCATCTGCGACGTCATCTCCGAGATGAAGCCCGAGGCCTTCCTCATCGGCGCGACCAACATCGGCCGTGACCTCGGCCCCCGCTGCGCAGCCCGTCTGCACACCGGTCTCTGCGCCGACTGCACCCACCTCGACGTTGACATGCCCATCTACAAGGACTTCCTGCGCGGCGCTTCCACGCTGCCCGAGGCCAAGATCGACGGCATGGCCACCGCGAAGGTCATGGGTAAGGACCACGATGTCTCTCGCGACCTGAAGATGACCCGTCCCGCGTTCGGCGGCAACCTGATGGCTACCATCATCTGCCCGCGCTTCCGTCCCTCCATGGCGACGGTCCGTCCCGGCGTTATGAAGAAGGCTGCTTACGACGAGGCGAAGGCCAAGGCCGTTAAGGTCACCAAGTACGACGTCAAGCTCGACGCCGCCGATCTCCAGACCGAGGTCGTCGAGGTCGTCAAGGCTGCCAAGAAGCTCGTCGACCTGGTTGGCGCTGACTATATCGTCTCCGTCGGCCGTGGTATCTCCAAGGACGTCGAGGGCGGCATCAAGCTCGCTCACGAGCTCGCCGATGTGCTCGGCGGCGTTGTTGGCGGCTCCCGTGTTGCCATCGACTCCGGCTGGCTCACTGCCGACCATCAGGTCGGTCAGACCGGTAAGACCGTCCACCCGAAGGTCTACGTCGCTCTCGGTATCTCCGGCTCCATCCAGCACAAGGCCGGTATGAGCGAGTCCGAGTGCATCATCGCGGTCAACAAGAACGACACCGCGCCGATCTTCGAGATCGCCGACTACGGCATCTGCGGCGACCTGTTCAAGGTCACCCCGATGCTGATCGAGGCTTTCAAGGCCGCGAAGGCGAGCAAGTAAAATACTCAAAAAAAGAGGACACCGTACGGTGTCCTCTTTTTTTGCTTTTTACACCCGTTGCGCGCAGAAATTGCTTGCCGCAGGCAAGCAATTTCCACACTTGCGGGCGAGAAGTATTTTTCTGACGCACATGTCGTCAGAAAAATAATTATAATTATTTCGCGCCTATGGGCGCGAAACTCTGCGAGGCTTTTTGCCGAGTTAGTGTCGGTGACATGCGTTTTGACAAAATTTACGTCTGGTTTCTTGTTGCTTCGTGCGCATACTATTGCTTGGGTATCGCGGGAGATGAACGTAAGGAGAAATGCAGCAATGAAGCAGACCCTTGCCATGCTTTTTGTGACGGCGCTGCTGCTCTTCTCGCTCGCGGGCTGCGGGGAGAAGAAGGACAGCAACACCGCCAACGGCCCGTCGACCGGTACGACCGACAACGGCGCGGCGGACAGCGGCAAAAAAAATGATAACATGCCGGGCGACGACATGAGCGGCGAAAACAAAAAAGACGACAGCGTGACCGGCGACGGCATGATGGGCGACGACATGGACGGCGACGGAGAGAATACGACGCGCAGCGTCGACCGCCGCAATGCCGCCGCGAGCGCCAGCGACCGCAGCCGCTATTTTGGCAGCGACAAGACCATCACGCACGAAAACGGCAACCTCTACGGCAAGACCTATCTGAACCCCGAGACGGAAAAGAGCGCAAACGCGCAGCTGCGCAGCAACGGACGCAGCCTGACCGGCATCACGAACGACGAGCTCTATTCCTATGACCTCCGCTACCGGCAGATGCTTTCCAACGGCCGCGTGCACGACACGGACGGCTTTTTGTTCGACGGCGAAAATACGCACTACAACACCTTAAAGTGAAGAAAGCGGGAGCGGCATGCTCCCGCTTAGCTTTTGCCGTATTGACGAACCGCATTCACCTGGATATAATGAAATACAACAGAAAGGAAGTGCCGCCCTATGGATCGTGAGCTCCGTGTTGTTCTCTCCGCCCGTGTGTTTTCCGACCAGAAATGCTTTGGCCCCGGCGTGTCCCAGCTTTTGAAGCGCGTGGACGAGCTGCATTCGCTGCGCGCGGCGGCGCTGTCGATGTCCATGGCCTATTCCAAGGCGTGGACGGTCATCCGCAATGCCGAGGACGGGCTGGGCTTCCATCTTTTGACCTCCACGGCGGGCGGCAAGCACGGCGGCGGCGCGGAGCTGACGGACGAGGCGCGGCAGATGATCGCCGCCTACGACGCCTACTGCGAAAAGCTGCGCGCCTACGGTGCCGCGCTTTTTGAAGAGACATTCGCTTTCTACAACGATATCCCGAAGCACGAGCTGCACCGAAAGGAGAAAACGCATGATTGACAAGCTTTGCGTCTGCGGCCACGCGATGGAGGATCGCGGCGCGCAGACGCTCGAGATGAACGGCTCGAGTCTTGGCTCAAACCTATGGACTGACCATGTCGAGGTCGACGTGTACATCTGCCCCTGGTGCGGCCGCATGGCATTCTTTGAGCCGGAGGACGTGCGCGAAAAGCGCTTTCGGGATGCCTGCGAGGAAATGACGATGGACGAGTTGCGTGCGATCGTTTACGATGCCAATCCGGATATGCTGCGCGCTGTTGCGCGCGAGCGCATTGAAGAGCTGGAGTCGATCGAGCGTTACAAGGCGGAGCAGAAGCAAAAAGAGGAGGAAAGGCGTGCAAAGCGCAAAAAACTCTTTTCGGGCATTCTCGGCAAGGACGGCGACGACGACAAGCCGACGAAGAACCGCCCGCCGGAGTTTTGATGAATTTATTGTAAAAGTGCGCACACTGTGCGCACTTTTTGCTTGACAAACGGCCTCGGCGGGTGTACACTCCCATCATCAAAATGGCACGGATAGGGAAGAAGCCGATATTTCCCCGCGCAGAGAGGGATGCATTTGCTGCGAGCATCCTGCGGAAGAGACCGGCAGTACCACCCTTGAGCCGCCCGCGAAACAAGCGGGACGGGATCGCCCGTTACAGCGGACACAAGCGGCGCAAAATGCGCAAGCAGGGTGGAACCGTGGAGTATTTGAATGCTTCACCCCTGAGAACATCGGGGGTGGAGCTTTTTTGCACCCTCAAATGAAAATGGAGGTAAATAATATGTCTGAAGAAGTCAAGGTCAACGAAGAGAACCAGTTCACGTTTGAAAATCCCGAGTACCGCAAGACCTATTGGCACACCTGCTCCCATGTGCTGGCGCAGGCCGTCAAGCGCCTCTGGCCCGAGGTGAAGCTCGCCATCGGCCCGAGCATCGACAACGGTTTCTACTACGATATGCTCGCTCCGTTCTCCTTCACGCCGGAGAATTTGGCTGAGATCGAAGCCGAAATGCGCAAGATCTGCAAGGAAAAGCTCAAGCTCGAGCGCTTTGAGCTCCCGCGCGCCGAGGCCATCAAGTTTATGGAAGAAAAGGAAGAGCCGTTCAAGGTCGAGCTCATCAACGACCTGCCTGAGGATGCCGTCATCAGCTTCTACAAGCAGGGCGAGTTCACCGACCTCTGCGCCGGTCCGCACCTCGACTCCACCGGCCGCATCAAGGGCAACGGCATCAAGCTGACCGCCTGCAACGCCGCCTACTGGCGCGGCGACTCGAACCGCGAGGTGCTCCAGCGCATCTACGGCGTCGCTTTCCCGAAGAAGGAAGAGCTGGACGCCTACCTCGCCCAGGTCGAAGAGGCCAAGAAGCGCGACCACAACAAGCTCGGCCGCGAGCTCGAATATTTCACCACCGTCGACTGCATCGGTCAGGGCCTTCCGGTGCTGCTGCCCAAGGGCGCGCGCGTCGTGCAGGTGCTCCAGCGCTGGGTCGAGGATGTGGAGCAGAAGCGCGGCTATCTTCTCACCAAGACCCCGCTGATGGCCAAGCGCGACCTTTACAAGATCTCCGGTCACTGGGATCACTATCTCGACGGCATGTTCATCCTCGGCGACCCGTATGACGAGACGAAGGAGTGTTTCGCCCTGCGCCCGATGACCTGCCCGTTCCAGTATCAGGTCTACCTGAACCGCCAGCGCTCCTACCGCGACCTGCCGATGCGCCTGGGCGAGACCTCGACGCTCTTCCGCAACGAGGATTCCGGCGAGATGCACGGCCTCATCCGCGTGCGTCAGTTCACGATCTCCGAAGGCCACCTCGTCCTGCGCCCCGACCAGCTTGAAGAGGAGTTCAAGGGCTGCCTCGACCTTGCCAAGTACTGCCTCGGCACCGTCGGTCTTCTCGACAAGTGCACGTTCCGCTTCTCCCAGTGGGATCCCGCGAACCCGAACAACAAGTACGAGGGCACGAAGGAGCAGTGGGATCACGCGCAGAGCGTGATGGAGCGCATCCTCAAGGATCTCGACGTCGACTACACCGTCGGCATCGACGAGGCCGCGTTCTACGGCCCGAAGCTCGACATCCAGTATAAGAACGTCTACGGCAAGGAGGACACCCTCGTCACCATCCAGATCGACATGTTGCTCGCCGAGCGCTTCGGCATGTACTACATCGACGAAAACGGCGAGAAGAAGCTGCCGTACATCATCCACCGCACGTCTCTCGGCTGCTACGAGCGCACGCTCGCCTACCTCATCGAGGAGTATGCCGGCGCGCTGCCGACGTGGATGGCGCCCGAGCAGGTGCGCTTCCTGCCCGTCACCGATCGTGCCGCCGACTACTGCGCCGAGCAGGCCAAGAAGCTCGAAGACATGGGCTTCCGCGTCGAGGTCGACTACCGCAACGAGAAGATCGGCCGCAAGATCCGCGACGCGCAGATGGAGAAGGTCCCCTACATGGTGGTCGTCGGCGACCGCGACATGGAGAACGGCACCGTTTCCCCGCGCCACCGCGCGGACGGCGACCTCGGCGCGATGAGCATGGACGAGTTCTCCGCGCTGCTCAAGCAGGTCGTGGACAACAAGGAAAAGAAATAATAGCATACCGATTTTGCATAATTAGCATTTGAGCCTTTCATAGAATCAGGGCGGCGCTTTGCCGCCCTGATTTTTTATACCTAAAGAAAAATTGAAAACCTGACAAATGTTTAACGAAATAATCGGTCGAATGATGACGGAATTCAACGATAATTTGGCGAAATATCCAAAAAAGTAAAAACGTCTTGCAATAGACCTGTCATTCAGCTATAATGAGACTGCCTGAAAGAGGCAAGTAAATTTCGGAATTCAACGCTTCTCCAACGTAGGTGCTCCGAAGCGCCCCCACGCGGCGGAGCATGTGCCGGTGAAGCGGTGAATGCCGGAAGAATCAAAAAGGAGATTGCGTATGAAAAAGTTTTTAGCTCTGATCCTCTCTCTCGCGATGGTCTTCGCGCTGGTCGCCTGCGGCGGTGAGAAGACGGACGACAGCCAGAACAACGACGGCGATTCCAGCTCCCCCGTTGCGATCACTCTGGCGACCGGCGGTACCTCCGGTACCTACTACGCTGTCGGCGGCGTTCTCAAGACCGTCCTCGACTCCAAGCTGACCCTTTCCAAGCTCTCTGTTGAGTCCACCGGCGCTTCCGTCGCGAACGTCAACATGATCACCGACGGAGATGCTCAGATGGCCATTCTGCAGTCCGACGTTATCAACTACGCGCACGAGGGCACCAACTCCTTCGACGGCGCTCCCGAGACCAACGCTCTTTGGGTCGCCGGTATCTACAACGAGACCGTTCAGATCCTTGCCAAGCCCGGCATCAACACCGTGTCCGACCTCAAGGGCAAGACCATCTGCGTCGGTGACGTTGGTTCCGGTACCGAGATCAACGCCTGGCAGGTGCTCGGCGCTGCGGGTCTGACCAAGGACGACGTCAATGCGGTGAACGGCTCCTTCCAGGATGGCGTTGACCAGCTCAAGGACGGCAAGATCGACGCCGCCTTCACTGTCGCCGGTGCTCCCACGACCGCTATCGTCGACTATGCCACCACCAACACCCTCAACCTCGTCTCCCTGAGCGACGATGAGCTCGCCGCCATCCAGGAGGCCTATCCGTTCCTGATCCGTGACGACCTGGCTGCCGGCACCTACACCGGTCAGGATGCCGACGTCACCTGCGTCGCTATCCAGGCTACTCTCGTTGCCTCCGAAGAGCTGAGCGAGGATGTCGTTTATGAGTTCGTCAAGGCCATGTTCGACAACAAGGACGCTCTGACCGAAGGCCACGCCAAGTTCGGCTTCCTCGATCCCGAGGCTGCCTCCGCTGGCGCTACCGTCACCATGCATCCCGGTGCTGAGAAGTACTACAAGGAAGTTGGCGTCCTGTAAGCAGGATCGCTACCGTGTATTGACGTGAATTCTCATCTGCGGAAATACATAATTGCGGCCGCTGCAATAATAACGATTATTGCAGCGGCCGCCGTGCTTCTTCCTCGCTCCGGCTACTATCTGACCCTGCGCAACCGCGACACCGGCGAGGTCTACGCCCGGTACAAAATGGGCGAGGGAGACCGCTTTTCTGTGACCTTTATCCATTCCGTGAACAAATACCCCCTGACCGATACCTACGAGATCGAAAACAAAACGATCTATGTGGAGGAGACGACCTATTGCTCCTTTGGCGCAGGCGTGCAGACGGAGCTCAACCCCGGCGAAACGCTTGACAAGGTCTATGTGGACCGCCCCGATTACAAGGGCTGGGCAATGGTCATCCGAAACATCCATCAGGACAGGACAAACGTCGGCTACATTGTCGGTACGGTCTCTGACCATGTACTCAATGTAAACGGCGAGGATGTCAGTCTGCGTGATTTGTGTGGAAAAAACGCGCCTGTGCGTTTTAATTACGAATTCTGGCTCGTCTGAGCGCACGGACGCTCTCAAATAGAATTAGGAGGAAATTGCATCATGGCTGAAAACGAAAAGCTCAACAATGTTGCAGTCGACAACGACGTCGGCACCATGGAAGACGTCGATGCGATCATGAAAAAGTACGACCGTGAGTCGAACACGCGCGTCTGGGAAGGCACTCCCAGAAAGATCCTGCGTGTCCTTACGGCACTGTTCGGCATTTTCCTGATCGTGATGAACATGTGGATCAAGATGGACGAGCGTGCGCGCCGTCCGCTCTTCCTCGGCCTGGTCATCATTCTCGTGTTTATCTACTACCCCATCAAGAAGGGCTCTCAGAAGGTCAACTACATGCCTTGGTACGATATCGTCATGGCGGCAGTCGGCGCGTTCTGTTTTTTCTTCTACCCCTTAAACCTTGAAAAAATCGTTACCGCCGGTACGCGAATCCAGAAGGTTTTCGTCGTGCAGATCGGCAGCGTTTCCATTCCTCTTCTGATCGTATTTGCGATCGTTGGTACCTTGATCCTCGTCGAGTGCTGCCGCCGCGTGGTCGGTATGCCGATCATCTGCGTAGCGGCGGTGTTCGTGCTCTACGCCTTCTTAGGCGCGGGCAAGGACTTAAAGACCGTTATGTATAACCTCTTCTACACCACGACCGGTATCCTCGGCACCCCGATCGGCGTCTGCTCGACCTACATCGCGCTGTTCGTCATCTTCGGCGCCTTCCTGGAGGCCACGGGTGTTGCAAACTTCTTCATCGACTGCGCGAACGCGTTGGTCGGCTGGGCTTCCGGCGGTCCTGCAAAGGTCGCGGTCGTTTCCTCTGCCCTCTGCGGCATGGTCTCCGGTTCCTCCGTCGGTAACACTGTTACCACCGGTTCCGTCACCATCCCGATGATGAAGAAGACCGGTTATCCCCCGGAGTTTGCCGGCGCGGTCGAGGCTGCATCTTCCACCGGCGGCCAGATCATGCCACCGATCATGGGCGCTGCGGCGTTCCTGATGGCGGAAATGGTCGGCGTTCCCTATGCTGATATCATCGTGCGTGCAATCCTGCCCGCATTCCTGTACTTCCTCGGCATCTTCCTCGGCGTGCACTTCAAGGCCAAGAAGCTCGGCCTCAAGGGCCTGCCCCGCGAAGAGCTCCCCAAGTGGAAGATCCTGCTCCCGCAGATCTACCTCATCCTCCCGCTGGTCGTTCTGGTCTACATGATCATGATCGGCTTCACGATGGCCACCGCCGCCGTGTACGCGACCCTTTACTGCGTGGTCGTCGCCATGATCAGCCGTGAAGAGGGCAAGAAGAAGCTCGTCATGGCCATCCCTCTGATCCCGCTTCTGTTCATGACCCTCATGAGCCGCAGCTTCGAGCCGGGCACCTTCATGGGCGAGAACGGCAGCACGCTCTGCCTTGCCATCGCCTTCGCACTGCTGGTCGTCAACTACGCCATCAGCAAGCCCAACGTCAAGAGCCTGCCCACCATCATCGACGCATTTGAAAACGGCGGCAAGAACTGCCTGAGCGTCGGTATCGCCTGCGGTATGGCTGGTATCATCGCCGGCGTCGTCACCATGACCGGTCTCGGCCAGGTGCTCATCGGCGCGATCGTCGGTCTGTCCAACGGTCACCTGATCATCGCTCTCGTGCTGACGATGCTCTGCTGCATCGTGCTCGGCATGGGCGTTCCCACCACCGCGAACTACATCATCATGGCCACCACCTGCGCGCCGATCCTTGCCTCCGGCATGGGTCTCAACCTGATGGCTGCCCACATGTTCTGCTTCTACTTCGGTATCGTCGCAGACATCACCCCGCCCGTTGCGCTGGCTGCCTACGCCGGTTCCGCCATCGCCAAGGCTCCTCCGATGAAGACCGCCTGGAACGCGACCCGTCTCGCAATCGCGGCGTTCATCATCCCCTACATCTTTGCTTACAATAACGCCCTGATCTTCGTTGGCAGCGACGTCAACTTCCTGAGCGTTGCCTCCATCGTCATCTCCGCGACCCTCGGTATGGCGTCTATCGCCTCCGGTCTGATGGGCTATCTGATCCGCGACATGAAGGCGATCAGCCGCGTCGCGCTGGTCATCGGCGGCCTGCTGATGGTCATCCCCGGCACGGTCACTGACCTTGCGGGTCTTGCGGTGCTGGTCGTCGTCCTCGTTCTCCAGCGTATCGAGAACAAGAAGGACAAGGCGGCTGCGTCCGTGTAACGCAAAGCATCCTGCTAATGAAAAAGAGACCGCTTCGGCGGTCTCTTTTTTTGCATGTGCGCCGCTTTTCAAGCATAGACTGGAAACGACGGGAGGTTTTGCACATGCCCAGAATTTATTTGAGTCCCTCCACGCAGGATTGGAACCCGTATGTCGACGGCAGTGGCAGCGAGGAATACTGGATGAATCTGCTGGCCGACACGCTCGAGCCGTACCTTTACGCAAACACCATCTCCTTTGTGCGCAACACGCCGGAGATGACCGCGGCCTCGTCCATCGCGCAGGCGAACAGCCTCGGCGGCTTTGACTTTTACCTTGCCCTGCACTCCAACGCCTCGGGGGAGGGGCAGGCGGGGAAGAACCGCGGCATCATCGTCTTTTACTATCCCACGAGCAGCGACGGAAAGCGCGCTGCCGAGCTCTTCGCCGCGCAGCTGCGCATGGTCTACCCGCTGCCTGCAAAGGTGACGACGCAAGCGACCACAACGCTCGGCGAGGTACGGCGGCCCAAATACCCCGCAAATCTCATCGAGCTCGGCTATCACGACAATTACGACGATGCGCGCTGGATCGAAAATAACCTCGACGCCGCGGCGCAGGCCATCGCGCGGGGACTGACGGAGTATTTCGGCCTGCCGTTCATTTACCCGCAGCTCGTGCGCACCGGCGTCGTCACGACGGAGGGCTCGGCCCTGCGCCTACGAAGCTATCCCGGCATCGACGGGGAAATAGTCGGCAGCATCCCGAACGGCGAGAGCGTACAGGTCTATGGCAGCTTCCAGGGCTGGTACTCCGTGGGCTACGACGACCAGCTCGGCTACGCGGCGCAGGCCTACATCGCGGTGTGACATTTGCCCGTTTCCGATATTTTCCGAACGCGACTTTTCCTTGACAGCTGGTCATAAAAAGTTTACAATGTTTTTTGGATTTATGGAGGGGAGAGAAGGGGAATCTCCCGTTTATGATTCAAAAACCCAACGATAGATCAATCGCATCGATCAAAAAAAGCACACAGGAGGAATCGCATGATCAGCTATCTCTACGCTGCGCTTATCGCGGTGGGGACGCTCGTCATTGGCATTCTTCTTGGTATTTGGATTCGCAAGAGAGCCGCTAAGCGCGCCGAGGAGAAGATCTCCAACGCCGATGAAGAGGCTCTTCGTATTGTCAACGAAGCGATCAAGAGCGCTGAAAACAAGAAACGCGAAGTCATGTTGGAGGCAAAGGAAGATATCCTGCGCTCCAGAAACGAATACGAGAAGGAAGTCAAGGAACGCCGCGCCGAGCAGCAGAAGCAGGAGCGCCGGCTCCAGCAGAAGGAGGAGAATCTCGACCGCAAGACCGACGCGCTGGAAAAGCGCGAGGAGGCCCTCAACCAGAAGCATGCCGCTTTGGACAAGGAAAACGAAGAAATCAAGATCATCAAGCGCAGCCAGACCGAAATGCTTGAGCGTATTTCCGGTTTCACTGCCGAAGACGCCAAGAAGTACCTGATCGAGCAGGTCGAGAGCGAAGTGACGCACGAGACCGCGCTCAAGATCAAGGAGCTGGAGCAGCGCGCCAAGGACGAGGCCGATTCCCGCGCCCGCGAGATCGTCGCCTCTGCCATCCAGCGCTGCGCTGCCGACCATGTTGCCGAGATCACCGTCAGTGTGGTGCCCCTGCCCAATGACGAGATGAAAGGCCGCATCATCGGCCGCGAAGGCCGCAACATCCGCACGATCGAAACGCTCACGGGCGTCGACCTCATCATCGACGACACGCCCGAGGCGATCACCGTCTCGTGCTTCGAGCCCGTGCGCCGCGAGGTCGCGCGCCTGGCGCTCGAAAAGCTCATCGCCGACGGCCGCATCCATCCCACGCACATTGAAGAGATGGTCAACAAGGCCCGCCGCGAGGTGGACGCCATCATCAAGTCTGAGGGCGAGCGCGCCGTGCTGGAGACCGGCATCCGCGGCCTGCACCCCGAGCTTGTGAAGATGCTCGGCCGCCTGCACTACCGCACGAGCTACGGCCAGAACGTTCTGCAGCACTCCATCGAGGTCTCGCACCTTGCGGGCATGATGGCCGCCGAGCTGGGCGCGGATGTTTACGCCGCCAAGCGCGCAGGCCTGCTGCACGATATCGGCAAGGCCGTCGACCACGAGATGGAGGGTACGCACGTCGCCCTCGGCGTCGAATTTTTGCGCAAGTACCACGAAAAGGACGACATCATCCATGCCGTGCAGGCGCACCACAACGACGTGGAGCCGCAGACCATCGTTGCCTGCCTCGTGCAGGCGGCGGATGCGATCTCTGCCGCCCGTCCCGGCGCCCGCCGCGAGAATCTGGAGAACTACATCAAGCGCCTCGAGCAGCTTGAGGAGATCACCGGCAGCTATCCCGGCGTCGACAAGGCATATGCCATTCAGGCCGGCCGCGAGGTGCGCGTGATGGTCAAGCCCGACCAGGTCAGCGAGGACCAGATGGTCATTCTGGCGCGCGAGCTTGCAAAAAAGATCGAGGAAGAGATGGAATATCCCGGCCAGATCAAGGTGCACGTCCTGCGCGAGACGACCGCCATCGAATACGCGAAATAAGAAAAAGGCTCCGCTTTTGCGGAGCCTTTTTTCATGCCTTTCTTGCGTTTTGTCCCGCGCCTTGCTATACTGGGGAAAACGCAAAGCGGAGGAACGCCATGCTCTACAATATTCTGGCCATCGGCGATGTGGTGGGCGGCTGCGGCGTCAGCTGCCTCGAGCACCATCTGCGCGCCGTGAAAAAACTCAAGAACATCCACTTCACCGTGGTCAACGGCGAGAATGCCGCGATGGTCGGCCTGACGCCGAACGACGCCGAGCGCATCTTCTCCGCGGGAGCGGACGTCATCACGCTTGGCAACCACACATTCGGCAAGATGCAGATCACCGACTACCTCGACGACTGCCCGTATATTCTGCGGCCGCACAATCTCGGCGCGCGCGTGCCGGGGAGGGGCTACGGCGTTTTCGACTGCGGGCGCGCCCGCATCGCGGTGATGAACCTCATCGGCCGCTGCGACCTCGCGTTCCATGCGGACAATCCGTTCAAAACGGCGGACGAGCTGCTCAAAAGCGGCGAAAAGCCGACGTTCACGCTGCTTGACTTCCACGCCGAGGCGACGAGCGAAAAGCTTGCCATGGCCTATTACCTCGATGGCCGCGTCAGCGCCATCTGGGGCACGCACACCCACGTGCCGACGGCGGACGAAGAGGTCTTCCCCAAAGGGACGGGCTACCTCACGGACCTCGGCATGACGGGGGCGGTGCGCAGCGTGCTCGGTATCAAGCCCGAGCAGTCGGTCGAGACGTTTCTCGGCGGTCTTCCGGGCCGCTACCGCGAGCCGGAGAAGAGCGCCGGCAAGATGCAGGGAGCGATTTTTACACTGGATGACGCGACGGGACTCTGCGTGGGCGTCGAGCGCGTCGATGTGCGCTGAGAAAGCGCGAGATAGAAAGGAACAACGCAAATGTCCATCGAAAAAGTGAGAGCCTATTTTGAACACTTCGGCATCGCCGACCGCATCCGCGAGTTCGACGTGTCGAGCGCGACGGTCGAACTGGCCGCCGTCGCCGTCGGTGTGGAGGGCGCGCGCATCGCCAAGTCCATGAGCTTCAAGCTCGCGGACGACGAGCCCATCATTATCGTGACGGCGGGGGACAGGAAGATCGACAACGCCAAGTACAAGGCGTATTTCCACGTGAAAGCAAAGATGCTGACCTTTGACGAGGCCTGCGCATTCACCGGCCACGCGCCGGGCGGCGTGTGCTCGTTCGCACTGCCGGAGAATGTGAAGACCTATCTCGATGTATCGCTCAAACGCTTCGACACGGTTTTCCCCGCGGCGGGCAGCGCGAACAGCGCCATCGAGATGACCTGCGACGAGCTTGAGAAGTATTCCTCGAACTTTGTCGACTGGGTCGACGTGTGCAAGGAGAAAGCGCCCGCCCCGCAGGCATGAGAGGAGAGAACACATGAGCGTGAAGATCGTCCACGCGGCGGACTTCCATTTGGACAGCGCGTTCGGCGCGCTGAGCGCCGAGCAGGCGCGCCAGCGCCGCCGCGAGAGCCGCGAGCTGCTGACGCGGCTTTGCAATTACGTGAATCAGAACGGCGTCGATCTCGTGCTGCTCGCGGGCGACCTGTTCGACAGCGACACGACCTATCGCGAGACGCTGGAAGCGCTCTCCGACGCGCTGGGCGCAATGCAGGCGCGAGTGTTCATCGCCCCCGGCAACCACGACCCGTACAGCGCGAAGTCGGCCTACGCGACGCTTGCGTGGCCGGAGAATGTGCACATCTTCACGTCGAAGACGGTCGAGCGCGTGGAGCTGCCGGAACTCGGGTGCGCCGTGTACGGAGCGGCGTTTACCGCGCCGGTGCAGGATGAGAGCCTGCTTGCGGGCTTCCGCGCACCGGAGGACGATTTCATCCATCTGATGGTGCTGCACGGTGATATCTCCGCCACGGAATCGCGCTACGATCCCCTCACGAAAGAGCAGATCAAGGAGAGCGGGATCGACTATCTTGCGCTCGGCCACACACACCAGTTCGGCGGTTTCCTGCGCGAAGGGCAGACGACCTACGCCTACTCCGGCTGCCCGGAGGGCCGCGGTTTCGACGAGCTGGGCGAAAAGGGCATCCTTACGGGCACGGTGGAGCGCGGGAAGGCCGAACTTTCGTTTGTGCCGTTCGCGCGCAGACGGTATGAGATCCTGAACGTCGATGTGACGGGAAGATCGGCGGAGGACGCGCTGCGAGCAAGCCTGCCGGATGCGACTGTGCGCGATATTTACCGCATTATTTTCACCGGAGAGACGGATGAGCGCGGGCTTGATCTCAAGTCGATCGAAGAGCAGTTTGCGCCCGACTTCTTCCACTTGGAGCTGCGCGACGAGACGCGCATTGGCGAGGACGTCTGGGCGCGAGCGCAGGAGGATTCGCTGCGCGGCCTGTTCCTGCGTGAGCTGCGCACGAAATTCGATGTTGCATCCTCGGACGACGAGCGCGCGAAGATCAGCCTCGCCGCGCGCTTCGGCCTTGCCGCGCTCGACGGGCGCGACCTGTGAGAAGGAGAGAGTATGTCGATCTGGTACAGCCGGCGGAAAAAGGAAGAAAAATCCCTGCGCCTTGCGGCGGCGGGGAAGTCCGCGTTCTGCTTTGCAGAGCTTCATTACAACGCGCGCAGCCTTGCGCACGCCGCGGGCGTCGCGGCAGAGAGAGCGCTCCGCCTTTATCGCAAAATTGACCGAAAAAGATAAGAAAACAACCGAGAAAGGCCGAAAGGAAGCCCCTTTCGGCCTTTTTTGAGAGGATATTAAGTAAGAATTAAGAAACAATCGCTGTTTTTGTTTGAAAACGGCTGATACAATGACCAACATGAGGTGAGAAAATGTACAACATTCTGATTTGTGACGACGAACAGGACATTGTCAACGCGCTCAAGATTTATCTCTCCGGCGGGGACTACTGCCTGTTTGAGGCGAGCAACGGGCGCGAGGCGCTGGAGGTCGTGGAGAAGAACGACATCCATCTGATCCTGATGGACATCATGATGCCCCAGCTCGACGGCATCGCCGCGACGGCGAAGCTGCGCGAAAAGAGCAACGTGCCCATCATCCTGCTCACGGCCAAGAGCGAGAGCAGCGACAAGGTCCTGGGCCTGAACATCGGCGCGGATGACTACATCACAAAGCCCTTTGACCCCGTGGAGGTGCTGGCGCGCGTCAGGTCTCAGCTCCGCCGTTACACGCAGCTGGGGTCGAAAAAGGAAGAGGAGAAGCCGAACGTCTACACCGTCGGCCCCATCGTGCTCGACGAGGAGAAAAAAGGCGTGACAGTCGACGGCGACGAGGTCGCGCTCACGCCCATCGAGTTCAACATCCTGCGGCTGCTGATGAAGAACCCGGGACGCATCTATTCCTCTGCCCAGATCTACGAGCTGGTGTGGAAGGAGGATTCGCTGGGGGCGGAAACGTCTGTGAGCGTGCACATCCGCCACCTGCGGCAAAAATTGGAGATCAACCCCTCCGAGCCGCGCTACCTGAAGGTCGTGTGGGGGCTGGGGTATAAAATGGAGGACAAGAAATGAAGGCTGCGTGGATACGCAATTTCTGGACAAAGACGGTCGCTTTTTTGCTGGCGGCGGCGCTCGTGCCGGTCATCCTCACCTATGTTGTAGGGCTTGTCTACTCCTACGGCGGTATGGGTCGGGACTTTTACACGAGCAACCTCTGCCTGAATGCGGTCGGCAAAAAGACGTGGGAGATCTGCGACGACTATATCGCCATGGAAGGCGGAAACTATGAGCTCGACAAGATCTACTCCAAGAGAGACAGCTACAGCAACATTCGCTTCCGCGTGACGGACGAGCAGGATAAGGTGGAGTTCAGCAACGTCAGCGACGGTGATACCTTCTGCTACAGCACCGTTTACGTTGACAAGACCTTTGATGTCTACCTTGTGAAGGGCCTTCCCGCGCAGGATGATATCTACTGGGCAAAGGTATTTTACGACAAGGCAGAAAACTGGGGGCAGAACGCCCTGGAGATGCTCATCCTCTTTGGCGCGATGGAGCTGTTCCTGCTCATCTTCCTCGCCCGCACGGCGGCGCGGCGCGAGGACGGCGAATTACAGGGTGGCTGGCAGGAAAAGATCCCCTTCGACCTCTATCTTCTCGTTGACGGCACGATCATTGCGCTGCTGTGCGTGGCGGTGGAGGAGGTCTACTCCTATGTGAGCTTCTATACCCCGCCCTACGATGTGCTGCTGCTGGGGATAAGCTTTGCGCTGGCGGTGCTCGTCTTTGCCGCGTGGGTGACGTTCTGCGCGCGCGTCAAGGTGGGCGGACTGTGGAAGGGCACGATTATCTACAAGCTCCTGTGCCTGTGCTGGAAGATCGTCAAGTGGTGCTGGCGGACGCTCTGCGCCTTCTGTCGCGGCGTTGTGGGTTTGCTGCACGCCATCCCGCTCGTCTGGCGCACGGCGGTGGGCTGCTTTGTGGTCAGCATGATGCTCGGTATATTTGCGGCAAATCGCGCGGGAGGGGAGATGCTGCTGACGATGCTTGTGCTGTCCGTCGCCGCGTGCCTCTTCTCGCTCCAGCTTCGAAAGCTCCAGAAGGAGGGCGAAGCCCTCGCCGCCGGCAATCTTGACGCGCAGGTGGACACAAAGTGGATGTATTGGGACGTTAAGCGCCACGCCGAGAACTTGAATTCCATCGGCGACGGCATGGCTGCGGCCATCGACAAGCAGCTCAAGAGCGAGCGGCTCAAAACGGAACTTATCACAAACGTTTCGCACGACATCAAGACGCCGCTCACGAGCATCATCAACTATGTTGATCTTTTGCAGCATGAGCACACTCCCGAGCAGGAGGAAGAATACCTCGCCGTCCTCAAGCGGCAGGCGTTCAAGCTCAAAAAGCTCACCGAAGATCTGGTCGAGGCCAGCAAGGCCACGACGGGTAACCTGCCGGTGAACGCCGTGCGGTGCAGCATGAACGAGCTTCTATCGCAGGTCGAGGGCGAGTACGGCGACAAGCTGAGCGCGGCGGAGCTGACGCTCGTGAGCGTGATGCCGGACAAGGAGCTCTTCTGCAATGTGGACGGCGCGCTGATGTGGCGCGTGATCGACAATCTGCTCTCGAACATCTGCAAATACGCGCAGAATGGCACGCGCGTTTATCTGACGCTTGAAAAGACCGGCGGCGACGCGGTCGTGACCTTCAAGAACACCTCGCGCGCGGCGCTGAACATTCCCGCCGAGGAATTGATGGAGCGCTTTGTGCGCGGCGACAGCTCGCGCTCGACCGAGGGAAACGGCCTCGGCCTCTCCATCGCGCAGAGCTTGACGGAGCTGCAGGGTGGGAAGATGTCACTCGCCATCGATGGCGACCTCTTCAAGGCCATCCTCCGTTTCCCGACGGTGGTGTGAGAAAAATACAGAAAGGTGCGGAAAGGCTTTGCCGTTCCGCACCTTTTCCGCGCCTGTGCTTGACAATTCGGCGCAAAAACAATACAATAACAATTCAGAACTCTATCCTGAAACTGAGGGAGAACATAAACATGGCAAAAGATAAAAAGGTAGAACAGATCACGAATCTGGAAGACGATTTTGCCCAATGGTATACCGACATCTGCCGCAAGGCGGAGCTTGTTGAGTATGCCAGCGTCAAGGGCTTTACCATCCTGCGCCCCTATGGCTTCGCTATCTGGGAGAACATGCAGCGTTTGATGGACGCGGAGTTCAAAAAGACCGGACACGAGAATGTGGCGATGCCCGTTCTGATCCCTGAGAGCCTGCTCAAGAAAGAGGGCGAGCTCGTCAACGGCTTCGCGCCCGAGGTCGCGTGGGTCACGATGGGCGGCAGCGAGAAGCTCGAAGAGCGCCTTGCCTTCCGCCCCACGTCCGAGACGATGTTCTGCGACCACTGGTCCCGCGTATTGCAGACCTACCGCCAGCTGCCGATGCTCTACAACCAGTGGTGCTCCGTCATCCGCTGGGAGAAGACCACCCGCCCGTTCCTGCGTTCGCGCGAGTTCTGGTGGCAGGAGGGCCACACCATCCACGAGACCGCCGAGGAGGCGCAGGCTGAGACGATGCAGCAGCTCAACTGCTACGCCGACTTCTTCCGCCACGTGCTCGCGATCCCCGTCGTTCCCGGCCGCAAGACCGACAAGGAGAAGTTTGCCGGCGCCGAGGCGACCTATACCGTCGAGTGCATGATGAAGGACCGCAAGGCCCTTCAGGGCGCCACGAGTCACTACTTCGGCGATAAGTTCTCCCGCGCTTACGACGTGACCTTCACCGGCCGCGACAATAAGCTCCAGTACCCGTTCCAGACCTCCTGGGGCTCCACCACGCGCATGATCGGCGCGGTCATCATGACCCACGGCGACAACAACGGCCTCGTCCTGCCCCCGCGCATCGCGCCCACGCAGGTCGTTATCGTGCCAATCGCCGCGCATAAGAATCCCGAGGTGCTCGAGACCGCCAAGAGCGCGATGGCGGACCTCATCGCCGCGGGCGTCCGCGTCAAGCTGGACGACAGCGACCAGTCCATGGGCTGGAAGTGCGCTGAGTACGAGATGCGCGGCGTGCCCATCCGCCTCGAGCTCGGTCCCCGCGACCTTGCCGAGGGCAACTGCTGCCTCGTCCGCCGCGACAACGGCGAAAAGGTCACGGCCAAGATCGAGGGGATCGTTGACGAGATCAAGGCGCTGCTTGACGCCATCCATGACAACATGTACGCCGTGGCGGAAAAGAACCTTGAGGACAACACCTTCGACCTCAAGACCGTCGACGAGGTGAAGGAGATGGCTGCGGGCCGCGGCGGCTTCGCCCGCACGAAGTGGTGCGGCAGCCTCGAGTGTGAGCTCAAGATGAAGGAACAGGCGGGCGTTTCCTCCCGCTGCATGCCCCTCAAGCAGAGCGGCACCACCGGCAAGTGCGTCTGCTGCGGCAAAGAGTGCACTACTGATATTTATTGGGGCGTTGCCTATTAAGTATCAGCTTTCCATCGAATGATATAGTTCCCCTGCACCGTGCAGGGGACGGATAAGGGGGGCTATTCTCTCTGTCTCTTATACACATCTCCGAGC
>OJQG01000054.1_pt1 | contig 79844 bp, 62 predicted proteins | sample 1598701 | NCBI WGS metagenome assembly OJQG01 (sample SAMN03922504, study PRJEB24848) | human gut metagenome | isolation source: stool sample | host: Homo sapiens | place: Germany | collected 2011-11 | reverse complement strand
ACTTCTACAAGATGGGCAGAGCGGCAGCGGATAGTAGGAGTAGGTCAAATCGTATCGCAACACTAATGCGGCAATGCCGCGCACGAGGCACTTTCACTTCGGAGACATCAGAGTTGTTCAAGCCTGAGACTGCCAATCTAAGCCTTTCTCTTGGGGTTCCAAAGGGGCCATTCTCTTTTGCGAAAGAGAATGGCCCCTTTGACTCGCTCCCGCACGGTGTGGGGAACAACGATGCAGCGCTGCTGCGCTGCGCTAAGAACCCCGCTGCGCGGGGAGGGCGCAAAAAAGGCAGCCGAAAGGCTGCCTTTTTTAATCAACGGTGCGCATGAAGGACGTCGATCCCTTCTGAAATCTCACATCCAGCTTCACGCGGTCCGCGCGCATATAGCTCGTGGTGTATTCATAGGTATGCCCGTTCTCGGTCGTGGTGCGGCGCTGGTGGAAAAACGCCGCCGAGCCGGGCGCGCAGTGCAGAAGCTGCGCCTCGTGCGGCGCGAGCACGACGGCCTCATACGTGTCCGACGCGGAAAACGGGATGACGCCGACGTGGTAGAGGAGACTGTAGAAGCTGTGCGTTTCCAAAAGCTCGCGCGTCAGGTTCGGGTAGATGTACTCTGGGTAGTACGACGTCTCCAAGATGAGCGGCTCGCCGTCGACGTTTCGCACGCGCGTGAAGCGATAGACCTTCACGCCCTGCTCAAGGCCCATGAGCGTCACGATCTTGGGAGAAGGCGTGATGACCGCGAAGTCGACCAGCGTGGACGACGGCGATTTTCCCAGCTGGGAAATTTCTGTCGTGAACGAATACTGCACGCCCTTGCGGCGCGTGTTCGGGTCAGTGACGAACGTGCCCTTGCCGCGCTTGCGCACGACAAAGCCCTCTTCTTCCAGAGCACCGATGGCCTGACGCACGGTGTTGCGGCTGATATCATACGAGCGGCAGAGCTCGGCCTCGCTCGGCAGCAGGTCGCCGACCTTGAGCGCGCCGGAGGTGATGCTGCGCTTGATGATGCCCATGAGTTGGGAATAGAGAGGAATTTCGCTGTCGAGCGACAGCGGATTTTTGAGGACCGGATTGTGTTCCATGGTGGGAACCTCCCGAGAAATACGTTTTGGAATATTCCCATCATACCACATATCTTTGAGATGTTCCAGTACTTTTTCCCGCCCGCCGCTGAAAAACCGCAAAAAAAGGAGGGGGTAGCCCCTCCTTTTTAGGAATTGTGCATTACCAGCCGGTCCCGAGCTCTGTTCCGTACCAGCGGCCGTCGTCCTTGAGCTGGATGGTGCAGCAGCGGTAGAACTCATAGGCGTCCTTGGGCGCGGCGGGGTTCTCGCATTTGACGGTGTTGCCCGCCATGGCGCTTTGCAGCGCGTTGGCGCTCTCCGCCGTGAATTCCACCCTTACGGCAAAGCAGTAGGTGTTGTCGTCGATCTCGCCCGCCTTGCGCTTGGCCTGCGTGGTCTCCTCGGCGGGGTTTACCGTGACATTGAGCCATGTGAATTTATAGATGCTGCCGCTCGTCACCTCTTTCTGCGTCCCGTAATAGGCGTTCGCCCAGTTCTGCGCGGCCTCCTGCCACGAAAAGCTCTTCGACTGGGCGCGGACGTCGGAGGTGAGCATGTCGGAATACTCCGCCGTGTCGTACCACACGCGCATCAAGTCGTAAAGTGTGCGGCCATCATTGTCCACAATGCTGAAATCGCCGACCGCGCGGTAATAGCGTTCGCTTTTGCCCGACACATATTTGACGGTGTTCGTTCCCTTATAGAATATCAGGCACGTCGCCTGCGCGTTGTGCGGCCAGAGCTCGACAGAGTCCAGACCGTCGAGTTTTTTCGGCTTGTCGATGGGCTTGTATTCATAGCTGTCGAGCGCGACGGAATAGCCCGTCAAAAGGGGAGCATGGCTCCCGCTCTCGCCGCCGGCGGGGCAGAAGGCGAGAATGTCGACCGTGGCGGCATTCGACGCGAGCACAAGGTCGCTTTCAAATGTCGCTTCCTTGTCCGGTGTCTTGTTGTACCATGCGAGCATCGCGTCGAAGATCGTCGCATAGTCGCCGTAGCTGCTGACCTTGTAGTAGCGCGTATCGCCGTGCTGGTAGAGCATGAAATCCGAGCCCTCGTAGAAGGTAAAGCGCGCAGAATTACTGAGGCTGAGGCAGAGGGCGAGGGGATTCCCGCCGCGGGGCGGAACAGCGCTGCCCGAGGGCGAGGACTCAGACGGATCGTACTCTTTATAATCGCACGTATCGAGCAGAACGGTCGGGGCGGCGTCCTTCGGATCGTGGCCGCCGACCGCCATACCGTCGGTATTCAGACTGAGCCAGGACGCGCCGCCATTCGATGCAAGCTGGAGGTCGGTCAGGAACGCGGTATCAGCGGGAGACTCGGAGTCGGAAGAGCCGTCCGTGAAGTAGATTCCTCCGTTGATCGTAAAGTGCTTGACCATCGCCTGCAAGATGACGGCCTCCTCCTCGACGGCGCGGTCGTGGTTCCAGCCCCACTGATTCTCCTCGCTGCTGCCGTCGAAGAGCCAGTGAATTTCGACTTCGTAGGTGGTATTGTTGGGACCGGCAAAGAGCGTGACGATCGTGTTGCTCATGCCCTCATGCGTCACGTAGCGCCAGCAGCCGGTGTCGACCTTTTCCCCGGTCACGCCGGTGCTCTCCCATTCCGCCTTTGCGTCGTTGATGCCGCGCTCGAGCTTCTTGACACTGAAATACGAGCCGGTGTCATAGCGCGAGTACCAGTAGTCCGTGCCGGGGCTGCACGCCCAGCCGGTGATGGGAACATAGTAGTAGCAGAAATTGTAGGTGCTGCCGGAGACCAGACGGCCCTCGACGCTGTTGCCGTGGCCGTAGCCGTCCTCGACCAGACCGTCGACCAGATCGGGAATGTACATCTTCGGCTCGTTGAGCCCCGCATAGTCGATATAGAAGTCGTGCAGGTAATACTTTTCCTCTCCGCTGTAGCTGCATCCGTTGTACCACAGCCCGTCATTGCCGGTATAGGTGCCGATGATCTGATAGCCGGTCTTCTCGCCGTAGGTGTAGTGCAGGACGGTGAGATAGTGCGTCCAGTGTTCGTTGAGATATCCGTCGTCCGTCAGCTCCTGCCCGCCGACAATGTTGATCTGCGCGCCCGCCTCGTTCGTGGGCTTCATCTCATACTGGAAGTACCACAGCTCCAGCACCGTGCCGTCGGGGGAGAGGTTGCCGAGCGAATCGCCCTGCTCCAGCTGCGTCACGCGCACGTCAGCGACCGTGTCTTCGATCGAGCGGGACGCATATTCATTGTTTTCCGACACGGAATAGGTCATCGTGCCTTTTTTGAGCTCCGCCACGCGCTCGGCGGCATAGTCGTCCATCGAGGCGTAGATCGGATTGATCTGTCCGTTTAGGCGGTAGACCATGCAGAAGCATTCACTGCCGTCTTCCGCATAGTCGGCGGAAAGGCCGAGATAGATTGTGCCGTCTTCTTGCTCAAGAAGATAGGCCTGATACGGCTGAGAGTCCTTTGCCTCTTCGCAGTAGCCGGTCCATGCGGATTTGTTGTGCTGCATAAGGTCGTCGACCGGAGAAGCGTCTCTGGTGTTGCCGAAGAGTGCGTAGAAGGACTGCTTTTCCAGCTTGTATTCCTCCATCGGGCCGTAGATAAGGGCATAGCCCAGATCGTTGAACATCGTGACGTATTTCTCCCCTGCGGGATTCGTCGCGGTGCGGAAGGTGGGGTATGCGCCATCCGTAAAGCCATCCGTAAAGCCGGGCGCTTCATATAAGAGCGTGTCGACCGTATAGCTCTTGTCGGCAAACGGGTCGTCATTTTTCTGCGCGCGCTCGCCCCAGCTGACGGCGCAGCCCGCCGTCAGCGTCAGCGCCAGCACGAGGGCGACAACGCCGAACCCGCGCTTTTTCTGCGCGCCCAGCACGTTCGTGATGCGGCGCTTCAGGCGCTCGACCGTGCCGCCGAAGCATGTCGTCGCGGGCAGCGCCCGCACGCTGGACTGCACGGCGGCGAGCAGTGTCCGGCTGTAAGCCGCGCGCTCGGGGAGTTCGAGCCCGTCGGTCGCGGCGCTGTCGCAGGCGAGCTCGATGTCCTCGTCCGCCTGACGCAGCATCAGATACACCACGGGGTTGAACCAGTGCATCGCGTTCGCCGCGAGCAGCACGAGCTTTAAGAGCATATCGCGCCGCTTCAAATGGCACAGCTCATGGCGCAGGATGTAGCGCAGCTCCTGCACGTCGTAGTGCTCGTGGGGAAGGAGCAGTCGCGGGCGGAGCAGGCCCGTCACCGCGGGGGTGGAGATGGCCTCGCAGACGATCATCTCCGGCGCGCTCACGCCTAAGTCGCGCGCCGTGTCAGAGAGCAGGGAGGCGTAGTCCGCGCGGGAGACGTCTCTCTTCCAGCGGCGCACCGTGCGGCGGAAGAGGGCGTAGGAGACACCCTGATACAGCAGGAACGCCGCCGCGCCCGCGAGATAGCCGTAAAACAAGATCGTCGTCACGGGGATGTAGCGCGTCGTCTTCTGCTCGGGATTCGTCACGGGGCGCTGGATGATCGTGTCGCGCACCTGTGCGGGGGACTGGCCGCTTTTTTCGGCCATGTCGCCAAACAGGTTGTCGGTCGATTGGATGGCTGTCTTATCCGTGCCGACAAAGAGGGTGTAGTCCTTCGGCGGCTCAGCCTGCACCGGCGCGTTTTTCACCGAAAAATCGACCGGCAGCAGCAAAAAGACCGCCAGCGCCAGCCACAGCCAGCAGCGCGTCTTCGCGCGGTAGCGCTCGCGCCAGAGAGGTTTGAGTACCAGCATCGCCAGAATGGCGAGGGAACCTAACAGGGAAGTTTTCAACAGATTCAGCAGAAATGTTTCCATGGTGCGTCCTCCTTTTTATCGCCGTTTACCGGCTCATATCGTCCAAAAACTGCCGCAGCTCGTCGATCTCGCTCTGCTCGAGCGGCTTTTCGGCGTTCAGCGCCGCGACGAAGCTGCCGAGCGACCCGCCGTAGAGCCGCTTCAGGACGCTGCGGCTCTCAAATTCGAGGTATCTGTCCTTTGAGACGAGCGGCGTGTACAAATTGTTCCGCCCCTCGCGGCGGCTCGAGAGGAATCCTTTTTCGCACAGGCGAGTAAGGTAGGTGTTGACGGTGTTGGCGCTCCAGCCGTGGCTCGCGAGCGCGCCGTCGAGATCGCCGCGGCTGACCTCGCCGCCGACGGCCCAGATGGCCTGCATCACGGCAAGCTCCGCGTCGGGCAGTCTCTTCTTATCGTCCATGGGTTGACCTCCTTAGATGATCTACTACATTTGTCGTTGATAACTATATACTACATATGTAGTAGTTTGTCAAGCGCCTTTTATGTCCTTTTTTGTTTTGCAGCGAAAATTGCAGAAAACAGGGGAAAGACATGACGGCAAATCGTCAAAATGAAAGATGCTGTTCAATTATTTGAATAAGTTCTTGCAAATCTTTCTGAAAATCGCTTGCTTTTGTGCAAAGCGCAAGGTATAATGAAGAAACCGTATGAAATCATTTGGCAATTCAATAAATAAAAATTTGAGAGGAGATCTTTATCATGGCAAAGTTCAAAGTTTACTACACCATCGAGCTCAACGAGGTGGCCACGCACATCTTCGAGTCCAACGACTTTGAAGTGAAGCTGTGCAGCCATAACGACGAGGAGACCTACGTCAAGGAGCTCGCCGAGTTCCAGCCCGACGCCATCATGTGCCGCACCGAGCCCATCACCGCCAAGATGATGGACACCTGCAAGAACCTCAAGGTCATCGGCAAGCAGGGCGCCGGCCTCGATAACATCGACATGGACCACGCCCACGCCAAGGACATCACCGTTGTCTACGCGCCTGCCGGCAACGCCAACGCCGTCGCCGAGCACGCCGTCATGCTGATGCTCATGTGCGCCAAGCGCTTCACCTATGTTGACCGTCAGTTCCGCGGCGGCAACTTCCTCGTCCGTATGGGCATGGAGCACACCTATGAGCTCGGCGGCAAGACCCTCGGTATGATCGGCTGCGGCCGTATCTCCCAGCTCGCCATGCAGAAGTGCAAGTACGGCTTCGGCATGAACGTCATCGGCTACGATCCGTACCTCACGCAGGATAAGATCGGCGATCTGTGCGAGCTGAAGGCCACCGCCAAGGAAGTCTGGGAGCAGGCCGACTTCGTGTCCGTGCATCTGCCCGTCGTTCCCTCCACCGAGCACTCCATCGGCCGTGAGCAGTTCAGCTGGATGAAGCCCACCGCTTCCTTCATCAACTGCGCGCGCGGCGCTCTGATCAAGGAGAACGAGCTTGTTGAGTGCCTGAAGGACGGCACGCTGTTCCAGGCCGGTCTCGACGTGTTCGAGCATGAGCCCATCCAGGAGTCCAGCCGCGAGCTGTTCAACCTCGACAACGTCATCATGACCCCGCACATGGCCGCCACCACCGAGCAGAGCGTTCTGAACTGCTGCACCTCCGTCGCCAACGACATCGTCGCCGTCTGCAACGGCCAGGAGCCCAAGGTCAAGGCCCAGAAGCCCAAGTTCTAAGTTATTTCTGTTTCGTAGAAACTACTTATTAAAAGGGACGCCTCGAAAGAGGCGTCCCTTTTTTGCGCCCTTGGGCGCGGGGGGACAGCCAGGCAGAGCTGCTGCTTTTTATTCCCACAGCGTGTGGAGACGCGGGAAAGGGGGCCATTGTCTCACGCGAGAGAATGGCCCCCTTATCCCAAGCAGCGCCAGCGGCGCTGCTTTCCCTGCGCCTTTGGGTGCAAAACGATCCCGTGGTGCAAGATATTCTTCATTCTTGTTAAATAGTTAACGAAATGAAAGAAAAAAATCAAAATTGCCTATATTTTTCGCAACTTTGCAGTTGATTTTTCATTTTTCTGTGTGTATAATCAAAACCGAAGAAAATCGGATCTCATTCCGGATTTACAAATTTTAAAGGAGAAGTCAAATGAAAGAATTGTACGTCGTCAACTGCTGCCGTACCGCTGTCGGTTCCTTCGGCGGTTCCCTGAAGAACACCCCTGCCGCTCAGCTCGGCTCCATCGTCGTGAAGGAAGCCCTCAAGCGCGCGAATGTCGCTCCCGAGAATGTCGATGAGCTGATGTTCGGCTGCATCCTGACCGCCGGTCTCGGTCAGAACGTCGCCCGTCAGGTCGGCGTGGGCGCCGGTCTCCCCTATTCCGTCCCCGCCTATACCGTCGGTATGGTCTGCGGCTCCGGTATGAAGTCCGTCATTGAGGCTGGCCGCGCCATCCTCGCCGGCGACGCCGATATTGTCGTCTGCGGCGGCACCGAGAACATGAGCGCCGCTCCTTATGCTGCTCCCGACGCCCGCTGGGGCGCCCGCATGGGCGACAAGAAGCTTGTCGACACCATGATCAAGGACGGCCTGTGGGATGCGTTCAACAACTACCACATGGGCACCACCGCCGAGAACATCTGCGATGTTTGGGGCATCACCCGCGAAGAGCTCGACGCCTTCGGCGCTGCCTCCCAGCAGAAGACCGAGGCTGCTCAGGCTGCCGGCCGTTTTGACGATGAGATCGTTCCCGTCCCCGTGAAGGTCAAGAAGGAGATCGTCGAGTTCAAGAAGGACGAGTTCCCCCGTGCCGGTTCCACCGTCGAGGGTCTTGCCAAGCTGCGCGGCGCGTTCCCCGTCGGCCCCGAGGGCGTTGAGGACGAGATCGTCCACACCTTCGAGCCCACCGGCATCCACGAAGCCGATACCAAGAAGCACGTCCAGCGCGTCACCGCCGGTAACGCCTCCGGCATCAACGACGGCGCTGCCGCTATCGTCCTCGCTTCCGGCGAGGCCGTGAAGAAGTACAACCTCAAGCCCATGGCCAAGCTCGTCAGCTGGGGCCAGGGCGGCGTCGACCCGAAGATCATGGGCGTCGGCCCCGTGCCCGCTTCCCGTCAGGCCATGCAGAAGGCCGGCCTGACCATCGACGATATCGACCTCGTCGAGGCCAACGAAGCCTTCGCGGCCCAGTCCATCGCTGTTGCCCGTGAGCTCGGCTTCGACATGAGCAAGGTCAACGTCAACGGCGGCGCGATCTCCATCGGCCACCCCGTCGGCGCTTCCGGCGCTCGTATCATCGTCACCCTGCTGCACGAAATGCTCAAGCGCGACGACGCCAAGAAGGGTCTTGCCACCCTCTGCATCGGCGGCGGCCAGGGCGTTGCCACCATCTTCGAGAAGTGCTAAAGCACCTCTGAACCCTAAAAATAAAAGGAGACCTCGAAAGAGGTCTCCTTTTTATTTTGTCCTCTGCACGGTGCAGGGAAAAAAGCAGTGCTCCTGCCGAGACGCAAAAAGGAAGCAGCCCTTTCGGGCTGCCCATCACGCGCCCTCGCGGGCGCAAACGCCGTACAGTGCGCCGCGCTGCGATTTAACCCTCCGCCTGCGCGGCGACGATCGCCTCGTAGATCGTCTGCGGGTCAAGCTTATCGTAGTCCTCGCTCGTGGCGATGACGGCGGAATCCATCTGCTCGGCGATGAAGTTCGTGAAGTACTCCTCGCGCACCTCGTCGGCGGCTGCGGCCTTGTCGAGCGGCAGGCGGAGCAGGATGTGATAGCCGAAGCTGGATTCGACGACTTCACTCACCTCGCCCTCGGAAAGCGCGTAGGCGGCGTCTTCAAACTCCTGCACCATCGAGCCGGTCGTGAAGGTGTAGCCCGTGGGATAGGTCTCGCGGCCGGGGTCCTCGCTGTACTCGTCGGCGAGCTCGGCAAAGTAGGAGGCGATGTCGTCGCCGGTGTAGGAATTGAGCTTTTCGACGAGCTCCTCAGCGAGCGCTTTCTTTTCGGCCTTCTGCTCGTCGGTGAGGGCTTCGCCGGTCGTCATGTTCTTCGTCGCAAGCAGGATGTGGTCCGCCGTGATGTAGCCCTGCTCGTCGGCGTAGACGGCGAGGTCCTCGTCGGAGGCGTAGAGCGCGCTGCCCTCGGTATTGTAGAGCTCATAGAGATTCTGATACAGGTAGTTCGAGCGCGCGACGCGGTCATAGGTCTCGCGGCGCATGCCGAGCTTGGCGATCTCGGCCTCAAAAGCTTCCTCGCTGCCGTACTGGTCAATGTAGCTCTGGTCGCTCTCGGCCATGGCGGCCTCCTGCTCGGCGGTAAGCGTCACGTCGTACTTGCTGGCGAGATTTTCAAGCACCAAGTGCTGCTTGACGGACGAGAGCACGCTTGCTTTCACATAGTCGGCGACACTCATGCCGTCGGAGAGGGTGTCGTCCCAGTTGATGGACGAGCCGGTGTAATACTGCATGTAGCTGTCGAGATACGACACGTCGTAGCCGATCCAGTATGCGACAAGGTCGGCGCTCGCGCCGTTGCCGTTCAGGCTTGCGACGATCGCGTCGGGTGCGACGCCGGTCGCTTCGTAGCAGAGACCCTCCTGCATCGTGCCGGAGGTGAAGCCGTTCGAGGGCGAGAGCGACACGACGGCAAAGGTGAGCGCCGCGGTGATGGCCGCCGCGCCAAGGAACGAAAGCAATCTCTTCTTGATCATAATGTTACCTCTTTTTCGTTTTCTTCCTTATTCACACGCAGGTCTCCGACCAGCGTCAAGGCTGTATCCAATGCATCCTCGCCCAGCGAAAGACGCAGCAGGAGCTTCGGCTCCGTCCCCGTGGCGGAGAGTGTGAGCCGGCGGCGGTTTTTCGGCAGCGAGCAGAGGGCCATCACGGCCTCCACGGGGACTGCCTCGGACGCGGCAAAGGTGAAGGTGATCTCGCTGCCGCGCTGCGAGATATCGCTCACACCGATCTGCACGGCCTCCGCGCGCAAAAGCGCGACGTCCATGAGCTTGAGGACCGGCTGGGGCGGCTCGCCGTAGCGGTCGATGAGCTCGTCGAGCAGCTCCTGCGACTGCTCGGCGGTGCGCAGCGCCGCGATGCGGCGGTAGATATCCATGCGCTGCTCGCCCGAGGGAATGTAGCTCTCCGGCAGGTTGGCCGAGACTGTGAGGTCTGCCGAGCATTCGGTGCGCTGCGGCGCTTTTTCGCCGCGCTGCTCGAGCACAGCCTCTTCCAAGAGCTGCAAATACATGTCGTAGCCGACGCTCATCATGTAGCCCGACTGCTCGGGGCCGAGCAAATTGCCCGCGCCGCGAATCTCAAGGTCGCGCATCGCGATACGGAAGCCCGAGCCGAACTCCGCGTATTCGCGGATGGCCGTCAGGCGCTTGGCGGCGACCTCGGTGAGGATCTTGCCCGCGCGGTAGGTCATATAGGCATACGCCCGGCGCGCGCTGCGGCCGATGCGGCCGCGGATCTGGTGCAGCTGGGCGAGGCCGAGGCGGTCGGCGTCCTCGATGATGAGGGTGTTGACATTCGGAATGTCGATGCCCGTCTCAATGATCGTCGTGCAGACGAGCACCTGAATTTCTCCGTCCGAGAGCTGCTGCATCACGGACGACAGGCCCTTTTCGTCCATCTTGCCGTGTGCGACGCCGATGGCGACGTCGTCGCCGAGGAGCTTTTTGAGCTGGGCGGCGCAGCGGTCGATGGTCTCGACGCGGTTGTGCATGTAGTAGACCTGCCCGCCGCGCGCGAGCTCGCGCCGGATGGCGTCGGCGATGACGCTCCAGTTATGCTCGAGCACATATGTCTGCACCGGCTGGCGGTCGACGGGCGGGACCTCGATGGTCGACATGTCGCGGATGCCCGAGAGCGCCATGTTGAGCGTGCGGGGGATGGGCGTTGCCGAGAGCGTCAGCGTGTCGACCTGACGCGAGAGCTCCTTGAGCTTTTCCTTGTGCGTTACGCCGAAGCGCTGCTCCTCGTCGATGATGAGAAGGCCAAGGTCCTTGAAGTGCAAACTCTTTTGCAGCAGCGAGTGCGTGCCAATGAGTAAGTCGATCTTTCCCGCGGCGGCGTCTTGCAAAATTTGCTTCTTCTGCGCCGGCGTTTTGAAGCGCGAGAGCACTTCGATGCGCACGGGGAACGAGCGGAAGCGGTTCAGCGCCGTCGCGTAGTGCTGCTGGGCGAGCACGGTGGTCGGCACTAAGATGGCCGCCTGCTTGCCGTCGAGCACGCACTTCATCACGGCGCGCAGCGCGACCTCAGTCTTACCGTAGCCGACGTCGCCGCAGAGCAGGCGGTCCATCGGCGTACTGCGCTCCATGTCGGCCTTGATCTCGGCGATGGCGCGGAGCTGATCGTCGGTCTCTTCGTAGTCGAAGGCCTCTTCAAATTCCTTCTGCCACGGGGAGTCGGGCGAAAAGGCGAAGCCCGGGCGGCGTTGGCGCTCAGCGTAGAGCGCGATGAGACCCTTGGCAAGGTCCTTTGCCGCGGCGCGCGCCTTCGTTTTCGCGCGCGACCAGTCCGTGCCGCCGAGCTTACTGAGCTTCGTGCGCTGCTGGCCATCCTCGTCCTCGCCATGGCCGCCGATGTATTTCGACACCATGTCGAGCTGCGTCGCGGGGACGTATAAGCTGTCGTTGCCCGCGTAGCAGATCTTGATATAGTCCTTGTCCACGCCGTCGACGCGCATGCGCTCGATGCCCGCAAAGCGGCCGATGCCGTGGTGGACATGCACGACGAGATCGCCGGGGGAGAGGTCTTCATAGGACCGCAGCGCGGCGCGGGCCGACGTCTCTTTCTTCGGCCGCGCCTTTGCGCGCTTGCCGGAGAGGGGAGCGGTCAGCTGGCCCTCGGTCAGGATGACGAGCTTTAATTGTGGATATTCGCTGCCCGCGCTCAGCGCGCCGAGGCCGATGACGGTCTCGTGCGGGGCGGGGAGGCGGTCGTTTTTCAAGTTGAGCTGCGCGCGGATGTTCCGCTCTTCCAAAAGGCGCCGGAAGTTTTTCGCGCGCGTTTCGTTGCCGCAGAGGACGAGCACGCCGCAGCCCGCGCCAAGATACCGCTCCATATCACCCGCGGCGGTCTCCAGACTACCACCATACGACGGCAGCGAGCGTGCGTTCATGCTGAGGATGGCCCTCGGCGGCAGCAGATTGCGCGACGTGGGTAGCGAATCGAGCAGCAGCACGGGGAACGCACCCATGCGGTGGCTCAATGCCTCCTGACTCAGCGCGAGCGCGGCAAATTCGCCGCACAAAACGCCCTCTTCGATGAGGGGCTTTACATCCTCGGAGAGCTCCCAGTGGTAGTTCTTGCTGCGCTCCAAAACGCGCATGCCGTCGCTGACGGTGATGAGCGTGTCGGGAGAGAGATAGTCGAGCGCGCAGACTTCGTCGGGGTAGCACGCGGCGAGATACCGGTCCATGCCGCCGAGCGGCAGGTCGTTACGAAGCCTCTCGATGTCGCTGCGCAGCGTTTGGACGATGGGGCTGTCTTCGGCCTTTTTCGCAATTTTCTGCGCGGCGCGCCCAAGGCGCTCGAGCATTTTTTCGCGTCCGCCGTCCGAGAGGGCGGGCAGCACCTCTGCCGCGGGCAGGACGGTCAGGGATTTGACGTTCTGCGTGCGGCGCTGGGTCGTCACGTCGAATTCACCCATCGCGTCGACCTCATCGTCGAAAAACTCGACGCGAACAGGCGCGCTCAGCGGCGACCAGACGTCGAGAATGCCGCCGCGCAGCGCGAACTGGCCGACGCCCTCGACCGTTTCCGCGCGCGTGTAGCCGCTTTCGACAAGCTTTTTCGAGAGCGCGTTCAGGTCAAAGCGGTCGCCGAGCGAAATGTCCGTCACCGCGCCGCGCAGCGCGTCGGGCGGGAGCGTTCGCTGCATCAGGCCGTCGACCGTCGCGACCAGGATCGGCGCTTTTCCGGCGGCAAGGCTGCACAGCGAGCCGATGCGCTGCTGCTCCCAGCCGTGGGACGCAAATACGCGGTCGCGCAGCTGCCATTCACGCGCGAACAGCAGGCTCACATCCTCGCCGAGCAGCTCGTGCAGGTCGCCCGCCATGCGGTTTGCCTCGTTTTCATCCGCGCAGACGAGTAAAAGCGGGCGCTGTGTCTTGTGCCGCACGGCAGCGGTGAGCTGTGCGCGGTGCACACCCGAAAGGCCCGACACGGCGATGGGCGATGTGCCCGCGTCAAGCGAGAGCAGCAGCTCGCGCACCTCGGGAAGAGATGCGAGCGCTTCATTGAGTTTGTTCATTCCCTGCGCCATGCCGTATCCCTCCTTCCGCAACGCGCAAAAGGGCAGATCCGCCGCAGCCGCGGCGGGTCATGCCCGTGGTTGTCAGTCATTTTATTATATAGGCTTTTGGCAAAAAGTCTATGTCGATTTTTTAAATTTTGGCGGCAAAAAGCGTTCAGCCGTTGTAGCGGTTCTGCGCGGCGCTCACGCCGTCGGTGATGATGCACTCCGCCGCGCCGAGCGCGCGGTCGAGCACACCGTCGATGACCTTGCGCTCATTGGCCGTGAACGGGCCGATGACCCAGTCGACAATGTCGTGCTCCGGTGCGCCGACGCCGACCTTGACGCGCGGGAAAGCGTCAGTGCCGAGGTGCGCGATGATGTTCTTGAGGCCGTTGTGTCCGCCCGCGCTGCCGCTGCCGCGCACGCGGAGCTTGCCGAGCGGGAGCGAAATATCGTCGGAGATGACGATGACGTGGTCGGCGGGAATTTTATAGAACCGCGCTGCCTCGCCCACAGCCTCGCCGGAGAGGTTCATGTAGGTCTGCGGCATCATCAAAAGCACATTCGCCCCGCCAAATTCGATGACCTCCGTCAGCGCGCGGAAGCGCAGGCGGTTGCAGCGCAGATCGCGCTTGTCGATCAGGCGCTCCGCGGCCATGAAGCCGATGTTGTGGCGGGTGTTTTCATACTGCTTGCCGTAGTTGCCCAAACAGACGAGCAGCCATTCCGGCGGGCCGGATTTTTTGAAAATCATGAAAATGTTCCTCACTTTCCCCCGTGAGGGGGAGTTTCTTGCGCGCCCCAGGGGCGCGCGGGGTTATGCGGCGTGCGCGCCGCAAGATCACACCCCCCATTTTCTTTCCGTGAAAAGAAAACGGGCGGTGTGACCGTCCAAAAGAAAGGCGTTTTACATTGGCAGTCTCGATCTCGAAGAGCTGCACGCGCTGCGCAATGTAAGTGCGGTGTACATGGCTTCGCCATGAATCTTCTGCGAGTCGTAACAACTCTCAACCGCGCCTTACTATCGTGAGGCGCGAGTGACGTTTGCTTGGCGGCGGACTGCGTGCGAAATAGCGGCATTGCTGGCGCTCGCCGCATTGTGGAGACTGGCGGTAGACGGGAATTACTGCGCACTTCTGCAAGATGGGCAGAGCGTCACCCGCAAGGGGTGTGCCGCAGCCGTAAGGCGTCAGAGCCGCCAACGGCTGCGCAACAGCGGATAATAGGAGTAGAGGCAAATCGTATCGCAATGCTAACGCGGCTTTGCCGCGCGCAGGCATTTTCATTCCGGAGGCATAAAGATTGTTCGAGCTCCAGACTGCCAATCTAATCCCTTTCTCTTGGGGGTCAAAGGGGGATATTCTCTTTCCGAGGAAAGAGAATATCCCCCTTAACCGCGTCCCCACCCAAGGTGGGGGACAAAATCGTTTTAACGAATTAGTTAAACAGTTTCGCGATAGAAATTTCCTGATATGTGCGCTCGATCGCTTCGGCGAACATCGGCGCGACGGTCAGGTACTTGATGCGGGACTTGGCGAGCTCCTCTTCGCCGGCAGGGGCGGGGATGGTGTCGAGCAGGGCGAGCTCTTCGATGCTGCTCGCGGCCAGGCGCTCGAGCGCGGGGCCGGAGAGAACGCCGTGGGACGCGCAGGCGTAGACCTTCTTCGCGCCGCCGACCTCAACGATGGCCTTGGCCGCGTTGCAGAGGGAACCGGCGGTGTCGACCATGTCGTCGAAGAGGATGCACTCCTTGCCCTCAACGTCGCCGATGACGTTCATGACCTCGCACTGGTTGGCCTTCTGGCGGCGCTTATCGACGATGGCGAGGTTCATGTGCAGCTTCTGGGCGAAGGTGCGGGCGCGGGCGACGGAGCCGACGTCGGGGGAGACGACGACCATGTCCTCGCACACGGAACCGAACTTCTTGGCGTAGTAGTCGACGAAGATGGGGTTGCCGAAGAGGTTATCCACGGGGATATCGAAGAAGCCCTGGATCTGGTTGGCGTGCAGGTCCATCGTCAGCACACGGTCAACGCCTGCGGCGACGAGCATGTTGGCCACGAGCTTGGCGGAGATGGGGTCGCGGCTCTTGGCCTTGCGGTCCTGACGGGCATAGCCGAAGTAGGGCATGACGGCGGTGATGCGGCCGGCGGAAGCGCGGCGGCAGGCGTCGACCATGATCAGAAGCTCCATCAGACTGTCGTTGACGGGCTTGCAGGTGGACTGAACGAGGAACACGTCGCTGCCGCGCACGGTCTCGTACAGGGAGACGGAGGCCTCGCCGTCTGCGAAGCTCTTGACCTCGCTCTCGCCGAGCTTGGTGCCGATGATCTTGCAGATGTCCGCTGCCAGTTTGGGGTTTGCGTTGCCGGTGAAAATCTTGATGTCCTTACCGTGAGAGATCATGTTGATGTACTCCTCTGTTTATAAAAAATTTTCTGAAGTTACTTTTTCTCGTGCGCCGCGCGCCACTGTTCCGCCCAGCCGGGCTTGTTGACCTGACGCTCGCGCGCGATGGCGAGGGAATCGGCGGGCACCTCGTCGGTGATGGTGGAGCCGGCGGCGATGTAGCTGCCGTTTCCGACCGTGACGGGGGCGATGAGGTTTGTGTTGCAGCCGATGAAGGCGTCGTCGCCGATCGTGCAGCGGAACTTTTTAAAGCCGTCGTAGTTCGTCGTGACCGTGCCGCAGCCGAAGTTGATGCGCTCGCCGCAATCGCTGTCGCCGACGTAGGTGAGGTGCGAGATCTTCGTGCCGTTGCCGATGACGCTGTTTTTGATCTCGACAAAGTCGCCGACTTTGACATGGTCGCCGATCTTCGAGTTCGGGCGGACATAGGCAAAGGGACCGACGGTCGTGTGCGCGCCGACCGTGCTTTCATTGAACTGCGAGGCGTTCACCTCGGTCTCGTCGCCGACCGTGCAGTCGCGGATCATGGCGTTCGGGCCGATGGTGCAGTTCTTGCCGATGACGGTCCGGCCGCGCAGGATCGTTCCCGGCAGGATGACCGTGCCGCTGCCGATCTTGACGCGGGGGTCAATGTAGGTATTGTTGGGGTCCATGATGGAAACGCCCGCGGCAAAGTGCTTGTCGGCAATCTTGCGGCGGCACATGTCCTGTGCGGACCTGAGCTCCTCGTCGTCGCCGACGGGCAGAAAGCCCTTCGTGATCTCCGCCCCCTTGGGGAAGGCGGCGAAGGCGCCGTGCTCCTTGAGCACCTTGCAGCACTCCTTCGCGTCCGCGGAGTAGACCGCGCCGCCAGAGAACACGCCCACGGGCAGCACCGCGCCGTTGACGATGAGCACGCTGCCCTTTTCATCCTTGAGGAGCGTTAAAAGCTCTTCCCCGTGTCTGGCACCGTCGACGTAGACAACATCGGCGTTTTCGGGGACGTAGGGGCGCATCATGTCGTGCGCCCGTTTGTCAGACACAATAAAAAACCGCTCAATGCCCCGCCCCATCAGTTCTTCGACCATCCACGTGAGAATGGGGCAGAACAAAATGGGCCTCAGCATCAGCGGTGTTTGTTCTTTTGTCAGGGTCATATCGTCCGGCATAAAGAGAACTGCCAACTTCTGATCCATCGGAGCTCATCTCCTTTCAATTCTACTCTCTATTAACGACATTATAGCAAAGATGCCCGAAAAATCCACCGTTTCTCACAAAAAAAACAAAAAATTTTTGATTTGGCGGCTTTACTTTTGCATTTTCAAAATTTCGTTTCAAAAGGCTGCTTTTTTGGTTGAATTCGCAATATTTTTGCGGTACAATAATAAAACTTTCGCGTGGAGGAGGTGCTGTCATGCTAAATATCGTGCTCGTCGAGCCGGAGATCCCGCAAAACTGCGGCAATATCGCGCGCACCTGCGCGGCGACGGGGGCGCATCTGCATCTCATCAAGCCCCTCGGGTTCGACATTTCCGACCGCGCCGTCAAGCGCGCGGGGCTGGACTACTGGTACCTTGTGGATATCAGCGTGTACGAAAATTTAGCCGACCTTTTTGCAAAGCATCCCGAGGCGGAACGAGACTGCTGGCTCGCCACGACGAAGGCCCCGCAGGACTACTGCCAGGCGGAATTCAAGGACGGCTGCTGGCTCTTTTTCGGAAAGGAGACCGCGGGCCTGCCGGAGCCTTTCCGCGTGGCGCACTATGAGCGCTGCATCCGCCTTCCGATGCGCAAGGAGGCGCGCAGCCTGAATCTATCAAACTCCGTGGCGATCCTGACGTATGAAGCGCTGCGGCAGACGGGCTTTCCCGGCCTCAAGCACGAGGGGGAAATGCTGGAAAAGGAGTAAATCCCAAATTCGTTTCAACTGCGTAACCAAATCGTATGTGTATGAGGAGGAAACAACATGAATTATAACAAGAAGACTGTTCTCGATGTGGACGTGAGCGGCAAGAAGGTGCTGCTGCGTTGCGATTTCAACGTGCCCCAGGACAAGGAGACCGGCGAGATCACCTCGGATAAGCGCATCGTGGCCGCGCTGCCGACCATCCGGTATCTGCTCGACCACGGCGCGGCGGTCATCGCCTGCTCCCACCTCGGCAAGCCCGAGGCGAAGTTTGACAAGTGGGTGAAAAAGCAGACCGAAAAGGGCAAAGACCCCGCGACGCTGACCGAGGCGAATTGGAAAAAGTCCCTCGACAAGCTGACGCTTGCGCCCGTCGCCAAGCGCCTGTCCGAGCTTTTGGGCAAGGATGTCATCTTCGCGCACGACGTCGTCGGCGAGGATGCCAAGGCCAAGGCCGCAGCGCTCAAGGGCGGCGAGATCATGCTGCTTGAAAACACCCGTTTTGAAGCGGGTGAGACCAAGAACGACCCCGAGCTTGCCAAGGCCCTTGCCTCGATGGCGGAGCTGTACGTCTCCGACGCGTTCGGCACGGTGCACCGCGCGCACGCGTCCACCGCGGGCGTGGCCGCCTATCTTCCCGCCGTGTCGGGCCTGCTCGTTGCCAAGGAGCTTGAGGTCATGGGCAAGGCGCTCGACGATCCCAAGCGCCCGTTCGTCGCCGTGCTCGGCGGCGCAAAGGTCAGCGACAAGATCGCCGTCATCAACAACCTTTTAGACAAGGCCGACACCGTCATCATCGGCGGCGGCATGGCCTACACGTTCGCCAAGGCGCAGGGCGGCGAGATCGGCAAGTCCCTGCTCGAGGAGGACAAGTGCGCCTACGCGCTCGAAATGATCGAAAAGGCCAAGCAGAAGGGCGTCAAGCTCCTGCTGCCGGTCGATACCGTCGCGGCGACGGAGTTTGCCGCCGACGCAGAGCCCCACGTCGTCGACGCGATGCACATCCCCGCGGATATGATGGGCATGGACATCGGCCCCAAGACCGTCGAGCTCTTCTGCGCGGCGACCAAGGGCGCGGGCACGATCGTGTGGAACGGCCCCATGGGCGTTTTTGAGTTCCCAACCTTTGCGACCGGCACGAAGGCCATGGCCAAGGCGCTCGCCGAGAGCGGCGCGGTCACGATCATCGGCGGCGGCGACAGCGCGGCGGCAGCCGAGCAGCTCGGCTTTGCCGACAAGATCACGCACATCTCCACCGGCGGCGGCGCGTCGCTCGAGTTCCTGGAAGGCAAGGAATTACCGGGCGTTGCGTGCCTTTTAGACAAGTGAGAAAAATCACTATTGATTTTCATATATTCGCATAGATTTTAGATTTAGACAGTAACAGGAGAAAAGACCCAACATGAATCGCAGATACCGTAAAACCATCATCGCAGGCAACTGGAAAATGAACAAGACCCCCAGCGAGACCAAGGCCTTTGCCGAACAGTTCAAGGCCATCCTTCCCAAAACCAAATGGTGCGACATCGTCGTGTGCGTGCCCACGGTCGACCTTTCTGCCGCCGTACGCTCGTTCAAGGACAGCCGCATCGCCGTCGGCGCGGAGAACGTCTACTTTGAAAAGAGCGGCGCCTACACCGGCGAGATTTCCGCCGACATGCTCGCCGACCTCGGCGTGCGCTATGTCATCGTCGGCCACAGCGAGCGCCGCGCGCTCTTCGGTGAGACGGACCAGATCGTCAACAAAAAGGTCCTCGCCGCGCTCGAGGCGGGGCTGAACCCCATCATCTGCGTGGGCGAGAGCCTTGCCCAGCGCGAGATGGGCGTGACGATGGAGCTCATCGCGCTGCAGGTCAAGTCCGCCCTCGCGGGCGTGAGCGCCGAGCAGATGCGCCGCTGCGTCATCGCCTATGAGCCCATCTGGGCCATCGGCACCGGCAAGACCGCCACGGGCGAGCAGGCGGCCGAGGTCTGCACCTATATCCGCTCGCTCATCCGCGCGCAGTACGGCGCGCGCATCGCCCGCAGCGTGACCATTCAGTACGGCGGCTCGATGAAGGGCTCGAACGCCCACGAGCTGCTCTCGCACGAGGATATTGACGGCGGCCTGATCGGCGGCGCTTCGCTCGACCCCAAGGCGCTGATGGAGATCGTCCACGCTGCCAACCAGGAGTAAGGAGGAAAATCGATGAATAAGACTCCCACCACGCTGATCATCATGGACGGCTTCGGCCTGTCCAACGATACCGTCGGCAACGCGGTGCGCGCGGCCAACACCCCCGTGCTCGACGGCCTTTTTGCCGAGTATGCCCACACGACGCTCCAGGCTTCCGGTCTTGACGTGGGCCTGCCCGCGGGCCAGATGGGCAACAGCGAGGTCGGCCATACCAACATCGGCGGCGGCCGCGTCGTGTTCCAGGACTTGCCGCGCATCACCCGCTCAATCGAGGACGGCACGTTCTTTGAAAATCCCGCCTACAACAAGGCGATGGACGACTGCCTTGAAAAGGGCTCTGCGCTGCACCTTTACGGTCTGCACTCCACCGGCGGCGTGCACTCCACGCTCGACCACCTCTACGCGCTCTTAAAGATGGCGCACATCAAGGGCTTAAAGCGCGTGTATATCCACGCCTTCCTCGACGGGCGCGACACGCCCCCGACCTCCGGCCGCGACTTTGTCGCAAAGACCATGGAAAAGTGCCGTGAGCTCGGCGTCGGCAAGATCGCGACGGTCATGGGCCGCTACTACGCGATGGACCGCGACAAGCGCTGGGACCGCTTAGAGAACGCCTATGACGCGCTCGTCTACGGCGAGGGTGTGCAGGATCCCGACCCCATCCACGCCATCGAGGAGAGTTATAAAAACGGCGTGACGGACGAATTTGTCGAGCCCATCGTCTGCGACAAGGACGGCATGATCTCCGACAACGATTCGGTCATCTTCTTCAACTACCGCCCCGACCGCGCCCGCGAGATCACGCGCGCGTTCGTCGACCCCGCGTTCGACGGCTTCAAGCGCGAGTTCTTCCCGCTCACCTACGTCTGCAACACCGAGTATGACGCGACCATGCCGAACGTGCTCGTCGCCTTCCCGCGCATCAGCGTGAAAAACGGCCTTGGCGAGTATCTGAGCAAGATGGGCATGACCCAGCTGCGCATCGCCGAGACCGAGAAGTACGCACATGTCACGTTCTTCTTCAACGGCGGCGTCGAGGACCCGTATCCCGGCGAGGACCGCGTACTCGTCGCGTCCCCGAAGGTCGCGACCTACGATCTCCAGCCCGAGATGAGCGCCTACGAGGTCGCGAGCAAGTGCGTCGAGCGTATCGAGTCCGGCAAGTACGACGTCATCATCCTGAACTTTGCCAACTGCGACATGGTCGGCCACACGGGCGTGTTTGACGCCGCCGTCAAGGCCGTCGAGACCGTCGACGAGTGCGTCGGTCAGGTCGTGGAGGCGACGCTCAAGATGGGCGGCATCGCGATGATCACCGCCGACCACGGCAACGCCGAGCAGATGCTCCAGGCGGACGGCAAGAGCCCGATGACCGCGCACACGACGAATGTGGTGCCCTTCATCCTCTGTGGCGCAGGTACCGAGCTGCGCGAGGGCCGCCTCGCCGACATCGCGCCGACGATCCTCGACGTGATGGGCCTTGAGCAGCCCGCGGAAATGGACGGCAAGACGCTGATCGTCCGCTAAAAAATCGAATCTGCCATGTTTAGAAAAAGCTCTGACGGTACACACTACCGTCAGAGCTTTTTTTGCTCGCAATTTTCGCACGAGCCGCGAAGCGGCGGAAAGGATGAAACATGGCAGGATCGAACGGCCGCGCAAAGCGGCACTTCTTCGGCGGGACGGGCTTATACATAGCCCTGTTCCTCGGTGTGACGGCGCTGGCCGTCGCGGGCTATTGGACGCTGCTGCCGAAAAATACGGCGGACAAGGACGCGGAGAACGTCTCCTCACAGGTAGAGCTTCCGGTGCAGAACGAGACGCCGCAGATGCCGGAAGCACCGCTGCCGCAGGAGGCGGCAAAGCCGGTAGAGCCGGTGGAGGAGCCGCCCGAGGACCTCACCGTGATGGATGAGGCCACGGGCGTGGAGGACACCGTCCCCGCGATGGAGAGCGAGACGGACGCGCAGCCCGTCGCCCCGCGGCTCGTGGTCGCGCCGCTCGTGGGGGAGGAGGTCGCGGCGTTTTCGGTCGACGAGCTCAAGTATAACGAGACGCTTGGCGACTGGCGCACGCACGACGGCATCGACATCGCCGCCGAGGTCGGCACGCAGGTGATCGCCGCGTGCAGCGGCGTTGTGACGACGGTGCGCGACGACGACATGATGGGCACGCTCGTGACCATCGCGCACGACGACGGGTACGAGACGACGTACGCCAATCTCCGCAGCTCGCCGGGCGTCGGCGAGGGACAGTATGTCTCCGCGGGCGAGGTCATCGGCGCGGTGGGCAGCAGCTCGATCGCCGAGTTCTCGATGCCGGCGCATCTGCACTTTTCGGTCAGCAAAGATGGGGTACCATGCGACCCGAAGGAATTTCTGAATTAAAAATAGAGGCCGCTCAGCTATGGCTGAGAGGCCTCTATTTTTAGGGAGATCACAGCCCGCTGCGCGCATAAATCGCCCGCCAACGGCGGGCGATTTCCACACTTGCGGGCTGAGAGGTGTTTTTTGTCACGCACGTGTCGCGACAAAAAACGATTAAAATTATTTCGCGCCTGCGGGCGGCAAAGTCTGCGACGCGTTTGGCGTGATTTGAGAGATTTACTCCTTTTTCGCCTTGGGGACGGGAGAGAGCTCGTTGAGCAGGGTGAAGCTTAAAATCAGGGCGCCGCCGATGACTTGCGTGACGGTCATGCTCTCGCCGAGCAGGGTGACGGAGACGAGGACGGCGACGAGGGGGTCGATGTAGCTTAAAATCGCGGCCTCCTGTCCAGGCAGCTCTTTGAGCGATGAGAAGTACAGGCAGTACGTGACGCCCGTATGGATGAGGCCGACGATGAGAAGATTGACCCAGCCGACGGCGTTCAGCGAGCTGAGTGTGATGCCATTTGTCGAGAGTACGTAGGGGATGAGCACGACGATGGCGGACAAAAACTGCAAAAACGTGCGGTGGATGCCCTCGACCTGATGGATGGACTTGTTGAGCAGGATGACGGTCGCGTAAAACACCGCCGCGCCGAGGCCGAAGAGGATGCCCCTGAGGTCATCCGACCCGCGCGTGTCGCCAATGCCGGTGATGAGCACAAGGCCGAGTGTGGACATCACAAAGCAGAGAAATTTCTTTCCCGTGAGCTTTTCATGGAAGAGGATGGGGCAGACGAGCGTGACGATGACGGGCGCAAAGTAATAGCTCAGCGTGGCGACGGAAATGCTCGTATAGCGGTAGGCCTCAAATAAAAGGATCCAGTTGACGCCCATCGCCGCACCGGAGAGAAGCAGCAGCGGCACCTCCTTTTTGATGCGCGTGAAGGGGATCTTCTGCCTGCTGACAAGTAAGTATACGCCGATCAGCAGCGCGGCCAGCACGGCGCGGTACAGCGCCAGCTCGCCGGACGAGACGGAAATATTGCGCACAAAAAGCCCCAGCGTGCCGAAGACGGTCATCGACATAATGAGCATGAGACGGGGGTCGGCCTTTTTCATAAAAATTCCTCGCGATCTGACAGAACATGCAAACGGTAGTTGCCGACTATCATAGCACGCGGACTTCCCGCCGTCAATCGGGAAAGTAAAAAGAGAGGGGCCGCCCAAAAGAAAACCTTTCGGACGGCCCGGAGGAGAGAGATGGGAGCGCTAACGCGTCAATACGAGGAGCAAAACAGCAAATTCGCCAAGCCCGAATATGGACAAAAGCGCCACGCCGCGCAGCTGCGGCTTCTTGACGCGAATCGGTGTGATGTACAGCACGCCGAGCAGAAACAGCCCCAGCGCGTAGACGACTGCGCAGTTCAGGGAAAAGTGCAGCGAGAGCAGATAGAAGAGCGGCGCGAGCACGGCGCTCGCCGTGACCGGCACGCCGAGGTAGTAGGCGCGGTGCTCGCTCATCTGGTTCTGCCGCTCCTCTTCCGTCACGTTGAAATAGGCGAGGCGGATGAGCGCGCAGAGCGCGAAAAACGACATCGTCGCAAGGAACCAGAGTCTATCACAGTCCATGCTCCAGCCGATGGCGGCGGGCAGCACGCCGAAGCACACGAGGTCGTTGAGCGAGTCGATCTGGATACCGAAGCGCTTTTCCTGTTCGGTGCGGTCCTTTTTCGTGCGGGCGATGCGCCCGTCGAAGGCATCGAGCAGCCCCGCGAGCATCAGGCACAGCATGGCGTCGAGCGGCTCGTTTTGCGCGGCGGAATAGAGGCCGCCAAGCCCCAGCAGCAGCGAGAGATAGGTTGCGATCACGGTGTAGTCGTAAACTCCGATCATAAAAAACCGTCCGATCCTTTTGGATTGCAGCACCATTATACCAGACGGCGGCGGGGAAGTATCGCTAAAATGCTGACAAGGTTATTGGCTGTGGTGTGAACGCTCGATGACGCGCGCAAAGCGCGCTTCGTCGTAGATGACCGGCACGGGGTAGACGGGGTTTGCCTCCTGCGCGGCCCAGGTGGCCATGAGGGGAATGTCCTCTTTGCGGATGCAGTTGAAGTGGTCGGGGATGCCCATGCGGGCGTTCATTGCGCGGATTTCGGCGATGAACGCCTTGGCGAGAGATTCTTCGCTCTCGCCCTTGAGGCCGACAAGTGCGGCAAGACGGGCAAGGCGCGGATAGGCCGCTTTGCCGTAATCTTTGAGCACGAGGGGAAGCAGCACCGCGTTTGCAAGGCCGTGGGGTACACCGTAGAGCCCGCCGAGCGTGTGGGCGATGGCGTGCACATTGCCGACGCTTGCGCGCGTGAACGCCGCGCCTGCGTCGAACGAGGCCTGCAGCATCGCCGCGCGGTCGGGGAGCGACGTGCCATCGCGGTACGCGCGCTCCAAATGCGTGAAGATGGCGACGACGGCATGTTCCGCGAGCAGGCGCGTCTGCTTCGTGTTGTAAAAGCGGCTCAGGTACGCCTCGACCGCGTGCGTCAGCGCGTCCATACCGGTTTCCGCCGTGATGTGTGGAGGCAGGCCGACGGTCAGCGCGGGGTCTAAGATCGCGTAGCGTGGAATGAGGCAGAGGTCAGAGATCGCATACTTGTGGTGGTCGCTGCCGGTGACAACGGCGGCGATGGTCGTCTCCGACCCCGTGCCCGCCGTCGTGGGCACGGCGATGAGCGGCGGAATGCGGCGGCGGACCTTTAAGAGTCCCACAAGCTGCGAAAGCGGCTTGTCCGGCCGCGCGAGGCGCGCCGCGGCGGCCTTGGCTGTGTCCATCGGCGAGCCGCCGCCGATGACGAGAAAGCAGTCGCAGCTATCAATCTTGTACTGCGCGGCGATCTTTTCGATCGTCTCGACCGACGGATTCGGCTCGACCGAGGAGAAGATGGAGAGCAGGATGTCCTGCTCGTCAAGTTTTTCCTGCAAGGCGCGGAAGTGCTCGTCCGCGCACTGGCGGCGGCTCGCGATGACGAACGGGCGGCGCAGGCCGTTTTCGCGCAGAATGTCCGCGGCGCGCAGTAAACTCCCCTCGCCTGAAAAGACCTCCGGCGTGCGCCAGGGGAGAAAGCGCGCGCCGACGGCAAAGCAGCACTGGAACGCGCGGCAGAAAAACGTGTTCATAGGACTTCTCCTCTTCCGAAAAATACAGACTCAGTATACCACGGAAAAACGCGCAAAAAAAGGGCTGAGCATTCGCTCAGCCCTTCTATATGCTTTCTGAACGGCTTACTCCTCGTCATCCTCGGTCTCGATGATGCCGTAGCCGCCGTTGTTGCGGCGATAAACGACGCAGATCGCATCGCCGAAATCGGTGTTGCGGAAGACGAAGAAGCTGTGGCCCAGCAGGTTCATCTGCAAAATGGCTTCCTCCACGCTCATGGGCTTGACGGTGAAGCGCTTAGTGCGCACGATGTCGAACGCGCCCTCCTCGTGGGCCTCGAACTCCTCGGGCAGCTCCGGCAGCACAGCCTCGGCGCGCAGGTTCTTGGCAAGGCGGGTCTTGTTCTTGCGAATCTTGCGCTCGATCTGGGCCGTGGCCTCGTCGATCGCGCCGCGCATGTCGCCGTCCGGGTCCTCACATACCGCGCGGAACAGCGTGCCGTTGGCGCCGCGGAGCATGATCTCGGCGACACAGCGGTTCTTCTTCTCGACGGAGAAGGTGACAGAAGCCTCGGGCTCCTCCTTGAAAAACTTCTCGAGCTTGCCGACCTTTTTCTCGGCATAGGCCTTGACGGAATCATTCAGGGAGACTTTTTTGCAGGTGTAGGTGAATTTCATAGTGTTGGCTCCTTTCGTTGGTGAGGAAGGAAAGAGAAGTGTTTTGTCCTTCTGTTTCCTTTTCTATATCATAGCACGAATGAACGAAAATTTCAAATGAACGATGTGTGAATTGAACATTCTTGTGCATATTGACAAAATGTAGGACGTGCGACGCGAATTGACAAAAGGCGGCAGAATGCAGCAAAAGCTCCCATTGACGTTTTGGCGGACGGGCGGTATCATAAGCATCGGAAGCTTTCCAATATCCCACCCATTTGAGCCGCGGGCCGTCTTGGCCGGCGGCTCCTTTTTATTTCACGCAAGAAAAAAGCGCCCTCAACGGGCGCTTCAATAATGTTCTCTTTTTAGTTGCTGACGTCATAGAATGTCTTTTCTCCCGGCGTTACGTAGCCGAGCTGATCGCGCGCAAGCTCCTGCAAAAACTCAGGATCGTCGGCCTTTTCGAGTGCTGAGGCGAGCGCGTCGTTCTCCTGCTTGGCAGTGTTAAGATCGCTCTGCAGCGCGGTGAGCTGACTGCGCGCGTCGTCGATCTGGCTCCGCAGATGAATGAGCTGCACCCCTACCAGTACGATCAGAATTGCGATGACGAGCATCGTGAGAAAGCTGGTGCGCTTTTTGCCTTTTTTGGCCTGCTCTGCCATGCCGATGAGCCTCCTTTTTCCTTGCGCGGCGCAGCGAATAACGGGCGCGGCGCTCATACGACTTTATTATAAGCCGGTTTCTGGAAAAAAGAAAGTATCTTTTGCAAAGTTTGGCAAGTTTACCATAAACTTTTTGGAGCCACCGCAGCGGCGCGGCCGCTAATCGCGCAAAGGAGAACAGCACCTCCGCCCAGAAGGCCCATAGCGGACGGAAAAGCCGTGCGCAGAGCGCGAAGTAGCTCACCGCGCCGAGTAGTACCGAGAAGAGCATATAGAGCCGCAGCTCGCCCCCGCCGATGCGCAGCGCGAAGAGAAACGTCAGCAGCGCGAACGCCGCGCAGTAGAGGAGATCGAGCGCGCTCGTAAAGCGCCGCTTCGTCGCCCGCCGCAGCCGCACGGCGCGCAGCAGGTCATAGAGGAGAGAAAGGATGAAGCCGAGCAGGAGCGAGGCGAGAAAGCACCGCGCCTGCTCGGAGAGCGACACGCCCACGGTGCCTCAACCCCCGAACAGGCGCGAGAGCAGGCCGCCGCGGCTTGACGGCGCATCCTCAAAGGCGATGGCGTCGATGCGTCCGTCGACATGCAGCTCGCCGCCGTCGAGGCTCAGCTTGCCGATGTGCAGGCTGTCGCCCGTGACAACGAGCACGCCGAGCGACGTGTTCATCACGATCTCGGTCTCATCGAAGCGGTCGACATCCTCCACGCCGGAGACCGTCAGGCTCTCGCGGCCGGATAATTCGATGCGCTGGGGAGAAGCGGGGGAAGTGTCGTAAGTCATAGTCAGAACCCGTCCTTTCGCTTTGGGCGCAAAGAAAGCGCCCTCCATACGATAACGTATGAAGGGCGCACCCAAAATAGTACGGTTTACTGTGCGTTCACTTCGCGGTAGAGGAGCGAGGCCTCGCTCTTGCCGGCGGTCTCGGATACATCGAGCACCTCGACCGCGAGCACGCGCTCGCCGAAGTGCAGCGCGATCACGTCGCCGACCTTCACGTCGTACGACGCGCGGGCGACCTTGCCGTTGACGGTCACGCGGCCGCCGTCGCAGGCTTCGTTGGCCACGGTGCGGCGCTTGATAAGGCGCGAGACCTTGAGATATTTGTCAAGACGCATGGAATTCGTCTCCTTTTCGGAAAAGTGCGGGATCAAAGGGGCTCCACCAACTCAAACGGCGGCGCATCGCGCCGCCGTTTTGATGATGAAAGAGCTTGACTGGGGAATTACTCCGCGACAGCGTCCTTGAACGCCTTACCAGCCTTGAAGGTCGGGACCTTGGAAGCGGCGATGGTGATGCTCTCCTTGGTCTTGGGGTTGCGGCCGGTGCGCTCAGCGCGGTGCTTGGTCTCGAAAGAGCCGAAGCCGACGAGCTGGACCTTCTCGTCGTTCTTCAGGGAGTCGATAATGGTGTCGAGGGCAGCGTTGATCACAACCTCGGACTCCTTCTTGGAAATGCTGGCTTTTTCCGCCACGGCAGCAATGAGTTCAGTCTTGTTCATCGTTTGATCCTCCTGAATAGTGTCCGGAGACGGGGCCTCCGGGGTGTATATGAGCAAAAAGCGTTGCCGCTTTTGGTCATCTGAGTTGTTCCTTGGCGTCGTTCCACAGCGCCATCAGCTCATCGAGCGGGAGAGCGGACATGTCCTCACCGCGCGCATTCACCGTCTCTTCCACCTTGCGGAAGCGCGCGATGAATTTTTCGCAGGTCTTCGTGAGCGCCGCCTCGGGGTCGACGCCGCAGAAGCGGCCGACCTTGACGGCAGCAAACAGCACGTCGCCGAGCTCTTCTTCAAAGTTTGTGCCGTTTTCAACGGCGGAGCGCAGCTCCTGTGTCTCCTCGTCGAGCTTGTCGAGCGCGCCGGAGACATCGGGGAATTCAAAGCCCGCCTTCGCGGCCTTGCTCTGCAGCTTGTCCGCCCGCCAGAGGGCGGGGAGTGAACGGGCGACGGAATCCATCGCGTCGGCCGTGGTGCGCTGGCCCTTTTCCTGCCGCTTGAGCTTGTCCCAGTTGACGAGCACCTGCTCGCTGTCGTCCGCCCGCGTGTTCGAAAACACGTGCGGGTGGCGGAAGATGAGCTTTCGCACCACGTGGTCGGTGACATCGTCGGTCGTGAAGCGGCCGGCTTCCTCTTCCATGTGGATGTTGAAGAGCACCTGCATCAGCACATCGCCGAGCTCTTCTTTCATCAGCTCGGGATCGTCGAGGTCGAAAGCCTCGGCGGCCTCATACGCTTCTTCAAGGAAGTTGCGGCGGTTCGACTCGTGCGTCTGCTCGCGGTCCCACGGGCATCCGCCCGGCGCGCGCAGAATGCGCAGGATGTCAACAAGGTCGTCATATGTGTAGACAGCTTTCTCAGGATAATTTATCATATATTCCCTCTCATTGCAAGGTGTTTTGCGCAATTTCCCTGATTTTTCAGGGGTTTTCAGCGCACGTGCAGGATGCGGGCGAGCTTTTCGCCCTTGGGTAGCAGCGCGAGGTCGTCGCGTGTGACGATCCGCAGGGCGAGGACAAGCGCGACGTACACGATGACCGCCAGCACGACCGCAAGGCCGACGTTCACGATCTGCGTCGTGGTCGCGCCGCCAAGCGCGATGTGGGCGGCGAAGAAGCGATAGGAGAATCTGGCGCACACGGCCATCACGAGCGATGCGATCAGCGGTTTGGCAAAGACCTTGAAGTAGTTCGGCTTATCCTCCATCGTGCGGTAGACGAAAAAGAGGTTGAGCGACGATACGATCACAAAGCACACGAGCGTGCCGTAGGGCGCTGCGTGGATGTTGATGGACGGCACGGCGGTGAGATTGTAGTTGAAGATGATCTTGACGATACCGCCGATGAGCATCGTGAAAACGGGCACATGCACGCGGCCGTAGGACTGCAGGATGGAGTTTGAAATCAGCATCAGGCAGACGAACATGCTCGCGATGCCGAGCACGGCTAAAAGCGAGCCGCCGAGCTCGCTGTCATAGCGCGGGTAGCAGAGCTTCATAATGGGCTCAGCCAGCGCCCAGAGGCCAAGACCCATCGGGAAGGCCATCAGACCCGTGACGCGCAGCGACGAGTTGATGACGCGGGACGTGTGTACGCGGTCATTGCGCGCAAGGGAAGCTGATACCGTCGGGATGACGGAGATGGTCAGCGCCGTCATCATCGACGACGGCAGGTTGTAGAGGTTCATGCCCGAGGAATACGTGCCGTAGAGGTGGCGCGTCTCCTTGAGCGTGTAGCCCAGCGCGTTTTGGAGCTGACCCTGCACAAGCGACGTGTCGATCAGCGTGATGATCGACACCATCGAGGCCGACAGCGTGATGGGGATGGCAATCGAGAGCAGGCGCTTCAAGATCGCGCCGGAGGCATCCGGCGTGTCTGTGCCCGGGGTGCGCGGGCGGTGGCGCAAGTAGTCGATGAGCATGTAGACGAGCGCGAGCACCGAGCCGACCGTCACGCCGACGATGGCCGCGGCCGCGGCGATGTAATCCTCGTACCCAAGGCTCACGACGTACATCGAAAGGCCAAGGCCGATGAAGAGCTTGCTGACCGCCTCAATGATCTGCGAGACGGCGGTCGGCGTCATACGGAAGCTGCCCTGCGCAAAGCCACGGAACGCGGCAAGGCAGCCGACGCACACAACACCCGGGGCGAGCGCCTTGATGCCGTAGGCGGCGTTCGGGTTATTGAGAAGCGCCGCGCACTTCTCGTTGCCGAACCACATGATGACAAACGAGAGGACACCGAGCGTTAAAAACGCGGCGAACGACACCTTGAGCACGCGCCGCGCCTGACGCTCGCGCCCGAGCGTCTTCGCCTCCGAGATCATCTTTGAGAGCGCCACGGGAAGACCCGCGGTCGAGATGGTCAGAAGCACAGCATAGATGTTGTAGGCGTTGTTGAAGTCGGCGTTGCCCGTCTCGCTCAGGATGTTCGCGAGCGGAATTTTGAAGAGTGCGCCGATGATCTTCACGATGACGACGCCGGCGGCCAGCACCGCCGCGCCGCCGAAAAAGGACTGTTTCTTTTCCGTAGCCATTAAAATTTCGACCTTTTCCTTTTCGCTGAAATAAACTGTGTTACAGCCGCTCAAGGCAGCCGAGGATGAGAGAGGAGAAATGCGGGGCGGACTGCTCTGCCATCTCGTTGACCTCCTCGCCCGAGAGCGGCTGGGGCAGAACGCCCGCGGCCATGTTGGCGCACAGCGTCACGCCGAGGATCTCATACCCGCAGTGCGCGGCGGCGATAGCCTCCGGCACGGTGGACATGCCCACGGCGTCCGCACCGAGCACGCGCGCGGCGCGCACCTCGGCAGGCGTTTCAAACTGCGGGCCGGGGAAGTACATGTAGACGCCCTCGCGCAGCGTGAGGTCCTGCTCCCTGGCGACCTCTTTCGCGAGCTCGCGCAGGCGGGGAGAGTAGACATTGGACATATCGGGGAAGCGCGTGCCGAACTCGTCGATATTCGGCCCCCAGAGCGGGCCAAAGTCGAAGAGCTTGATGTGATCGGAAATGAGCATCAGATCGCCCGCGGAATACTCGGTGTTCACCGCGCCCGCGGCGTTCGTCACGATCATCGTCTTTGCGCCGAGTAAGCGGATGACGCGGCAGGCGTAGGCGGCGTCCTCCATCGTGTAGCCCTCGTAGCAGTGCATTCTGCCCTGCATGACCGCGACGCGCTTGCCGCGCAGCTCGCCGAAAACGAAGCGGCCCTCGTGTCCCGGCGCGGTGGACGCGCGGAAGTGCGGGATGTCCGCATAGCTTACGCAGGTGCGCGCCTCGACGCGGTCTCCGAGAAAGCCCAGGCCGCTGCCGAGCACCAGCAGTACCTCGGGACGGAAATCGCCGAGGTGAGATGCGATCATATCCGCGCTCTCGCAGTAATCATCATAGGTGAAGTGCGGCTTGACCGCGTCGGCGGTAAAGAAATCACTCTTATTCATCGTTATTCTCCTTGTTCGGCGTAAAAGCGGGCGAAGTCCATCAGGTTCGCGCGGCGCTTTTCGGGCCGGTCGATGTATTCACGCGGGTATTTGGCGTTGAACGCGCGGCGGATCTGCCCGCCGCCGACCATCTTGGTCGAGCCGCCCGCGCCGAGCGAGAGAATGGAGTGCAGCTCTTCCATGATGTAGATGTTGTAAAGTCCCGTGCCGCCGGGCTTCGTCCAGCCGACATTTTCAAAGCTGCCGGACATGTACTTCTGGCGGTAGAGGTAATAGGGGGCAAAACCATGTTTACGCAGCGTGGGGTCGGCATAGTCCAGCATTTGCGCGACCTCGTCCGCGCCGGGGATGCGGCTGCCTTCGAGCATGATGCGGCTGCCCTTTTTGAGAGACAGCGTGTGCACCGTGATGTTGTCCGCGCCCATCGAGATGACCTCGTCGAGGCTCCTCGCAAAGCCCTCGGGCGTGTCCTCGGGCAGACCTGCGATGAGGTCCATGTTGACGTGCGGGAAGCCCGCGGCGCGCACCTGCTCCATCGCGCGGCGGATGTCGTCCGCCGTGTGGCGGCGGCCGATGGCCGCGAGGACGTTGTCCTCCATCGTCTGGGGGTTGATGGAAACGCGCGTGGTGTTGTGCGCGCGCAGCACGCGCAGCTTTTCTTCGTCGATCGTGTCAGGGCGGCCCGCCTCGATCGTCAGCTCGGCGAGACCGTTAAAGTCAAAATTCTGCTCCAATTTCGTGAGCAGACGGTCCATCTGATCGGCGGTCAGCGTGGTCGGCGTACCGCCGCCCATGTAGAACGACTTGACGTTCAGCCCTAACTCGCGCACGAGCTGCCCCGCCGCGGTGATCTCGTCGAAAAGCGCCTCCAAATACGGCTCGACGAGCGAGAACGACTTTTCGACGCTCTGCGCCACGAAGCTGCAATACGCGCACCTCGTCGGGCAGAAGGGAATGCCGACATAAAGAGAAATGTCGTTCGGTTCCAGCTCCGCCGCGGCGCGGATGCCGGCGTCGGCCGCCTCAATGGCGAGGCGGGCGCGCGCGGGGGTGACGCAGTAGAGCTCCTGCAATTCCTTTTCGGCGCGCTTTTTGCCGCCCTCGCGGATGAGCGAGAGCGCGACCTTGCTGGGACGCACGCCGGTCAAACTGCCCCACGCGGGGGAGATGCCGAGAAGATCCTTCGCCGCGCCGAAAAAGCTGATGCCGACGGCGTGACGGCGCTGCCCCTCCTTTTCATACTCCGTGCCGGAGAGGGGGTAGTCGTAGCTGTGGGCGGCGGACTTGCCGTCCACGCCCAGCTCCGTCGTCACCTGCACGCGCTCATCCTCTTCGGTGAGCGTCACGCGCGCCCAGCGCGTGTCGGCGGTTTTGTCGACCGTGCCGTAAACGGGCTTTTCGCCGGGGAAGAGCGTGAGTAAGCTCTGCTCCAGCGCGTATTTTTCATCATGCCCAATGAGCTCGAGTTTCATGTGGTTTCTTGTCCTTTATCGCAGCGCATGGCGCAGATACGGGTTCATCGCCTTTTCACGCGCGAGCGTTGTGGAATTCATGTGGCCGGGGTAAACAGTGTAGTCGCCTTCGATCTGGGCGAGACGGCGCAGCGAGGCGAGCATCTGCGCGTCGTTGCCGCCGGGGAGGTCGGTGCGGCCCATCGAGCCTGCAAACAGCGTGTCGCCGGGGAACATCGCGTCGCCGACCAGCAGCGTCACGCCGCCGAGCGTGTGGCCCGGCGTGGCGAGAACTTTGATCGTGAGCGAGCCGAGCGGCAGCGTATCGCCCTCGCCATAGTATTTGAGATCGGGGACGAGGTCGGCCATCGGGTAGTGGTAGATGCCGGTGGAGTGGGCGTCGGCCTCGCCGATGTAGACGGGCACGTCCGGCAGCGCCTTTTTGAGTGCAGGCACGGCAAGCGTGTGGTCGCGGTGTCCGTGGGTCAGGAGAATGTATTTGAGCGTGACGCCCTCGCTTTTGACGAGCGCGAGCAGTCTTTCCGCCTCGTCGCCCGGGTCGATGAGCGCGGCAAGCTTCGTTTCCTCGTCGATGAGCAGGTAGCAATTCGTCTGCAGGGAGCCGACGACAGTGGTGATGACTTTCATGAAGAAATAACCCCTTTCTTTACTGCTTTTTCGGTGCGTCTAAGTCGGCGGAGTCCACGATCAGCGTGAACGGCCCGTCGTTGAGCGATTCGACCTCCATGTAGGCGCCGAATTCGCCGGTTTCAACATGGTAGCCCTTCTCGCGGCAGATCTCTACGAACTTTTCATACATCGGGATGGCGATCTCCGGCCGCGCGGCGCTTAAAAATTCGGGACGGCGGCCTTTGCGGCAGTTGCCGTAGAGCGTGAACTGCGAAACGACCAGAAGCTCGCCGCCGACATCGTCGAGGGAGAGGTTGATCTTGTCGTTCTCGTCGTCAAAAATGCGCAGCGAGCAGAGCTTGTCTGCCATCTTGCGGCATTTTTCTTCCGTGTCGTCAGGCGCAACGCCCAGCAGGATCAAAAAGCCCCTGCCGATCTTGCCCTTGAGCTCTCCGTCGATCGTAACGGAGGCGTGTTTAACCTTAGTCAATACTGCTCGCATGATAGATTCCTTTCTATGCCCCAAAGGGGCGGCGTTTTGGTCTCCACTGCCGTGGGGAGCGCGGGTCAAAGGGGGTATTCTCTTCTCGAAGAGAATACCCCCTTTGTATCCCCCAGAGAAGGACGAGGGGAGTTCCCCTCGACCCCCAACATTGTGAGTTTGTAGCTTGAAGAGCTGCACGCGCTGCGCAATCGGGTGCGGTGTACATGGCTTCGCCATGAATCCCTGCGATACGTCACCATTTTGCAACCGCGCCTTACTGTCGTGAGGCGCGAGTGACGTTTGCTTGGCGGCAGACTGCCTGCGGAATGCGGCATTGCTGCGCTCGCCGCATTGAGTAGTGCAGCGATAGACGAAAATTAGGCTGTACTTCTATAAGATCAGCAGAGCGGCAGCGGATGATAGAAGCAGAGGCAAATCATATAGCAGTTCTAAACGCGGCTCCGCCGCACGCAGGCAGTTGCATTCCGGAGACATAAAGGTTGTTCGAGCTTGGGGCTGCCAATCAAACGCCTTTCTTTTGGACGGTCACACCGCCCGTTTTCTTTCTCGGGAAAGAAAATGGGGGGTGTGGTCCTGCCGCCCGCAGGCGGCATTTCTCTCCGCGCGATGCGCGGAATTTAGCCCGCTGGGCGATCCACCTTCATCACTCCGCTGATCTGGTGCAGTCGGCGCATGACCGCCGCGAGATGCTGCGCGTCGGAAATAAAAATACTGAGGTGAATGACCGCAAAGCCGTCGGCGGTCGTCGTCGCGTTGATGGACGCCACGCGCGTCTGCGAGGACGAGAGCGCGGCGGAGACGTCGAGCACGAGGTCGAGGCGGTCCTTGGCGTAAATGTCGAGCGCGGTCTGATACGACTCCTTGACGTCCGTGCCCCAGCTCACTTTGATCCAGCGGCCACGCTCCTCGGGCTTTCTGCGCTCAATGGCGGCGTTGGGGCAGTCGCAGCGGTGGACGGACACACCGTAGCCGCGCGTGATGAAGCCGACGATCTCGTCACCTGGGACAGGCGTGCAGCACTTGGAGAATTTGACCAGGCAATTCGACAGCCCCTCGACCACGATGCCCTGCTCGCTCTTCGTGCGCTTGGGAACGGCGGGACGCGTCGCGCCGGAGTTGTCCACCGGCACGGTGGCGGCACGCTCCTCCTTGCGCTGCTTTTCGAGCTTGACGATCTCGTCGTGGATGCGGTTGACGGCCTTCTGCGCGGAAAATCCGCCGTAGCCGATGGCGGCGTACATCTCATCCATCGAGCCGAACGACGTCTTCTTGAGAAGCGCGGCCTCGATGTCCGTGCCGAGCACGTCGCTCATCGGGATGCCGAGGTGCTTGAGCTCTGCTTCAAACGAGATGCGGCCGTTGATGATGTTTTCCTCGCGGCGCTCCTTTTTGAACCACTGGCGAATTTTGCTGCGTGCCTCGCTCGATTTGGCAATCTTGAGCCAGTCGCGGCTGGGGCCATGCGCGCTCTTCGAGGTCAGAATTTCAACAATGTCGCCGTTTTTGAGCTGATAGTCGAGCGGGGCGATGCGCCCGTTGACCTTCGCGCCCGTCATGCGGTTGCCGATGGCCGAGTGGATGGAGTAGGCAAAGTCGATGGGCGTCGCGCCGGCGGGGAGGTTCGTCACGTCGCCGCGCGGAGAGAAGACGAAGACCTCGTCGGCGAACATGTCGACCTTGAGCGTGTGGACGAATTCCTCGGCGTCGGTGTTCTCCTGATTTTCAAGCAAACGGCGCACCCATTCGTAGTTGTGCTCGCCTGCGTTGCCGGAGATGCCCTGTTTGTACTTCCAGTGCGCGGCGACGCCGTATTCGGCGATCTCGTGCATCTCCTCGGTGCGAATTTGGACCTCGAACGGGATGCCGTCCGCACCGATGACGGTGGTGTGGAGCGACTGGTACATGTTTGGCTTGGGCGTGCCGATATAGTCCTTGAAACGACCCAGAATGGGACGGTAAAGGTCGTGGATGATGCCGAGCACGTTGTAGCAGTCGGCCACGGTGTCGACGATGACGCGGAACGCGAAGAGGTCGAGCACCTCGTCCATCGTCTTATTCTGCGCGTACATCTTGCGGTAGATGCTGTAGGGGTGCTTCATGCGGCCGTAGACCTTGAGATACGGGACGTGCTGCTCCTTCAGGCGCGCCTCGATCTGCGCCTGCACGCGGTCCATAAAGGCCTCGTGCTCGGCCTCCTTGGCCGCGAGCGAGCGGGTGATCTCGTCGTAGCCGACGGGGTCGAGATACTTGAGCGATAAATCCTCAAGCTCCCACTTGATGCGCTGCATACCGAGACGGTGAGCGATGGGCGCGTAAATTTCCATCGTTTCGAGCGACTTCTGCCGCTGCTTTTCCGCCGTCTGATACTCCATGGTGCGCATGTTGTGCGTGCGGTCGGCCAGCTTGATGAGAATGACGCGGATGTCCTTGGCCATCGCCATGAGCATCTTGCGCAGGTTCTCCATCTGCTCTTCTTCCTTGCTGGCGTACTGCACGCGCGTCAGCTTGGAGACGCCCTCGACCAGATCCGCGACCGCGGGGGAGAACTCCTTGGCGATCTCGGCATACGTGGCGGTGGTGTCCTCGATGCAGTCGTGCATGAGGGCGGCCTCGATGGACTCTGAGTCGAGCCGCAGCTCCTCGGCGATGATCTGCGCGACGGCGAGCGGGTGCGTGATAAACGGCGAGCCGTCCTTTCTGAGCTGACCGTTGTGGTGCGTGTCGGCATAGCGGAAGGCCTTGTCGATCTGGGCAAAGTCTGCGCTCGGGTTGTACTGGTGGATCGTCTCGACAAGGTGGTCGTACATGCCGAGCACGAGCGCCGCCTGCTCGCCGGTCTCCACGCAGGTGCCGGGCGCGACAATTTGGAGGGGAGCCGAAGCGGTATTCTCTTTTAATGCTTTATCCTGTGCTGTCATATCCGAATCGTCTCCTTTAATTACGAAAGAAAGCCGTGCAGGGCGGAAAGATAGGGACTCTTGTCAAGCTCGACCTTTTTTCCGTCCGCCGTCAGGCGGAGCGTGAGGGTCGTGTCCTCGCGCTCGATCGAAAGAAGCCCGCGCTCGGCAAAGACCTGCAAACACATCGCCGTGCGCAGAAACGTCTCCGCGCCGACCATTTCCGAGCTCAAATGCCGCAGCAGCGGCAGCATGGGCTCGCTGACGCCGTCAGGCCCGACCTCGCGCTCCAAAATGCGCCACGCGCGCACGAACTGGTCGCGCGAAGGGAGCGCTCTTGCCGCGTCGCGCGGGGAGAGCGTGCCGCCGCTAATCAGCTCGCGGCAGAGGGAAAGCGCCTCATTCTCGCGCCCGCTGGGGTCGAGCGAGGGGCGCAGGTCGATGAGCTGGAGCTGGATGGAGCGCTGGGAGCGGAACTCGTTCACCTGCAGATAGAACGCCGCGTCCACACGCATACCCGCACACACGCCGCACTCGTCGGCGGTGACGGAGAAGAAAATGCCGTCGAAATTCACGCGGCTTTTCTGTAGTTTCAGCTTTAAGTGCCGGTTCTGGCCCACGCCCTGCACGCTCTCGAGTGTTGCGCCGCGCAGGCAGAAGACGGGGCGGTTGTTGCCCGCGCCGTAGGGCTCGAGGAGCGAAAGCGCTTCGACCTCTTCGAGCGTGATGAGCGAGGGGTGCTGCAAGTCGACGTCGACGTCGAGCATCGACACCGGCGGATGCTCGCCCGTGTGGGCGCGCACATACTGGTTCATCCGCGTGCGGAACGCGGGGATGTTGCGCTCTTCGATCGTAAAGCCCGCGGCGAGCTCGTGTCCGCCAAAGCTCACGAGGAGGTCGGAGCACGCCTCGAGCGCATTGAAGAGGTTAAAGCCGCCGTAGCTGCGGCACGAGCCCTTACCCGACCCGCCGGAGAGGTGGATCATAAAGCTCGGGCAGGAGAATTTTTCGGAAAGCCGCGACGCCACGATGCCTACGACGCCCTGGTGCCAGTCCTCGCTCGACAGCACGAGCGCGCTGCGCTCGCTCTCGGGGAGGTCCTCCATCTGCTCGATGGCGCGGCGGAAAATGTCCTGCTCCACGCTCTGGCGCTCGCGGTTGAGCTCGCACAGCTCGCGCGCGAGCTTTTCCGCGCGGACGGGATCGTCGGTGAGCAACAATTCCGCGGCCAGCTCGGCGCGGCCCATGCGGCCCGCGGCGTTGATGCGCGGGGCGAGCACAAAGCCGATCTGGATCGACGAGATGGGGCGCGACGTAAGCCCCGCCTCGCGCAGCAGCGCGTGCAGCCCCGTAAAGTCGCTGCGGTCGATGCTCTCAAGCCCGCACTGCACGATGGTGCGGTTCTCGCCCTCCATGCGCATGACGTCGGCGATCGTGCCGATGGCGGCAAGCGTGCAGTAGCGCGCAAACAGCGCATCCTCGCGCCCCTCGCCAAGGGCCAAAACGAGCTTGAGCGCAACGCCCACGCCCGCTAAATGCTTAAAAGGGTACGGACAGTCGGGCCGGTGGGGGTCAACGACAGCCACGGCGGCGGGGAGCTGCTCCTTGCACTCGTGGTGGTCGGTGATGACAAGATCGACGCCGAGCGTCGCGGCGTAGGCCGTCTCGTCCACGCCCGTGATGCCGCAGTCGACCGTGACGATCAGCGTCACGCCGGACTCGGAAAGCGCGCGGATGGCGTCGCAGCCGAGGCCGTAGCCCTCCTCGATGCGGCGGGGGATGTGCATCGTCACATCCACCCCGCGCGAGCGGAGATAATCAGTGAGAAGGCAGGTCGAGGTGATGCCGTCCACGTCGTAGTCGCCGAAGACCGCCAGCTTTTCGCCGTTTTCAAGCGCCTTCGAGATGCGCGCGACGGCCTTGTCCATGTCTTTCATCAAAAACGGAGAGTAGGCGAGCGTCTTCTCGCGCTCGAGCGCTTCGGCGGCCTGCTCGCTCGTGGTGACGCCGCGCGCGGCCAGCACCGACGAGACAAGATAGGGGTATCCCGCGTCCATCAGCGTCTTGATGGCATCCTCCGGCGCGGCGGGGATCTGCCAGTGCTCGTACTTCATGTTTCGGCTCACCTTCTTTCTTTTGAGAACTTTTGGGCATACTATCTCAGGCAATACTGCCTCATCATACTAATACAATCTATTATTTTAACAAAAACCACCGCAAAGGTAAAGAGGAAATTTGACTATCCACGCGACTTTGTGCTACAATACGGCAGAAAGATCACCCAAAAGGGGGAAAATACCAATGAAACAGATCATGACGCGCCTGACGGCGCTTCTTCTTGCGCTCGTGATGACCACGACGCTCGCGCTTGCCGCCAACAAATCCGGCTATTCCGACGTGCCGGACAAGAACTGGGCGAGCCAAAGCATCGTGCAGTGCAAGCAGTACAACTTATTGCAGGGCATCGGAGGTGGCAAGTTCGGCCTCGGGCAGAAGATGACGCGCGCGGCCTATGCCGCGGCGCTCTGCCGCCTGATGGGCTGGAAGACCGTAACGCCCGAAAAGGGCAGCTATACCGACAATCAGGATGCGAAAAAGTGGTATTATAGCGCCATTGAGACCGCGAGCGTGCACGACGTGTTCTCCGGCCACAGCACGACCTGCCGCCCGAACGACCCCATCACGCGTGAGGAGATGGCCGCGATGACCGTCCGCGCACTGGGGTACAGCACGCTTTCCGGCACGGTGCAGGATGAGTGCCCGTTCACCGATGTTTCGACGAATCCCGGCTATATCACGCTCGCCTGGCGCATGGGCCTTGTGGTGGGTATGAACTTAACGACGTTCGCGCCGAAAAACGACACGACACGCGAGCAGGCCGCGGCGGTGCTGCTGCGCGCCTACAACGGCCTCAAGGCCAAAGTCAGCGTGACGAGCGTGAGCGCGGCGCCCTCTGGCGCGGTGCCGGTTGAGAGCCTGACGGGCACGAGCGGCGCGGTGCCGCTGTCCCCGCGCGCGGCAGTGGAGCAGGTCTACGGCGCGGCGGTCAAGGCCGGCAAGGGCGGCAGCGTGGTCATCAACGCCGTCCCCGCGGCGCAGAACGTGAAAGGCGGCAAGGTCGGCGCGCTGCGCGAGCTGACGCAGGACGAGCTGAGCGCGTATTTGAACGACAGCGCCGTGCAGAAATCGCGCTCGAACCGCTTCGACAGCTCGTACCTTCTCTGTAAGGAAAAGGACGGCTCCACGACCGTCGTCTGGTACGAGAGCGAGACGGACATCGCCGAAAAGACCGAGCTCTGCGCGCTGCTCGGCATCAAGAACGTCTACGTGCTGAAGTGAAACAAAAAATGACAGAGGGATATCTCATGCGAGATATCCCTCTTTTTTGCTGCGTTCAGAAGTTGTCGTTCCAGGAATCAAAGTGCGGCGGCTCGTTTACCTGCGGCGCGGTGGCGAGCTGGTAGAAGCGGCAGGTCGAAAGGTTCAGATACGGCGTCAGGTAGACGTCCACGACCGCCGAGAGCACGCCGTAGATCAGAGCACGGAGCACCGCACCGGAGAGCGAGTCGGGCAGGTAGCTGATGATGACGTATTCGTAGAGCAGCGCGATAAGCACCGCGGCGATCTGATAGCCGATGAAGCTGAGCTGGAGCAGGAAGAGCTGCATCTTATAGCCATTTGTCTGCCGCTTGCTCAGATCGAGCGCCTCCATCACGCCGAGCTCGGGATTTTCGCACAGGTTCAGCATGGCGAACGAGTAGCGGTAGGCCGCGATGATGCCGGGGATGACGAAAAGCATCGACCACAGGAAGATGAAAACGCCCTCGACGATGGAGAGCAGGATGACCTTCCCGGCAAAGGGGAACGCGTCAAAAAGGCTCTCATACGGCATTTCCTCACGGCGCAGGATGCCGAGGCAGTAGCAGTAATACCCTGCGTTCAGAACGAGCGCGACGAGGCCGACGAGGATGCTCACAAAGCTGAACGAGAGCACTGTGAAGCCGCCGGCAGAGTCGATCATATAGCTCACGCCCGAGTTGATCGTGTCGAGAACAAGCGCGATGAGAAGATAAAAAAGCGTCATCCGGAAGGGGTTGACACTGCCGGTGCGCAGAAGCGAGCGCGATTCTGCCTTGATCGCGCCGATATCGAGCTGCATGGGCATAAAAAAGCTCCTTTCTTGCCGGAACGGGGAAAAACGGACGGCAAAGTGCGGAAAATGCACGAAATTCATAAAAATAGTAATACATAATTATAGCATCGCGTCCGGGACACGTCAAGAAGCGGAGAAATGGGTTATTCCCTCCGCGGGCCGCCGAAAGGCGAATTGTTTGGCAAAATGCTGTTTTTGCGAAAAAATGACGGCGAAATCTGATAAATTATGTAGGAAAATGATGGTCATGAAGAATATTTTCTGGACAAGAGAAAAGAAAGGGGATATAATCTATCCGATTATGGAGCAGTGTTTCCGCTGCTCTGGCAGTATAAAGATGAGGTGAAGACTATGGCACAAGCTTTCTTTGGCGGCGTTCATCCCAATGATATGAAGGCTGCTACCAATGAAAAGGCCATCGAGCAGTTACAAGCCCCTGCTCAGGTGGTGATCCCCATGTCGATGCACTTCGGCGCACCCTGCACCCCGACGGTCTCCAAGGGCGACTATGTCAAGCTTGGACAGAAGATCGGCGAATTCAAAGGTCTCGGCGCTCCCATTCACGCAAGCGTATCCGGTACGGTCGCTGCGGTGGAGCCCCGTCCCTATTCCATGGGCGGCAAGGTCATGTCCGTTGTCATCGACAATGACTTCAAGGACGACTTGAGCGAGGAAGTCCATGCTCCGGCCGACCCCGACGCGCTGAGCGTTGAGGAAATGGTCGAAATGGTCAAGCAGGCCGGTATCGTCGGTATGGGCGGCGCAACGTTCCCCACGCACACGAAGATCTCCAGCGGCATCGGCAAGGTCGATACCGTCATCATCAACGGCGCGGAGTGCGAGCCCTACATCACCGGCGACCATCGCGCGATGCTTGAGCGCCCCGCTGAGATCATCGGCGGCTGCTGCTACCTCGCCAAGATGTTCGGCGTGAGCAAGGTCGTCATCGGCGTGGAGGACAACAAGAAAAACGGCATCGAGGCCCTCAACAAGGTCATCGCCGAGCAGAAGGCTCCTGTCGTGGTCGAATCGCTGCGCTGCCGCTACCCCCAGGGCGGTGAAAAGCAGCTCTGCCAGGCCATCACCGGCAAGCAGGTTCCCCCGGGCGGTCTTCCCGCGAACATCGGCTGCGCCGTGTTCAACATCAACACCACCATCGCCATCTACCATGCCATCAAGGACGGCATGCCCGTGGTGCGCAAGGTCGTCACCGTGTCCGGCAGCGGCGTTGTGGAGCCGAAGAACCTCGAGTGCCCGATCGGCACGCCCGTTTCGCTCCTGTTCGACGCCTGCGGCGGCTTAAAGGACGAGACGTTCAAGCTCATCGCCGGCGGCCCGATGATGGGTATGGCGCAGGCCTCCGCCGACTTCCCCGTGGCCAAGGGCACGGGCGCGGTGCTGGCATTTGCGGGCAACGAGAACAAGGTCTCCGAGGACCCGACCTGCATCCGCTGCGGCCGCTGCGTTGAGGCGTGCCCCATGCACCTCGAGCCTCTGTACCTCTATTTATATGTGCAGAAGAACCGCATCGAGGATCTCGAGGCGGCCCACGTCATGGACTGCATCGAGTGCGGCGCGTGCTCTTACATCTGCCCGGGCCGCCTGCACCTGACGCATTCGTTCAAGGTCGGCAAGCAGAAGGTCAAGGAAGCCGCCGCCAAGGCCAAGGCCGCGGCTGAGGCTGCCAAGGCTGCCGAAGAAGCAAAGAAGGAGGCTTAAGAGATGCTGAATGATTATAAGGGTCTGAAGCTCATCGCTTCCTCCAACCCCCATATCCGCAACAATGAAGACACGCGCTCGATCATGCTCGACGTGATCATTGCGCTGTGCCCCGCGCTCATCATGAGCGTCATCCGTTTCGGCTTCCGCGCGCTGATCTCCGTGCTCGTGAGCGTGGTTTCCGCGATGTTTTTCGAGTGGCTCTACCGTAAGCTGATGCACAAGACGCAGACGCTCGGCGACCTGTCCGCCGCCGTCACCGGTGTCCTGCTCGCGTTCGTCTGTCCCGTGACGCTTCCTTACTGGATGCTGATCGTCGGCAACTTCTTCGCGATCTTCCTTGTCAAGCAGCTCTACGGCGGCCTTGGCAAGAACTTCCTGAACCCCGCGCTGGCCGGCCGTGCCGCGCTCGTCGCGTGCTACACGAGCCAGATGACCTCCTGGATCGATCCGGCCTCCGGCAAGGCACCCCTCTTCGGCGGCGCTGACGTCGTGACCGCGGCCACCCCGCTCGCGATGATGAAGGGCGGCGAATTTGCTGAGGTGACGGCACAGTACAGCCTGTCCGACATGTTCATCGGCAACATCGGCGGCTCTCTCGGTGAGATCTCCGCGATGATGCTGCTCATCGGCGGATTGTACTTAATTTTCCGCAAGGTCATCTCCTGGCAGATCCCCGTTGCCTACATCGGCACGGTGGCAGTCCTCACGTTCCTCTTCCCCCAGGGCAACGACGCGATGAGCTGGATGCTCTACAACGTGCTCGGCGGCGGCCTGTTCCTCGGCGCGTTCTTCATGGCCACCGACTATGTCACCTCGCCCGTCACGAAGAAGGGCCAGCTGATCTTCGGCATCGGCTGCGGTCTCATCACGGTGTTCATCCGCTACTTTGGCTCCTATCCCGAGGGCGTTTGCTACTCCATCCTTGTGATGAACTGCTGCACCTGGATCATTGACAAGTACACCAAGCCCACCCGCTTCGGCGTAGATAAGAAAGCAGCGAAGGAGGCGGCAAAGAAATGAAGATCGAAGGTAAATTCATTTTCAAGGTAGCCGGTACGCTGACGGCGATCTCGCTGGTCGTCGCGCTGCTGCTGGGCCTGACCAACATGCTGACCGCGGACAAGATCGCGGCCATCAACAAGCAGAAGACCGAGGCGGCGCTCGCCAAGGTCGTCTCCGCGGCCGACTGCGAGTTCCCCCCGATGGAAGACATCCCGCAGGCCATGATCGACGCTGCCAACGACCAGGGCGGCAAGCTGAGCGAGGTCTATGAGGTGCAGTCCGGCGGCGACACCATCGGCTATGCCTTCAAGGTCACCGCGAGCGGCTCTCAGGGCAACATCGTGATGATCGTCGGCGTTGACACCGACCTCACCGTCACGGGCGTTTCCATCGTCAACAACTCCGAGACCAAGGGCATCGGCTCCAAGGTCATCGACAATGAAGCGACCTCCGCAGGCACCGGCGCGCTCGATCAGTTCGTCGGCAAGTCCGGCGCGGGCACGCTCGTCGTCAAGCAGAACATCGACGCCGTCACCGGCGCGACGGTCTCCACTAAGGGCGTGACCAAGGGCGTCAACGCCGCTCTGGCTGCCGCCGAGGCCATGAACTGAGAAAGGGGGAACGATCTATGAATTTTAACAAACAGCTCAAAGACGGTCTGATCTACCAAAACCCCGTTCTGGTGCAGGTGCTCGGTATGTGCTCCACCATGGCCATCACCACGAGCGTTGCAAACGGCTTTGGCATGGGTATCTCCGTTCTCATCATCCTGACGCTTTCGAACATCTTTATTTCCCTTCTGCGCAAGATCATCCCCAACGAAGTGCGTATCGCGTGCTACATCGTCGTCATCGCGGGCTTCGTTACAATCGTTGATCTGTGCCTGCAGGCGTTTTTTCCTGAAATCGCCAACAGTCTTGGCGTGTTCATCCCGCTGATCGTCGTCAACTGCATCATCCTCGGCCGCGCCGAGGCCTTTGCCAGCAAGAACTCCGTCGCCGCCTCCGCGGTGGACGGCATCTGCCAGGGCATCGGCTACACGGTGGTGCTGCTGATCCTGAGCGCGTTCCGCGAGCTCTTCGGCGCCGGCACACTGCTCGGCGTGCAGATCATGCCTTCTTCCTATGTTCCCGCCGGTATGCTCACGCTGCCCGTCGGCGGCTTCCTCTGCCTCGGTACGCTGATCGCCATCATGCAGTGGGCGCTTGCCAGAAGCGAGAAGAAGAACGCGGAAAAGAAAGAAACGGAGGGTAAATAAAAATGAGTGTGACTAAGTTACTTGCTATTTCCCTCGGCGCGATCCTGACGAATAACTTCATCTTCTCGCAGTTCTTGGGTATCTGCCCGTTCCTCGGCGTGTCGAAAAAGAGCGACACCGCCGTCGGTATGGGTCTTGCCGTTACGTTCGTCATGGGCCTTGCCTCGGCGTTCTGCTACGGCGTGAACATCATCCTCGTCAAGCTCGGTCTCGGCTACATGCAGACCGTCGCCTTCATTCTCGTGGTGGCGAGCCTCGTGCAGTTTATCGAGATGTTCCTCAAAAAGTCCATGCCGACGCTCTACACGGCCCTCGGCGTGTACCTGCCGCTGATCACCACCAACTGCGCCGTGCTCGGCGTGGTGCTGCTCAACGTGCAGAACGACTACAACTTCATCGGGTCCGTGGTTTACGGCATCACCGGCGGCCTTGGCTTCCTGCTGGCGATCTACCTGTTCTCCACGGTGCGCGAGCGCCTGGAGTTTGCCGACTATCCCAAGGCATTTGAAGGCTTCCCCATCGCGCTGATCACCGCAGGCCTGATCGCCCTTGCATTCATGGGCTTCTCGGGTCTGCAGGTGTGGCCCATGTAAGGAGGGAACGAAATTATGATTACAAACGTTATTTACGCTGTCCTCGTGCTGGGCGTGATCGCCGTCGTGTTCGGCCTGATCCTGTCCGTTGCGGCCAAGGCCTTTGAGGTCAAGGTCGATGAGCGCCTGCCCAAGATCCAGGCCTGCCTCGCCGGCGCAAACTGCGGCGGCTGCGGCTATCCCGGCTGCGCGGGCTGCGCCGAGGCAATTCTTGCCGGTAAGGCTCCCGTCACCGCCTGCGCGCCCGCTGGCGCAGAGGGCGCTGCCAAGATTGCTGAGATCATGGGCATGGAAGCCCCCAGCGGCGAAAAGCAGGTCGCGCACGTGCTGTGCAACGGCGGCGAGGCCTCTGTGAAGAATTTCGAGTATGTCGGTCTTCACGACTGCGTAGCCGCGACGAAGGTCGCCGGCGGCCCGACCGCATGCTCCTTTGGCTGCATGGGCTTTGGCACCTGCGTGGCCGCCTGCCAGTTCGACGCCATCCATATCAATGAGCAGGGCGTCGCCGAGGTCGACAAGGAGAAGTGCACAAACTGCGGCGCCTGCCGCGAGGCCTGCCCGCGCAAGCTGATCGTCGAGGTGCCCTACAAGCAGAAGGTCTTCGTCAACTGCTCGAACAAGGAGAAGGGCCCCGCCGTTACGAAGGTGTGCGCCAACTCCTGTATCGCCTGCGGCATGTGCGAGCGCACCTGTAAGTTCGACGCCATCCACGTCATCAACAACGTGGCCGTCATCGACTACACCAAGTGCAGAAACTGCACCATGTGCGCCAAGGCCTGCCCGCGCAACGCCATCGAGCCCATCCCGACCCCCGAGGAGAAGGAGAAGTTCAAGGCCGCGCAGAAGGCTGCCGCCGAGCGCAAGGCCGCTGCCGCCAAGGCAGCCGCCGAAGCCAAGGCTGCCGAAGCCGCGAAAGCCGCCGAAGCGCCCAAGGCCGAATAAAGGTTCTTAAAAAAAGAGGAACGCGAAAGGGCGACTCCTCATAAGGACATCTTGAAAACACCAGATTAAACCGATTGAGAGAATCTCTTGGTGTCGACCAAACGGGAATAGCCATCAACCATTTCATCGTGGTTGGTGGCTATTCCTGTTTAAAGGTATATTCATGTTGAAATCCGAACCGGAATCTTTGTAAAATTCCCTACCGCTCTTTAACCAGAAACAATGGGTAACCGCATGCCTAACCGGGAGAGCAGTTCGTTGGTAATCGTCCCACAGCATGCAGCCAGTTCCTCTGCCCGAATCACCTGACCGCCATCCCGGCCGATAATAGTCACTGTATCGTCAGGAGCGACCTCCGAAAGATCGCTGACGTCCACCAGCAACTGGTCCATGCACATCCGCCCCACCATAGGACAACGCCGGCCCTGAATCAGCACCTGGCCGCCCCGCTGAGGCAGATCCCGGGGCAGACCGTCCGCGTAGCCGATGGTGACCACCGCCAGTTTGGTTTCTTGCTCTGCCTGAAAGACCCGCCCGTACCCGGCGCTCTCTCCGGCTTGCACAGTGCGGATACTGGCCACTCTGGCCCGGAGAGACAGAACCGGCCGCAGGTCAAGGCTTCGCTGAACAGGCGCATCATCGCTTCGAACTCCATAGAGTGCGATTCCAGCCCGGACATAGTCACAGGGCTGAGCTGGGAGGTTCCAAAGTCCATAGCTGGACTGGATATGAACTTTGCCGGGATCATATCCGGCAGTTCGGAGCCAGGCCACCGTATCATAGAACAAGGTCAGCTGCTCCTGGGTGTAGGCAACATCTTCGGCTTCCAGGCTGTCCGAGACGTATAGATGAGAAAAGACACCGTCCACTACCAGGTTTGGAAGCCGGAATGCCTCCAGGATCTCCTTCCGGTTTTCCGCCAGGATGCCCAGCCGGTGCATCCCCGTGTCCAGGGCCAGATGGACATGGACACGCCGCCCTCTGGCTGCCAAGGCCCGCCCGTGGTCAATATCCGCCACCGTCTGGGTCAGATGCCATCGTGTCAAGAGTGGAGCTTCCTCCGGGGAGGTATAAGCTAAGATCAAGATCGTCCCCCGGATGCCCGCCTTTCGCAGAGCAATCCCCTCGGCCAGGCAGGCCACGGCAAAGGCCCGGACGCCCGCTCGCTGTAAGGTGCGGGCGGTCACTGCCCCGCCGTGACCGTAGGCCTCCGCCTTTACCACCGCCATCAGCTCTGTCCCCGGGGCCAATGTGTTCCGCAGCACCTGGGCGTTGTGCCCAAGGGCCGCCAGATCCACCTCCCGCCAGGCCCGAGCGGTGGGGCTGGGCTTCTTTTGAAGCCTCAGCAGGCAAGGGGCGGAGAGCAGCGCACTGAGCGCCAGCACCACAATAAAATGGAGAACACTGTTTTCAATGAGCATTTCTCCCAGTCCCAGTAGCTTTGCCGTTCCCCGGACCAGTACGATGCAGAGGGGATGGAGCACATACACGGCTGTGGAAAATTCCCGGACTTTCCTGGACTCGCCCTTGTTTCTGCCCAGCAGCAGAGAAAAAAGGCATACTATGCACAGGGGGAGGGCGAGGTACATGCTGTCGTGGCGCTGGACATCCATGCGATGGAGCCACAGCCCCTCGGCGCTCATGGCTGCCAGAGAGAGGAAGAAGCCCGCCAGAGACAGCTTTTGGTTCCACCGCCTTCCGGCGGCCCCAAACAGAAGGAACAGTGGCGCGAAGAACAGGCCATTGCGGGTATAGCCGCACAGTGTAAAAATGCCGTCGTAAAGGGTCCGAAGCAGCGGGATCTGGGAAACCAGTCCATAGTAACTGTCCCCGCCCAGACCGATGAGATAGAGTAGCGCCGCCACAGGCAGAGCCACCCGCAGGCCCAGCCGGCTGAGCCACCGGGCGATGACGATGCCCAGAATGGTCGCCGGGAAATACCACAGGTGGTAGAAGGTGCCGTCCACCAGCAGTTTCCGCAAAACATCCGCCGGACCGGTGAAGCTGCCGGCATAGAGATTCACTGGCAGATACAAAAGGATGCAGACGCCGTAGAGCAGGCAGAGCTTTTTCAGCTGCCGCCCCACACCAGCCCAGTGATTCCGGCTCAGAAAGTACCCAGTGGTCATCAGAAAGAATGGGACTGCCACCCGGGCCAGTACCCGGGTAAGCCAGAAATCAGCCATGGCAGACACATCCGCCAGGGGCGAGGTGTGGTTCATCACCACCAGCAGGACTGCCGCCAGACGAAAGAGGTCCAAAGTCGGGACGGTTTTCTTAGCCGTTCTCATGGGTATCCCCCCACCATGTCAGGATAAATCCCTCCACATTGTCGCCGGATATCTGGCAGCAGCCCTCCGGCACTTCCACCTCTGTGACGGCTCCGGCGGCGGGCACATAGAACACCTGGGCCATGCGGCCGTTTTCCAGAGCGACGCTCCGGGGACCCTGCCGCAAAAAGTCCCGGTACTCCTCCAGACACAGCCCGTTGGTTTCCATCAGCTGGGCGTGGGGCGCCCCCACATAGCGGAAGTGCCACGGCTCAGCCGAGATCCCGGTGACTTCCTCCTTGCCCCGCTGGTAGCGTTCGATAAAGCCGTACCGGGCCGCCAGACGCCTAAATCTTCCGCAGACGCCGTCATAGGGAAAGGCAGGCCGGATGAAGTCGATGTATCCGGCAGCCTTTCCCAGGTCGATGGCGAGGCCGGTCTGATGCTCACTGCATCCTGGAAGGGCCACATACTGGCGGGTAAATGTCTCCCCATGCTCCGCCATGGAGTCGTCCCAGATCCGCTGCTGTTCCTGCTGGCTCCGCCAGCCGGACACCGGCACGATCTCCCGCTGTCCCCCCGCCTTTTGGATACAGGCAGACAGTAGCTGCCGTGCCCGGCTTTCAAGAAGAATGTCGGGGTGGTGCGGGTCCACCGAGGTCAGCGCAGATCGCTCTTTTTCATGCAGGGGATGCGCCCGGTTGACCAGGACCAGCGGCCCCTGAAAAATCTGCTCCCGGGGAATCGACACGGTTCTCATCCCGCCACCCCCAACTCGATCAGGCGGGTCACCAGCTCCCCAAAGGAAATGCCGATGCCCTGCATCATGCTGGGGTAGCGGCTGTGGGCGGTGAAGCCGGGGATGGTGTTGACCTCATTGAAGACGATCTCCCCATCCGGGGTGAGGAACAGATCCACCCGGGCGAATACCCGGCAGTCCAGGGCACGGTAAATGGTTTTTGCCGCTGCCTGGATCTCTGCCGCCTTCTCCGGCGGGATGCGGGCGGGACAGTGGATGGCGGAGGTCTTTAAGGTGTACTTCTCCTCATAGTTGAAAAAGCCCTCCGACAGCGCAATCTCGTCCACCAGACCCACGGTCAGTTCCTCGTTGCCCATGACCGCGCAGCCCACCTCAAAGCCGGGGATCGTCTCCTCCAGGATCACGGCGCTGTCGTGGCGGAACGCCTCCTCCATGGCGGCGGGCAGCTCTTCCGGCCCGGAGACTTTGGTGATACCGAAGGAGGAACCGGCCCGGACCGGCTTGACAAACACCGGGTATCCCAGTTCCTCCGCTGCCTGGGCGATCCGGCTGAAATCATCGCTGGAATGAAAGACGTGGCTCCGGGGGACCCGGATGCCGGCCAGGGCCGCCAGCTGGTGGGCCCGGTCCTTGTCCATGCACAAGGCGCTGGACAATGTCCCGCAGCCGATGACCGGGACCCCGGCCAGTTCAAAGAGTCCCTGTACCGTACCGTCCTCGCCGTTCTTGCCGTGGAGGACTGGGAATACCGCGTCAAAGAGGAGACGGCGGCCGGAGCCGTCCAGCAGTAGTAAAGCGTGGGCCTCCCGTTCCACCAGCGGGGTGCAGGGGATACAGTCTGCCGCCTGCTGCCAAGTACCGTCCTCCAGCCGGGAGAGGTCGCCGGTATAGCAGAGCCACTGCCCCTCCCGTGTGATGCCCACAGCCAAAGGAGTATAGCGGGCGGGGTCCATGTGGGACAGCACCGCATAGGCGGAATGGAGAGAAACTTCGTACTCCGTGGAGCATCCGCCGAAGAGAACGAGAATGGTTTTCATGGGATAAGACCTCCTAATCAAAATAAAGCGCCTGGTTCTGATACTGAAATGGTACCAGAACCAGGCGTTTCATACTTGTCTATCTACCAACGGATGCCTTGCAAGTTTTCTGCGAAATTCTTGTGATTTTCTTACGGCGCTTCTGAATGGTCTGACGGAAGACAGATGGTGAAGGTGATCCGATCCTCGGTGCTGTCCGCCCGAATGGTCCCGCCGTGGAGCTCCACGATCTCCTTGGCGATGGCTAAGCCAAGGCCCGCACCACCTGTCCGGGTGGCGCGGGAGCTGTCCAGACGGAAGAACTGTTCAAAGATCCGGTCCAATTTCTCCTGGGGGATGTTCTTTCCCGCATTGGAGAAGGTGAGTACGATTTTCCCGGCCTCTATCCGTCCGGCAATTTCCACCGTGCTGTCCGGCAGGCTATAATAAGACGCGTTGCGCAGGAGATTATCAAAGACCCTTGCCAGCTTATCCGGGTCACAGGAATAGTGCAGCTTGGGCGGCAGATCCAGGCTGCATGACAGCCCCGATTCTGCGAAAATGGGGCGGAATTCGCTGGCGACCTGCTCCAGCATCCGCGTCAGGTCCACGCTCTGCCGCTCCAGCTCCAGGCGAGAGAGGTTGAAGCGGGTGATGTCGAAGAACTCGTTGATGAGGTCCTCCAGCCGCTCCGCCTTCTCCAGGGCGATGCCGGTGTACCTGGCCCGGATCTCCGGGGAGATCTGAGGCTCATCCCGCAGGAGGGTCAGGTAGCCGATGACGCTGGTCAGGGGCGTTTTCAGGTCGTGGGCCAGATAGACGATTAGGTCGTTTTTCCGCTGTTCTGCCTCCCGGGCTGCCCGGGCGTCCCGGAGAGCCTGCTCCCGGGCCAGATTCAGCTGGATGGAGATGTCCTCCAGGGAATCCGGCAGCTGGATGGGCTCCTCACTGGGGCGGGATAATTGCTCTGCCGCATTGGCCACCACGTCCAGCTGCTTGATGGGCTTGGAGATAAAATAGAAGCTGATGACCACCCAGCCCGCCAGCACTGTGACGATGCAGACCAGAACGATGTAGTCTCGAACCCAATTCAGGAAGTCGTAGAGCGGCGAGGGCTGCCAGGTGATGCTGGCGCAGATGATGAAGCCCAGGAATGCCAAGGCCATCACTGCGACCACCCAAGCCATGAGGACCAGCAGGTAGCCGCCCCAGATGCGCAAAGATCTCCGGCGGCTGCGGGTATTTCCTTTCTTACTCAATGGTGTACCCCACCCCCCAAACGGTCTTGATGAATTTGGGCTTTCGGCTGGGCTCGTGCATCTTTTCCCGTAGCCGGGCGATGTGACTCATGACGGTGTTGTTGCTGTCCATAAACGCCTCGCCCCAAACATGTTCAAACAGTTCCTCGCTGGACACCACATTCCCCCGGTGCTCACATAGATACCAGAGAATGGAGAATTCCAAGGGCGTCAGGGCCAGTTCCTCGCTGAACAGGACGCACTTGTGAGTGGCCTTGGAGATCTGAAGGCCTCGAAAGTCGTATTCGGTGACCTCCTGGACTGTCCCCTCCCTGGGGTTGTACCGGGTGTAGCGGCGCAGCTGAGCCTTGACCCGGGCCACCAGTTCCAGAGGATTGAAGGGCTTGGTGATGTAGTCGTCCGCTCCCAAGGTCAGCCCCATGATCTTGTCCATATCCTCCACCTTTGCGGTGAGCATGATGATGGGGAACAGGTGGTCCTCCCGGATGCGCTGGCAGAGGGTAAAGCCGTCCATGTCCGGCAGCATCACATCCAGCACCGCCAGATTCAAGCGTGTCGTCCGCACACAAGCCAGGGCGTCGGAGGCATTATAGAATTTGTGGATGGTGAAGCCTTCGTTTTTCAGATAGACCTCCACCAGATCTGCGATCGCAGTCTCGTCATCGACGACTAAAATATGTGTAGCCATAGTTGCCGGCCTTTCGTGTTTTCCTGCATTATAGCACGGAACGTATAAAAAAGCGAGTATGACTCTTGATTTTTCCTAAACATGTCCTAAAGGGGACTGTTGCGGTCTCCTGTCTGCGCAAAATTCTCACCAGACTGTATCGAAACTACGATCTTCCAGACTCCTGATTTCGTAGGGTCGAAGTCGTGAAGCTGCGCCGCAGTGCTCTGTCATCCTTCGCTGGCAGGATCGGTCTGCGTATCATACGATGAACATTCCTCCAGATCTGCAGCCTGCTACCCGGATAGGCTTTTTTCAGCTTTGTGACAGCACGCTCCTTTGCCTTTTCCACGGCGGACTCCTTCATCATGTGGTACATGCCGATTTCCTTCAGCGAAGTTTTTTCAAATCCGAATACGCCGTAGAATTTTCCGAGGATGTCCCTGTCCTTCTTCGGGAGAGCATCAAATAGTTCCTGCAGCAGCTCAATGCAGACTTTTCAATACACGACCTGCTCCGCAGAAACAGAGAGATTCCCAGGCATCAGCCGCTCAAAGGGATCACCGTCATAGCTCCCAGGGATAAGATCATTGACACCAACAAAATGGGTGTTGTAACGGATGTGCTTGACAGCCTGTTCCAGAAGGACATCCATTTTCTCCGCGATCTCTTCGATGCTGAACTGACCTGAATGATATAGCCTTTGTGCCTGCCGGACAGCATCCATCTCGTGCTTGCTCAGAGAAAGATTTCCGATATGTTGCTCCAGCCAACGGGTCATCCGGCCTTTCAGATGTGGGTACAGGTAGGTGGCAAGCACAGCACGGCTCTCATCGTATTCTCTGCTCTGGACCCGTGTCAGAAATTCCAACGCACCCTCGCCGCAAAGATCCTCCAGAATCGTTTTCGTATAGCCGGACAACTCTCCCGGTCTTTCCCTGTCCATATGCAGACAGTTGAACTCTCTGGCAGTCTCCCGGGCGATGCGCCGGATCAGCCCGAGATTCCTGCGGTACAACTCCTCCAGCGCGCGCTCATCACCGCCGTAATATCGGCGGACCAATTCCTCATTGGTCATGGGTCCCACCCGCCTTTGCTTTCGGTGGACGCCCTCGGGGCTTGCTCACTCTGGTGATGCGGCAATAAAGGCACGGATGTCGTGAAGATACATCATGTAGCGGTCGATGTATTTCTTGTAGGCACTCCAGGTATCTTCGCACGCTCCCAGGAGGCGAAACATCTCGTAATAAAACAACTCGCCCTTTTCCTCGCTGCCCTCTCTGCGACGAAACAGATCCAGCAGTCCCAAGGAGATTTCAGGATCGCTGTCCCCATCATCGCTCTGGAGGAATTCTTCCGCTGAGGCGCTGAGAAGTTTTGTCTGATCATCCTCTGAAAGGCTGTGCTCCTCGGGAGGAAACAAGCTGAACTGTCCTGTGATCTCCCGTATCACCGAAAAGAAAGCGTCATAGCAATCGTCCGGTAGCAAGCGGAACACAGTATATCGGCGAAGTTCCTGACAGAGCTGCTCCATCTCATCATTCAGTTTCCACCAAAGTTCACTCTTGCGGACATACTCGTAGATGTCCATAAGGGTACGGATGCGCACCATCCGTTCGTGCAGGGGGTGGTAGTCATCCGGTGATAGATTCAGCAGATCTTCGGTCAGCCTGCCTGCCTCAAACTGCTGCCCGTTCAGCTCCAAGGTGCTGCCGTAGGTATAGAATATGATGCTCCCCTCCATTTCCGCTGGCCCCCTCCTCTGCAATAATTTGTCCTACTTGATTTTTAATCTGTCCATGCTTTTTATCAGGATACCATCTTTTCCACCACAATACAAGCAGAGGGGCAAGGGGATGCTCAAAAGTCCTGTGGGCACTGCTCCTCTAAAAGAATACTACTCCCACTTCTTTCGAGGTGGGAGATTTTTGTATTCAGATATTTTGAATTGGAGGTACTGACTATGAGCAACAAAATGGACCGTCCTCTGGTCACGGTGGACGGTAGGACGCTGATGGACCGTCCGCTGGAGCCGCCCAATTTTGTGGTGGACACGCTGATCTCTCAGGGTCTGCATATCCTGGCGGGTTCACCCAAGGTGGGCAAGTCCTGGCTGGCCCTGTGGCTGGCGGTGACGGTGGCCAAGGGAGAACCGGTCTGGGGAATGAGCGTGAAGCAGGGCACCACCCTCTATCTCTGCCTGGAGGACTCCGTCCTTCGCATCCAGAACCGCCTCTTCGAGATCACAGAGGACGCGCCGGACAGCGTCCATTTCTGTACGGAGTGCGCTCCCATCGGCCAGGGGCTGGAGGAGCAGGTGGAGGGCTTCCTCGTAGCTCACCCGGATACTGTTCTGGTCCTCGTCGATACGCTGCAGATGGTCCGCCCCGTCCACGATGCCACCTACGCCAATGACTACCGGGACCTGTCCGTGCTGAAGCGGCTGGCGGACAAGCACGGCATCGCCATCCTGCTGATCCATCATCTGCGAAAGGAAACTGCCGATGATGTGTTCAACCGTATCTCCGGTACGACAGCCATCAGCGGGGCGGTGGATTCCAGTTTTACTCTGGTGGAAGATCGGCGCGGCAGCGGTAAGGCGAAGCTCTCCTGCATCGGTCGTGACATTGAATACCGGGAGTTGTCTCTGGAACGCAACGTTGAAAACGTGTGGGAGATGGTAGCAGACAGCAGAACGCAGCCGGAGCTACTGGGCGACCGGATCACCTATCTGGTCTCTGAACTGATGCGCGACCGTACGAAATTTATCGGCACTCCCACAGAGCTGTCTGAAAAAATCGACCCTGTCGGTATGGAGCGTATCTCGCCTAAGAAAGTGTCCCGCCTGATCCTGCAAAGCCTTGACGCGCTAAGCAAAATCGGAATTTTCGGTATGGTGCGCCGCAGCAACGGGAAGCGGCTCATCGAGCTGCGCCGTGCCGAAAGTGACGATGCCCAGGGTGTACCTGTGGTCGCCCCTGTTGACCCTGTTGGGGCGCTGTGCGGCGATTTGCGGGAGATTGCCGGGCATGGCGAGTAAACACCCGCAGGGAAAAAGAAACGCCGTTTGTGGCCATTTGTGGCCGAAAGCGGAGCGCGGGTGTTCGGTGCAGGGAAATCACCTCCTTGGAGGTGGCCAGCATCGCGTTTGTCTGGTCTGCGGCAACGCCGCTGCCCGACTTCCGCATGAATTCCGGGCAGAAGCCCGGGCCCACTTTATCTACGATTTGGAGGAAACGACATGAAAAAAGATGTTAAATTCAGCACCCGCATGGCGTCCACAGACCGGGAGGCCATCAAGGAGTTGGCGAAGCAGTCCGGGATGTCCATGAGCGACTACGTCACTGCCTGCTGCCTGGGAAAGCAGGTGGTGGTCATCGACGGCCTGAAAGAAGTGCTGAAGGAGCTGAAGTCCATCGGCAGAAATCTGAACCAGCTCGTCACCCTGGCGCACATGGGACGAGTGACCGTGATCGATCTGGAAAGTGTATGTCGGGCGTTCTCTGAACTCTGTGGTGCCGTTCGGATGATCCTTGAACGAAAGCGCTGGTAAGCTATGGCTATCATCAGCTTCACAAACTACAAGCGGGGCCAGACCACCGGATGCATGAGCGCCGTGATGCGGTATACCATGCAGGATAAAAAGACCGAGTTCGAGGGGCAGCAGTTGGTCACAGGTATCAACTGTCAGCCGGAATCTGTCTACGCGGATTTCATGACCACCAAGCGGCTCTACCACAAGACGGACGGTGTACTGTTCTATCACATGGTACAGAGCTTCCCGAAAGGCGAAGCAGTCGACCCGGTCACCGCTCACGCGGCCGCACTGAAGCTGGCCGAGTACTATGAGGGATACGAAGTTCTGGTCTGCACCCACACAGACCGTGAGCACATCCATTCCCACCTCCTCATCAACTCGGTCAATTTCGATACCGGACGGAAACTGCATATCGCAAAGGAGCAGCTCCAGGAACTGCGGCAACGCAACGACATGGTCTGCAAGGAGTTTTCACTTCCTGTATTTCAACCCAGGGAACAAAAGCAGAAAACAAAGACTATGACCATCGGAGAGTATCACACGGCGGCCCGCGGTCAGAGCAAGAAGCTGCAGCTCATGAATATCATCAATGACTGTATGCGCCACGCTTCCAACCGCGAGGAGTTCATTGCGCTGATGGAGAGCGAGGGCTACAAGGTTCGCTGGGAAAAGTCCCGAAAGAATATCACCTATACCACGCCGAGTGGCTGGCAGTGTCGGGACCGTTTGCTGTTCGGTGACAAATATCTAAAGGAGAACATGGAATATGAATTCAGGATCAGAGAAGAAATTATCTATGGACGAGCTCATGGCCCTGAACCGGCCCGAGCCTTCACCGCAGCCGACAGCGCAGGAGTCGAGTTCACCGATCACGCCCATTGTCATCCAGTGTCCGCTGCCGGAGGCTCTGACGATGCTGACACAGAAGACAGAATCCATCGGGTGGGAAGTGCGTGGAATGCGGGAGTATCTTCCGAACCTGAGATCACACACAGACCTGACAGCGGTGCAGAACAGCATGGCGAAGATCCAGAAATCGTTGACGGAGATGACCACTCTGCTGGAACAGGCTGGGAAGAAGAAAGAAAAGCATTCCTGCAAATGGCTGGACTGGCTTCCGGACTTCGACCTGATCGTAGTGGCCAAATGGATCGTACTGGTACTGCTCATCGTGGCGGCACTGCTGGGGATGGGGTATGGCACAGCGACAGTGGTCAGCAACATCCGCAACCTGTTTCTATGAAGCCGCTCCACGCTGGACTGTATGGTCTGGCGGTAACTGGAGCGTTACTGGATGATGGTAACGAAGATGTCGAGGAACGTTACCGCCGTATCCAGGCAGAACAGGAAGCCAAAAATATCGGCGCTGTCATCGGACTGGTGGCCGGCGTAGCCATGGTGCTCACACAGGATGAGCAATCATCTACAGAACAGCAGTGGACCGAAGATCAGCAGGCAGAACAAACACAGCAGCAGACCATGTAACGGTCTGCTATTTTTGTTGCCTGACTGTAGCGTCAGGGGAAAGGAACGATATGGCGTATAAATTCAAATACAATGAGCGTCCCCGCTCCTACAGTGAAGAAAAGCATGGAGATGAGGATATTCCCTCTGCCAAGGCAGTGCAGGATACCGCAGTGGAAGAAAGGGACGGCAAGATTATAAAAAGCCGCCGACAGCATGTATGCGGCAGAGAGTACATTGTGTTCGCGGAATTCAGTTTCGGAGGAACGCAATCTACGGTCGATCTTATGAAACAGGTCATCGACCTGGAGCAGGACGCAAAAAATATTTCCGCCTGAAAAACAGGTTCGCATAGACAAACAAACCGATTGAGGGTATTGTATGGTTGCAATCTCTCAATCGGTTTGGCATTTTATGAAGGAGGTCAATATGTTACAGCCAAACCAAAAGATCACGGCGCTCTATTGCCGTCTGTCCCGTGACGATGAATCACAGGGCGACAGTAACAGCATTGTGAATCAAAAACTTATCCTGCAAAAGTACGCCGATGAGAATGGGTTCCAGAACACCAGATTTTATGTGGACGATGGCTATTCCGGCGCGAATTTCAATCGCCCAGCCTTTGAACAGATGATGGATGACATGAGCAACGGCGACATCGCCGTCATCATCACAAAGGATCTTTCCCGCCTTGGAAGAAACCAACTGCACACCGGTCTTTATATCGAGGAGATATTCCCTTCCAATGATGTGCGCTACATCGCTGTCAACGACAATGTTGACACCAAGTATGAAAACAGCAACGAGCTGATGCCTTTCAAGAATTTGTTCAATGAGTGGCACGTGCGGGACTGCAGCCGCAAGGTGCGGAATGTAGTGAACGCCAAGGCACAGCGGGGAATCCGGGTGGGGACACGAGCTCCTTACGGCTACCGCAAGGGTGCAACCAAGGACTCTCCTCTGTTGGTGGATGAGGAGGCGGCGGCTGTCGTCAAACGCATCTTCGCCATGTGCGTCGGCGGAATGGGACCAGCCCAGATTGCAAAGCAGCTCAAGAAAGAATGCATCTACAGTCCATCCATGTACGCCTATACGAAATTCGGCACATCTCATTCCGGGCTGAATGCAGAGCGGCCCTACAACTGGACTGGCGACATGGTGGCGGATATGCTTCAGAACATGGTCTACCTTGAGCACACGGTCAACCTTCGCTACAGCACCAAGTCCTACAAGGACAAAAAACGATGTGAACGCCCCAAATCAGAGTGGCTTATCTTTGAGAATACTCATGAAGAGCTGGTGGATCAGGAAACCTGGGATATCGTACAGGAGGTGCGATCTCATAAGCGCCGCCGCACGAATATGGATGAGCAGAATATGTTCTCTGGATTGGTGTATTGTGCGGACTGCGGTAAGCCCATGGTATTGCACCGGGCGCACACCATGAAGCCGGAACAGAATCATTTCACCTGCCGCACCTACAAGAAGGACGGGGCAGAAGTGTGTAGCGCTCACTATATCCGGGAAGTGGCACTGAAGGAAATCGTGCTGGAAACAATCCGCAGAGCCACAGAGTTTGCCAGAAGCGACCCGGAGCGGTTCGCCGCATATATTCAGCAAAAGCAATCTACTGAGGTGGCAAAGGAGATCCGGGGGTTGGAACGGGAATTGTCCACGATGCGGAAACGGGATGGCGAACTGGATGTAGTGTTCAAGCGGATGTATGAGGACAGCGCCTTGGGACGGGTGAGCAATGAGCAGTTCCGTTTGCTGTCTGAGGCATACTCCAAGGAGAAAGCGCAGCTGGCCGAAGCCATCCCTGCCACGGAGGAGCGCCTGGAGAAACTACGCAGTAGCATGGCCAACGCCAAGAACTTCATCGCCAAGGCCAGAAAGTTCACCGACATGACGGAACTGACCCCGGAACTGCTCCGCACCTTTGTGGCGAAAATCATCGTGTATGAGAAAGAGGTCAAATACTCCAAGCACGCACCGCAGAAGATCCACATCTGTTTTCGGGACTTCAACCTCAACGAGACAGACGATATGCTTCTATGCGGAGAGACAACAGAAAAGGCAGACAGTACAATTGCACTGCCTGCCTAATCCGAGGACACGCTTCAAGGTACCCCTATCAGGAGTAGCGGAAGCGTTCCTCTTTTTTTATTCTTCCAAAAGCGGCGCTGCCGCTTTTGGAGAAGGTTTGCACTGCGCTGCATGCACGCGCCAAAGGCGCGCACACTCCGCTCCGTGAGAAGTGTAAATCGCCACGCGCCGGTCGCGGCGATTTACGATTTTAATTTTTTCCGTGCCTGCGGGCACGGAATTCTGCGAAGCTGCCGTGAAATGGAAAAGCGTCGCAGACTTTTACCCACAAGGGGTGCGCGGCATCCGTAAGGCAGCGAAGCTGCCAACGGCTGCCCAGGACTGCCGCGCACGGCGGCAAATAATGTTAAATCTTTTTTGGCGCGACAGAAAGTGAATTGCCGCAGAGCAGCAAGAGAAGCCGCCCTGGGGCGTGTGCGTGCCAAAAAACTCTTCTCGCGCAGCGAGTGTCGAGCCGTAGGCGAGGCACAGAGCGGAGTGAAAACGCTTCAAAGGGCAGGCCTTGGCCTGACTTTTGCGTAGTTCACAAACTGTTTACACTGCGTCCTATTGACAATGGGAAATGTCGGTGGTACACTGCGTTTAGCACTCGAGGGAAAGGAGTGCTAAAGCTACGAAAGGAGCGCGGCGTATGGACTTGACCGAGCGCAAAAAGCAGATTCTCAAGCGCGTTGTCGAGGATTACATCGCCGCGGCTGAGCCGGTCGGCTCCAAGGCGCTGGCCGAGGAGATGGGCGGTTCGGTGAGCTCCGCGACCATCCGCAACGAGCTTGCGGATCTGGTCGAAATGGGCTACCTTGAGCAGCCGCACACGTCCGCCGGACGCGTGCCGTCGCCGAAAGGTTACCGCTTGTACGTCAACGAGCTGATGGAAAAGCGCGAGGTCTCCGAAACAGAAGCGGAGGAGATCAATGAGCAGCTAAAGTCCAAGCTCAGCGGCACGGACAGCGTGATCGCCAAGGCGGGGCAGATGGTGTCGAGCATCGTCAATTACCCCGTGTACAGCGTGACGGGCGGACGGCGCGAGGCGAGCGTCAAGCGCTTCGAGCTCATCGCGGTCGATGAAATGAGCTTCATCGTCGTGGTGATGGGCGAGGATAACCGCGTGAAGAGCCAGCTCCAGCGCTCGGACCTCCCGTTCGACAGCCAGCGGCTTGCGGACGTCAAGGAGCTTTTGAACACGCACTTCACCGGCCGGAGCGCCGATGAGATGAGTGCAAGGCTGATGAGCCTTTCCGAGCAGCTTTCGCCCGAGCTATTTTTAGTGGTGTCCAAAGCGGTCGAATATGCGATCGGTGTGCTCGAGCAGAGCGCGCAGCGCAATGTGGAGACCGCGGGCGCGAGCCAGATCTTGAAAATGCCTGAGTACCGCGATGTCGACAAGGCGCACGATCTCGTGACATTCCTTGTGGATAACAAGGAAGAGCTTCCCGTGCCGGATGACGGCGCGCCGCTCAAGATCCTGATCGGGCCGGAAAACGTGAACGAGGCGCTCAAGGAAACGAGCGTGGTCGTCGCCAGCTACGATATCGGCGACGGGATGCGCGGCCTCGTCGGTGTGGTGGGCCCCACCAGAATGGACTACGCCACCGTGACGGCGCGGCTGAGTTATTTTGCAGACAGCCTGACGCGGATGTTCGGCAAGAACGAGCTTCCGCCCAGGGAAGAAGATAAGGAGTAAGAAATGGGTAAGAAAGACAAGCAGAACGCGGCGGAGAGCACGCCGGAAAAGAACACGGCGCAGCAGCCGACAGCAGACGAGGCGGCCAAGACCGCAGAGACTGCCAAGGCTGATAAGGCCGCTGAGAAGAGCGCGGAGCCCGAGACCTTCACCGTCACGCGCGAGCAGATGGAGAAGATGGAAGGCCTTGCCAAGTCGCTTGCCGACGAGCAGGACAAATACCTGCGCCTTGCCGCCGAATACGACAACTACCGCAAGCGCACCGCGAAGGAAAAGGAAAGCCTTTACGCCGACGCGAAGATCGACACGATCAAGGCACTGCTGGGCGTTTACGATAACCTCGAGCGCGGCCTTGCCCAGTACGGTGACGAGGAGTCGCCCCACCGCAAGGGCCTTGAGATGGTGTTCAACCAGTTCAAAGAGAGCCTCAAAAAGCTGGGTGTTGAAACGATGGACGCCGCCGGAAAGCCCTTTGACCCTGAAAAGCACAACGCCGTGATGCATGTGGAAGACGAAAACTACGGGGAAAACACCGTGGTCGAGGTGCTTCAGCAGGGCTTCACGCTGGGCGATAAGGTGCTGCGATTTGCCATTGTAAAAGTGGCCAACTAAAGTGCAAATTCCGCGCGGAAGCGCGAAATGATAAATTTATTTCGTTAACAAAAAAATTAAGATAGATCTTAGGAGGACAACATTATGTCTAAAGTTATCGGTATTGACCTTGGTACTACCAACTCTTGTGTGGCCGTGATGGAAGGCGGCGAAGCCGTCGTCATCCCCAACGCCGAAGGCAACCGCACCACCCCGTCCGTCGTCGCGTTCAGTAAGACCGGCGAGCGTATGGTCGGCCAGGTCGCAAAGCGTCAGGCCATCACCAACCCCGACCGCACAATCTCTTCGATCAAGCGTGAGATGGGTTCTGATTATAAAGTCGAAGTCGATGGCAAGAAGTACACCCCGCAGGAGATCAGCGCGATGATCCTGCAGAAGCTCAAGAGCGACGCTGAGGCTTACCTCGGCGGCCCCGTGAGCGAAGCCGTCATCACCGTTCCCGCTTACTTCACCGATGCGCAGCGTCAGGCGACCAAGGACGCCGGTAAGATCGCCGGCCTCGAGGTCAAGCGTATCATCAACGAGCCGACGGCCGCGGCGCTTGCCTACGGCGTCGACAAGGAGCAGAGCCAGAAGGTCATGGTTTACGACCTTGGCGGCGGCACGTTCGATGTCTCCATCCTCGATATCGACGACGGCGTTATTGAGGTTCTGGCCACCGCGGGCAACAACCGCCTCGGCGGCGACGACTTCGATGAGTGCATCATGAAGTGGATGGTCAGCGAGTTCAAGCGTACCGACGGCGTCGACCTCAGCGGCGACAAGGTCGCCATGCAGCGCTTGAAGGAAGCTGCCGAGAAGGCCAAGATCGAGCTCTCCGGCGTGACCTCCACCAATATCAACCTCCCGTATATCACGGCCGACGCCACCGGCCCGAAGCACCTCGACCTGACCCTCACGCGCGCTAAGTTCAACGAGCTGACCGCGCACCTGGTCGAAGCCACTGCCGGCCCTGTCCGTCAGGCACTCAGCGATGCGGGCCTCACCGGCAACGACATCCACAAGGTTCTGATGGTCGGCGGCTCCAGCCGTATCCCCGCCGTGCAGGAAATGGTCAAGAAGCTCACCGGCAAGGAAGGCTTCAAGGGCATCAACCCCGATGAGTGCGTCGCCATGGGCGCTGCTCTTCAGGCGGGCGTTCTGACCGGCGATGTCAAGGGCCTGCTGCTGCTCGACGTCACCCCGCTGTCCCTGGGCATTGAGACCATGGGCGGCGTTTGCACCAAGCTCATCGACCGCAACACCACCATCCCCGTGAAGAAGAGCCAGATCTTCTCCACCGCCGCCGACAACCAGACGAGCGTTGAAGTCAACGTTCTGCAGGGCGAGCGTGAGATGGCCGCTGCCAACAAGAGCCTCGGCCGCTTCCACCTCGACGGCATCGCTCCGGCCCGCCGCGGCGTGCCTCAGATCGAGGTCACGTTCGATATCGACGCCAACGGCATCGTGAACGTCAGCGCGAAGGACCTCGGCACCGGCACTGAGCAGCACATCACCATCACCTCTTCCTCCAACATGAGCAAGGAAGATATCGAAAAGGCCGTCAAGGACGCCGAGCAGTATGCCGCTGAGGACGCCAAGATCAAGGAAAAGGTCGAAGTCCGCAACCAGGCCGACCAGATGGTCTACCAGAGCGAGAAGACCCTCGGCGAAGTGGGCGACAAGATCCCCGCGGATGAGAAGGCCAAGGTCCAGAGTGGTATCGATAAGCTGAAGGAAGTCCTCAAGGGCGACGACACCGACGCCATCAAGAGCGCGACCGAAGAGCTCACGCAGATGTTCTACCAGATGAGCGAGAAGCTCTATCAGCAGGCGAACCCGCAGGGCGGCGCACAGGCTGGCCCCGACATGGGCGGCCAGAACGGCGGCGCGCAGACCGGCCCGAACGGTCAGCAGTATTACGATGCTGACTACAAGGTCGTGGATGACGACGAGAACAACAAGAAGTAATTTGAAACCGATCGACGCAGCGGGGACAGTTTATACTGCCCCCGATTGCGGCGTTTTTAGGAGCGTAGTCTATGGCTGAAAATAAAAGAGACTATTACGAGGTGCTCGGCGTTTCCAAGGGCGCTTCGGAAGAAGAGATCAAAAAAGCATACAAAAAGCTCGCACGCAAGTATCACCCCGACATGAACCCCGGCGACAAGGAAGCCGAGGAGAAGTTCAAGGAGATCAACGAGGCGAACGAGGTTTTGAGCGACCCAGACAAGAAGGCACGCTACGACCAGTTCGGCTTTGCGGGCGTTGACCCGAATTACGGCGCAGGCGCCGGTGGCGGCGCTTACGGCGCGGGCGGGTTCGACTTCGGCGACCTCGGCGATATCTTCGGCAGCTTCTTCGGCGGGGGCTTCGGCGGCGCGCGCGCGAACCCCAACGCGCCCCAGCGCGGCGAAAGCCTGCGCACGAGCGTGAACATCAGCTTTGAAGAGGCGGCCTTCGGCTGCGAGAAGGAAGTCAGCATCGACCGCATCGAGCAGTGCCCTGACTGCCGAGGCTCGGGCTGCGCCAAGGGCACGACCGCCGAGGTATGTCCTGACTGCCGCGGCAGCGGCGTGATCCAGCAGCGCCGCCAGACGCCGCTGGGCTATATGTCGACGTCGGCACCCTGCCAGCGCTGCGGAGGCAAGGGTAAGATCATTCATCAGCCCTGCCCCAAGTGCGGCGGCAAGGGCATGATCCGCCACCGCAAGACCATCAAGGTCAGCATTCCTGCGGGCATCGACAACGGGCAGACCATTTCGCTGCGCGCGCAGGGCAACGCGGGCAAGAACGGCGGCCCCGCGGGCGACCTTCTGATCGTCGTGTCCGTGCGTCCGCATGAGATCTTCCGCCGCGAGGGCACGAGCGTCCTGTGCGAAGCGCCCATTACGTTCACGCAGGCGGTGCTCGGCGCGGAGCTTGAGATCCCGACGATCGACGGCAAGGTGAAGTACACCATCCCCGAGGGCACGCAGAGCGGCACAACGTTCCGCCTGAAAGGCAAGGGCATCCCCGGCCTCAACGGCCGCGGCCGCGGCGACCAGTACGTCACTGTGTATATCGAGACGCCGCGCAACCTGAACCGCGAGCAGAAGGAAGCGCTCAAGAAGTTCAGCGAGTCGCTCGGCGAGAAGAATTATGAGGAACACAAGAGCTTTTTCGGAAAGTTCAAGCTGTAACGAATAGAAGATGTATTTATCCGATTATCACACCCACTGTTCGCTTTCGTTCGACTCGAAAACGCCGGTGGAAGACATGGTGCGCGCGGGCATCGCGCAGGGCTTGCAGGAAATGTGCCTGACCGACCATGTGGACCTGTTCCGCCCGAAGGAGACGGCGCACTGGGAGCACGATTTTTCGAATCGTGAAGAGACCTTTGCGCGCGCCGACCAGGCGGCGGACGGGAAGATCATCGTCCGCCGCGGCATCGAGCTCGGCGAGGCGATGCGCGACTTTGCCTACGCAGACGAGCTGCTTTCCCGCCTGCCGGAGCTCGACCTTGTCATCGGTTCGCAGCATCAGCTGTCGGAAAAGTACGATTGGAACGACCTCTACTTCATGCCCGAGGCCACGGAGCAGGAGGCGCGCGAGCAGATCGCGGACTATTTAACGCTCGTTCTGGAGACGGCCAAGTGGGGAAAGTTTTCTGTGCTCGGCCACCTGACGCTGCCGCTTCGCTACATGAACGAGAACCACGGTATGCACATGAGTTTCGACGGCTTTGAGGACGAGGTGGCGCAGGTGTTCCGCGCGCTCATTAAAAACGGCTGCGGCATCGAGTGCAACGTCAACCGCGGCAACACGCTGCTGCCGGATGCCAAATGGCTGAGGCTCTATCACGAGCTCGGTGGCGAGATCATCACCATCGGTACCGACGCGCACACGCCGGAATTCGTCGGCATGCGCGCCCGCGAGACGCAGGAGCTCTTAAAGAGCTGCGGACTCAACTATGTGTGCACGTTTGAAAAGAAAAAACAGGTCTTTCACAAAATCTGACTGACAAAAGGAGAAACACTATGAAGATCGCATTGGGCTGTGACCACGGCGGATACGCCATGAAGGAAGACATCAAAAAGCAGCTGGAGGGCCTGGGCCACGAGGTCAAGGACTGCGGCACCTATTCCACCGAGAGCTGCGACTATCCCATTTTCGGCGAGGCCGCCGCGCGTGCCGTCGCGAGCGGAGAGTGCGAGTACGGTATCGTCGTGTGCACGACGGGCATCGGCATCTCCATCGCGGCGAACAAGGTCAAGGGCATCCGTTGCGCGCACTGCGCCGATACGCTTGAAGCGCAGCTCTGCCGCCAGCACAACAACGCGAACATGATGGCCATCGGTGCGGGCTTCACGGGCCCGAAGCTGGCCGCGGCCATGGTCGAGACCTTCCTCTCCACCGCGTTTGAAGGCGGCCGCCACGCCCGCCGCGTCGCGCTGATGGACGCTATCGAGGGCTAAAGCATACAAAAGCGGAAAATCAACAAAAACCGAAAGGTTTTTGTTGATTTTTTTGCTCTCAAAAGGTAAACTGTTGCACGAGAAAAAGGAGGCGGATGCAGACAATGGCAAGAAGAACGAGCGGAACGAAGGGCTATACCGGGTATCGCGGGCGCAGGCGCGGCAGAGGCGTGCTGGCCGTGGTGCTGGTGGTCATTTTGCTGTTGGCGTGCGGCTTTTTGTTTGCGCAGCGCTATATGGTATACGATGCGGACGGCTCGGTCCGCTTTGAGTTCCCCTGGATAAAGAAGACCCCACAGGACGACACCGCAAATGGTGGCGACAGCGGCGACGATAAGAAGCAGGACGACCTTGAGATCACGGTGCAAAAGCCCGTCATCAAGGATACCTACGCGGTCGAGCTGGGCGCGGACGCGCTCGGCAGCGATTGGCAGGCAGCGCTCGATGGCCTTGATAAGGACGTGAACGCCGTGGCGGTCGAGCTCAAGGACGCGAGCGGCAAGCTCTACTATAATTCCAAAGTGCAGGGCGCGATCGACTGCGGCGCGGTGGCCGGGAACAGCGCATCGGATGCGGCCGTTCAGGGCTTTGTCGACTCGGACTACTATACGATCGGCCGCATCAGCACGCTGCACGACAGCCTGTACGCCTACGAGCACATGACGGACGCCGCCGTGTGCCAGCTGACGGGCTTTGTCTGGTACGATACGAACAGCACGCACTGGCTCGCGCCCGAAAAGCAGGCCGCGCGGGCATATGTGACCGATATCGTCACGGAATGCGGCAAGATGGGCTTTGACGAGCTGCTGCTCGACGATTTCCACTACCCGCGTGAGGGGCGCATGAGCCGCATCAAGACGGACGAGCGCACCATGACGCAGCAGGAGGCGCTTGCGCTGCTCGCCGACGACATCCACACCGCGCTTGAGCAGGCGAGCTACAAGGGCAAGCTCTCCGTCAGCGTGGACGCGGACATCGCGCTTGCAGGCAGCGAAGAGAAGTCCGGCATCGTGATGAGTGAGCTTACGGAAAAGTTCGACCGCGTGTACGTCAAGGTCACGGCAGACCAGCTCGAGAGCGTCACCGAGGCGATGAAGGCCTACGACGTCGAGTTCGTCCCCATCGTGACGGAGGCGACAGACAGCGGCAGCTATCTCATTGAAAAGTGAAAAGGCGAAGGGCGGGCCGCTGATACCTCAGCGGCCCGTTTTTTGCGCAAAAAGGGAAAAGGGCACGGGGCAGCGAAGGCTGTCCCATGCCTTTTTTTGATGTGGAGAAAGACGAGGGGGGACGCCCCGTTCGAGCGTTGGAAAAAGCGTTGATAACCGCTTTGAGACATAATGCACAAAAGTTGAATGAATTCAACGTAATTTAAACGATTGATTTTGTGCAAAGTAGATAGTATACTGTTGCCCATACCAAAAAAAGGGCCCTCGAGGGCCGTTGCGCCCGCGCGGGAAAGAATATGCCCGCGGGCGAAAAAGAGGACATGAGACGCCAGCTCTCCGGTGAGTGAGAGATCTGTCGCAGCTCACGGAGCGGTTGAAACAGGAGAATAAGGCCAATACGGAACAAACAGCAAATTCTGCACAGGAGATAGAACATCATGCTTGAAAACAACCACACGATTCACCTGACGCTCAACGGCGAGAGCCGCGCGTTCACGGTGGAGCCGCAGGAGACGCTTCTGCACGTGCTGCGCGAGCGCGCGCACCTGACGGGCGCGAAGAAGGGCTGTGACCTTGGCGAATGCGGCGCCTGCACGGTCATCATGGACGGGCGCGCGGTCAACTCGTGCTGTGTGTTCGCCATCGAGGCGGACGGCAGTACGGTCGAGACCATCGAGGGCATCGGCACCGCCGACGAGCCGCACCCGCTGCAGCAGGCGTTTATCGACGCCGGCGCCATCCAGTGCGGCTACTGCACGCCCGGAATGATCATGGCGGCCAAGGCGCTGCTCGACCGCAATCCCCATCCCACGCGCGAGGAGATCCACGCCGCCATGTCCGGCAACCTCTGCCGCTGCACGGGCTACACGAAGATCGAGGAGGCCATCGTCGCGGCCTCCAGGGTCATTGAACAGTACGCGAACGGAAAGGGGGTACAGCAGTGATGGAACAGCATCATTTCGACATTGTCAACCACGCCACGCCGCGCCTTGAGTCCATGGATAAGGCGCTGGGCCGCGGCAAGTATACCGACGACTTAGAGCTCCCCAACATGGCCTACGCCGCGCTCGTGCGCTGCCCGTATTCTCATGCCAAGGTGCTGAGCATCGATGTGAGCGAGGCGGAAAAGGTTCCCGGTTTTCTCGGCTGCGCCCTGCCGGAGGAGGCCCCGCAGGCCTACTTCAACTGCTCGGGCAACCCGCCCTCTCCGCTTCTGATGGCGGATGAAAAGGTGCTGACGACCGAGCCGCTGACCATCGGCGACCGCGTGGCCGTCGTCGCCGCGGAGACGGAGGAGGCCGCCCGCGCCGCTGCCGAGGCAGTGAAGGTCGAATACGAGAACCTTACGCCGATCCTCGACGTCAAGGCCGCGCTCGCAGAGAATGCGCCCGCGATGCAGCCGCATCTTTCCGACACGAACGTCGTCCAGCGGCGCGAGGTGTCGCAGGGCGACATCGCTGTGGGCGAGGAAAAGTCCGACATCATTCTCGAAGACCACTTCGTCACGCCGCCGATGCAGCACACGATGATCGAGCTGACCTGCTGCATCTGCGACTTCAGCGACGGCGAGCACATGACGATCTACAGCTGCTCGCAGACGGTGTTCCAGGAGCGCCGCATTCTGGCCGAGCTTTTCGGCCTCAAGGAAGTGGATGTGCACATCATCAAGCCGCTTGTCGGCGCAGGCTTCGGCGCGCGCCAGCAGCTGCACGCCCAGCACGCCGCGGCGCTCATCTCCCGCAAGATCAAGCGCCCCGTGAAGCTGCTCTATTCGCGCGAGGAGGACTTCTACTCCGTCGTGCGTCACGCCTCTGATGTCGATCTGCGCATCGGCGCGGACAAAAACGGCAAGCTGCAGCTCTTTGATACGACGTTCCGCCTGAACGCCGGCCCCTACACCACCCACACGCCGACGGTCGTGGCCGCCGCCGCGCGTAAATTGCAGTACAACGTGCCGAACTACTCGTTTACCGGCCTGAGCGTCTTCACGAACCACGTGACGGGCGGCGCGTTCCGTGGCTACGGCAACACGCAGCTCACGTTCGGCCGCGAAATTCTGATGGACCGCCTCGCGCAGAAGCTCGATATGGACCCTGTCGAATTCCGTCTGATGAACCACGTGCAGGTGGGCGAGTGCTTCCCCTGCGCGAGTATCCCCGTCAGCAGCAACGGCATTGAGGACTGCGCGCGCCGCTGCCAGCAGATCCAGAAGGAGATCGACGAGAAAGAGCCCCTGATCGACGATGAAAACATCCGTCAGGCCTGGGGCATTTCCTTCAGCTGCCACGGCTCCGGTCCGTCCTCGAAAGAGGGCCTGAGCGGCGCGATCCTGATGCTCAATGCCGACGCAACGGTGCATCTGCTGGTCGGCTCTGCCGATATCGGACAGGGCAGCGAGACGATGGAGTGCCAGATCGCGGCAGAATGTCTCGGCATCCCCCTCTCCAGCGTGCAGATCACCGCGGCGGACACGGGTCTGACGCCGTATAACACCGGCACGTTCGGTTCGAGCCAGACGTTTATCTGCGGCAACGCCGTCAAGCTCGCCTGCGACGATCTGAAAAAGAAGATGGTCGAGCAGCTCAAGGTCATCTACGACGGCTGCACGGTCAAGGAGAAGGACCACCGCTACTATATCAGTGGCGGCGAGGAGCTTGAGCTGAGCTTTGAAGACGCCGCGCGCAAGATCCTGTTCGACCCCAAGGGCAGCGTGCCCATCGGCGCGGGTACCTACAAGGCTTTGGCCTGCCCGAATCCGTTCTCCGTCTGCTTTGTCAAGGCGGAATACCACAAAAAGCTCAACGCCATCCGCCTTATGGACATCATCGAGGTCGTGGATGTCGGCACGCCCATCAACCGCCTGACCGTCGCCGGTCAGCTCGAGGGCGGCATCGCGCAGGGCGTGGGCTACGCGCTCTATGAGCGCATGGAGATCAACCCGCGCTCGCGCCGCACACTGTCGACCGATTTTCTGCACTACCGCATCCCGCAGATGGGCGACATGCCGCGCACGTATGTCGACATGGTCTCGAGCCACGACCCCTACGGCCCGCACGGCGCGAAGAGCGTCGGCGAGCTTGCCACGGTGCCCGTGGCGCCGGCCATCGTGAACGCGGTGCGCCGTGCAAGCGGCATTGAGATCAACAGCCTGCCGCTGTGCGACAAATTTGCCATCCTGCCGACCGAGAGGGGGAATGTGAAATGAGCGGACAGGTTTTAGGGAGCTTACACGACGTCGTCTCCGCCGAGCACCCGACCTACATCGGCGGCGGCACGGACATCATGCCGCTGCTGAAAAACGAGGTGCGCGACGACAGGGACCTCGTCTTCCTGAAGAAAATTCCGGAGCTGCACGTTTTGGAGGAAAAGGACGGCGAGCTCATTATCGGCGCGGCGATGACGCTCACCGAGCTTGCCGAGAGCGCGCTTTTGAACAGCCGCTACGCGGCCATCGCGCAGGCGGCGTCGCTGACGGCATCCCCGCAGATCAGAAACATCGCCACCGTCGGCGGCAACATCATGCAGGACCGCCGCTGCATTTACTTCAACCAGCCGCACCTGTGGCGCAGCGGTCTTGCCTACTGCTTCAAGACCGGCGGCAGCATTTGCCACCAGATCCCGAACTCGCCGGTCTGCCGCGCGATCTACTATTCCGACGTCGCCACCGCGCTCATCGCTTACGAGGCGGAGGTCGAGTACATCGAAGACGGCGAGACGCACCGCACCGACCTAAAGTCCCTCATCGAGCGCCACAGCGTGGCCAACGGCCTTGCCTGCCACGAGCATTTGCCCATCCTCGTCACGCGCTTCTTCGTCCCCGCGGCGGAGGAAGACGAGCGCAGCGGCTTTTATAAGTACGCGATGCGCACGACGATCGACTTCCCGATCATCAACTTCGCGCTCCGCTGCGGCGGCAATCGCCCCGCGCGTCTGGCTGCGGGCGCGGTCGCGCCCCATCCGGTCGTGATGGCCGAGACGGCGGCGAAGATCGACTCCGACGCCACGGATGACGAGGTCATCGCGCAGGCCGAGGTCGAGCTCAGAAAGCTCGCCATGCCCATCAAGGAGGCCTGCATGACCCCCGCGGTCAAGAGAAGCCTCTATCGCCACGTCGCGATGCTGCTGAATCTGAGAAAATAAGCAAAAAAAGGACCGTCCGATCGGACGGTTCTTTTTTGTCGTAGAAATTTACTTCGCGGCGCGGGTCAGAACGGCCTCGGCGCTCATGTTCGGATTGATGGTCTCTTCGCTCTCGACTGCGATGGCCGCGGCAGCGGTGCCGGCGGCACAGCTTTCGGCAAGGTTGCGGCCTGCGAGGAACGACCAGACGAGGGACGCCATCATCGCGTCGCCCGCGCCGGTGGCGTTGCGCATCTCGGCCTTGCAGATGGGCTCCAAATGTGTCTCGTCCTGCTGCGCGGCAAACACACCGTCGCCGCCGAGCGATAGGAATACGCGCTGCACGCCCTGATCGAGAAGCGCCTGCGCGGCCTGATAGAGCGTGGCGTCATCCGTGATCTTCACGCCGGAGAGGAGCTCTGCTTCGATGCGGTTGGGCTTGAGCGTGTGAACATGACTGAGTAAGCCCTGGAGCTTTTCCGCCTTGACGGTGGATACCGGATCGACGAAGAGCGGCGCGGCGCAGTGCTCGACAAGGTACGCGATGGACTCGCGCGGCAGGTTCGCGTCCACGACCACCGCGGCGGCGCCGTCGAGCAGCTCCTTCTGCGAGGCGAAGTAGTCCGGCGTTAACTTTTCGCAGATCTCCATGTCGGCCACGGCCACGGCCATGTCGCCGTCGCTGTCGCCCACGAACACGTAGGTCGAGGTGCGGCCGTCGGGCACGCGCAGCGCGTGCGAAAGGTCGATGCCGAGTTCTTTACAGCTCTCTTCGACCTGGCTTGCGCGCGAATCGCCGCCCACGGCGGTCAGAAGATACGTCGGTACGCCGAGCAGGCGCATGTTGTGCGCGATGTTGCGTCCCACGCCGCCGAGGCTCAGCTCGACCTTGCCGGGGTTCGAGTCCTTCGCGCGCAGCGGCGCGAAGGAGTGCGCGCCGATGTCGATATTCACGCCGCCGCAGACGACGGCGTAGGGAAGATTCTTTTCGTTAGACATGATGTTGCTTTCTCCGAATTATTTGTGATAAAGGCGCTTGGATTCATACTTCGGCTCGCAGCTGACGTGAATGCCGAGGCGCTTGTAGAGCTTGATGTCCTCCTCCGAGATGATGACGGAGAAGTGCGCGTCGCAGCCGCGCAGCGTGCCGAGCTGGGCTCTTGCCATGTCGGCGAGGGGGTTCGTCAGCGCCGAGATCGCCAGCGCGATGAGCACCTCGTCAGAGTGCAGGCGCGGGTTGTGGTGGCCGAGCGACTGGATCTTGAGCGCTGAGATCGGCTCAATGACCTGATTCGAGATGAGGTTCATGTCGCTGCGGATGCCCGCCATGGCCTTGAGCGCGTTGAGCAGCAGCGCCGCCGAAGCGCCGAGAAGGGAAGAGGTCTTGCCCGTGACAACGCGGCCGTCGGGCAGCACCATCGCGCCCGCGGGCGCGCCGGTCTCCTCGGCCTTCTGCTTGGCCGCGGCCACAGCGGGGCAGAGGTCGGGCGTCACATCCGCCTGCTGCATGACGAGCTCGAGCTTTCTGAGCTGGCAGGCGTCAGCAACGCCGCGCGCGACGTCGACCTGCGCGGTGTAGTAGCGGCGCAGAATTTCCATGCGCGAGGCCTGACGGCAGACCTCATCGTCGATGATGCAGTTGCCCGCCATGTTGACGCCCATGTCGGTGGGGGACTGGTAGGGGCACTTGCCGGAGATGCGCTCGAAGATCGCGCGCAGGACGGGGAAGATCTCCACGTCGCGGTTGTAGTTCACGGTCGTCTCGCCGTAGGCCTCGAGGTGGAACGGGTCGATCATGTTCACGTCGTCAAGGTCCGCGGTCGCGGCCTCGTAGGCGAGGTTCACGGGGTGCTTGAGCGGAAGGTTCCAGATGGGGAAGGTCTCAAACTTGGCGTAGCCCGCGCTCACGCCGTGTTTGTGCTCGTGGTAGAGCTGGGAGAGGCACGTCGCCATCTTGCCGCTGCCGGGGCCCGGCGCGGTGACGACGATGAGCGAGTGCGTCGTCTCGATATACTCGTTGCGGCCAAAGCCCTCGTCGCTCACGATGTGGGCGACGTCGGAGGGATAGCCCGCGATGGGGTAGTGGCGGTAGTTGCGAACGCCAAGCGTGTTGAGACGCTTGATGAAGGCATCCGCCGCGTTCTGCCCCGCGTACTGCGTGATGCACACGCCGCCGACATAAAGCCCCAGCGAGCGGAACGCGTCAATCAGGCGCAGGCAGTCGTCATCATAGGTGATGCCGAGGTCGCCGCGCACCTTGTTCTTTTCAATGTCGTTCGCGTTGACCGCGATGACGATCTCCGCGTCGTCGCGCAACTGCTGAAGCATGCGGATCTTGCTGTCGGGCTGGAAGCCGGGCAGCACGCGCGAAGCGTGAAAATCGTCAAAGAGCTTGCCGCCGAACTCCAGGTACAGCTTGCCGCCGAACTTGCTGATGCGCTCGCGGATGTGCGCGGACTGCATGGCAAGGTATTTGTCGTTATCAAAACCGATTTGTCCCATCGTAAAAAGCACCCCATTTTCAATTTACACATAATATATGCCTATTATATAGAACGTACGGCGGCTTGACAAGAAATGTGCCCGCAGAAAAATAGATGAAAAACGGCGGCGAATTTCTGCTATTTTCCCCTCTTTACATCAGCGAGCTCTTAGCGTATGCTATAAACAGTCTCTTCACGGGGGGAAGAAAAAATCCACACTTTTTGAAAAAAGGTGTTGACAAAAGAATGCGGATATAGTAGTATATCACTGTTCGATTCGCGCGGTTAGCTCAGCTGGTAGAGCACATGCTTGACGTGCATGGGGTCACAGGTTCGAGTCCTGTACCGCGCACCATCGGGAACCCTTGAAACCACTCGGTTTCAAGGGTTTTTTGCTGCCTCAAAATGGGTTTGACCCTTATTCTGACCCTTAAAGCCCCAGCACACCGGAGATGAACTGTTCCATACGCTGGGAGCTGGCTTGCCGCATATCATCAGTGAAATGGCCATAGACATCAAGGGTAAAAGCGGCGGTAGCGTGGCCGAGGTTGGATTGCACTGTCTTGATGTCATCACCAGCGCGGATGCTGTTGACGGCATATGTGTGGCGCAAGTCGTGGATCCGCAGGTTGGGCAAGCCGACCTTCCGTACCGTGCGCTTAAAGCAGTCAAATACCGCCCGCAGGGAGATATAGCGGCCAAATTCGTTGGTGAACACCAGTCCGCTTTCCTGCCATGCAGGGCCAGCGGCCAAACGCATCTGTGTCTGTACGAGCTTTTGCTGCCGCAGCAAAGTCATCACATAGGGCGCAGGGCGGATCGTCCTGCTCTTGTTGTTTTTGGGCGGAGCAAAATAGTAGCCCTCGCCCTTTTTCTGGCTGCGGTGCAGCTGTTTGTTGACCAGAATCGTACCCTTATCAAAATCCACACAGTCCCACATAAGACCCAGCAGCTCGCCCTCCCGCAAGCCGGTGAACAGGTCTACCTTCAGCAGCAGTTCATACCGGCAGCCCTTGATGGCTTCCAGAAAGAGGGCGGTATCACGGTCATCCATGGGATGGATCTCCTTTTTGATGATCTTCGGGAGAATGCAGGCATTGGTGGGGTTGGTACGGAGATAGTTCAGCAATACCGCCTGCTGCAATGCCTTGTGCAGGATGCCGTGGATGTTCTTGATGGACTTTGCCGACAGAGGCGGCTTTCCGTCGCGCTCCTCATGGAGAGAATTATAAAACCGCTGAATCGTATGGGGTTCCAGCCTGTCTAGCCGCACACTGCCCAGCGCAGGACGAATATAGAGCTTTGCTTGTCGCTGATACAGGTAAGCGGTAGACGGCTTTACGCCTGTGAGGTAATCCCTCAGCCAGATGTCCAGCCACTCGTCCAGCGTCATGCGGCATGGCTCCATATACGTCCCGTCATCGATCTCCGCCGTGATGGCAGTGAGCTTTTGGCGGACTTCTTTCTGCGTCTTGCCGTAAACCGATTTTTGTATCTGCTTTCCCGTCTTGGGATCAATGCCAAGGGTATAGCGTGCCTCCCAGCGTCCGTCAGGGCGCTGGCGGATCGTGCCGCCGCCCTTGGCTCCTTTTGTCATTCGTGTTGCCAATGTTTCCTCCTTATCTTCTGAAATCATAAAACGGCCAGTCAGTCCGTTGTTTTATCGCTGTTTGTCGCTGTCGAGCCATGCGACAAAGTCTTCGAGCGGCAGCTTGCCCGCCATGCAGGCGTCGCGCTTTTCCCGCGCCGTCTTCGACCATGCGGAGAATTCTGCCTTGCTCATCGTTCCATACCGCACACGGGCGTTGTGCGCCTTGTAGGAGCGTGTAAACTCCCTCGCGGCAGGATTCTTCATTTGCCTGCTCTGATACTGCACGACGGCTCCCATTTGGCGGCAGGTCTTTTCCGAGCCTTCCATCAACCGTGTGCAGTAGTCCTGCGTGATGTTGCCGGTCACAACAAAGTATCTGCCGCAGTTTTTACACTTGTGGATCGGGAGCGGCAGGCGGAGACAATAGGCTTTCAGGTAGTTGTAGAGGTCTCGCACGGTGTTGGGATAGAGCACCTCGCGCAGTGCTGTCCTGATGCCACGCTCGCGCAGCAGCTCCACGCTGTAATGGTAGGCGCTGTCATACGCCGGACCGTCCAGCATGACCTCCTCGGTGGCAAGCTCGCCGTACCTCATATCGTCGAAGCGGAGCAATGCATCGTAGTGCGCCTCACGGTATCTCTCTGCCGTGGAGTAGTCCGGCTGATAGCGGTCATCCAGGCATCGTTCAATCAGCGCCTTTGCATCACGGACGATGGCTTCAAAATCGTTGGCGAATGAAAGGACAATCGTTGCGTCAGCATCTTGACCGTGTGCGTATGTGGATTCCAGCTCGCTCAGCTCCTTTACGAGCAGCCCAAAGAACGGATGCACTTCGCAAAGCGGCAGCGACAGCTCCAGCAGCTTTCTCCATGCAGCTTCGTCCTTTTCCGCTCGTACCAGCTTGTTAATCTCAGAAAGGACGCAGTATGTGTCATAGAAGTCTGTATCATAAAGGTCGATGAGACATTGACCGAGGTCCTGCGCTTGATCGAGATAGGTCATGCGGCTTCCCAGCGTCTTGTCATACAGTGCAAAGCATTCTTTTCGTTCCGGGGTGATGTAATACCGGAATTCCATATGTTCGGGAAAGACCATAGCTGCCCTCCTGTTAGATATATCAAAATAGATGCAGAAAATTATCTATTGACTTTTCCGCACCAACATTATACAATCAAACCATAGTAGTTACATTGTGCATTATAATCTTTATAGTCCATAATGTCAACTGAAATTTTCAAAGGAGGCCTTACATGAACAACAACTACGAAAATCTGCCCGCGGTGCTGAACGCCAATCAGCTCGCGGCGGCGCTGGGCATCTCCCGCGCGGGAGCGTATCAGCTCCTTAACACGGGGACGTTCCCCACGCTGCGTATCGGCAAGCGGTTGCTTGTGCCGAAGGATAAGCTCATCGACTGGATCGAGCAGAACACGGGAGGCGGGAATGGCAACTGAAAAAGAAACGACTGCCCCGATTCCATCTGTTGCACCAGATGGGGAGCAGCCGTCCGCGCTTGCACGCACAGACAGTATAACAGAGATTGAAGAAACGCACAAGCAGTTTGGAAAGATCCAGATCATGACCATGCCGGAGCTGATGGAAACACGCTTTCGCGTCCGCCCGGCGGTCATCGACGGACTGCTGCCGGCGGGGACTTACCTCCTCGCCGGCGCGCCGAAGATCGGCAAGTCGTTTCTCGTCTTGCAGATGGCCTATCAGGTGAGCATGGGAGCGCCCTTCCTCGGCTTTTCTTCCCGGCAGGGTACGGTTTTGTATCTTGCCTTAGAGGATACCTGTGAGCGATTGCAGAAGCGTCTGGCACAGATGACGGAGCAGGACAGCGAGCACTTGATCCTCTCCGTCTTTTCCGAAACACTGGACGAAGGCTTGACGGAACGGCTGAGCGACTTTTGGAGTGAGCACACGGACACGGTGCTGATCATCATTGACACATTACAGCGGGTACGTGGACGGACGCCGGATAACGGCAGCTATGCCGCCGACTATGATACGCTGGCAAGGCTGAAGGAGTTTTCAGACACCTACGGCGTCACCGTGCTGGTCGTTCATCATACGCGCAAGGAGGGGGCAGAGGACGTGTTCAACATGATCTCCGGCACCAATGGCTTGATGGGCGCGGCAGACGGCGCGCTGCTCCTACATAAAGATAAGCGCACAGCCTCGGACGCTGTTTTGGAGGTGGTCGGGCGTGACCAGCCGCAGCTCCGACTGCATCTCCGGTTTGCTGCTGCGCATCTATGCTGGGAGATGCTCGAGGCGGAAACAGAACGTTACAGAGAACCTCCATGCCCGCTGCTCGAAGTTCTTTCCCGGCTGGTAAACGAAGAAAACCCGTCGTGGAACGGCACGGCGACGGAGCTTGCGCAATGTCTTTCCAAGATGGACAGCAGCCAAAGCTTCACACCCAACTGGATCGTGCGGACGCTGAATGCGCAGCAGGATACACTGCTACGGAAATACGACATTCGCTATGTTGCCCACCGCACGAGAGAGGGCAAGAGCCTTTCGCTGCGGTGGGACGGTGTACGGTAATGTACGGTATGTACGGTAAAAATGGGAGTGGGGGTATCCCCTCAAAATACCGTACATTATCGGACATACCGTACACCGATAAGGTCATTTTCCGTGCCGTGAGGCGGCGGGAAATGACCGCTTGAGGGAGTCCAGAGGGAACGGCTGGCACACGGACTTTGGTACAAAGTCTAGTGTGTTATACCCATCACGACGGGGGACGGGAAAACTGCGCGGGGACGCCGCTCCCCGCGCAGCTTTGACCGGGCCGAAAAAGAAGAACGGCAGATGACGGTATCGTCATCTGTCGGGCGCACTTTTTCAGAAAGTCGTGATGGGGATTCTACGCTCCCTCGTCCCCAAAACGATAACAGGAGGAACAACGATGGCTTACGCTATTTTACGATTTGCCAAGCATAAGGGCGGCGCGTCCAAGGCGCTGAGCGCCCACCACGAGCGGACAAAGGAGTTTTACGCCAGTAATCCGGACATTGACAAAAGCCGCACCGTGCAGAACTATTATTTAATCGCGCCGCGTTGGAGTTACGAGCAGGAGATCCGGCACCGCCTCCGAATGGCGGGGTGCCGCGTGCGAAAAGACAGCGTAAAATTTGTGGACACGCTGGTGACGGTCAGCCCCGAATTTGCGAAGGCGCATGAGTCGGAAATGCCGGAATACTTCAACCGTGCATTTGACTTCTTGAAAGAGCGCGTGGGCGAGGAAAACATCATTTCTGCCGTGGTACACATGGATGAAAAGACGCCGCACCTGCACCTGTGCTTCGTGCCGCTGACGAAGGACAAGCGGCTGTCCGCAAAAGAAATTCTCGGCAACAAGAAAAGTATGATCCGCTGGCAGGACGACTTTTACGCCTACATGGCGGAACGGTGGCCGGAGCTGGAGCGCGGCACACCTGCCGTGGAAACGAAGCGCAGGCACCTGACGCCGCAATGGTACAAGAAAGTCACGGCGATGGATGCCAAACTGGAAAGGCTGGAAACTGCGTTGAATGACATCAATATGTTCAACGCAGGCAAGAAGCGCGAGGAGGCCGTTGCGCTGCTGGCGCAGCTGCTGCCGGATGTGGAATCGTTTCAGATAGAAACCCAACGGATGCAGAAAATAGTGGCACTTTCGATATCCCAGCAACGTCGCTGTACCGAGGAAAACGAAGCACTGAAAAGCGAACTAGCCTTCGAACGACGCAAGAGTTTTGAGCAACGAGCAAAGCTCGATGCATTAGAAAAGCGCTACAAACGAGCAGAAATGCTATTAAACAGCGTGCCGAAAGAGATAAGGGTACTTTTTGAGCGAGAGGGCAAAGAAGTTTAAATTAAAATTGATCAAAACCATTTACGGTAATTAAGAGCAAGGAGCTATGGGTAGTATGGATGATAGGAGCGTTTCATTAAATTACTATTTATCAAAGGAGTACAGAGATCCGCCTAAAGCGTTCTGGAAATACTATGATCTTTATCGGCGGAAGCAAATTACGTTAGATGAGTATGCAGTCATGACAGGATTGGCCCCCTCCGCGATCTGCCGTTATCTAGCTGCTATTACGGAGAAAAAGCCAAAAAACATTGAAAGATATCGCTAAATATGCTATGTTATATTTGTATAATAAGAGATGAGCAAAACAGGCAGAAGGAGCAGCCCGCAAACAGGCAAATGGGAAAC
>OJQG01000007.1_pt1 | contig 157176 bp, 182 predicted proteins | sample 1598701 | NCBI WGS metagenome assembly OJQG01 (sample SAMN03922504, study PRJEB24848) | human gut metagenome | isolation source: stool sample | host: Homo sapiens | place: Germany | collected 2011-11 | reverse complement strand
GGCGATGGGTACTAACAGAGTTTTACTCTGACTTATGTTGAATAAACATTAAAAACGTTTGTAGATATGGTGTACGTACAAGACATAAATGGTAAACCTTTGATGCCCACAACAAGGCATGGTAAGGTAAGACGACTGCTTAAAGACAAAAAGGCGGTTGTTGTCAACTTATGTCCGTTTACCATCAAATTAACGTACGTCACATCTGATTACAAACAGGAAATTGTTTTAGGCGTTGATGCTGGAACTAAGCATGTTGGTCTATCAGCTACAACGAAAAGCAAAGAACTTTACAGTAGTGAAGTGATCCTTAGAAATGATATCGTAGATCTTTTGTCTACCAGAAGGGAGCTACGAAGAGCAAGACGGAACAGGTTAAGATATAGAAAACCTCGTTTTAATAATAGAATAAAAAGCAAGCGTCCAGGATGGACAGCACCTTCGGTGAAGTACAAAATAGACGCCCATATTCGTGTTATTGATAATGTATGCTCTATACTACCAATATTTCGTATTGTTATTGAAGTAGCTCAATTCGATACTCAAAAGATTAAGAATCCTAATATATCGGGTAAAGAATACCAGGAAGGTGATCAACTTGAGTTTTGGAACACAAGGGAGTATGTTTTAGCAAGAGATGGACATAAATGCCAGTATTGTAAAGGCAAGTCAAAAGATTCTATACTGAATGTTCATCATATTGAGTCTCGAAAAACCGGAGGGGATTCCCCTTCTAATCTTATAACTTTATGTGAAACATGTCACAAAGAATACCATAAAGGTAATATAGATTTAAAGATCAGAAGAGGCAAGTCGCTTCGCGACGCAGCCGTAATGGGAATTATGAAATGGAGGTTGTATGAAGAGTTAAAATCCAGATACGACAGAGTTTTTATGACGTTTGGTTACATTACGAAACATAATCGGATTAAATATGGGATTGAAAAATCCCATACATCCGACGCGTTTGTCATTTCTAAGAATATTAATGCGAAACGAATCGAACGTCAATATTTAAAACGTTTAATTCGTAGACATAATAGACAAATACATAAAATGAAAATTTTAAAAGGGGGGAAGAAGAAAAACAATCAAGCTCCTTTTGAGGTTTTTGGTTTTAGGTTGTTTGATAAAGTGTTGTATAATAATAAAATATGTTTTGTTTATGGAAGGAGAAAATCAGGGAGTTTCAATATCAGGGATTTCAACGGAGAAAATTCAAAAGATGTTTCACGCAAAAAGTTTAAACTCATTAGAGGGAAGAGGCATCCGATTATATTAAAGTAAATGAACGGATTTAATAAATTTAATAGAAAAACGTATCATGTATAATAAAGAAATAGTAATATGCGCGGCCATCTGGGTGCAGGACGGCAAGAAGCGTCCCTATCAGCCCACCAATATACCATCCGGCACCGTGTTCTGTGGATTGAGACACCCCTCTATACTATCTCAACTTGCAGCATACGGTATAGCCCATAAAAACCGCAGTGTTCAAGGATTTTTGACAAGCAAGAATCGGTTTTTAACAAGAGAGGAAGCGTCTGAACTTGTTAGAAACAATAATCAGGAAATGGTAGTAGATAGGAATGCCATTAGAGAACAGTTGTATTCAGAAGATTTGTATTAACTAAAAAAAATAAAACAATATGGGATTTATAATCAGAAAGTCAATATTTTATGATATGATGGACGGCAATCAATTAAATTATGAATTTGACAACAGGGATTTAGATCATGTCACATTTAAAGGTGATGGTAAAGAATCTTTTTCATTTAACAGAGCACTTGTTGAAAATTTAATTGAGACATTTGAAACCATGCAGGATATATACTCCGCTAATTATAGGCTTAAGGTTTATACTGGTAATTGCATAATTCAATTGAACGTAAATCCAAAGGACCCCAGTGAATCCTTTTTTGACGTATATGATAGAGATGAGATGAAATTGATATACGGAATAAAGATCAGTATTCTGAAAGAAATGTTTATCATATGATTACCAAGCAGGACATACAAGCAGCAGCATCGTATATTTTCCGAAGCAGTTTTGTCTCGGAGGACCAGGCAAGGAAAGCAATGGTAAGAGCCGGCAATAACGCTACCAAGATCCTCGTCAAGACCTTCAGGGGTAAGTTGTTCAAGAAAGCTTTTGAAAGAGCCCGTAGAGGAAAGGATATCAGTTCTTTTGAAAGACAGGAAAAAGAAAGTGGTTTCAATTTTCTACATAATCCTAATAATGGTCGTATGCAAAGCGGTCATATTATAATAGATGGAATTGGTCTGTTTAAACAAATAATTCATGAAAGGTAAAAAAGTTGATATTCGTTTAGGCAGAGGTCTGGCGAATCAGATTAAGATAAACAAAACCATCCCAGTGTCTCATAAACCAAAAGAAGAACGTCGAATGATGTTTATTTGTGGTGATGATATTGCTTCTCTTATAAAGCGGTTTGAAAACGAATCAAAGTAATATAAAGTAGGACATGTATCTTGTCCGATTTTTTTATATATTTGTGGCATGGCAAGAGGTTATTATTGGATACCACAAACAGATGAAACGTTAAATGGCAGAAGCTATTACGTGGCTAAGATAGTAGGAGATATCACGTTTGATACTAAACGAAAAAGAATCGTATTTCAAGCTGATAGGTATTTCCCTGTAGGATCTGTTTTCCATTTTACGCACAATTGCTTCAACTATATCATAACTTGCCGACTTCGTAAGCCGGGGCTTTGGTTTGAAGCCAGGAGAGAGGATTCGGGCCCTATTTGCCCTGAAGATATTGAGCGCTTTGAATCGGGAAGGTTTATTCACCGAGATGGGTACATGCATTACATATAAGCTGAACTTGACGATTTTTTTCGTCAGATTATAATTTTTTTTTCATATTATTTTTAAGCCATCGGACTGAGAAGTTAGATGGCTCTATTTTTTATGACATGCTTGATTTTTAGCTACCTTTGTCACATAACAAAAATGTTTTATTATGGCATCAACGTGTATTATTAAAAGAGATAATAAAAAGAAAGTTGTTTCTGTCTCTACCAGATCAGGGGATAGGTCTATGTTATTTGATAAAATAGCATCTATTCCTCTTATGGAGAACAGGGAACGGGCTACTACTGTTTTTAAAACCGTATTTTCTAATAAGTTCTTAAAGGCTTTTGGCGACTGGAGAAAGAGAGTGCCTATCAACAAACAGGCCTACAATAAGGTGAAATCCAACATCGATCTTATTCCGGAAGCCTATAGAGAAAGGGTACTGGATAAGGCTTCTAAGATGAGTAATCCTGTTCTTGTGTCAAAATCAGATGCACCTTATGAAATCCAAGAATCGGGCTTTGGATTTTACAGCCAAGATCTGGGTGATAATATTATGTTGGTGGATGCTATGGTTCCGTCAAGTATTTCCGTACCGGAAGGATCGGGAATAGACGCCGGGCAGTATCTACAAGATGCTATATCTTCGGACTTCACTCCCGTATCTATGGTACAGGATAAGGGTGTTAATTATATGGTTATAAAGGACGGTCTTAAGATATTTAGTCCAGAAGAGTTACCAGAAACAGATTCTAATCCTGTGGGTGTAACGTATCAGACCGGAGAGCCTCGTTTGTTTTTCATGAACGATCGTAATCAATTATTTGAAGATTACGGAGAAGCTCTTCGCTCTGGCGGGAATGATATTAGAATAGGATTCTTATCCGGCACCGTTCAAGAATCTGCCTGGGATGGCGTGGCAGACATTACTTACAAAGCTGGAAAGTATGTTCTTAATAATTCCAAGTCTTTTATACCGGTCATGACCGCTTCCGCTTCTACTTCTTTATCAACAAAAGGCGGTATAATTAACTACCTTATAAAGAAAGGTCTTTTGTCCGGATCCAAGATATTCGATCCGGAAACAAGAAGCTATTATATTACAGGAGAAGGACATACAGGACAAATTAGACTTTTCAATTCAGCATTATCCTACACTGAGCTCCGTAATCATTTTGGTTCCGATGTTTCCATGAACGACCAAGGTATGATAACCATAAGCTCGTTGGATAATAGTAAGGTAACTATGAGGCTCGCCACCGGAGGAACGGAAAGGGTTAGCAAAGAGCAGATAAAGAACGATCTAAAGTCAGGAAGATACAATGAATTGGACGCCAAGTACGATCATTTTGATGCGCTTGTAGTTTCATTCATATTAGAAGACAACGATCTTTATGCTGATACTAAAGCTAAGATCGTATCGGATTATAGCCAAGAGGAACGTAATCAACGAAATTCTATTGTTGAGATACTGAAAACGCTGGGCGTTAGTGTCATAGGTATGACCGACTATATAGAGAAGTACCAAACCAAATACGGGCATGAACCTTCTGCTAAGGCATTGGCGGATATTGCTAATAACGTAATAGCAGTTGGTGAAGATGCTACTTTATCTGATTTAGTAGAAGAAACAGCCCACTTCCTTGTAGAGGCATACAGAGATCAGAATGCTGTTGAGGCTGTTCTGCAAGATGTAGAAGGTACGGAAGAGTGGAACCAGTATGCAGGTCAGTATTATAATACATACGGTAAGGTATATGAAGGAGCTGAGCTTGATAATGCTGTTAGGAGAGAAATTCTTGGAAAGATCCTCGCCAGGGAGATGCAGACCGGCACAGCACAGGCGCCGGTAGAGCCCACCTCCTTCCTGGGGCGCGTCCGGCAGCTTCTCTCTGGAATAGTAAGCTGGCTTAAATCAGCTTTATCTACCCAAAGACAAGATTTGAATAATGTTATTAAAAACATTCGCGATCTTGCTATTACCGACATAGATAAAGGATTTGACACCTCTCTGTTAAAGGATAATGATTTTACATTATACTCTCTTTCTTCTATGAACAAGAACAAGTTTCTTGAGTCTAAGATCAGATCACTAAGAAAAACCTTAAGAGACTTACGTCAGATAAGCTCTGATAGGGCTGTAACTACGTCTATGACTCTTGCTCAGCTTAAGACCATAGAAGATAAGATAAATAAGGTAGAGACCGAAATAGACAAGAATGAGATGGCGGCTGCCATGAACAGCATGATCTCCACAGCCGAAGCTCAGGTCAGATACTTAAGCAATGTGGTGAACACCATCCTTCATGGTGATACCAAAGACGGCAAGCTTCACTTCAATACCAATGATCGAAAGAACGTAGATATTATCAACAATCAGGTTCTTCCGATCATGAACGATCTTCGAGGATATATCCGTAACAGAAGTACCGAATTTGATGAACGTGAAAAGCAGGATTATACAAATAGGATCAATACCGTCATTGCCGACATCAACGGTATTCAGTCTGATATTAAATCAGTACAAGATCTTGATGAAAGTACGTTGCTTGACAAGTTAATGAACGAACTTCATGTGCCGGCAGATAAGGTAAAGAGAGTAAAAGAGTTCTTTGATAAGGTTCAACACGATGTTTCTTGGATAAGTAGGTGGTTTGGTATATTAGAGCATTCTTCCAGCCCGTTCAACAACGCTCTTGGAGCTATGATTGCCAAAGACAATTACAATGCGATGGTGAATGCCCAGCCCGCTATATCCGATTTTCTGGCATATGCGAAAAAGCATGGTTTTAACAAATCTGAATTTGAAAAACTGCTTCAGAAAGTAGACGGCAAAACTTCTAATTACCTTCGTAGTGCCCTTGATATGGCTAAATACGATCGTAATAAGAAGCTGGCGCAGATGCGAGCGTTTGCGACCGCCATGAACATAGAGATATCAGAAGAAGAAATCAATGATGTGGTTGACAATAACCGTAATTACGTATTTAAAAGAGAAGTAGTTGACAAGGACGGAAATACGGTTACTGAGAACGCTAAATTTAAACCGTCGTCCGATAGGGTTAATACCGATATTTTTACTATCGAACAGGAAAAAATCTATACGGAACAGATGGAAAAATGGGATGCTGAAAATTCGGAACTGGAATTTAGCGAAAGTTATGCCACAAGAATGGAATCCATATACAAAAAGGCTGAAGAAGAATTAGGGCATCCGGTTTCTCAAACAACCAAAGAATACCTTAATGCTCTTTCTCGGCAGAAGCGGATATTGAGGCAACCTTTTATTGATAGCAATGGTAATTTTGATGAGGTTGCTTACTATAAGAGTAGTAACTACGAAGAAGAAGGACTGCTTCGTAAACAACGTAAGGAGGCGGCTTCAGAATACATATATGTAGGAACCAGGAGAGTAGATAAAACCGGCGACCAACTTAAGATGGCTAAAGAAATACAAGCCATAAATGAAGTTTGGAGAAAAGAATCAAATAATGCCACTAATGCCGTATCAGAATCGTTTTTGCAAAAATTAAGAACGATTCAGAGCGAGTCTGGAGGAGAAGCTGCGCTGAAGACACTTATGTTGGGAGGTCACCTGTCATTTAATGATCGGTTTTGGAATGACGTAGAATCAGAACAGTCGGCACGTACCGAATCAAATAACAAGGCTTCGTATCTTAAAATGGCACAAGACATCATTAGTTCTACGACAAGTGATAGAGATGCGACTGACGTGGATTCGATTGTAAAAGATATAGAAAAAAATAAGGCTATTATCAAGGAAATAATCGGCAACAACCGTGACGTGGCTGATATCGGAGAAATTAATGAAGCGACATTTACCTCATCTGAAAGAGATGCTTTTAGGGCCGCATCTGAAGCTATTGAAGCCGATTACGCTATTTTGATAGATTATGCTAAGATGGTGGGTCTTGAAGATATTGATAAGTACCTTACTAAAAGCAGTAAGGCTGAAAACGAAGTAAATCAGTCTTATTTAAATGCTCTTGCTGACTCCAAGGAAGTGGAATGGAAGTTCGTACAACGTCATACTACGGCGAAGAAAGCAAAAAGGATTCAGGCTTTAAGGGATAAGCTGTTTAAGGCTGCTGATAACCGATATCTGTTTACCGTATCTGAAACCAATTACCTGTCAGAAAAGCTTGGTATAAGCAAAGAATTAGACGGTAGAGATTTTAGGAATGCTGTTAATGCTAAGATGGCCAGCTTATTTTTAAATAATACAAGAGAAGAGGGCATAGAAGAGGCCAATGCTATTGTTAATGAATTTGCCAGGAGCCAGGTCTTTTCGTATTATAAACGCATGGCGCCTACCGGATATGCGGCTATGATCGACAAAATTGGTCGAGGTGAGATAGATGTGGCGCAGATGGTTAAGGACGTACAAAACGGTACATCCACCCAAGATTATGGCATGGACATATCGTACCTGTCTTTCGACCCTGCAAGGGCATGGGTGGCTGAATCTGAAGCCGAAAATAGCGGTCGTAATCCTGATTATGTAAAAGATCATGGGTATGGTCATCGCATGCCTAAGAAAAGCCTGTATCGTGATGAATCGTATCTCAATGACTTTGGTATCAAATATGATGCTGATGGTAATGAGGTCGCTACTAAAAACGTAGAGCAGTGGAATATGATTCAAAAACTCAAGGAAATAAAAAGACAATCCCTTGATCTATACAAAGAGCAGAGCCCGAACCTGTATGCTATTCCACAGATATCCAAACAAGATATAGAACGTATAGAAGGGTTAGGTATCAGCCTTAAAAGTACGGTCAGGAACTTCGTATCCGACTTATGTCTTGACCGCGTAGATGACTCCCTGTATGGTAAAACACGCCAGGGTGAGGTATATGATCCGGAAGATAGGGTTCGGTCCATACCTAAATACTACATATATGAATTAGAGAACCAAGATGACGTATCTCATGATTTTGGTTACTCTTATTCGATGCTTATGATGCAATCATCATTATACAACGAAAAGCAGAAATCTATAGAGCTTGCCCAAGGACTGGAGCAGATGTTACTGAATAAACAATTTGAGGGCGGTAAGAAGGCTGAAGCAACCCAAGCATATCAGATGTTCAGGGACTTCTTCAACGATCATTATTATGGCATTAGGATGAACACCAAAAAACTTACGGTGAACATCGGTGGGTACACAGTAGACCTTACCAGGATAATAATGGCCGTTGAAAGATTTATGTCGGTTATGAACCTGGCGCTGTCTCCGTTTGTGGCAGCTACCGGCGCCTTAACAGGTCATATCAACCTCATCATGGAATCTGCCGTAGGACAGTATATAAGCAAAGACTCCCTTAAATACGCATCGGCTGAATTTTCACGCCTTGCTCCATCTTGTATAGCAGAAACCGGAGACATAGATAGAAAAAGCAAATTATATGTCATAGGTGAGAGAATGGGGATATTCAATATCCGAAATCGTATGTATGGTGCCGGATACAATAGAGCGGCCAGGACCTTAATGCGTTCGCCTATGTATGCTTTTATGGAAATCCTGAACTACCCTCTTGATCCGCAGGTTATGATTGCTACTATGGACAATGTTCGTTATTACAAAGGCCGGTTCTACACGTTCCAGGATTTCAAGATGGAAAAAGAACGTGGTAAAGAACAGAGTACCATAAAAAGAGAATGGAATGCATTAAAAGATCGTACTTTATGGAGTATGGTAGATGTCGTGGATGGGAAGGTGGTTGTAAAGCCCGGATCCGGTGTTACTGTTGAGGAAGTTGAAACCCAGATGGCTATAACCAGGAATCAAGTTCGTAGCTTGTCGCAGATATGTAACGGATCTTTGAATGAAGAAAACCGAACTGCCGCATCGCGCAACTGGATAGCCAGGTTCATGACCGCCCACCGAGGATGGTTGGTGCTGGCGGCTCAACGTCTGTGGAAAAGACGTGGCTTCAATTTCCAGACAATGCAAGAAGAGGAGGGGTTGTCAATTACGTTAAAGAATATGATAGCCAAAACATTTAGCCTGGCTTCCGAGTCTGGTATGAAAAACATCATAGATGCCTGGAACGAAAATAAAGACAATATGAATGAGGTAGAGAAAACTAATCTCAAACGCCTCAGTGTCTATGCCGGCACGTTCCTTATCATGCAGGCCGTATCTATGCTTCTTGCCGGATGGCGTGATGATGATGAAAACGAAGAAAGTTGGCTTACTCAATTCGGATCCTACGTCGGATTCAGAACCATAAATGAAATAGCTTCACAGATGCCGTTTATTATGGAGCTTAATGTGGTAGATATCATTAACGATCCGTTCGTCATGGGACGGAAGCTGAAGGATCTTACCGATCTTAGGAACTACTCACTTGATAAGGTGACGTCCGGTACATACAAAGGAGAGTCTAAGTTATTTAGGCAACTCGCCAAACAGACGTTTATCAAACAATGGTATAATATCAAGACGCCGGAAGACGTAGCGCGCGCCTATAATTGGTGGCAGCAGACGAACAACAAGTCAATGATGTTCTTCATCGGCGCCACTCCTGATTCGGAAGGGGACGATGACGTTAGCTACAAATAGACGAAGAATATCGGACTTGCATTGTTTTTGTATGATTCCAATATGTTATATTAGCATCGTCAAAGAGTAGATTGTACGTTTTTTGTTCTTACTTGAAAGATTATGTAGGTTTAATTTTTTCTGAAATTGTTTTCTTACCGGTTCTCAGTCAGGGATGATAGGGAACCGGTTTCTTTTATGTTGTCAATTATTGCTATCTTGCAAACAAAAATCATGAGACGAAGATTTCAAACAGGGATGGGGGTAAATCCCTCGCTTATAATCAATAAAGGCATATACATCCAACATGTAGATGGAGGATTATATACAAAAGAAAATTGGTCTAATAAAGGATATTCCAATGATCTATGCAATGGAATAGCTCTTGTAGATAAAGTGTGTTTTGTTATAGCCACCGAATATATTGGCACATTTCGTTGGGGTAAGGATGGAGAAATAGACAATATATTTGCACAAGATAGTTCTCATATTGGAACTATTAAAAAGGATTATTGGGGGCGTGAAAATCAGAATGCGTATCTTGAATATGATACCAGTAATACAGATTACGCTTTTAATAAAGCTAATAGCTATTTATTTAAAAATGGTCAAAATGGATATGTAGGTGGCGCCGGAGAGTTTTTTTTGATATCATTGTATGCTAATGAAATAAACGAATGCCTTTTAATGGTAGGAGGTACGATAATGAGTAATAAAATGTGGACATCCACTCAATCTACACAATTTACCTATTCGTGGTATTATGATATAAACATCCAAGGAGATCATTTGGATACAGGTTCAAGGGGTAGTTCACATTATGTCCGTCCTTTTACTGAATTAATTTTATGAAATTATGAGAAGAAGATTTGAAAATAACGCTAAACTATATGAGTATAAAATAGTTAGTAACTGTATAGGGGGGGGGGTAATCGTAGAAGGAAAGAAAGTAGGCACCATTCCACAGGGCGGGCAATTTATCTTTCTGTCTAAAAAAGAACGGCTGGATTCCATAAGTGTCCAAGGCGGTGTTCCAATGGAAGATAGGCAAGAGATCGATAATAGGGTTGATACGACAGAGGAATTGCTTGAACAGGATTCGGTGGTTCTTGCTATTGCTTTAACAACCTCTCCTTATTATGGATTTAGAGTAAGTGTGATAGCACCTGATGAGTTTACGCTAAGAACAACCAATAGGATTAATAGAACCTTTTTAATAACAAGCTTTACTCCACCTGCTGCTATAGAAGGTGTAAACTTTGGTGATCCTATTGTCCTTAATTATGATAGTTACCAATATGAGATGCCAGACCTTGTAATTGATGGACCTCATGATAGAATAGTTAGGGCAGATCCTAATCTTACTTGGGCTATAAGATGTACAGACGCCGACTTTACACCTTTGCCATATCCAGAATCATGGTCTGGCCAAGGTTTAAATTCTATATTCTTATCAGAAATGAAACGTCTTACTCCTGGTGATCATCATGTATCATATACAGCTTATATTAATTTGGACTTGATAGATGATGGCGGAAGTAAAGTTCATACTGAATATCTGATATTAAAAAAAACACTTAATTTTACGATATGACAACAGTCCCCAACCGTACGCCTATTGTATGGTTGGGGACTGTTGTAGTTACCATCTTTTCTTGTATAAGCAGAACATGAAATAAGTTTCTAAGCATTAACTTCATGACCTTCCCTATCTGTGAAAACTAAACCAATACCTTCTATGATATGTCCTACTACAGGAGCTTTGTCAAATTCCTCCTTCGTGGCCCAAGTAGCATTATCAGGCATAAGATCCTTGAATGCGTCCGAAACATCACCTTGACACCAGCAGTTATTTGATGTAACAATGCCTTTCCCTTCGATATTGATATACATTTTTCTTCCACCACATCCAAGGCTGTTCCATCCGCTCGGTACGTTTTCCACCATAGGCTTAAGCACCCAGCTTTCACCGTCTATCCTAACCCATCCCGGATCGTCTTTGTGTTTGTCGTACATATTTTGCCAAAAAGAGCATTCGTAGCACCACCCCCTGTCTTCCATGACAGTTCTTATCTCACACCTTTCAAATCCATCTGCATCCATCGTGTGCGGAGAATGAGGCTGGTGAGGGGTGCCACATTTTGGGCATACGAGTTTTAAATTCTTTTCCATATTATTTCACTTTTACGATTTTAATAGAATCTCCGATATTGTATTCCCCTTGGTATCCAACGAATTTTATAAATCTATTACTGTTAAATATTGAAAATCCTCCGTCTTCACCATAATACATCACACATTCACCATCTAAAGGACGTAGATCATATATAACCCATCCGTCATTAACCTGAATATCATGCGAACATGATGATAACACAAGTGCCATCAATAAAACAAAATACCTCATATTATTTCAGCATAAAAATTTGTAACCTGGTTTTACAGCTTCCGCTTCTTCTCTCGTATCAAACATTAAGGTAGTGACAGCTCCTATTCCTTCACAAACGTAAGACACTTCCACCCACCACCTAAAAATCCCAGAGCCGTAATCATCATAGTACGGCTCAGAAAGAACTTCTTTCACGTACCCATCCAAATAATTCACGATCGTTCCTCCTTGTTTTTAGATTCTGCCTCTTCGAGTATGCTGATCACCTTGTCAACAATATCCGAATCAGACATTTTCTCAATAAAAACATCCATTGCCTTAGTTATGTCATTGGCTTCTTTTTCTTCAAGAGCTATTTCTCCACCGGTAATAGCATCAGATAATGATGTAGATAAGTGTCTTATCTTATCAATGCTCATAAACGTAAATGGATTACCACCCCAGCCACCACCCATTTCTTTCATGATCTGATATCCACCTGAAATAAGTCTGCCGGATGTCAGAGCCAAGGAAGACACGATGAGGGACAGTACCGCCGCTTCCGTCCGCTCCTCGGACACGCCCTTCGACCACACGGCTGCCTTTATAGAGCCGGCCAGGTTGTCTATGTATGGCATGAGGCAGTCTTCCATTACCTGTGTTATATCAGCTATAACCTCACTACGCTCTTTATTTATGTAGTAGATAGAAGCATTGTACCTCTTTATCTCTTTGTCCATATCATTTAAAAGACGCTTGATATTGTGCTTATACATAGGACTGGTTTTAATTACTTCCTTTAGCTTAAGAATGTAATTATAAGCCTGGTCGTTTACGAACAACGTCATGGTTTCAACCGTTGAATGAAGCGTGTTGAGACTGTTAAGAATCTTATCGAAATTGTTTATCAAATAAGCCTTCCTGGCTTTTGCTGCGTAGTTAATCATCACATTCGAATTTTAGATTTTCAAGTTCATTCAATTGTTTCTTAGTCAATTCGATCAGGTACGTTCTCCGCTCCTCTGCATGTTTTAAAGCTTCTTCTTTGCTCTCAAAAGCATCCCTTCCTATTTCATAAGGAGTGATCCTATCAGGAATGTCGGCTAACAAAAGACCACCATACTCTTCTATTTTAGCTTTTACTTTTCTTATTATACCGTCTCTCATGCACGCATCTGTAATCCATATAAACCTATCACATTCTTCTAATTCCCTTTCGTACAATTCATACCATTCTGGTTTAGGAAATCTTAATGTGAATCTAATCTCGGTATCTTTTTCTAAGACATTAATATCATACGCCTCCGGCCACAGTTCTTTTATGCTGTCTTCATCTTCAGCATACGCCACCAATACAAATGAATTACTGGATTCTGCACTACACCAATATGGATATTTTATAGGCCATTTGACTGGACGGTAATCATTGTCACAGTCATCCTTTCTAATGTAAAATCTTGCTCTAATCATGTTATTCTACTTTTTTGATTTCGCTCAAATCGTCTTCATACACCAAATAAGATCCTCTTCCAGGTCTTCCTTCTTTATTAGCTTTCTGGATTGTAAATATAACTGTTCCAGTATTTGTGATTTGCACGTTCTTAAAGAAATCAACAAGAGGCTCTTTCGAACGTTTGTAAAGAACACTCACTTTATCTCCATTCTTTAACCCATAAACAGAATCGAAATATTCCTTTTTAATTCTTTCAATATTACTTCTATGTTTGTTCATTGCATCAAGCTCGTCGTCTAACAGTTGAATCATTTGTTTTTTTGTCATTTCTTTTCCTCCTTATTTAATGGTATTAATCCTTTTCCGTGTTTATCATACCACAACATAGTTATCACATTCCATGCAGCCGCAGCTAAATGGTGCACGTTCGTCTCTTTATCCGTTCTCTCTCCTTTCAGGTATGCCATTATATGCCTGGCAGCCGCCGCACGATACCGTTCAAAGCCATTGTCAAGATTCTGCCAATTATTAGGCCCATATTTCTTGGCTCCGGCATGATAGACTTTTACAATGTCCTCAATCTCTTCCATCGGAAGCAAATCCCATCGTAGTTTGTCGTCAATGATGTCATTTTTCACTGATTTTATTGAAGTACTTTTTTCTGGATCTCCTACAAGAACAAGTTCCATAATATCTGTTTCTATAATAATTGTGTTTCCATTGTAACAAACTTCAGCAAACTTGTCATTTTCTTTTATATTTGTTACTGCAACTACTATAGATCCTTTGTACATTATAGTACTTTTATCTATTTTATCATCTTTCAATGTACGAAAAATAGATCCTTTTGGATAAAGGATGTTTTTAGTATTATTGTCCATCTTTTCCATCGTTTTATCGTTGTTTTAATCAATTAGTATAATAATATAGCCCATTATTTTATTCTTCGCCTATAAAGCGATCAAATTCTTCTCCGCTCATAACAATGCGGTTAATGATAATTATGCCGTTATTGCTATAATTATCACTTTTAACTCCCATATCATCAAGCTCCTTCTTTAAGTCTTCAAATGTGGGACCTTTCTTGTCTTTAAAAAATAAAGTAGCATGCACAACCCTTCCGTTGTTTAGTTTTACTCTCACGGTATAGAGATATCCTTTTTCTTCTTCATCCTTTTTATTGATACCATCAAGGATGCTATTTATCATATCCTTGTCCTCACGTGATAGGTTGGATATGGCTATTCTGCCCTTTAATCTAAATATTTCGTTTTCGTTCATGACTTTCTGTTTTATTGTTTTCAAAATATTGTCTTACGGCTTCTATGGCTTTATCATCATCAAAAGCTTCTTCAAACTCCGTGTAGAACCTATCTCGCTCCATGCAGAATGTGTTTTTCCCTTCCGGTATAGGACGGAACACAACCACCCTCTCTTTGTCGTGATTGGTTCCTATTATGTTATTATCTAAGATAATAGAATACCTTCTTGAACTTTTGTTGATAACAACATCATGTTGAAGACCATACAATTTAAGTATTTCCCTTAATTCATTTGTTTCCATTATTTGAAGATTTTATATTTTTAGAAGATACTGCTCCTGATCCCCACTTTTTCTTATATATAGCCCCCATCATGTTTATTAAATCAGAAAAAGAAGATATGGTTCCCATTTCTATACAAAATGCAAGATTGGATTGAAGCATTTCAAGTTCTTTTAACTGCTCTTGAGTTGCTCTGTTATCTAAAACATATTTATGTTTATTGAATACAATCCAGTTTAACTTATCAGCCATTTCTATATAATCAACATCTTCAAATTTTGATACAGACCTTGAAAGAGTATTGTATTTATCCCCTATCTCTATTCTATCCAAAATAAGTTTATCATTTAACCATCCAGTAACTTCTGCATACAGCATAGGATTTAATTCTATAGCGACTAATACCCATATGTAGGGATCACACATAACATTTCTGTTTGTTCCTCTTCCTGTAGTCTTATAGGCATTATACCACTTCATTACTTTTATCAAAGAGTTGTTTTCCACTATATCCATAAACTCTTTCAAGGTTTCACTTTTTATGTATTTCTGTTTTTTAAGAATATAAAATATCCTTTCTGCACTCTCCTTGTTCGAAAGAATATTTTCTATTCTCTTATCATTCCACCCCATCTCCACTCTTTTTCTTGTATATGCCTCTTGTAATCCAGTTAATGACATAAAGGAAGTTTTAATGTCCTGTCTGATTACCACTCCATACAATAACCTGTCTTTAGAAATCATAACTTTTAAATTATTTAATAAAATACGCTTGTATTAAAATTACACGACGTAAAAATATAGATTGTGTAACTTTAATACAAGCGTATTGTGTTAAATTTTACTTATAGTGTTTTTATAGACTCACATTATTCCTTCTAAATTTACTTTTATAGAACCATTTATGGTTTTAATGCTCCCATCTATGGTTGAAATCACATCATCTATATCATTTATAATGCCTTCCATGTCATCAACCACCTCCTCCATATCAGTTACAGCCTGATCTGATTCCCAATATCTTTCTGAGTCTTGTAACGATTCTGGTATATTATCTCTCGCCTCAGTCTCTTCATCTAAAATCATATCAACATCATCTTTGGCTGAATTTATGTTGTACTTCAACTCCGATAACTTTGATTTGATGTATTCAAAATCTGTTTTATACTTATTTACGTTGTTAATAACATCCAATATTTTTTTTCTTCTCTTGTTGTTCATGCCTTTATCCTATTATAATATTCGATAATCTTTTCTTTCCTGTCTCCTGGTTTTACTGCCATATTCTCAGCCAAGAACCTAAAATACGACACCGGTATGTCCTTGAATCTAATTCCTTCATATTTTCCAAACCACATTATTATACTGTCAAGGTCGTCTTCTCTCCTACCATCTCCATTCACAGATTTAAGCGAGGCTGCCCGGCGAAGGATCTCGTCTTTGGTAATAATATCACCCATCCTTATATTAGACAGAAGTTGATCGCCAGCAAACATACACCAGCCCTTAGAAGGGAATTGCTCGATTGTCAGGTCTTCTATCCGACCAAAGCGTCTCATGTTGTCGCAGCAATCAACTATCAGCGCCTCTTTCTTGTCAGGATGGATGCGGACGGCGCGGCCTAATATTTGGTAATAAGTTGAATATGAGAAAGTTGGTCGACCAAACATCACACAATCAAGTTCAGGAAAATCAAATCCGGTAGCAAGCGTTGAATAATTAAAAACCACCTTCAACTTACCTTCTTTGAAATCGGATATGATTTGCTCTCTTTTCTTTTTGGTTGTTAGCGATGTTACGACACCGGTTATGGCTCCCATCCTGGCATTCATGAACTCTGATATTCTATTACATGATTCGATAGAATCCATGCAAACCAAAATGGCTTTACGCTCGTTCATAAGTTGAAGAAGGCGCTTGTAGATAGAGTTGTTTAAGCCGTTTCGTACAATACTTTCTTTAATAGATTCGTTGGTGTATTCAGCTCCGGTACTGTTTAACATCAGAGCCGATTCATCAAACGACCATCGTTCGTACTTAAGTGGACACCAAAACCCTTGAGAGGTTAGTTCTTGTATTTGAGTCACATGAACTATTTTCTTGAAGAAATTATGCTCGTCTTTCGTCAGCATATTGAGCTTGCTATAGTTTCCTTCCAGCATGGAACTGTAGGTTCTGAGGCGGCAGGGAGTGGCGGTGAAGCCCAGTACCTTCGCCTCGGGAAACTCGCTCATAAATTCCATAAATTCAGAACCTTCTTCAGGAGAATATCCTGAATGACATTCGTCTATCAATAAGGTATCTATCCCTATATCTTTCAACCTTGCTACGTCTTTCTTTATGCTTTTAAGTGTAGCATAAGTCATAGCCGACAGCTCCTTTATACCACATGAAGCAGAATATATAGTAGGTTCAGAACCGAATGATACGGCTTTCGCATAATTCTGCTCCAGAATCTCTTTTGAGGGCTGTAATACAAGGATAGGTCTTTTTAATTCATGAGCTATCTTGCTAATTATCAAAGACTTCCCCGCTGCACACGGCAAGACTTCTATGCCAGGCTTCTTAGATCTTCCTGTAAGAAACTTAAGCCCGGCATCTACTGCCTCTTTCTGGTAAGGTCTAAGTTCAAAGCCCATCACAATCTATTATATTATTTTTTGAAAGTTCTATTATCGCCTCTTTCAACATCTCCCTTGCCTTATTCTCATTATCTTCAAGCAAGCATACACTGCACGATATGCCCATACGATCCCCATAAGCCTCGGCATTACCTAATGTGAATGCGCAGCAGTAATCATAATCCATGTTTTTTGCTACGGCAATAAACTGATTATCTTCTATCAGTACAGCATATTCAGCATCAGTTTCACACATGATAATGGCTTTATCTTTTTTTATAGACAACACCTTGTTTCTGAAAAGTCCGTTATAAATCCATAGTTCTTTTCCTGTATTTTTATAAAACACAGCCATATCTTCCTTGATTGTGACTTCTTTTTTCATGACTTACTTGTGTTTAACATCAGTAATTAAAATGTATTTTTTAACAATATCTTCAAGACTCACAGAAGAACGTATATATGGTTTTTCTTCGTACTCATATAGAACGTACCCTTCTTTTATGTCTAATATCTTAATCACATGCTTGCCTCTTTCAAATGGATCCTCAAAGTAGTTCTTATGTTCGTATCTTTGACCTACTTTGATTTTGTCAGTTTTCTTCTTCATCTTATAACGATCTACTGCTCTACCTGTTTTTATGAAAGCTGTCGTGAGCAAGTATAATAAAACTAAATACAAAAGGATCGCTACTCCACATATTAGATCTTCTTTCATTGGACTCCCTTTAAGTAGTTAAACCATATATCCTCCAGCTTCTCCTGAAGTTCAAATGCTTTCTTGAAATTCCCACATCTTACAGCAACGTCTCTCATGTATTCTACGTTTATAACTTCCGGATCTTGCCGGTATTTTGTTCTTAACTTTTGAACGTCCTCGTATTTCATCGTTTTATCTTTTTAGACGGATCCCAATCCGAAGAGAAAGGGCATTCGTTTTTGTTATGTAATCCAAAGTCACAATAATAACACAGTGCTGACGGGCAGGGTAGCTTGTTTTGCGAAACAGGCTGGCTTAGGGTGGCACGCCGCTTGCTATACCTGGCTCCTTCTGCTCCCTGGATGTACGCTTGAAATGATTTTACACTATTATCTTCAAAATCATACATTTTAGACAAAGTGTCATTTAGCATCTCTATAGATTTTGTTTTACGTTCCTCATCTACCTTAACCTTTTGGTACTGCCTGGTCCTGGTAAAGAAATAGATGTTCATATCTGGTAGAACCCCACCATATCTTCTATAGATGTAAAATGAATATATAGGATGCTGTAAATTTGTTTCCAACTTCTTAGAATCAAAAACCTTATTACCTGATTTCCAATCTATGACATAATGGTGAACTACGTTCTTGCTCTTTATAGCCAGATGAAGATCTACCGATCCTACTATGTACACATGTGTATGAACGTCACCATTTATATCAACAGGCTTAGGAAGACGATACGGCAGCACAAAATCTTCTTCGACTCCAATTATAGCGCCGTGTCTGATAAGTTTCTCACAGGGATTAAGATCACTATCAGCTATCATAAACCTATTGCCGTCTTTTTTGAACAGATCCACAATCCAAGCAAGAAGCTCCCCAGATTGTTTCATGGCTATCATCATATTTTCCGGTGATTGCCAAGGTATGTCTTCTTGATAGGAATAGTAACTTATTGCTTCTCCAAGGTCTTTACCAGAAGGCTGTCTTCCGTTCTTAAAGAAGTATTCCAGTGTCTTATGGATAACCGTACCATAAGACGTAGCTTCTTGTTTTTCTGTAGACCTTTTGCCCTCTACGTAAGTTTTATACCATTTCATTGGACAGGTAAGAAACGTATCTATCTGGGAATAAGATATGGCAAGACGTTTCACACCATTAAACTCCTTATATAGCAAATGCGTTTCCGGGACCATCATAAGTCATTGTCTTTAAATCCTTCTAGGTAATATACGACATACTTCTTACCGTCCTCCGGCGTCATGGCGAACTGCATGTAGTTATTACGATTACGATGCTTGCCATCTAATCCTCGTTTCCAATACAGGATACCATCTATATCCACATAAGACCGTCCGCGTTCGGCTCTAACTACGTCCGTGTGTAGCAGATACCCGTCGGAAGACACGATCCATACTTTATCACCTTTGTTTAAATAAGATATTCTTTTTCTTACAACAACCTTTTTCTTATTATCCAATACAAATTCCCCATCAGTCATACTCTTCATCCTCCTCTTCTTCTGTTTCAAAATCAATTCCATATCCCATATTCTATTAAATATATTTAAAGCTATTCGTATGTTTTAATACATCCCCTCGGAGACCTTTCGGTCTCCTTGGTAGATGTAAATCCCGTTAGGGATAAGTCAGGATTTCTCCTGTAAGTACCCATCGCCAATGTTATTTAAGGTTTTGAATAAGCAACACTGTTCCTGAATACCAGAACTGTTTAATCACTTACCTTAGAGCTACAGACTTGGGTAAACATCCGTAGGTAACTATCTATTCTTAAATAACGTAGCCTTTGTTTCAAGGCTTAGGCTAATAACCCGATCTCTTAAAGAGATGTATTAAACTTTTATAATAGAATTATATTGGTTTAATACTATTTGGGGTTATAACACTGATCATAATGATTGGTCAGTTCTTCTGGTTCTAAATCTTGTCCAAAATCCATGTTAAAAATATCGTAATTAGTAAAGCACTTAAAAGCACTGTTTCCGCCGGCAGGAAATCTATGAATGCTGCTTTTATTTCTTCAATTAGGCCCAAGTGTAACCTTGGGCCATTGTATTTATTTTTTGTCATCTCCCTTTAACTTCTTTAAAGTATCTGCAATCGGAAGCTGATCAATGACTCCCAATGCCGGAGCGACGGTCTTGACAACATTGTTAAGGAAATTACCGGTACTGTTCTGACCGCCGTCAAATACCGTGATATTTCCGAGGTTAATGTGCTCAAATGCCTTAACCTGTTCTCCGGCAATTTCTTTCCACTGATTAACCATCTTGTACTGGATGGCGATCTGAGGATTGGATTCTGCTGCTTCCACCATAGCCTTAAATCCGTCGGCTTCTGCCATTAACGACTTTTTCTTACCTTCGGCTTCTGCCTCCAGCTTCATCTGAATAGCTTTTGCCTCTGCCTCAGCTTTTGCCAAATGTGCTGCTGCCTCAGCCTCAGCCCGGCGTTTGATCTTCTCGGCCTCGGCATCAGCTTGCAAGATAGCCTCTTCCTTCTGGGTTTCAGCCGGCACAATCTTTTCAGCCTTAAGCGCAGCCTGAACTTTCTTAGCCTTAGCTTCTTCCACTTCTTTGTCGGCAAGCTCTTTTGCTGTTTTTACAGCCGCTTCCGATTTAACTTTTTCTTCTCCGGCCTTCTTCTCTGATTGAGCTTTGATGATCTGTAGTTCTGATACTGACACAGCAACCTCCTTCTGTGCATTGTTGTATCCTATAGACGCATTTTTCTCAGCCTCAGCCTTCTTAATCTGAGCTTCAGAGTCTTGTATTGCTATAGCTGCTTCCTTGTCAGCTTCAGCCTTATTCTTTCCGACTTCTTCCATCCTTTCAGCCTCGGCTTTATTTACTTCAAGTTCTGCCTTAGATCTTACGATCGCCAATTCCTTGTCGGTTAAAGTTTTTGCGATAACCGCAGCCCTGTCTCTATCTGCTTGAGCTACGCCGATCTGTTTCTCTTTATCGGTTAAAGCCAAGGCTATTTCTTTTTCTTTCTTCGTTTCAGCTACTATTGTTTCCTTTTCTTTTTCAGTACAAGCAATTTGAATCTCTTGTTCTTTTTTGGTATTAGCCACAGCCGTTTCTTTCTCCTTCTGCTGTACAGCAATCTTAATAGCCCCCAGCTTCTCCTGTTCTTCGATATTAGCCTGTGCTTCGTTCAGAGCCCTACTTTCAGCCTCCTTACCAAGGTTCATAATATAACCGGCTTCGTCTCTGATGTCACTGATGTTGATGTTCAGGAGGTAAAGACCTAACTTGTTAAGCTCGTTATCAATGTTCTTTCTCGCCTTATCCAAAAACTCATCCCTGTCAGAATTAAGTTTTTCGATTGTCATTTCAGCAATAATCAAACGCATCTGACCGTAAACGATGTCCGTAATAAGATTTTCAGTAGATTCGGTATTCATCCCCAAAAGTCTTTCTGCCGCATTTTGCATGATTTCTGGATTTGTACTGATAGCTACTGTAATAGTCGTAGGTACATCTACTCTAATATTCTGAGATGATAAAGCACCGGTAAGCTTGCAATCTATTTGCATAGGCTCCATTGACAAAACATCATAGCTTTGAATAATAGGTAAGACAAATGCCGCTCCACCATGATATAATTTCGCCGACTTCTTTTCCCCACCTGTCTTACCATAAACGACCAAGACCTGATTAGGCTTACATCTACGATACCTTGATAAGACTCCGATGATTGTCAAAATAATCACTACAGCTAAGATAGCTGACACGTACATGATTGTTGTCATAACTTTTAAAATTTAATTGTTGATAAAAAAAATTAGATACTTAATTCTCCTTCTTCATATTTTATATTCACCTTGTCACCGTTTTTGTAGGTTTTTCCAGACAAGCATCTTACTCTCATTTGCTCCTGTCTTCCATTTTTCGAAATATTTACCATATAATGATTCTTCCCTGATCTAAACACTATCTCCACTTCTCTTCCGTTTAAATCTTCCGGACATTCGTACACCATTTCTTGCTTTAACTTAAGAAGTAACTTATATACGTAAAACAAAACGATAAAGAAAAGCGACCCTATCACAACCCCTACTAAATGGGAACCCGAAAAGTAGGTAGTCCAGCTATATCCAAGAATAAAATGTGTTATGCCCTTGAATGATATGATGTCCGACAAAGACATGCTTAAATCAGAAGCACTGTCAATGTCAATATCCGTATCCAGATCAGATCCTAATATCGACAACAAAAACTGTATAACAAAAGCAAATGACGCTATTAAAGCCATGCATAAAATTATGTCACTTCCCATATCCTTCTGTTATTATTTTGTAAACAAGATCAGTCATATCTTTGATGGTCTCCATATCATAATCAATAATAACAATATTGAATTTTTGTTCCACCATCACATCAAGCTCAATCCGATCAACAGAATCTAATCCAAGTTCTTTAAACGACACATCTTCTTCATGAACTATATCTATTTCCGAATTAAGAAACTGAGTAATAATTATATCCTCTATTATCTTTCTGATTCTTACTTTTTCCATTGCTTTCTAATTTTGTTAAATAAGTATGTTTTTATGTTTTTCAATCTCTCTTTGTCTGTTTCAGAACTTCCGGTAAATAAATAATCCGGATTGCCTTTAGCCGGCGGCGTAGGCAATTTAGATACGGCAAACAACCAATCCATTTCCTTATTCTTCTTAGACTCCAAATAAGGCTCGGTAGCGATCTTAAATTTTTCAGCTATTAAATCAAAGAGCTTTGAATTTTTAAGGTTCATATGGACTGAAAAAGCCTGAGAAGGCGGTTTCCATATGAAGTTACATAAGCTCATTGTATAATCTCCTGACTCTGCTATATAAGATTCCGTTACCTGAAGTATGACCTCTTTTTTAAATGAAGTATTACCCATAAACCAACACAATCTGGATTCTGCTTCTTTTCTGCTGACACCTATGTCTTTCGAATACGATTCGTACATTCCTATCATAATCTTCAACGTTTCCAGAACCTCGTCTGTCATTTCCGGTGTCTCTATATAATTCACAAAAGACGTTCCTTTGTTGGTCAATCTCATCACGCCTGATTTTAATTTCTCAACCAGGCCAAGCTCTATATACCTCCCAGCATCTTCTTCCGGCATGGCTTCGATCATAACCGTATCCTTCTGTCTTATGGCAAGAAGATTGGCAAGATCATTAGGAGTCATGTCTGATGCTGCAAGTTGTCTGAAATTGATGTACATTCTTAATCAGCTTTAATAAAAATAACATTCTTGTTATCTTGTCTATCAACATGTCCACATGGACCAATAATTATGTCTGTACATGAACAAGAATCGTAATCTTCGAATATACATCCATCGCATGTATCACCTTCCACACATTTCAATTTTACAAGTCCGGCAGTAAATACTTCTTCTACTTTAAATTCCTTCTTTTCCATATTCCCTCCTTGTTTTTAACTGTTGTACCCTTCTTTAATAATCGAATTTCTACCGGTAGATACCGACTGTCGAAGATCGTCATGTACAGAATCTACCGTAGAATACTTGTTTCTGGTTGTAAAAATCACTTCCAGCATCTCCTTGTAATCACCTAAAGCTACTTCGTATCTCGGATCTACTTTGGCTTTTCTTTCGGCCTCGGCATTACTTTTAGCCAGTTCTCGGTCGAGGAGGTCTTCTTTGATTCGGTCAGCAATCATATCAAGTTCTTTTTTAATAACTTCTCCTGCTGCCCGAAGTTGACCTTCTACGTCACCAAGCTGGTCTTGGACGGTTCCTATTTCTTTCTTTAGACGATCGTATTCGTTAATCATACCCATATCACCTGCATAACCAGAAAAGTCCTTGATTATTCTGGTTCCTTCTTTAAGGAGCTCAATAACTCGTCTTTTACGTTCTCTGCTTATTAAAGACGGAAGACGATAATTCATATCCGCCACCGCCTTATCATGTATGGAGTTGATTAAAAACATCTCTCTTTCATCCCCTGCAAACTCAGTAAGAACCAAAAGGAACTTACTTATCAGGTATTCGTTTTCTTCTACTGTTAGTCTCATGGTTCTTATTTTTTTTTAATACAATGACTGTTCTTCTTTTGTCTCTTGTTCTTGTTCCTGATTGTCCGTAACGTCTTCCACAGTATAGAGCTTGGGCGGCGTCGGCGGCTGGTTGGGGTTCACGAACTTCGTCCCTCCCTCCCCGTACATCCATCCATGCCCCGGCAAGATCTCTGGGTGGATTGTATTAGTAAGCTCTTCCATACTAACTTGCCTTACCTTCAGTATATGATGAAACACCAGTCCGGCTGTCCTGAATGATGTTTTGTTTTCAGTTTTAAACCTATCAAGAGTCTGATACCAATCTTTCCCAAATATCATATACTTATCCAGCCCGTACCTACGAGGATTGTGCAAACCTATCATTAACGTACATAACTGACCCAGCGTATCAGACTGGTAAAAATCAGAAAGACGCGGAGGCTGCTCTTGTGGGCTTTTTATCCTTCCTTCTATCTCTCTGTTGAATTGGGATATGATGAGGAAAAATATGTTTTTATATACTAATTTAGCTTCGTTCATAACCGCCACCAAATCATCTATAGCCGACTTAGGATCTAACCCCATTCTTTTTATCAAAGCAATATGATCGACTTTAAATATTATAAGACGTTTGTCTTTATGTTTGGTAGCTATATGATACACAGCCGCCTCAAACTCTTTTACCGTACACGGAGCATCGATGTATATTATATTATTCCTGATTTCACCTTGAAGGATTTCAAACATCCTCATCTCTTCTACTGTATTAGAATCTTGCCTTCTTAATATTTCAGGAGCTCGCTTTTTCATATCCTGGCTCATTCTGCGAAGAAGAAGATCTTGAGGATTCATTTCGAACTCGCAATTAACAAGAAAATAATCTTCTGCTTGCGGGTTGATCATCGGATTCATCACATTTTCCAATATCTTTTGGGCCACATACGATTTACCTACAGAAGGCCGGGCTCCTATGGCAATAGCGTGCTGAGGAAAAATACCTCCAAGCAAAGCCTCATCAATATAATCGTATCCGGTTTTAGCGGGGATAAGCTCTCCCCGCCTGTATTTCAAGATATTCTCATACGCCTCTTCCATAACCTGTTTAGAGGTCTTGAATATCCTTCTTATATCTATCCTATTTGCTATCTCCTCGTGCATTTTTGTCACCTTTTGTATCCGATTTGGATCCCCTATTAGCTTTTACTGATTTATACCTAAGACCGTTCTTGGTATGAGAACAATCCTTGCCTTTTCTCCAGCCCTTACCCTTCTTCTTGTCCGTTTCGTAGTTTTTACGACCAAGCTCCCGACGTTTGGCTTTCTGTTCCGGTCTGGCATTTATCTCCTTGTCTTTTTTAGCCTTTTTCTTCCTGGCTTCGGGATGAGTCCTGTAGTACTCTGTTGATCTGCCCATGTGCTTATATTTTTTTGATTAATAATAGCACAAAGATAGGCAATTCTCGCCCTATTTCAACCTGCCGTAACTCATATCAGGATCACACCAGACATACCCGTCTTTCTCATCATGAAGATACTCAGGACATCCTCTACATGCGCTACTTCCTGACACTATTTGATTGTTCTTATTAGGGCACTTATCTCCAGGTTTATGCCATTCTATTCTCGAACCTGATCGCTCTTTGTTTACATGACAGAACTGAAAGATTTTTCCCATCGTCTTCTCGCCAAACATACCTATATGTGTGTACTCTTCCGGTATAGATAGAAATTCAGATAAATCTTTATACATCCTTTCCCGTTCCTCTGGCGTAGACCATAGTCTATCAAGTTCGGCATGGACTCTTATTTTAAGAGACCTTAGTGATGGGCCCGCAAGCCGGCCTTTAGCTTTTCCCTTATTCGGCCCTGATTCATGAACACCGACATAAGCATTGCATGGTTTACACATCATAACCATCCCTAAGCCTTTTCTGCTATATATTTTATCGGCATTGACCAACTCGGTTTCTCTTCCGCAATAAGGGCAAATTTCGCCTCTTAAAATCCGTTGTTGCCGCACATTGAGTTCCATACCCTATTCTTTTGTTTCTCTTTAAACTTTTCATACAAACTGCTTTCAGTTTCCATTTCCGAGATCTCCACCTCTACGTCCTCTCTTTTGAAAATTACTTTCTTGGCTGTAGGATACGCACATTTAGAGATACGAATAGCATTACGAATAGCGTAAACAAAATACGTTTCTGGCGACGATTCAATCACCACTACCTCGTTTAAAGTGTTTTTGTAATTTTCCATATTATCTACTTGCTTCAATTACACACCCTGGATTATCTTCACATGCCTCTTTGTATTCGATAAGAAACTTAAGAAATGAATCATAAGACCCCCATCCGTTTTCTGGTTCGTATCTCAAAAGACTCTTTCTCTTGGAGATCATAATATATATACCTTTTGTGAGTATCTTCACCATCTCCTTAGTATCTATTTCCCTGCCCAATTCTTCCGGTCTCCAAACATAATCGTATAGTGTTTCTTTGTTTTCTGATACGAATATTTTTTGTGCCATCTTGTTCATGTTGTGGGTGATGTTCGCAACCCATTCACGATCTTCTTTCTTCTTGTTCTTAATATAAACATCCAGGCTCATGATATTTTTCTTTTACCTTGTTATTGATTATCAAATCTGCCACATCATCTCCGTCTCCTACATTTTCAACATTTTGAAGATAGTCCGATACTTTTATCCTTGACTTCATCATCATCCCATCTATCTTTTTACTCCATGTCTCAAATGCTTGTCCTTTGTCCGGAAAAGCTACGGTCTTTCTATCTTTTAAAACATCTATCACTTCCGGTCTTAGATTCTGCAACCCACCGGTAGCTACAAATAACTCATCCGGTTTATTCACAGCGCATATAATAGCCGTCTTTTCTGATTCCACCAAATTAACCACCTTATCCGGATATTGGCTTAGAAGATGTTCTCCGAACAGGCATTGTCTAAACAAGAAGTCTCTTGCATGCAACGAGTGATAAAACATAACATGAGGCCGCTCATTGTCACCGTCTTTTTCTTTCACTCTTTTTACATCAATCTCATTCCCCTGGCTGTCGGTCTTTATATAAAAGTCCATGATCTTGCCAGTTCTACATACAAAGTCCTTATCTATCTGCCAGAATATACAACACCCTTTCCATCCCCATAAGTCCATTGTTCCGACATGATATCTTCTAAATACGTCAGATACCCTTTCTTTTCCCCATAGAGACGATAAAAATCTAAATACAGTATTTCTATCATCTGGAACCACAGTCCTCTCAAACTCGCTAAAAGGTATGTAATTTACAACGTCAGGATTTACAGGAGGACGATAAGCTCTTATACACTTGTTTCCTGAAATCCAAAGATCTTTGTCACCTACATCCTTACCGGTAGGTCGTTTATCGTAACCACAAGTCCGTTCATGATCGCATCTTCCGAACTCGTTGCCAACAACCTGACCTGTTGCCACATCAATATAAGGAGTGAGGCACCGGCTTTTCCCGCAAGCCGGGCAGGTCAGCTTTAGTCGGCTCCTGCCAGGCCTGCGGTCAAGTTGAAACCGGGGTACGTTTTCGTATCTTCTAAAATCAAGCATAATGCTTATTTATATTACAAATCTTTTAGACATTTCCTCAGCAATATCATATACGACAATATGATCCTCTTCATTGTAAGGCTTATTGATATTCAGCACTCCTTTTCTCACTTTGAACTTCTTATCTTTTCTAAGGTGATTCAACATACCTTGTTGGAACACGCAGTCCGCCTTTTCAAGTGCTATACTGTCTTCTGTCCATTCTTTCAACGTATATCCTTTGCTGCTCGTGCTTTTTGGAGAAAAGTTCATAATACGTGCATCAATCCCATACCATGCTTTAACCATTCTTCTTTCAGCTTCTAATTGAAATGCGTATGATTCCCATATTCCCCCTGATTTAAAGTCGAGAATAACCACTTCTTCCTTCTCCACGTCTCTTACCTCCTTCTTCGGATCACCTTTTTTGAACTGCCCTGTGGCCCTTTGATACACGGCTCCAAAATAACCTTCTTCTTTGTATTTGAATGTCATTTTAACCATCGCATCTATCGGCGTAGCTACCAAATAATCCTCTAATGACAATATTCTTTCAATCATCATCGGCTTAACCTTATACTCCGAACAAAATTTGGCAAACTTCATAACTCTGACAATCATATCGTCAAGATCATCTATGCTGTTAAAGAATCGGTCAAGATTTTTCTTCGATATCTTCAGCTTACCTTCTTGTACGGTCTTAACTATAAAACTTCGATTTAAGACCATATCTCTACCTGTTAGGTACAATCCGTATAAGTAGTGCATGATCGTTCCCTTATCAGCTTCATACTGCGCCACCTCTTCCGGATTGCGACCAAGCATCTTCATCTCTTGCTTCCATTCCTGAAGTGCGGTCTTATCATCTACATACCCATCTTTGATTAAAGTTGTTACTGAAGCATATATCTTGGCCGTCCCATCATCCATCTTCCTTACATAAAAACGATTATCGTCTAATGTCAATCTTACGAATTTGGGAGTCTCAATCTTCTTTAACTCATCACAGATATAAAACGGCTCTAATGTTTCCTGATTTTCTGTAAACGGATTCGAATCTTCTTCTCCAGGGTTAGGAGCGGCTTCCTCCGCCTGAGCTTCCGGTTCCTCCTTCTGGACCGGCTCTGGCTCAGGCGCCGGCTCTTTAACTACTGGAACCTGTCCGCCTCTTTCTGCTATGTCTCTGTTCTTTATTAAAGACATAACCTCCTTCTTCAACTGCTCTGGTGTTTGGTTAGGATCTGACACCGACATCACAACATCGTTCATTCTAAACAACGTATTTCCCTCTCCTTTCACCATAGGTACAAACCCTAAATCTATTAATATTTTAATCTTTTCTTCTATCATACCTATCAATTATTTCAATAATCAACCTACCTCTTTCCTTGATCATTCCTCTGCTTTCCATATCCAGTACCTTCTTTACCGCATACTTCCACACAAAAGGAAATTCTGTTTCAAGTTTATCAAATTCCATCCGGTCAAGATACATGTCGAATACCGTATGCTCCGATTCATGAAGGAAAACTATATTATCCCTGCAAGTAGCAACCGACTTATATATCCTTTTCGGAAGTATGTGACAGACGTTACATACTGTAGGAAAATGAATAGCCTTACCGGTCATAGACATCCGACTATTATTTAACTCTTCCAGCATAAGACGAAAAAACACGGATAAATCCGTGTTCTCTAACTTTTTCTTCTTGCTGCTGTTTTTAATGGATGTAATTCTGTCTTTTTTCTTCGGAGTCAACTCTTTACTCCTGCAAGCCTGGCATAAGCCATGACTTCTTATCATCACTTTTCGTCCGCATCTTTCGCAGACGTACAATTTCTTTTCCACTCTCTATATTTCAATACAAGTGATATAATTGAAAAGGATACTGCCGTTAAAGATAACGTATATGGTAAGTTCATTAACCATCTCGGTACTTCTTCGGTCTTAATCACTATCAGCAAAGTAGCACCTGCTACTACCAATAATACAATTGCCGTCGCAAGTGCTACACGGGAAACAACATCACTCATCAGTTTTCTTTTCTCCCAATTTTTCTACACCTTTTTGCAGATCGTATTTAAACACTTCAATGATCTTTGTTTCAGCAATAGACTCGCAATTCCAGTCTCCCAACGTACCCTGCATACCTTTAGTCAACACAGCTTCGGCGTCTTTAGGATTGCCGGCTTGGACATACATATAGCATGGCGTTTTCTTTTCTTTACCTTTCTTTTCATTCAGTGTAATGTAATTCACCTTGCACTTATACCAGTACTCAGCTTCTCCGTTGAAAAAGATTTCTGACACTTTAATAGGGTTAATTTTTACAACCTCGAAAGAATTGTACAAATCCTTAAAGATCTCCAACGATCTTGATTCTGCCTCTGTATAAGACAAGGCATCCACCAAATACTTTTCAGTTACTTTCTTTTTTTTGCCGTTCTCGATATTATCAATCTCGGCTTTTACCGTAATTTCAAACCAGCGATTCATTGTATTAATATTTAATTAGTTGATTTCTTTCCTTTCTCTATACTGTTTTTAAATCTTTCAGAACACCACTGCAAAACATCCATCATCATCATCTCATTATTAGATAAGATGCCTTTTATAATTAACGCCAATTGATGCTGTGACATTCTTAGGCTCATATCAAATCTTCTTTCCTCTTCATTTACTATCGTAGCCACGAAATACTTACACCCCTCTAAGTGCGTCAGGGCTTCAATCATGGCTTCTTTTATCTCTTTTTCTTCCATTCTGTTTGTTTTTTTTTGGACAAAGATATGTCTTTTGATAATAAAAAAGATTCAAAATGATTTAATTTAGCTTAATTACTGCTCTTTTGATTCGTCCGGTATAGGCATGTCAAACTTTTTTCTGATAAACGACTCTGTTTCTTCATTGAATGGATAGTCTTCCTTAATAAAATTCATAGCTACCTCCATATCACCGTCTGCTATATCTTTATACCTTTCAAAGATACCAACCAGGTCATTGTTATATGAACGCTCTTGTTTTATGTTGTACACGCATTTCAACACCCTGTCTTTAATTTCATTGGCTTTTTTCACGGTGTCATTGAAGGTATTTATACTTGTCAATTCAGGGTTTTTATTTTTCTCATCTATCTTATCAAACTCTTCCTTGCTATATCCTGTTTCTCCTTTAACAGCCGGGCAAACACCCTCCTTCATGATCCAAAACTGTTCATACGATCCTGCCAGATATCTCGATTCTGTTTTAAATGCATTATACTTGACAAGCAAATTAGCCACCTCAGTTGCACCTTCTATGGTTCTAAAACCGATGCCGATATCTTTTAACATAAATACCGGAACTCCAGTTCTTGGATACACGACTTCTTTTTTGTTCTTTATATTCCAGTTTTTAGCTTCAATTGGAATACCTTTATTAGCAAGCTCTTTGTCTATATACAGACTTATGTCTTCGTCTGTCAATGCCACAATCTCATCTCTGCTTAAATCAAAAACTGTTTTCATTTTTCTTTATTTATTAAATTAAACAACTTACTTCTTTGTTCAGGCTCCGTATATTCTACCCATATATCGGCTGCCACATTTCTAAGAAATTCCATAAAGTCATGATGATCCCTATATTCAACAGAATCGACTTTTCTCACAAAACTTAGGATTTCCTTTAACATCTTATTGTTTTCTTCAAGAAGCTCTCTGTCGGTCATAACCTTTCAAATTTTCTTCTTAATTTATTCATTCTTCTATTTTCTTTAAAACAAGGAAATGGCTTATCTTTTACCGATAAATAACCATCTTGAATACAGTCGCTTATAGCTTTAGAGGATAGTATTTTTACTAATTTTGTACCCGATCTATCATTAGGATCGTCAAGTCCTAAAACGTTTTGCATTCCGGTATTAGACCTCGCCTCTACGAATTAAATAACATTCTCCTTTTTTATTAGGATGCTTCTTAAACGGATCTTTTGGCAAATATATGTATTCATACTTATCAGTACATTTTTTTGTTTCTCCAAATTAGATGAAGTGTTTTTCCTTTTTTTTGTCTCATAACTCTAACTTTTAAAAATGAATAATTAATTGAGGTATATAATTACCTAAGGTAACAGATCATCTATGTAAGCATACCTTATTATCTTGTTTTCTGCCATGAATACATTCCAATAAGAAACTACATCTGCACGCTCAATTTTCCATATATTGTAAGACACACTGCGTTTCGTTTTAAATTCAACTAAGATGTATCCTGACTTTATAATGACTTCTTTTGCATCATGCCACACACTGTTGATGCGCCATTCTGCACCTGCTATGAAATCTTCACGGCAATTATCCTTGCGTAGAACATAATCGTCTGCATCCACTTCTTTGAGAACTCTTCTCCGAAAATGTGTTTTACCTACGGAATAATCTTTTGCTGCTTTTTCAATATCTTCTCATTTCATTTCTTTTCAGTTATTAGTAGCGGGACAGCTCTCATACCATCCCGCTACATAATTACAACCGTTTCAACCCTCCTTTGTATTATCATTGTAAGTTACTTCCACAGAATCAAGTTGCTCATCAGATATTTCAATATTATTATTAATCTGCCAAGCTCTTATTCTCTTGTGGATTCTTTCGTTTTCACATTCTGTTACAAACCCATTAAGACGTAAGAACACCCTGCAATAACAGGCTATTGCCAATTTCATTCTATTATTCATATTCATTTCTTTTTAGTTGTTAGGTAATTTCATAAAACACATCCACATATCCGACCGGTTGTATGTCCGAATAAAGGCTGTCGGTCAATAGCTCTCAAAACCTCTTTAACGGTTACTTGGTCTTCATTCCATTTGAAAACAAGAACACCGTAATCATCGAGCACCCGAAAGCACTCGTTGAACCCCTGTTTCAGCAATCTTGGCCAATCTTCTGACAGTTTGCCGTATTTCTTAGCTAACCAACTATTCTCACCAACCTTAACCAGATGGGGCGGATCGAATACAACCAGCTTGAAACTCTTAGCAAGGAAAGGAAGATTGGTAAAATCCGCGATGAGATCAGGATGAACTTTCAAATTTCTGCCATCACAAAGAATATGTTCTTCGTTCCGGATATCAACAAACAAGGCTGCTGGATTATTTTTATCAAACCAAAACATCCTGGAGCCACAACAGGCATCCAATATAATTTTATCCATTCGACTCAGTTCTTTTTAAAGTTTATCTATTATTTTGTCACCCATTTCCTGCCATTCATTACTCACGCTTATAACCAATCCTATGACAGTGAATGATAATAACAACGTAAAAATAAGCCATAACAGAAAGCAGATAAAAACACATACATACCTCATGATTTTTTTTAGTTGTTAGATAAAAGCAAAATCGGTTCATTTGACTCCGCAATTGCTTTTATTTGTTCTGGATTGATAAAACTCTTAACTTGTTCGCTTATATTACAAATGGACTTGATCATATCAACGAATAATTTCGAGGTACATTCGTTACACTCCACTTCCATTACCTGTTTATGTCTATTGTATGATATGCTCGTTACACAATTCAGCCAGTGCGCATAAGTTCCTTTTTCTGTATTTAACCTGCCGTATTCTACTTTTGTCTCTCCATTTCCATATTTAATTACTCTTTTTAGAAATGGTTTTGCATAAACACTAAAACCGAAAGGTTCGGCATTTAAAGCATCTAAACGAGAAGTTCCATCCCTCCATTCTCCATTCTCATAGTTCCCTGTCCATTCCACAGAGGGGTTAGGAACAATGTTTCCGTTTTTGTCATAGGCAAATGAACATAGAGTTTCTAACTGATACTTAATAACAGGTACTTCTTCTACTATTTTATAACTCAAACATCTCTTCAGAACTTTCCTGATTTGACTCACCAGATCAGAAAATGATGTGCTATTGAAATATCCTTCGTTACCTAATCTGTTTGTAGGTAATTTGATCCCATAAGAACGAATCTTATCCACATCTTCTTTTGATAAAGTAGTGGTAACCACTCCTTTTTTGGTGATATTCACTTTAACAGTTACAGACAAACTGTTATTAGCGTTCTTTTCCGTTATATTTAGTGTTGTTAATGCTGCCATAATCAGATCTTTTTTAAATCAATTTGAATAAATATAATGCATTCCTGCTTCATATACCTTATGTACATCAGGGTCATTCTTGTCTTCCGGTTCCAATTCACTCTCTTCACAAGTATAATCCCATTCAGTATTATAGTACAAATCCTCGTCTGTTTTCTCCAAGGAACAATCTTTCATTAGATTCATATTTTCTCCCCAAACTGCAACTTCTTGCTGTTGCTCTTCTTCTGTCATAAGGGATATTTTGTCTTTTAATTCTTTCCAGGTCATGATTTTTAAAATATGATTAATAGTTTATTCTACATCAAAAAGTTGATCTAACACCAATAATTCGGCATCCATGTCTTCATCTTTCGGGAAACGAACTTTTATGTTCCCGAACTTAGATGTTTTGAATAAGATGTAGGGGTTCATGTCTTCGGCAGTCACCGGCTTATATTCCTTAACCTCCGACATCTTGAGATACCAGTCACCTATTTTTACAAACCCAGAAAAGATAGAACACAGATGCGCTTTTACAGACTGTATCTCCTTTTTATCTTTGAAAGGTATAATTTCGTCCTTTCCCCTTATCCTGATTGACAAGAAAGGACGAATGTTATCTGTTTCATTTTGAAATTTGAAGCCTGTTATGGCTTGCTTAGGGATTCTTCTTCCCATTAATATAAAATAGCTCATTGTGATAAGTGATTTTGTTTTATATCAGGTAAGTAATTTGTAATAACATCAAGTGATATCCATAACTCTGGCTCTATGCTGTTTTTTATTCTATCACTAAAAAGCGAATTATCATCACAATCACAATGAGAGATTGTGATATAACAATCTTGATAATCCCACCAATGAGCCGATTTAAAATCGTCCCCTCCATTCCAGAATCCTATTCTTATACCTCTTGGGTTGAAATCTTCATCTATCCAACTTGGATGATAAGCCAACACTTCTTCTCCCTCTGGAGGTTTTTCCTCTTTGTATTTCTTCCAGTTTATATCACTTTTAATTAGTTGGACACAAATGTACAAGTTTTATTAAGATACCCTTCTGTCATCTCTATGAAATTCACACAATCTAATTTGCTTAACTTGTAAATCAATGCCGGATTGTGTATTATGGCTATAATTTGCGTTTGTGGTTTATGGAATGACAATACATTATAAATTTGCATTATGTTGTCAATGTCAAGATTCCTGTCTGGCTCATCCATGAGAACCGTGTATTCAAAACTGCTTTCTGTTAATGTTATGCGATTTCTTTTATAATACTTCAACAGATTATCAATTCTTTTAATCCAAAACGCATTTGATTTTTTCTTGTATTCTACAAGATCTTGTATTGGAAATGTATAATCCTTTTGACCGAACATTAAATTGAAAAGTGATTCCAATGATAACACCACTTTCTCTCCATAAGATCTTTGAATATTATTCACATACAAATCTAAATTGCTGATGTTTTTCAATACACTATCTCGATTCATCTCCGCCGATGGCAATAAACGGAATACTTTCCCTGCATAATCGGATGATATGTCAATCCCATCAAGAACCTTGTCATCATCATCATCATCAAATATAGGTGGAAAATCCAGTGCCTCGATCGGTATTTCAGAACACATGGATTTCTCACATAACGCATACATTGATATGATGTTAAGCAAAGTTGATTTTCCACTACCGTTTTTACCTATAATTACATTCACTCCTGGCTTGAAAATAAATTCTCTGCCATTTTCAAACGCTTCTATGTCAGAAGCATATTCAAATGGAGTTTTTGTATTGTCTTTTATTTTTACTGATGTTATCATATGTAATCCTTTTTAAAAATCAATTACCGCCCTAACCATGTCTCCGATGTGCTTGTTGCCAGTGCCCGTGAGGCCATTGGAGAAGACCACGTACCACGCGACGGCCTGGCTGCTCTCAGTACTGGACCAATACCACGTCGAGGAGAGGGGAGATGCCGAAACATAAGCGAATGCTTTGTTTAGTTCGTTCATATAATGGGCCATTAAATTTAGGTGATTATATACAACTTTACACCATCTATATAAAACAGAAGCCGGATAATGATTAACGTATATCCGGCTTCTGTTTTATATGGTTAAAATTCTTTTTCGTTACCACCTTTTTTAGAGGTGGTTTTATCAAAAAGAGGGTCGTTAGGATCTGTTTTGGGATTATAGCTAAATACACCTTTAGCTATTCTCTTCATATCCTTCTCTAATTTTCCAATTTTACTACTTCTGATCGTAGTAGTGGTTGATATTGTGAATTTCTTATTTTTTTTCATGCCGTAATTTTCTTTAGTTGTGAATACCTTAATCGTCGTTTGGTATTCTGCAAAAATACATCGAATCTTTCAGATTCCGATAGATGTTTCGTGTTATATCTGAAAGATTCGCAATCTACATATCTTTGAAGATGTTTTCTCGACACCCAGAAATGGGTTCCAGAAATCATTTTCTTCAAATGGCTCCAATATCCTTCGATTGTGTTTGTTGATCTTCTGCCTATTACATACGCTCCCTTTTTGTGATATACTTTTTGATGATCAAACTTTTCTTTGTCGATCCCGTTATACGCATACCATTCGTCAGAATATATGGTAGAATTAGGATGAACGGTATTGTATATCAAAGGAAGTAAGGTTTTACCTTTTGTGTCTGTAACGACATAAGCGACAACAAATCCTTCTCGTTGGAGTGTCCCAAACACAGGGGTTTTATCTTTTAAAGATCTCCCCTGTGCATCTTTAACTTTATCCTTACTATGTCTATTCTTGTTTTTGCCACCAATATAAGTTTCATCCACTTCAATCTCGCCTTTCAAACACGGCTCTTTTATTTCAATACTAAAACAATTATGAATACGTTGAAGCATAAACCAAGCCGTTTTCTGTGTTACTCCCACGATTTTAGACAACTGTAAAGATGATACTCCTCTTTTCATTTCAACAACAAAATAACAAGCCAGCATCCATTTTCGTAATGAAACCTTTGAATTTTCAAAAATCGTTCCTGTACGAACATTGAAGTATTTACCCGTGTTTTTACACTTGTACCTATTTCCTTTGCATTTATACACCTTAGATTCCGGATCAAAAGGAGAAACAACGTGATCTCCCCACCTTTCTTTTTCAAGAAAGGTTATACATGCTTGCTCATCAGGGAACAATTTTGAAAATTCGGGAAGTGATTTAAAATCGAACATACTTCTTATCTTTATATTGGATTATAAAAATACAAAAATACATTCATATAATCAACTAAAAATCAATTAAATTCATCGAATATATGATTTTGAATTATTTTTTTGTTGTTAAATTTCTATTTCTTTTCTATTTTTGAGGATTGTCTAACTTAATAATACTAATATCATGGAAAATCGATTAAATTTTAATGATCCCCAAAAATGGGTATCTGATTCAAAAGAATTAGTTCTTGATACTACTAAAAGGTTCGAGTTTAATGTAGAAATTTTACCTGATAACAAAAATGTTATCCTATACACTCATTCAATTATCATAAAATCTCAAAAAGAATATCATTGTGAGGTATCCTATTTAATATCAACAAAGGGATTAGTAGAACCTTTTATCAGTGCAAAGACAAACAAAGAAGTCTTTAGTCAATACATTTTTAAAACCCAACAAGAAAACATATCATATGCAGAAATGATTTGTGGAAAAAAACTAAATTTGAAAATGGACATAAATCTCATTTTACAATTTTTGGACGCTTACGAATGAGCTGCCCTACTTCTAATTGTAAACTACCATCATCATTTTTTACCACCATTCTTTTTGCAGGATGATATTCTTTTTGGTTAGGATCTTCTAAAAACTCTTTGAAATGAGGCATTTCAAAATCGAATAGTTTTAATTCTTTTTGATACTCTTCTAATGTTTTCATAACTGTAACTTTTAAAAATTAATAATTAATTGATTTATAAAAAGAAAGCGGTGATAAACTGAGTTACCACCGCTTTTACTATCATATTGTTTCGTATTACTTTATTTTGTACATTGAGAAATCTTCAAAATCACCTGATATACAATCAAGTTTCAGCCAACCTTCTGACACCTTTACATCATAAACAATAGGTGGCTCAGGGTCACTATCAAATACAATGACTAATTTCATTGTATTTTTATCAAAAGAGTACGTGAAAGGATCTGGGCTTTTCTTTTTGCCTTCATTGTAATATACAGTCATTACGCCTGTATCGTCATTATAAAATGTGAGTTCGAAAAATTCATCTGCGGGGAATTGCTCTCCCCATGAACCTATTAATATGCTGTTATTGTCATTATTCACATTATCATCGTTACACGAAAATGTGAATAAAAGTAGCAAGGTTAATAATATATGTAGTACTTGTTTCATGTTATTGTTAAAATTCATATCCTACCTTTATACTAAATCCGTTCATGTCACCACTTCCATCTCCCCACTCTTCATCAAATGATACCTTTTGTATAGAATATCCTATACCTAAATTAACAGCTTGTTTTTTAGTAGTCATAAACCGTACACCAATAAAAGGGTTACAATACAATCCACCTTTTTTTTGCATGTCTTGGTGCTTCTTTAGTATTGAACTTATACCCTATTCTTAATGCAATAAAAGGAGATATTGGACCATTCAAGGCATATCCTCTCACATCCGCAAATATAGGTATGCTTACTGTTGAATAATCGGTCATATAGTGTATGCCGGTTCCACCTCCTACAAATAAATACTGATTGATTTGGCTTCCATATGTAAAATATAATTCTGGGCCTTTGTATCCACCTGCCCAGTATCCGAGATCAATCATAAATCTACTCCCTGTCAAATCGTACTTTTCATTGGATATTTTAAATGGAATTTTAGATTCTTTCTCTTCTTTGGTTATTTTACTGATATCTTCCATAGGGTACACAAACGTACTACCATCAGAAGTGCGAATAGTAATTTGCTTGTCTGGTATCTGCTCGATAATAACCCCTTTTATAACACTTCCATTTTTTAAATGAATAGCTTCAACCATTTTGTTTTGTGAGTAAGCGCATACACTACCCAATAGAACAACTAACAATAATAGATACTTTTTCATATGAAATAATTTTGCTCTTTCTGCCTCCTTCGAAAGATTAACAAAAAAAAGAAGCGTGGAGACTATTGGATACTACCACATTGAGGTCTTGGACTACCCTTCGCACAATAGTAAACAATAGCCCCACGCCTTATGTCAGTATACTATTATCCCTCTTGTATAATCAGAATGCGTATACAACAACATAGGCGTAGGAGCTGTATGTCTATTATCTTGTGCGAATGAAAGTGTCCAAGTTTCAATGCAAGATAATATCTTAACGCTTCTACGTCTTTATTCTAATACGTGAGGGCAAAGATAGTTATTCTATCTAATATTTTAAAACGGCTTAAAAGGATTTAATTTGATGTAAAATGAATATTGGGAATTTTAACAGTTCGTATTTTTGCATAAACAACAAAATATCTAAGATCATGAACAAATGCAAAAAGCCATCAAGAAAAACAGCCAGTAAAGCAGGCAAGTTATTAAGAAAGAAGATATCTTCCAAAGATGTTAAAACTCTTGCAGGTTACACTTTACAAGCCGCTTCCCGTCGTGGAAAAAGTAAGAGTGGTTGCCAAAAGAAAGGAAAATAAGTTCTTTAATACAAGCTTTTGGTATGGTCATTATACCAGAAGCTTGTTCTAATGTATTGGAATTACCAACAGCATAATGACCAGCTACAGATATAGATCTCTCATTTTCATGTACAACAATACCATAGCTCTCTATTTCTGATATATCTGTTTCGTAATCCTCCAGATCTACCCATGTTCTTTCTGATAGGTTGGAATCTATCCACTTAACTAATACCCGCTTGTTTAAAAGCGATTCTTTTTTATGTCTATTCTTTTTCATAACTTGTTATATTGATTTTTTAGTAAACGAAAAGAGATTGTGCCAGCATTTTGACACAATCTCAATTATATGGGAATAATACTAAGGAAAAGTGTAAAGTGGTATATAATTACCTTGACGAATTGTCTTCATATACTATTTCTGCTCTATTTCGTCCTTTCTCTGTCACAATCTGACCTACTCTTTCCCCTATGTTTATTTTTTTTGCCGTTTCTAAATCAAACGGGATTGTTACCATTTTATATTCCATAATCTTATTTGTTTTTATTGGTTCCTAAAAGATGTTCGTTTCCTTCGTATGGGATACACTGACTAAATCCTACCCCTCCTAAGCATTCGTATTTATTATCTTCTCCTGATTCTCTGGAAAATAAATGCAATTTCCACCTCTCTTGGTTAGTTCTTCTTACCAATACTCGTTCAAATGGTTTGAAGTCATGTTTCGGCATCTCATCTAATAGATACTCATATTCACTTAAATATCGTTTTATTATATCTATTTTTCTACTGTCTTCGACTTTTATAATCTTTTCTGCTAAAAATTTCTTCTCTTCTTCTATAGCCTTTCTTACATGCCGTTTTCTATATCCATCATACACATCAGTCCATAATTTGCAATCAAACTCAATATCTCCAGATGTTACCATTCCACATATACTTCCCATTACCCCTTTGGTAATAAGTCCATCATATATAAATTGACATCCTTTAGTGCTTGTTAATACATCTCCTTTCTTAAAATACGCTCCAGCCTCTACCCTCAATTCCAGAGTGGCGTCAGCAAAAGTACAACCTTCTGTGTTAGCATATATAGCGCTTATCCCATATCCATCTTTTTTTACAAAAAGCAAATTATAAGGACTTGCACAGTTTTTCGACTCATATACAAATTCTATTTCAATATCATTAATTAATACCGAACCTTCTATTTCTCCGCTTTTGATTTTTCTCGCCGTATTTAAATCAAACGGAACAATAATTGGATTTTCCATATCTTTTCGTTTTTAATTGTTATAAAATAAGATGGGTTACTTAAACCCATCCCAGTTGTTTTGCTATTCTCTCCATTTCGTTATATGCTATCCTATGACATCCAGCGGTTAGCAAATCGTTTTCGTACCGATTTAGACTCCACTGGTGACCGGTGATGTCCTCCACCAGACCGTGCCGAAACTCGGCGCCCCGGTGCATTGCCGACACAGCCCGCCACAGTTTTCTGGCTTCTGCTATTCCAATCTTTATCTGTTTACTTGTCTCAATAATATTTCCTTTTATACGAATCCAGGCGTTAGGTTTTTCACCAGGAATATAGAAAGGTATATTCAAGAAATTGATTTCTCCTGACTTCCACTCTTCCAGTTTTTCATCAAAATCCTTGTAACGGGCTTCTTCTTCCTTTCTTAATCTCTCTAATTTTATTCTTTCTCTTTCTTCCTCACCCTTTCTCCATCTTTCAGATCTTTCTGAATACTTAATCCATGTACCTTCCCCGCAAACTTCATCAACAATCACATTTACGGTCCCTAACACTTTTAATCCTTGATGATCCAATAAAATTTGAAAGATGCGTTTTAATTCATGTACGTGCTTACGCTTGATACTATCTCCGCTCTTGGATAATTTATGATTGGTTCCAAGCCAATCATTAGCACTCTTTTTAAGGATACTCTTAGCAGTCCCCATGTTAAAGAACTGAATGTAATCCATCATATTCCCAAAAGCGCCCCAAATATCTGTATAAGATAATTCTGTTTTAGCTCTTTTGTATTTTTCAATAGACTTCTTAATTGATTCCAGTTTGCTGGCAACAAACCTCATATTACCAGTATCCGATATATTATCCCCTACACTGAAAACCATTGCCTGAGTTGGTATCGCATTACGAACATAGCATTGATGTTTGCTCGTGGTAGCAGAATAATAATCTTCATTTATCAGGTATGCTTTCTTCCCTTGTTTGTTTTTTACTATTCTCCCGACTTCAAAGTGATACCCATAAGAATAAATACTTGTACCTTCAAAGAAGAAATTGCTCCCTGATGCTGATTCTTCTTGTTCATGAGCCCACAAGTGAGCGACCATTGAATTGTTCATATAAATATCTTTTTAATTGTTTAACTTACCTTTATCATATGACATTCTCTTTTCGTATTTTTCAATACGTTCTGTTATCATATCGCAGAAGACTTGCCCATCTTTTTCGGAACCTCTGAAGTAACCAACCATCTTCAGGATATTTCCGTCAAATTCATGGACAAACTTGTTATAATAATGTTCACCCATTACCCGTCCGTATTTTTCTACGAACAAATCCTTGTCCAGTGATTCATCCTTAAAGCAACGGTTGTAATCCCATCTTACGATACGAAACAATGTTTCAAAATTCAATCTTTCCATATCTTGTATTATTTAAGTTCAAACTTGATGCCTTCCGGCAACTGAGAGCGGTCTACGTTATTCACAAAATCATCAAACTCTTCCTGTGTGATTTTTCCTCCATAATCGTTCCAGTTGAAAGATAAAGTGTTCGTGTGAGGATAATATATAACATTATTAATTGGCAATCCATAATCAAACACACAGAGTATTATCTTCTTTTCTGCTTCTGCTTGTCTGATTTTTTTATCGTATCGCTCACAAATTTCAGCACGTTTTGCCGCCATCTTTGCTTTATGGGCTTCCACTCTGCGTTTCTCTATATTTTCTGAGGAATAATGCCCGGCTTTAATACGCTCTTCAATAAGAGATCGTTCCTCGTCCGTTAGTGTTAAAACAAATCTTTCTTCTTCCGGCTTATATGGATTAACCCACTTCTTTCCACACAATTTTTCAAGTTCCGCAATAAGCTCTTCTGATTCTCTTTTCCATCTATCCACAATCCCAAGATTGAAAAGCTGATACTTGAAATACAACTCATCCTCAGAGGCTTTATATAATTCTGCGCATTCTTGTTCTGATATACGCAAATACTCCATTGCTACAGACATGCCACTTCTTCTAACGTGATATATGCCATTTTCCACCGGATACATAGGAGCACCATAATGGTTACAAAGATGCAACGATATGAATTTTGCCAATTCCGGAAAATGTTTTGCAACTTCATCGTGACAGCAGCCTCCCATATACTCCTTGTATTGTCCACGTTGATTTTTCCATCTAACATCGGCTGTTACTCTCCAGTCACACATATTGTTATGACAATCATCATCTAAAGATACTGTGACTGTTATTCTGTATTCTTCTTTGTTTTCTGTAAAGAATTTTGTACTTAAATAAGTTAGTTTGTTTGCAGTTTCCATATTATTTTAGTTTAATCATTACACTTATGAAAAATAAAATCTGCACACTCTCCGGGAAGTGTTCCTGCGTCATTACAACGGTAAAACCCTTGTGTTTCCAAATCTACATCTACCGGATAACCTTCTGCTTTTTTCAAAAAAGCATCTATTTCCTGTATTTCTTCTTCAGACAGTCCTGAATAATCACCGTTTATCAGAGCGCAAGCCCAATAAATCGGAAGCCTGTATCTTATTATTTCTATCATACCACCTTCGTTTATACGCATTCTATTATATCCACATCATCAATTTGAGCAACCTGTACACCTTCGTCGTTTTCTATGATATATACATTAACTGCAAAAGGCGAACAGAAACCATTTTTTGATTCTCCTCCAGTGATGGGATTATTATCCTCATCTAACCCACCCCATACCTCAAAATGATATTTTCCGAAATCAAAATAAGAGAACCAGACATTATTGTCTTCATGTATTTCAATCTCTTTTTTATCTATTTTGTAATTATGTTTACACCCACCATATTTAAATGATATGGTTATATATTTATCAAATTCTTTCATTTTATATCTTCATTAGTCTGCAATTTGCATCTTCAAATACCGGAATCATCCCTTGTTCTCTAAAATAAGCAGTGGCCACTTTAAAAGCATACAGCGGATTTACTTTCTGGATTTCCCGCTGTGATTTGTAGAAAGATAACGGTTGACATACATAGAAGTTTTCATTGCCAAGACTCCCAAAAAGCCAATCCATACTACCTTCATCACAATTAGTGCCACCCAGTATTATTAAATCACATCCGGTCTTTCTGGTTCCAAGAATAAATATCTTATTCTTGTTTTTCGGTTGCATAAATATCTCCTTGTCGATTTTAAACCAGTCACTCTGGCAACTCTCCACATCCCGACGAACGATTTCGTCAATTTCACGGGCATATTCTTCTTGGGTTTTCATAAGATATGTTATTAAAAATGATAACTAAATATGTTTCTTAAAAGAAACTCCAACAAAATGTTACGATAAATTCTCCCATTCCGTATTCAGCAAGTTGCTTAAACGATTCTATCCCATTGCAGTAACAAAAAACATCATCATTGTCATCATCGTTGATGTTCAATGATAGTTTCATTGTCTTTCTTTGTTCATCTCCTGTCTCTTTCCGTACAATCTGACATTCTACGTATTCAGGCTCCTTCCCTGTTCTTTCTACAAATTCATGAAACCTTAAATCAATTTCATGTTTGACTTCTTCAATGTTGGATATTATCACCTCGTTTTCACAATTCGAGCAAATAGCATGCATAAAAGATCCATCAAAATAATCTATTATTTTTCCGGTATTCGGATTTACTATGGCTTCACAAGCAACATTTGTTCCACCACATCTTGTACATATATATCCCATAATTATCTTCTTTTAAAATGTTCAACAATTTCATCTACTGTAGCCTTACGCCACGCAAAGCAGGCCCCGTCTCCCCTGAACCGGAGCTCTTCGCACTTTCCCACCTGTCTCCTGTGGCGTCCGTCACTATCAGCCATTATAACCTATTCTTCTAAATCATTCTCTATCATAACTTCCTTTATCAATTCATCTGTCTCCTCGTAACATCCCCAGCAAGAATCAACCTCTTCCCATTCTTCACAATCTTCATCCTCTCTTGATTCGTCTTTGTATTTCTTGGTAAATGCTACCTTCTTTTCAAGAACGTACCCTTTTACATCTCCCCACATCCACATACCTATGGACTTTACTTCATTATCTATAATTTTGGCACAATCTTCTTTCCAGTCTCCTTCCTTATCGCAGACTTCATTATCATATTTTTCTTTTGTAACGTATGCTATCCCTTTTATATAATCACCTTGACTATAACCCCTTGTTGACCACTCTATAGCCACCACATCTTTTCCATATTTGGATATGATATCTAACAAATCTTCGTCATCCAGATCCTCTATTAATTCCCCTCTGCAATCAAAGTCCGTCAAATCACTTGGAAAAAACTCTTGACCTATATATGGACTTGTCTTATGCTTCAACTCCCATACATTGCTACCTCTGTTGTATGTGAATGAGATCCCATTCGCTTCCCCTTTCTTTAAATATTTTACAATGTCTTTCTGTTCTATATGCTTCATTACAATAGCATCAATAACATCTCTAAGATTATGCTTGTTATCGTAGAAGAAAGTTTTCCAATTGCATTCATCATGCAATCGATGCATATCAGAGTATTCAAAAAAGAATGACCCAAACAAACCCCAATTAGTTATAGGGCATTCTGAATCATGGCAATAATACACTTTAATGCGATAATCTCCTACTTCTTTTGTTGTAATAAGATCGTCTTCCATGTCTTTATATTTTAAATAGTTCTTAATTTTTCTTCGATAAATTCATCTATTACATCATAGTATGAGCCATCAAAATCCCCATATTTCTCTGTAAACTCTTTAGTCCACTCTTGAATGATGGCAAATGCCTCTTCCCTGCTACATTCTTTTAATCCCATTAGATCATCCACGGCTATCACCGACATCTCTTGCAGATTTCGTAAATAATTCAAATCTATGCTATATGGTAGCTTGCCTACTTCTATACATACATAATGACCTTGTTTAAAGGCATCCTGCAAGTCTTCAAGACTCTCTATCAATGACTCAGACTCATCATCTATTCTTATCTTGTATAACTCAAAATCTTCATTTTCTGCCGACACCCATATCTTATAGGCTTTTTCGTTGGACAATCTTTTCCAAACAAATCCGTCACTGAATACAATTAGGCTACCTGTTACTATCGTATTTTTCATAACCACTTTTAATCTGTTATTCTGTAATAATAATCAAGTTCTTCTCCCTTAAAGTTGTTCATGGCATACTCGTCAGCTTCTCGCCACAACCGGTCATACAATGCAGCCAGTTCGCGATCACCTTCATAATGCTGCCAGATTTTATGATTCAATACAAGCGTTAATTCCGTGAAAAACTTATAATCATCTTTCCATTCATTAAACGCACGTCTGTAGGTATTCTTGACACCTGCTATACCATACTTGTCGGCTATGCTGAAATCTTCCCAAAAGGTAGTCATTAGGTTATAGCCCACTTCTTTCATAAATTCTTTGAATGTCATAAGCTATTATTTTAGGTATATAATTACCTCATTAAATTTTTGAATTGTCATATAATTCCCCTGAATATGGACTGTATATTGTTCCGGCTTCCACCGCTCCAGGTTCTACCGCCATCAGTCCTACACCTACTTCATAATACAGTTCAAGATCTATTGGCTCCATCGCCATCCTCTCAGCTTCTTTCTTGCTAAGACCTGAAAGCATTAAACATTTCACCTTATTTGCGTACGCAATAGGATACTCTTCTGGAGTTAATCTTATTAAGACTACTTCTGCTTCTTCTGCGCTGTTAAGTTTTAATTCGTTTCCCATTTTATGCATTGTTTTCGCTGTTCACTATCTGACTAATGTGCGGTCCTGGTCACGAACAGCCAGGCCGACCTCATGGCAGGGCAGGCGTCGCCTTACCCTGGCTGTTCTACCCACTCCCTGTACCCTACATTAAAACCAATAGGATCATACCTTTTGATCATAGTGCCATAATTCTCTCTACCGCAATACCTGTTCTTTCCTCCAATAACCCATGCTTCATCGTCTCTATCTGGAGATATGGAGTTAAGAAACTTCTCATAATCTTTTCTACTCTTTCCCATCTTTGTCTTGATTTAAACAATAGTTAATAAAATAAGCAACCTGTTCATTTTCCCCTGTATTATCATAATCACCTAAAGTCATATCATCATAATCCAGCAGAACTATACGAAAATCGTTTTTTTTGACATACACTTCCGTTAAATACATAGGAATCCCAGCAATTTCTATTATCACCGGAAACTGATCATCGAAGTCAAACGCATCATTAGTTTCTTTAAACTCTTTAAATTCTTTGAATTTTAGCTTTATACTTCCACCGTTCTCCACTAATGCCTCTTTGATGTACTTTAATCTTTTTGCATTCAGATCAACCTCTGCTTTTTCTATTTCTTTGTACAATTCATTCAGATCCATATTCCACTATATTTATGTTGTCAAATTTTTCTTTTATAACATCCAAGGCGCCACACTCGTTTGTTACCATAGCATACTTTCCTGGCTTCATTCTCCACAGATTAAAATATCTTGTCACATTTATAATGTTGTTAAATAATGATATTTCGTATCTTGTGTTCCCATTTTCACCATGTCCCGCTTTTTTAAAATAACATAGGGTCGGCTTGTATTTGAAATAATTAAAAAGCCTATACCATCCCTTCCCGTTACATGTTTCACGATTCCATATTCCAGTAAGCTCCCTATATCCCCTTACTGGTATTTTCTCTATTTCTTTTGGTACAATCTTGACATACTCTCCTTCTCCGATTGGTATAGTCATATTGCCTGCCTTTTCCGTGCAAAAGTATTCTATTTCAGATGCCATGCCTTTATATACATAGAACCGGTATAGGTTCCCGTCAGGGTCTACCCGATCCATGTAATATAATATCACTTTGTCTACTTTTATCTTTTTCATTCCTTTATTCTCCTTATCTTTAAATCGTTATTCCCACAGTATTCCTTCAGCCAACTATCCGTTAGATAACGATTAACTCTATCGTATTTCTTTTTCGGGCCCTTGCTCCAGAATTTCCATTCTTTTGTGATATTGTACCCATATTTATCAAACCAATAGATATAATACACTACGTTACCGTATAAATCCACTCTTTTTCTTTCCTGTATGACTACCTCGTAAGGCATCTTCTTGTCTCTTTTCTCCATCTTTGTCCTCCTTTCTTGAATAAAAAAAACGGCACCTATCTTCGCAGACCAGTGCCGGTAACTAACTTACATGGAAAACTACTTAACCTCAACTAATTCTACAGAGTTGTAGAATTTAGTGAAGCTACCAACAAATTCTCTTATATTTTTATATTCTTCTGGTCGTTTTCTGTTACCGTCTTTTATGTAATTCACCCACAGTCTATCTTCTATGCTCTTAATCGCATTTTCTATAGTAAATTCGTCGCTGACACACATTAAACACGAAGATCCGGTTTTCTTATGTGGTTTATACACCCTTGAAAAAGACCACATTTTTATCCTGTCGTATATATATCCGTTGTTTGGATAAACGAATCCTATCCGGCTGTCACCTTCTTTGGCATAAAATACACCTGGCTCCTTCCCGCCCTTTCTATATACTACGAATCCTTTTTCTTTTAGGATCTTAACCACTTTATTTAATTTATTTTCTACGTTCATTTTCATGCAAAAATTTAAAAACGACCTTCATTACATTTCCAAAGTTCTCCACCTTAACCCACTCGTGAGCTACTGCTCTAAGTACGGATGTTTCGTATGTCGGAATATCGTCTTCTTCAACCACCTTACAAGAAGCCAGAACTCCTTCAGTCGGCTTTAGTCCGAGGTCATGCAGCTCGCAGAGACCGCCCGGCTGGCGGAATGCGCACCACCCGTCTTTCTCTGTTGGCTGGATCATCGCTATTGGTTTTTCTTTCACTGCAAGATACCCTACCATCCACATTGTTTCTTTTAACCTGTCAGCGTATCCGGCATCTATGATAGCCTCTATGTCTTTTGGCGTACCAATACAAGGAACTTTACACATGTTTTTACATTTATCACATGTACAAGGTTGCTCCCATCTGTTATGATCTATGCCTACCAACTTCTTTATCCGTTCTACTTCTTCTTTCATATTATACTATCTCTGTTAGTTTTTCATAATACAACTTCATTTCCGGTGAAGCATATTCCATGAATGCTTCGAATAAGTAGGGTACCTCTATTATCATATTCACATTACAACCTTCTGCCTGTGAAAGAGATTCAAGATCATTGCTGTATGAACACGTTACATGAGCTCCTACATTAAACACATGTAAATCTAATCTTACATATTCCATACATAAATCTAACGCTTTAAACAAGTTTTCTACCTCAATCTCCTGAAATAGGTCTATAAACATCCTTAAATCCATCATTTTACTACCCTTTCTATGTGTTTAATTAATACTACCGCCATTCCATTGCCGGTTTTTATCGCACATTCCGATCCTTTTATCCATTCTACACATCCTACATACTTTTCTGTAGAATGAAAACCTGGATTGTATTTTCCAGATGTACTGAACTCTACCGTATTCCCCACCTTCAGATCATCAAAAGCAATAGACCATGTGGTCCAAATTCTATCATGTCTCCCAGGCTGAATAGCTCCGATTACGCCTTTTTTACGACCGTTTTTTATCGCCCTTAGTATTATCTTTCTATCACCTTCGATAAGGCTGCAAAAGCGCCCGTAAAAGGTCAAATCAACCTGTTTTCCTCCTATTTCTTCTCTTATTTTTGTTATTCTGTTCATTTTCTGATTTTGTTTTATTTTTTTCCTTGTTTTTTCTATCTTCTATAGAAGATGATAATAACATTATCTTTTCTATGTTACTTTTTGACTGTAAAAAAGAATCGCATTTCATTACTACTACCACCTTCTTAAGTTCCCCATTATCGTATAGCGATACACGCATCATGTTTTGCACCTCGTCCACTATCAGACCTGGAGTAGTCTTAGCCATTTTGCGTAGCTTATTATACTCCGGTCTTTCCATTTCCTCTGTTTATTACTCTATAGTATTTATCCTTATCCCCTTCTTTCAACTTCTCCAGATAGAAAATTCCATCATGTAAATGAGACAAACAAAACCTGTATCCGTATTTCTGTACTCTTCTTACATGATCCCGCAGTCTTATCTCTTCACTTTTGTCTTGTACTTTGATTTTAATACTGTCTCCTTCTTTGATTGTGTATAAAATAGTTTGAATCTCTTCTTTTTTCATCTTATAAAATATTTTAACGGCAGCACCTATACTCACGCACCACTACTGCCTTATGTTTAACAATTAAATACTTAACTCTTCAATGGTCAAGCCTTTTTCTTTTGCCCACTTTAGCATCGCGCATAATTCTGTTTCTGACTTATATTTCGGATCACGCCACGCCCATCCGAATTTATCCAGGACATGATGATATAATTCGTCGGCCTTTGCCGTGTAAATGTCTTTGAATAAATGCTCCGAACCTTCCGGTATAAGCATCTCTGTTGTTGCAAAATCGGAATACGATAAACATCCGTAAGCATATTCTGTTATTTCACTCCATGCTTCTCCGGCTTTAAATCCAAATTCTTTTACAAAAGCCAAAGTTAGATACATATTTAATAATATTGTTACATCATATCCGGAATCCGACTTTCTTTCTATTATTTCCTTTTCAAATTCCTTTAAATCTTCAGGCCCTAAAAAGATGTATCCTGGTACCGACCGATAATTAGCCTCCGCATACTTCTTGCATTTATCATCATTAACAATCTTACCAATGTTAGATAACATCTTTTGCCTCCATTCATCACAAAACTCTATCCTTACATCCATCCAATCAGTACCATAATTGTACTCTTTTGGATGTCCTACCGATATTACCTTTATGTTATTCACACCATATTCATAAAGGCGTTCGCCCACCTTATCCGCCCATTCCTGTACAAAAGGAATAAACTTATTACAATAAGAATCAAAATCAAAATCTAATTCCTCCTCATATTCCGGCATCTCTTCATAATCTTGTTCAAAGAAATATCGAGGATCTGCTATTGTTTCATAGAAACTTACGTTAATAAAACAAAACTCGTTGGTTGTCGTTTTTAATATCATAACTTTTTGTATTTACGTACATTTTTCTTGCCATAGAATCTACACATGGCACGAATCTGACTATAAAATACTTTTGTCCTCCTGGCCTCAAAGTATTTAAACATTTCTTCATTCTTTGTTTCCCAAACGTAATCCGTTTGGGAACTCATGTGATTTTTGTCCTTGCGTGAATAATGGTAATATGATACCACAACACGTTTCGCACCATTCTTTACAGGTACGATATTTACGTCTATACTATTCTCTGTCATATTATTATTGTTTTATGCATTATACAAATACAAAGAGCGCATACCTTCACAGGCCGGCGCTCCTTTCAATAAAAATGAAAAAACTAATATTACATAAACATATTGTTTTCTACTCTTTATTACAATACTTTTGTTCCGCAATTATTATATCTTCCGTACTCTTTTTTCGTATCATTCAAGATTTCAAAAACCATCTTCTTGTGATCTTCGTTTGGTAACCTATCCTTAACAGCCGATATTACGCCCGCTATAGACGTAAAGCCTGAATCTGTTATTGAACACAGCAACACGCCTCTGTCGGCTCCGGTGCTTATTGCTGACGCCTTTATAATATCATTCTTATATATTCTCATAACTTTTTTGTTTTATTGTTTGTGAGATGCCCAGAATCGAACCAGGACCGGCACATACGCACCGGCACGCCGCGTCATCCCCTCTATGATGCAGAAATAGGCATGCCTATCCTCACGAACCGACATGCCAAAACCCAAAACTTAATTTGATGAATAAAATAGATTAACAAAAATACTATTCTAATTCTTTTATAATATCTTTCACAATATTCAGCCTTACCTCCTTCGTTTCTGGACTAAGACAACCAAACCACCCATAAAACGTTCTTGTTTCCTCTGGTTCTGTGGCCATACTTATCTTCTCCTCCAATTCCGGGAAATATATTCTCACCATTTCGTCTGAACGAAACTCATAGATATTTTTATGTGTTTTGAAATACATAAACACTACATTTCTTAACGCAACACATATGTATTCCCCATCCTCTAACCTATCAATCATCTCATATACCTTTTTCCATATGAATAATCGCTCTTCTTTTGTAAACATATCTTTCTTTATTTTTGTGGTATTATTTGACTGTACGCAGACTTTTCCATGTACACAATACTATGCTCCTGTCCAAGTATTTTCTTTGCTGCTTCTTTCTTTATCGCGCAATATCTCCCTGTACGATACGGATTCTTTTGATCTGATCCATCCTCGACTTCGATAATAAAACAACCTCCGTCATCTATTATCTTTTTGCAATTGTCACATATTTCTCCCGTGCATATATGATGCGGCGCCTGCCCTTTGATGTTATTCCCTAATAAAGCAATCCCCATCTCTTCGCCACATATCATGCAAACTTCTATAGACGGATTCAATCCGTGTTCTGGATGTAATGTAATACCATCTTTCATTTTCTTTCCTCCTTTGTTTTTAATGTTGTGTGAGATCGCCGGAATCGAACCGACCTACCGCACCATGAATCCCATAAAGCAAGTGCTCCGATCTTCGCAGACGGGAGCACTCTGTCTAAAGCATAAGAAAATTAATGAAGAAATTTTTCTCACTTACGCCATAGCATCTAAAATAGCTATCAGCACTATTTCTATGACAAACATAATAGAAAATATCTTAAATGCCTTTTTCATATCGCTATCTCCTCCTTTTTATTTTTTTTAGTTCCACAACAAACTGTTCCGGCTCTGCTTTGACCTACGTCCTGCCCGACAACCGCAGGCCTTAGCCCAAGGCGCCGCCTACTCCCCCTCTATGGCAGCCTGTTCGTACCTACAAATCCAATCTCCATCTATACAACTATCACTACGCGATAATAAACATTTATCCTTATAACAATCATAAAAAAATACACCTATCACAACTGTAATCCTTAACGTCTACACAGCTAACTACCTTAGCACATACTATACCATCACTGCCTTCTATTCCTTTCACCCCAAAAATAGAACCTTCTACTTCTTTACTCAAATCTAAATCGGGTGCAAAATCATATACGTTCATACCATCCATATTTTAATTGTTATACATTCCGATTGAAAAAAATACTCACATAATGCAGTCCTCAACCCTTAATCTGTTGGAAGGAACCTATATAATGCTGTTTTAAACCCTTATCATATTGAATTTTGTGGAAATGATCTACAGAACACTGTTTTAAAACGCTGATCTGTTGAATTTTGTTGGAAGAGAGTGCCCTCCCTCTCCCCCTCTCCAACCCCGGCTAATCCTCCGGCTTACAGCATAGAACCTGCGCTCTCAGCCTCACTACCGGCATACGGAGAGCGCTACTGAGCTATACTATGGAATGGGATATAGAGTGTTTAGAAATAATATCATTCCATAGAGAGAATAGAAATCTTCAGCCCACGCCCTACCGCCTGCTCCTCCTATCAAGATAGATATTTAAGCCTATAATCAAAGCCAATAAGGAAAAGCAAAAGACCATTACAATATTATACTGATCCGGTCCGTACTCCAACATAGAACGAATACCAACCGACAGAAAATACAAGTCAGCTACTAATAAAAACCACCACATAAAATAAAAAAAATACAATAAGTATGTCCGAAAATACGGGTATTATAAAACCTAACTAATTAATAATCAAGCATACCTCATTTTTGAGAAAAATACAATAAGCCTAATTTTCAATCCATAGAGACGAAAAAGGCGGCATCCGACACCCTATTTTGGGTCAGAAAACCGCCTCAAGTTTCGTTTTAGACCAATTTTAACGACATGATATAGACAAAATACCGGCATTATATCCGAATGGCCTTATTTTTGTTTCGTTTTAGACCAATTTTGTCCACGTCCGCCGTTCACTCTCAGAATATCCTACCCATGAATATAAAGAGTAGGATACAAAAATAGGGCCGCTCCGAAGTTCGGAACAACCCTACTCCTGTTTAAATACTGTTTATATTTTCCTTAACGTATGTTCGTGATGTATGAACTTTACGCTTGCATTTATCCTTTCCCGTATCGGCATGATACGCTTCTTTGAGATCACGATACAACATAAATTCACGATACGCTCTTTTCCGCTTTTCTTTAGCTTCTTTCCTGGACAGACCGCGAACGTCTACCATGTGAGATTTAAATTTCCTTTCCATTTTCTTTATGCTTTAATTATGATTAACCCCAGCGGTTAAGTGCTTCAATATAGAAACCTTCCGCCTCTTTGTACTCACTTTCGCTTAGTGCTTCAACCGTCTCGATATAGTTACGCAATGTTATTTTTACGCAACTGTTTTTAGATTTATTGAACGCTTCAGTTAAAGCGTTGATCATTGCTTTCTTTCCCATGTTATTATATTGTTTATAATTTAGAGGTTGCTCCGGAATCGAACCGAACACGCATTCCTATTCTATACGAATTTTATGCTACAACCAACAGCCCGTAATTAGTACGTAGTTCTTGTGTACAGGCCCGTACTATGTTGTTATTATATTTTCCGTCTGCTACACAACTTAGCCACAAATAAAGGCGATTGTGTCCTTGCGTTTTGATACGGCACGTCCCTACATGGTAGGCTACATGCTTGTACCCTGTAATTTAATCTACAGCCTTGTTCTATTTTTTCGTGTAAGCAAGTAAGACACGTTTCGATCTGGAGATAAACCTCGTACAACGGCATGTTTTCCAAACTGTAATCACATACCTAACATGAATCACGCCTATTCGGGTGATTCATGCAGTAATACCAGCCCTTTAATTGCCAACGGCAAGGGCAACGGTATATCTATCTCCAATATGTAAAATAACTCTCTGCTTGTCAGCTTCAGTCTAAAGCATACGCGGGACGTGCACCCACTGACAACGGCGTACAAGCGCGTTTAACGGTACGCGTCAAACCTTTGGAGAGCTTAACGGCGCTCTCCGTGCCTTGTTACTGCTGGTTGCTTTCATGTGCGAGGTATTCACTTACACACTTTGCCACAGTGCGAATAGAATAAGATTTGATCTTAACAGCCACATAAGTAGCTTTATACTCGTCGTTTTCTTTTATCAACCATTTAGTGCTTTTTTTGGTCTCCAATGATTCGGCAGTAGTAAAACCAAATGATTTATATTCGCTACCGTAAACCACATTCTCAGCGCACCAATCAGCCGTTTTAGCCTCAACGCCTTTCTCCTTGTCTACCTTGTTATCCTTATATACTTTAGAGTATAGAGAAAATTTAACAAAGGTATCACCCACTTTAGGCAACATTTGGCTACACACAGCTACCAGGCGTTTTTTATCCTTGGCGAGGGCTGCTACCTTTACAGCGTATTCTGCTGGTATTTCCAAAGCCTTGCAAATAGCCTTTAGATCAGCTCCATTAGCAAATAGAGCGTTGTACAGTTTAACAGCACCTACCAAATTTGCAGCATTTTCTTTGATAACGGCATTCTGTAGTTTGTTTACATTTTTTTTCGTAATCATATCCCAATATATTTTAATTGTTAAACAAATGATATTCAATTTAATAGCCAACAACGCTGGCAATTACAGATACAGATATAGTTAGCCCAACGGGTACACTATATAGGTTCACTGTGTTAACTCGTGATCTCTCTTAATCACATTGCAAATATACTACATTTACCATTACTACAAATATATATGCTATCTTTTTTTTGTTAATTTGTATTAATTTCGATTATATTATCTGATTATCAGCAAGTTATAAAACGAACGAGAGCAGTGTTATACGCGTACATTAATATGTAGGATATATGCTTATTTAAGTGGCTTATAATCAATATGTTATAATAACACATTGATTATCAATAATTTAAATAAGTGGTTGATAATCAGAGAGTTTATATATTTGAGATAAAAACGCGTTTCCGGTTTTCCAGCGAAGGGGGTGTGGGGAAGAAAACGCGTTTCGGGGGCGGGAGGTTCGTGATAGGTACCCCCTCTCTCCCATCACATAAACATTTTTTCATATCCCTCATCACATAAACCTTTTTTAGCTTCTCTCCTATCACATAAACATTTTTAATCTCTCTACCGTAACATAAACATTTTCACCTTTCTTTCTCATCACATAAAAAAAAGCAGGGAAGCCTATTTAGGACCTCCCTGCTTACTACAACCAACAATATTTTAAAATTACCTCACTTACTTTCCCATATTAATTTATCTCGTACTTTTCCTTTCTTTACTTCTTCACACTTTCCTGCCACCCATCCAACGAGGTAGCAGAAAGGTTCTGATTTCATTACTTTTTCTCCTAAGAAATCAAATGCATTGAGAGACACATGGGCTGCTTCGTGTGAGACTGTGTTAAAATCAATAACGTTCTTATTAATAAACCATATCAAGAATCCTGTGCAAGGATCTAATTTGCATCCTCCATACGGTACGGTTATGGTTGCGCCCATACTATTATCTATGTAACTAAAATCGTTATTGAAACACTCTACTATACCAGAAACATCTTTACCTACATATATCCACAGATTAAAGGGATAGACTTGTGGGGAAAATTGATACAGTTCGCACTTCATTGTGATATAAGTTTATGTTTTTCTATAAATTCCCTGAATCTGATATCCGTGACATCAAGCACAAACCCAGCAGCACCAGCATGTCCTCCACCACCGAATCTTTTACTTACCTCACAGCAATCCGCGCTGTCTTCCACGCATTCATAAAGAGAGAACCGGACTTTACCGCCTGGAATGATACAAAATGGCATCAGGGCTTTAATTTTCCTACCGTCTAACCAGTCCGGTGTAAGAGAATCAAATACCTTAGAACTAAATTCGGTGGTATTCATCGCCACTACCTTCACCTCATCGACGTAAGCTTCAAACGAATACGCACTTACCTCTTGTTCGTTTTTACCAGCCATGTAATTAATTATAGCACGTCCTTCTTTAGCGAGATCATAAAAAATAAGATCAATTTCATTGTCCTTCATATCTTCTTTAAAATGGTCATACAAATACGACAATGCTATTAATACATTGAGTCTTATTTTTGATCTCAAGGCATACTGGATAGCTACTACCGTATCCCAACCTAATTCAGATTCTTTATTCCACACATCGTAGTCTGACAGGCACCGGACGATCGCCGGCACCTTCCCCATAAGCAGGTCCGAAGCCAGAGCGCACGCACCGACGCCGACTCTCCTCAACCCTGGAACTACGAACCCCCATGTCTTACTATCTTCGATAATTCCCTTATGGTGATCTATCCACATCAGGCTCTTTCCTTCATCAAGCCACTTTTTGAAAACTGTTTTAGAATCGGCTCCGAAAGACACGTCAAGAACATAAACAGCATCTAAATCACGCACTTTGCTGGTAACTTTCTTAACATCATCTTCATACGAATACGGGATATAAACAACATCCCTGTCTTTACTGTTTTCGTACATGGTTGCGATGGCTGCCGATACAACGCCATCTAAATCCGATTTATGATAAACTATCGCCGTTTTCTTTACCTTCATAATATAAACTTGTGAATGTAATATTATTGTCTCCTTTATCTATTCTTATAATATCGCTGTATCCTCTATAATCCTGATCTTTTTTAATACGGACCTTCAAAGTAAATAAAGGAGGTTTACAGACAGGAGGAGTATCAAACTCCGCACTATAAATATCCTGTAATTCAATTTTTATATTAAGATCAACTCCATAAGGATTTTCAAGGATATATATATAATCGTTGTTGAGAATAACTATTCCTTCACTTGTATGTTCTTTGGACAACACATAATTCAAATCAAGGTCTTTACCAACAAACGTGATAACATCCATATATTCAATACCGGCCTTCTCAGCGCATACCTTATCCGAATCAGAGAACTGCCCTGGCAGACCACTGGCGTCCCCGACCATCAACGAACATCCCTTAAGTTGACTAAAGTTCATACCACGCATTACAGTGTCTTTACACTTCATAAGAATATCATCAATCATGCCAGTGTTAGGCTTCCTCATCGGATTTTGTTCGTCATTTGAATAACACAACCTTTTTTCATATAGGACGCCTCTTATGCCTCTCTTTACCGCCAGATCATGTACGGACCTCAGTACGTATTCTATCTTAGCTTCAATATCAGCTCCAGAAACAAACCCAGCTTCTACTCCTCCTTGATTGCTTACGATAGCAAATACCTTAACACCGTTCTCCTGCATGAGGTCAAGAGCCTTATTCACCACATCCATCTTAATCCTCATATCTGTCAAGTCTGTAGCGAACGTATTCCCAGAAGCGGTTTCTATAAGCGTCCCGTCAAAATCGAATAGCAGTATTCTTTTGTTTTTAATATCCAAATCGTTCATCATTTTTCACTCCTACTCTTTTTTATTACCCTAAGCTGAAGACGGAATAGATTACTGTCTTCTTTTATAATATCATACACAGCATAAGAATTTTCTCCTATATCCCATCCAAGATAATCGAGCAGGTCTTTTAAGTAAACTCTCTTGTATTTTACACCAAGGTTATTTACCTTAAACGATCTCTCGTCTTCAACATCAGAAGCAGCCAGATAAAAGACCGTATTTTCAACTCCTTCAAATATCTTCCCTTCTTCTAAGCCGATAACAACCGCATCCGTTACCCCCATCCAATTCAAATTATCTACAGAGATAGTCATTATCTTACTTTTGCTGATTGACAACTTCCGGATCTTGCTTTCTTTAGTTTTAGATCCTAAAAAATCCTTACTGTTAAAAAAATCTACTTTCATGGTTATAATATTTTATATTGATGTTGCAAACATACATAATAAATAATCAGCGAAGAAATAAACAGGATTAAAATATGATAAAAAAAACCATAGCACTACGTATTTAATAAAAATAAATCAATGACGTAAGAGAATAAAAATAATCATATATTTGTCGGTATCTTAATCAATTAAAAATAAATGTCATGGCAGAATTGAAAATAGGTTTTGTAACCTTCAATCCGGGATCAGGTGATGGTGATCAGGCAGTTACCGTATCAGGTGAAAAATACCAAGGTCGTGTACAGCGCACGCAACAAGTAAACTTTGGTGCCGAATCCGGTGGTGTTAAGAAAGTTGCTACCATCAACCAATCTCCGGTAGCTGAGTTCGTAAAAATAGATCCTACTGCATCTGTAGGGAAAGAAGGTGGTACTGTAACAATCAACGGTACAAGTAACTCAACTAAATTAACGTTCTCCTTAACTCCAGACGAGTCTCATCCTCTGACGCTGGAAATACCAGCCTCCTATCAGGCAGCAGGCAAGGCTACTAACAACGGCGCTGTTATCGCCGACGACCCTGGTGCAACAGGGGGATTTGCTTTCAGTATCGTATTCTCCAGTATTCCAGAAAACGCTGATGTAAATGATCTGGTAAATACTCTTAAGGTGACGGCCGCCGGTGGTCAGACAGCTAATACGGTTATTACCCAGACAGCAGGTGATCCGTTCTTGGAAATAGACAAGGAGGTAATTAACTTGGATGCAAACGGTACTCCTCAGACTATCAACGTTAATGCAAACATCAGGTGGACTATCACTCAAGCTGTTTCTAAGTTGGTAAGGAAAGTAATGAAATAACAATTACTTACAGAAAAAGAAAAGGGACGTCTATTTGGCGTCCCTTTTTTCTATGCATTGTATGTAGTATTTATCTTTTTGCCTACTGACAAAAATCTTTTTAAAAATCATCTGTTTTATGATATGGACTCTTTTCCCGTCATCTAATTCCCTCCATATTTCATTAAAGATCAAATCTATTAATTCCATGACCTTCTTATCAGAGACAAGATTCTTTCTACCGGGGCTGACCCATCCATCATCAGTCATCTTACTGGCTATTTTATTAGCTATCCTGCTTAATTCACGTGGGGTGCTCATTTTAATTTGTTTTTAAATATTCTACCTTTTTCACACTGAAGTATGCAGTCTCTCATGGGATGATCTTGTTCGTGATCATCACACATCGGAAATTCTTTTCCATAGGGGAAAGCAATGTGCGGGCACTGCGCCCTGAACGCATCCCAGGCCGACTTCCTCACAGCCTCAGCTCCGGCACGCACGCCTTTCTCTCTTTCCTTGGCCGGGTCAGCATACACGTTTGAAATAGCTCTTTTCTTCCAAGTAAGCATATTGTAGTAAAACTTATCCACCAGTTTCCTACCCACTACATCAAACTTCTGTCTATGAATTAAAGGTGCGACCTTAACGACGTTCTTCCTATTTTTACTAACATCGACATAAATAAGCCCGGCATAAGACGGAACTTCACTTACGTCAATCATATTAGGAGGACAGGCGTAATAGAAATAGTTTGGAGGATAGCTTATGACACCACCTACCTTAATAATGCCGTCTTTAAGAACCTTATGTTTTTTATCCTTTTTGAAGTCGTTAAAGAAATCTTGTTTAGACATCTTGACCTCTACTTCATAAGCGTACAATGATCTTGTTATGGCCAGGAAGTCAGATTCCCAATCATATATATGAAGATTGTTAATAACATACATCGGATTACTTAACAGATCCCTATTAAGGATCTTAAGCATTTGTTGCTCTGGGTAGTTCATTGTCTTACTTTTTTTAGAGGCTTGTGGCGGAATCGAACCGCCCTACGAGATTTTGCAGATCCCTGACTAAACCACTCATCCAACAAGCCATGTAGCCCATGCCTGAATCGAACAGGCAACTTTTGATTAGGACTCAAGGGTTTTATCCGTTAAACTAATGGGCCATTTAATGTTTGCTATGTTCACACACCACAAACACTTAGATAATTAACACTTTACACAAAATATGTACCGTTATCCAAGGAGGATTCGAACCTCCGCTAACAGAACCAAAATCTGTTGTGCTACCACTACACCATTGGACAGTGGTCCCGGAGGGATTTGAACCCACGATCTCGATGTTATGAGCATCTTGCTTTCACCACTAAGCCACAGGACCTTAAAAATATGCAGGAGCCTTCACAGACGCCTGCATATAACAGCTAAATTTTTAACCAATAATTATCCTAAAAACTCTCTCAACGCAAAGTTAAGTACTAACCCATAATATGGCAAACATTAAAATATAAAAAGGATTAAAATACCTACTTCTTTTTTTTCTTCTTCTTTTTAGTGTCTTTTACTCGTTCAGCTTCGTTTTCGGGCTCCACAATGTCACCTGCTTCTTCCTGAATCACATCTGTATCAAGAAGCGTATTGTATTTAACTTCCTTATTTTTATCAAATTTCTCCGATTCTGCCACATCCTTATCTGACTCCTCATCTTTATCCAATTCCGGCTCAGCGACATTGTTTTTATCTTTCCCGATTATACCTATTTGGTAGCCTCTTAATTCTACTTGCATTAATTTCAGCTTCGATTCTAACTCCAGTATTGCCTTGGCTCCAATAGAAACCTCATTTTCCAAATCTCCGATTCTGATCCTGGCTTCAATCAATTCATTTGATTTCTTTTTTAATTCAAATGAGATACTGTTTTTCTTTTCTTCCAAGTTGCTGATTTTGTAATTAGCCTCATCAAGATCAGACTTAGCTTTGTCAAGATCAGCCTTGGTCGCATCAAGTTCTTCCGTTTTCTTCTTGACGCTTTTTATCAACTTTTTCTGATTTTCCTTCAAGGCGTCAATCTTTTCCTTAGACTCAGAAAGATCTTTGCCAACAGATAAAATCTCTTTATCCTTTGAAGCGATATCTGACTTGAGTTCGGAAAGCCTTTCCTTGTAAGAAGCGGCCTTATCCTGCATTTCCTCAATTTCTTTTGCAAGATTTTCGGATTTAATAGCTTTCTCCCTGTACATTGACAGCTTGCTGTCTGTGATGAATGTAAAACCTAACATGCTCATTTTAAAAATATTTAAACATTACTTAACTCCAGAACTACCAAGACCTTTTTCTCCACGTTCATTCCCGTCTTCTACCTCAATATCTGTTACTTCTTCCAATACCATTTTGTATTGTGGAACGATTTCCATCTGAGCTATTCGATCGTTTTTGCGGATTACGGTCGGTTTTTTATTGATTTTAGTAAGATTAACCATATACTCTCCTTTGTAGATAAATTCGCATTTTCCAGGAGCGTTAGTAACTACCACTCCCTCGTCAAAAGAGAATCCAGATCTTCCTTCCACATTCACACACCAACCTTCTGGTATATTCAACTTGAATCCTGTTCCGATTCTAACAGAATAACCTTGATATAAGGTAATTGATTCAAAATCGGAAGGAACATCTATTTCTACTCCCATGTCATTCATCATCTTCACTACTCTATATGCACGAATATCACAACAGGCATCACCATCATGTTTGTATTCAGGTGCCACGACATCAGGATACAGCTTCTTAATACCTACCTGAACAGTCTTCTGATACCCTGGAGTCAAATACGATTCAGGTATTTTATTAACGACCTTATCCTCTTTTTTATGTTTGTTGTTCTTTTCAGAAACAGTATCCTTCTTATTATCTTCTTTTTCATAAAGAAGTCTTTCAATATCTTCTAACTTATCCATAATCATATTTTTATAGTACAATAAACAATACCTTCTTTTTTTATGTCCTTCGTTGATTCATAGCACTCACGAAAAGTACTTATGTCTGCATCATTAGGATCATCGACCCACTCATCTCCTTGCTTATATTTTTCTCTGGTTTCTGAGTAGATCATACATAATTTATCCCCATGCTTCGCCATAATCCTTTCTTCTGTCACTTTCCTACGAAGCTTAATAAGGGGAAATCTTGTAACTATTTCTACTGTCATTCTACACAATCTTTAAAAGCCCAAGAGATGTTATTCTCCTGGGCTGATGTTTATATTAAAATGGAAGGTCATCTTCTTCCATAGGAGGAAAGTTCGGCATCTGTGCTTGCGGCTGTGGCTGCGTCTGATGCTGAGGCTTGGTGCTCCTTGTAGCAGGCGCCGGGGCAGGTGCAGCAGGCTGAGCAGTCGGCTGTGGCGTATAAGCCGGTGCCTGATACTGTGCTGGCTGTTGAGCAGGCTGTTGATAATTCTGATACGGAATAGCACTCGGAACAGACTGAGGTTGTTGAACCTGTTGAGGCGCGGCCGGCTGCTGGGGATAAGTCTGAGGAGCTGTAGGATCTTGCTGAGCATTTCCTCCTAAACCTAATTTAGCCATTATACCTGCTCTGATATCTTTAATAGAAGCATTGAATCTGTTTGAATATTCAGTAATCTTCTGATAAGTGAAGTTGTTTTGAGCTGAATAATCAAGGCTTTTCTTGCCATCAAATCCTGTAACTTCAACAGGGTCAGGCCAACCATTTACGCCTTTTTTATAAAAACGTTCAACAAGCTGATCGTTTTCTCCGTCTACTCCGGCATATGCGATAATAAGTTCCGAAGATCCAAACTCGTCATCTTTCTTCTTCTTAAAGACATTGAAATAAATTTCACGACTGAAATCGATGTTTTCGTAGTATTTTACGAAGCTCTTAACAAAGCCCTTGATATTTCCTTTTTGATTGACGAGAGGTATGGAAATACAATAGTTTTCATTAAGCTCGTAATCTTTTAATACGATAAGGAAATTAGTAACAGTATTTCCATTAGAGAAAGAGCTTGACTTTAACCCGATGTAGTTAATGTATCCAACTACTCCATTATAATACTCTTTCCAATATCCCGCCGGCTGACCGCTATTAGGATTTATGTGCTGAACAAAACCTTCTTTTGGTTCGTTACTTTTTTCATACAAGTTACCATCTGAATTAATATACAGATAATAAGTTGTACCAAAACTTCTGTTTTCTCTAAAAGCCATATTATTATTTTTTTATAGATTATACAATGTTTGATTTAAGACGTATGTTGATTCGTATTTAGGATTGAACATCTTTATCATCTTATACTGATCAGACCAATCCATGACAGTATCTCCTTTTATAAGTGATTTTACGGAAGACAGTATATTTTCCTTACCGATAGAAAAATTAAAACACGGACCTTCGAGCGCATTCAAAGGCATTGATTCCATTATCTTTTTTCTATTTCCAAAATCCTCAGACATTACCGTTATGCCGTTTTCTTCATCTACCTTGACATTAACAACATTATCCACCAAAGTCATGGAATTAAGAACCGATATAAGTAAATCCCGGTCAAACTTAACTCTCGACGATTTTTCGAATTTGCTACATACGTATTCGTAGTTAGGATACTGTTGTTCTACGTTCATATCCGATATAATTACATTATCAAAGCATAAGAACGTCCTAACTCCATCTGTAGAAATACTGATCTCCGTATCTTTATCAGATAGAAAGCGGTACAAGATAGAAGCCGCAACCTCGCTTAGCATAATCGACCTTTCTTCTGATGCATTAGCATACTCTTTCCTGTTTATAAACAGACGGAACATATCAGTAGAAACAATGTCAATATAGTCCTTCTTCACATTAAGAAGAATCGAGCATATAGCTGGTCTAAATTCATCCGATCCAACAAACGCAAAAGATCTTTTCATAGACTGAATGAAAGACGAACTCATAACACGAATACCGTCACCTACAGGATAAAAGAAATCAGGGAAAGCCTTATCCTCAATCCAAGTAGAAGAAAAAAATCCTCTATCGTATTTAAAAACGATACTGTAATCATTTTTAATCTCTATCTCTATATCCTGGTTATGATTTTTAAAAAATGAAATAAGAGTCCCGGCATCTACTAAAAGAGAAAACTTCTGGTCACAAGAAATATCAGTATTCACATCGAAAATATCATCCGTATATGTTATACGTTCGTTCATGGCTTGTATCCGGATATGATCAAAATATAAAGTAATTTTTATATTCGATGTGACACAATCCTTTAGAACCTTATCAAACATCTTTGAAATATTTGAAAGCTTCTCATTCATTAGTATGCCAGGAACTCTTACTTTCATTTTTTAAAACTTACGATTATGACTATCTAACACTGCAAATGTATTATTTTAAAATCTAATTACGAATTAATTGGATTTAAAATGATTTAAAATAGATTAAATACTTCTTCTTGCTGCTTCTGCTATAAGCATCGCGTCAACTATACCGTCATGGGCCGTCTTACATCTTTCGTTTTTAACGAACGTATCTGTCGGCCACAGCCTTTTAGCGCAAGCCAATGACGTTTTCTTAGTATTTACCTTACTGGCTTCCATAACCTTATCAGAATGCCTCCAAACTAATTTCTGCCATGTTTTAGGAGCTATGAAATTAACGGAACAACTTATGTCCGTAAATGCCATGCAGAGGGAGAGAAACAGCCCATGCAGTTGGCCTTTGTTCTCCATGAGGGAGGCTGTTGAGGACGTGCTGACCCCGTATAGGGCGTGGACGTCCTCTATGACGAACACTACCCTATCAGGATTGTTTTCTACGATCGTATCTCGGCAAAAAACATATTCTTTAGTCAAGTCTACCGGCCCTGAAGCTGATATTCTCGGAGTGGATATTCTTGATATTAGTTTGCTGTCTTGATCGATGCAGGCTATAGCTCCGTCTTTTCCAGGATCTGCTGCTATATATAATACCATAATATATCAATTTAGATTCATGTCGATTTTACCAATGCTATCGTCATTTTCAAAGCCTCCATTGTCTGTAAGTTCGTAATCAATAGCCACAGCACCATTACTAAGAATGTAAAATCCTTTAAACATCTTTCCTATTTCAATAGGATACACAACATTTACATCCCTTCCAATATCCTCAAACGGCATAGCGATATCTTCTGTTTCAGCTTCTTTTTGTTTTGCTAATACCCCAACAGGTATATTTTCACCTTTTATAGATGCGTATGTAACCATATACAGAACATCATTATTGACAAACGCCTTATCACTACTTACCTTATCCAAGCTAACATATATAATATGTTTTATAAAACTATTGATATCCCCACATATGTTAATAGCTTCTACTTCTTTAGGAATAACGACTTCCACTTCTTCTGGTTTTATATTTTTCTTTTTCATTGCATTAACCTTTTTGTATTTTGTTTTACTTCTTCAACAAGATCCTGATCTTTCATCATCTCTTGCTTAAGTTTCTCATTCTCCTTAATTCTTTTCATCCTATCGGCAAGAATCTTTTTGTATTTCTTATCCGATATTTTTATAAACCAAGGACAGTTCCTTGATGGAATCCTTTTGCATGGATAATCAGTGAGACCGTTCGGTCCAAACTGCTCGCATCGGTTACATTTTTCTTCGCCTGTCATTGTACTATATTTTAGGGAAACATTCTTCAAGTTCTCTATAAGAGCACTCTACTACAACAGAATCTCCTTTAGGGAGAAATACTAAAATAGAATCGATAGAAAAAACACTATCTACTTTTCTTACAAGTTGGCCATGTTTGTAAGAAGACATGACCAACCTAATTCCATACGCATCTGAATAAGATCCTTTCCTACATGGGGTTATGCTTTCAACAACATAATCAAAGCCTCCTACGTTGACTTCATCACCGGCATTTATTTCCATGATAGGAACCATCTTAGCCCTTCTATCTATGCTTATTTTCATTTTGCAACCTCAAATTTTATTTGCTCCTTCGGTTCATAATTCCATACCTCAAAATCATCAGCTACGAAATCATAAAATCCTTTCCCTTCCATACGAGACGAGATAGTAACCTGCGGAACCGGGCCGAAGAGAGATCGACGAAGGAGCTCGTTTGCCTGTTCTTCGTGACGGTCATACACATGCATATCTTGTATAAAATGAGTGAAAATAGCAGGCCTTAACCCGGCGTCATGAGCGAACATCATCATCAACGCCGCATATTGAGCTACATTCCAGCAAGAAGCTGTAATCATATCCTGGCTGCGCTGATAAAGCGTCATATACAACTCATCTCTTTTAACAGATAAATTGATCTGAAACGCACATTCTTGAAGAGGCTTAAGACTATTGGTTTCAGGATCGAACATGGATGCTACTATTCTTCTTGACGAACGATCATTCTTGAGTGACCAAAGAATGAAGTCTGTTTGGTTAAGAAAACCGTAAAGACCATCATGGATATCTGTCATACCCTCTGGAGCTTTTCCGGTTCCCATATAAACATGTCTGTTCACCATATCTCCATAACATCCTTCGATCTTTCCATTATCATCAGCCCACTGATCCCAGATATGAAGACCAAGATCTTTGACGTCTACCGATCTTTTTTGCCAAATCCACAATATTTCTTTTATGGAATTTTTAAGATTAGTAGGTCTAAGTGAACCAAGAGGAAATTCCCGACGAAGATCGTACTGGTTACATACTTGTAGGATACGCTTCACCTTGACGCCTGTACCGTCACCGTAGACCGGACGCTTTACCTCTTCCCACGGCTGGCTCATTATAAGAGCCAAATTGTCTTGAAATATTTTATCTACTCTTGCCATATCCCTATTATTTAACCAACCACCATCCAGTCATCAGCCAACATATCTGATTGCGAAGCCAACCATCCGTTTACGATATTATCGTTAGCATCTTTCATGCACAGATAAGCGCAAAATTTAATCATGTTGGTTTCAGTTACGTCATAATAATCGTTTACGTATTTTTTAAACGAATCCGGCAATGACTTTACTTTATTAACTATCATATCAGTAGACAACCAATCTTCCGGGCGCTGGAATACGAACATACCTTTACCATTCCATCCGGCACGTGCAATCAACGCACCTTTTTTTACTTCTTCTAAAGCTTCTCCAAATTTCATAACTATATTTTTTATAAATTAAACTCTGCAAAATCTATTTCAGATCCGGTTGACAAATTAATCATTGACTTTTCAAGCTCTTCCATTGGAACCGGTTTCACAATACCTCCATTACCAAGAGTCCTTTTATAGAAGTTTATCACCACCTGATCGCTGGTTTTTACCGTCTTAGGAATAGGTTGACGAAGATATAATCCATCAAGAGACTTTACTCTTGAAAGAGCCGTATATAGCTGTCCTGTTTCAAAAGAATTAGATACGTCCATCATAGCCGCATCCAATGTCAGGCCTTGGGCTTTATGGATCGTGATAGAATAACCTATTTTTATAGGATACTGAATAATAGCTCCTACTACTTCAGATTCTATCTTATATCCGTTTCTTACGTATTTTACTTTCTCAAACGAACATGGTGTTATAACAACCTTAGTATGCTCATCATCTTTTGGTTTATCAAGGACTACTTCAATCTCCCCCTTTTTTATAGATAATACAGTACCAAGAGAGCCATTGAAGTACTCTCCTCCGTTTCTTGTTATCATAACTCTTGATCCTTCTTTCAAGAAAAGAGTTTTTTCAACCGGAGCATCTTTAGGATAATCGCCGTTTATAACAGCTTCTAATTTTCTTAAAGAGCCTGGTAACGATGATATTCTCATTTCGTTAATAGCCGTAGCTTTTGAGTTGGTAGTTACAATCTCAACATATCCTTGATTATTATCAGACTGAATACATCTGCTGTTTATTGTATCAAATACATCATCATCCATCTGCCCTTCACGCACCTTATTAAGGATGCTAATGAATTTCTCATCTTTCTGACGATATATTTTTTCAAAAGACACCATTTCCATACCAGAAGCCATAAGAGACTTGGAGCTAAAGAAGTAAGATGTATCGTATATTTCTCTAAAAAAATCCTCCTTAATTACTGGCGGAAGTTGAAATAAATCACCTACCATAATAAGTTTCACTCCGCCAAACGGGTCCTTGTCTCCTCTTGCATGACGAAGTATATCAGCTACGTTGTCAAGAAGATCAGGTCGAACCATAGAAATCTCGTCTATGATAAGATACTTTATATTCTGTAAAATCTTCTCCGAACCTCCGTTGAATTTATATTCGCAGTTATCCATAAACGCGCCTTTTCGTATTTCAGGTATATACGGCTGCATTCCTATTCTAAAAAATGAATGAATGGTTTGACCACCTGCATTAACAGCAGCAACACCTGTAGGAGCTACAACAACCGCATTTTTTAATGCCGGTATAATACGCTTAAGGAACGTTGTTTTTCCACTTCCTCCTTTACCGGTTATAAACAGCGGTTTTGGTGACTTACAAATAGACTTAATAGCCTTTCCCTGGGCGACATTACCTTCGGACATAACTGAACGAAGAACGCACTCCATGATTTTTTTGTCGTAACTTATAGCCATCTTTTTTCTGATTTTGTTCTACAAAACAAAAGTATGAAAATAAAATAAAACATAAAATATAAAATGAATTAATTAGGATTAAAAAGAAATAATAAGTTGGATAAGTTTCTTTGTGACAGACAGTAATGTGGTTTAGTATGGGTGCAGTAATGGCATAGTAGTGGCTAACGGGTGTTTCCGTTGATGTTCTACGAGATTATCGTTTTTCGGCTCTGTTGGCGACCACTAAGAACAGACCCTCTCTCAAGTACCAAACATTACAATGATGAATACTGAGATGAAGGATAAAGATAGGTATCATTATAGAATGATAGTTCTTCAAATGGTATATCCTTGAATACAGATTCACCATCTAATTCTTTATCATTACCTACTGTTGTATTGTAATTAGGTAATGATTGGATAGATATATCCATATTCTCTATCTTTTCCTTAAACTGTTCTGCCTTAACATACATATAGATGTCTTCGCTTACCGAACCAACCGCTTTAGCCATCTCGCCGGCGAACTCAGCATACATATCCCGTACCTCATTAAAACCTGACTTTTTGTCAGGAGCGGTATTGTTATAGGATTTCATTCTCCTACTTACCCTACCACAGACCCCGGCAACGGACGTCCCCACCTCAGCACAGCAGGCTTCCGCATCAGCCATGCCTGCCTTTACCGTGGCTACCTTCTCCTTGCTCCACCCACTAACCTTGTCGTATGATTGTTTAAGACAGTTTAAGAACATGTCCATTCTTCGCTTCTTGTCTTCTGCTATGATAGCGCGATAGTACTTCCTTATAATTTGGTTTTGTGTACTTCGCTCATATCCGTCCCAGAAGTCTTTGTGCGCTTCTTTAGCCATAACAGAGGCCAATGACCTTGCTTCTTCTTCTTTTGTCTTTTTACGATCTATGCCAAGGATTTCGCCATCTTCGGAAACAACTTCTTCTGCATTCAGGAAACGTAGGATATGAGTATTGTCTTTTAAGAAGAAATTGAAATCGTCTTTCTTACTCACTTTTTCTTTTTCTCCTTTCTCTATATCCTTCTCTCCAAAATACCATCTGTTTGTTGCTCCTTTTTTATACAAGGTCCAGGTATTTGCTATTTGCCAGAAAACTGCTCCGTGCCTATATACCGGAATCAGCTTACCTATTGGGTAGTTATGTTCGTTTGCTTCAATGTAAGCACGAGGATTATCTACGTATGTTATAAATTGTATGTTTTCGAACCTTTTTACGAGCTTGTCTTGTATCGCCACACTGACAATCTCTTTCGCTTTTGTTAGTCCTACATTCAAGTACAAGGCAATTGTTTTATTACTTATCGTCGAATCAATTAATCCATAATACGAGTGGCTTCCGTCTACGACATCAGCCTGAGAGTTTGTCTCTCCACTGTTCAGTACAGACTCATTGTTTTTGACTAAATTAACAAACATCGCCTCTCTTATCCTGTCAAGGACTTTTTCATGGTTTGTTATTTCATTTTTCTTTATCTTAATTAAAATCCTATTCTTTGGAATATTCACTTTCCCGCATCCGAGAGTAAGTTGTACGCCATTAACACGATACCTTCTTGCAACGAACGTACTATCCGTCATACGGAACAGTTCGTCAAACATCGGATGTCCTGTCATGTTCTTGAATTTCGAATACCCGATTCCAAGTTTATGAAGAAGATCTTTCTTGTTTTTGAATCTTATTCTCGAATCCCGGCGGGAGATTTTTATCATACAGTATAAAGCATACAATTCCATGAACAGCGAATCATCTGACCACTGTTCCAAAAGTCTAAGACTTATGTTAATATTTCTACCTAATTGTAGCTTCATATCCCATATTCTATTAAATATATTTAAAGCTATTCATCCGTTTTAATACATCCCCTCGGAGACCTTTCGGTCTCCTTGGTAGATGTAAATCCCGTTAGGGATAAGTCAGGATTTCTCCTGTAAGTACCCATCGCCAATGTTATTTAAGGTTTTGAATAAGCAACACTGTTCCTGAATACCAGAACTGTTTAATCACTTACCTTAGAGCTACAGACTTGGGTAAACATCCGTAGGTAACTATCTATTCTCAAATAACGTAGTGTTTGTTTCAACACTTAGGCTAATAACCCGATCTCTGAAAGAGATGTATTAAACTTTTATAATAGAATTATATCAGGTTAATACTATTTGGGGTTATAATCTGTAACAAAAAAAAATCGGATGGATTTTTGGGGATATCCATCCGATTTGTGTCTTTTTGCGGATAATCTCCAAAACCCCGTTACAGATGATGAAGAACAAGAATCAACAAAAAACAAGACACTTAATATTTTATATTCTTGTTTTTTATTTTATCTTATTTCTACATCTGTAACGTGCTACAAATGTAGAAACAAAATTCAAGAATCAAACAACAAGAACTTATTTTTTAATGTCACAGTGCAAATATCGGGACAAACCCTGAATCTATTATCATAAAATACGTTAATTTTAAATTTATAAATCCTTAATCCTTATCTTTGTATCAAAACGATAATCTCATGAAAGAAAGTGATAATAAAGATGTTAGTAATAGGGCTTATAGGCTTTTAGTACCTTATTCCAATACGGTAGATATGGCTAAGAAGATACTTCTGTTTTATAACGGATACCTAATGGCTTCCGGCAATGAGAAGAATGTCATAGATGCGAGGCACTTAAATCTTCTTGCCTATTATTTTGTGTTTGGATATTCGTATGAGACGAAGAAGAAGTTTTCTCATTGTTTCAGTACCGATCTTCAATATGTATCGGTTTTGGATACGGAGATGAAGAAGCGTGGTATTTTGATTGACCGTGAAGGGAATTACAGGACAAGGTGTTTGTGCCCGGATATAGAGAACATGCGCCGTCTTTTTGTATTGGAGGGTTCAAGAGATCAATGTGCGTTGGTTTCTTTATTTTATAGAAAGAAAACTTTTGAATCCGATGCCGAAGAATGATTTCCCTATATCATTTGAGTCACATATTATAGATGATGTGATGGATAAGACCGGGGGCGTTTACGACCGAAACCAAATACGTGACGTTTTCAGAGCCAGTATTTCTTATGCCAATAACTTATGTACGTACACAGATAACGTGTCTGTATCGTTCCCGTATGTAGGTGATATGGTTTGTAACCTTCATGAGATGGAGAGGCGCAAACACAATCTTGAGCGTCTTAAATCTAAGGTAGAAAAATTATCTAAGTATCAGGAAAAAGAACTTCAGTGCCTTGATATTAAGATAAGGATGATAAAAGATGCTTATGACTCAGGTGAGATAAAAGGTGGGGATATGTTGATAAAACACAACAAATTATCTATCTTTAAATCTCGTAAGGGTCATAGTTTTAGTGAAATACAAAATATTCAAGAACAGGAATTTAACAGATAAGTCATGAAAAAAATTTTGCAAGCGGAAGTTATATACGATGCTTTTATGGATACGATATTAAAAAAACTTCCAAGAAAAAAAGAAGATTATCCTAATTGGTACAAGGAACGTCTTGAAAAGTGTGAGGGATGTAAATTCAATACCAAGAACGTCCCTAACTCTATGTTGCCTCTTTCTTTGTACGTAAGCAAGAAAATAGGCAAAAATCGTTGTTCGGTATGTACGTGCTTCATCAAGCAGAAGGCCTGGAGCAAGACAGAGGAGTGTGCGCTTGGTGAGGGGCTTCCCCGTCCTTCGTGGATGGACCGGCAGTATTCTACTGATTTTTATGATGAGAAATCAAGGTGGAACAGATTAGAGCTTATTACAATGGATTCTGATGAGTTTAATGTTATTTCTACAGATGACAAGCAATATAACATTGACCTGTCTAAAGACGGTAAATCATTTGAAATAATTTTTGAACCGGTAGAAAAAGGAAACAGTATAAGGTTTTCATTTATTCTTGAGTCGAAGCATGATATGAAGATAACAGCATCAGAGACATCTTGTGGCTGTACGTCCTCTAATTTGAATATCATAGACTCCCGTCACTTTAAGTTCAATATAGAGATACATACAGCAGGATTTGGAATAGGAAGATTCGTAAAGCACATGACTATTCACTATCAAAAAGATGGGTCTCAAAAAGAGGAAAAGATTCCGTTTAATTTTGAAGGTACTATAATTCAAAAAAGTTAAGTTATGGGCGGATGTGGTAAAGCAAGGCATTTACAATGCGAAGATAAAAGGAAATCCTTATTTTCTATGTTGCAGGCATCTTGTGATGATCTCCCCGATTATTCGGCCGGAGACATTCTCTATGCCGTACTTAGGTCTTTTGCAAAGAAAAGAGGATTGTCTGTTTCTTTTTTAAGGACGTTGACAGACAGCGAGCTTTTTGAAGTGGCTGATTATAATTTATCAATGGAGTTGATGGACGTTATTATTTACGATAAAAAGGTTCTTGATAATGAAGAAGATTGATTTTGATTCAGATATAAAGCATCTTATTTCTTATTACAACCATCTACTGTCTGCACAAGACAAGGTGGGAGAGGAGATGGAAGAGCTAACTAAGGATATTATTAGGAAAAAGGATGAGGAAAATGATATAGAGTTGGAAGACTTTATTGACTTAGAAGAAAAGTCGTTTATGACCAACTTGTATCAACAAGAGATAATGAAAGTATCTTCTTCTGTCAAGACCGTCTACAGGTTGTCTATTAACGCCGGTCATGATCTCAATGTAGATGATGACAGTAAGAAGGTTCTTGATAGGATAGTAAACGACGGAGAATCAGATTTTATTATGTACGTTGACAATAATACTGATTCTGTTATGTTCAAGGAAGAATCTGTTGAGGAAGGAATAAAAAACATGTGCAAGTATCGTGTTGATCCATCTTCTCTTGAAGACAGGTTTAATATGCTTAAGTCTCAGTATGAGGCTTTTTTAAAAATTATCAACAATGAAAGCAAGAAAGCCGACTAATGATGATGTCTCTTACGTAGATTGGAAACTTATTGTGTTAAGGGATCAGATAGATAAGGCTGAACGTTATCTATCTGAAAATCCTTGGGATAAAATAGAAGATTCCGATAAGAGGGAGAAGGAATTTAGGTTTCAAAAAAGCTTGTCTGATAGCTTAATGCAATGGACTGAATCTTATATTAAGATGTGTGGGATAATGGATGTCTATAATCAGCTTGAGGCTGCCAAAAACAAAAAAAGCCTAAAAGGAGGACAAACAGTATCAGGTATTCAGTCTTTTGTTAAGAATGAAGCTAAGAACAAGCTCGATAAATAGTTTTGTCATGAATATTAACAGTAAAGAACTTTATATAAATATGGGTAACGATATTCCGTTATGGAATGACCTTTATTCTTATGAAGAGCAAGATGATGATGTCAAGCAATTCTGGGAGAATGAGGCTATGAAACTCCTTAACGGTGTTACCATAAATGGGGTATTTATCCATCCTTGGCTATATTGGCATATCAATTTCTGGAAGATGATGATTGACGTAGGAGATGATCGTATTCCTGGAAATTCTCAGCTTCGTGATAATGAATGGATGTTTGCCGAATTTCTAAAGCAGGCGGAAGAAGAGAATAAAGGAATATTCATGTTCGGGTGCCGTCGTTTTGGAAAAGCCCTTCTTGACTCTGAGATACTTTATCTTGAGGACCGGGAAAAGATGATAGGAAATATCGTTGTAGGGGATAAGATATATGACGATAAAGGGAATTTAGTAGAAGTCGTAGGTGTCTATCCTCAAGGAAAAGTAACTACCTACAGAGTCGTATTTGAAGACGGTCGTAATGTTATTTGCTGCGGTAATCATCAATGGCGTGTCAATCATGGAGGAAAATGGCATGTCAGGAGTCTTAGATCCATAGCCGGATTAGATTATAAGAGTATGTCTATTCCAGTAGGTGAGGCCCTGAACTACCCTACGGCAAAGCTGCCGGTTCCGCCGTCGGCCTACGCCTCGATGCTGGCGGCTTATCTCGGTGGCTATGGAGGGGATATGTTTTTTGATAAATACGTTTGTAAGAAGTTTTTAAGATCGTCCATAGATCAAAAGAAAGATTTTATAGAAAACTTCATTCGTTCTTTCAGAAACGTAGTAACCGGAGAAGAAGAGCTTATGTTGTCTCATATTGACATGGATGTCATAAATTTTGTACAACGTATGTTTTGGGCTTCAGGTTGGTATGCTAAATTGGAGGGGAACAAACTTATACTATCAAGGAATCGTAAGGAATTAAAAATAAGATCCATATCGATATACGGAAAGGAGCATGCCACTTGTATAACCGTTGATAATGATTCTCATTTATTTTTGACCACCAATTACATCGTTACTCATAATACGGCCATAATGAGCTCGTTTTTGGCTCGTAATGCTACAATGACGTACAATTTGACGCATAATGTTATTGGGTCAAGTAAGGAGGACCTTATGAGTCTTGGTGAGTATCTTGAGTTTGGTCTTGATAATATACATCCTTATCTAAGAATAAATAGAACAGGTAATGATTGGTTTAAAGAGGTTATTATGGGTACTAAGACGGTGAACAATATTCGTGACGTTCACGCTCGTATTCGTATTACCAATATTGATAGCGGTAAAGCCGGTGCCTCTCTTAAGACCGCATCTGGAACACCATATACATCTATTTATGATGAGGTAGGTAAATTTCCATTTTTAGCAGCATACTTACAAGGTCGTCCTGCCCATATGATGCACGGTAGAATGAGGGGGATGATGATATGCTCCGGTACGGGCGGCAACGTTGAAAAGTCTCAAGATGCTCAAAAAGTGATGAATAACCCTGCTGAATACGGGTTTATTGTCATGAATTATGATCTGTTTAATAAACGTTGTTTAAAACCAACTTGGCGTATTAGTCAATCCGGTTGTTTTGTTCCTGCTCAGATGTCTCATGCTTATGATAAGGAAACAACAACCTTAGATAAGTACCTTGGAATAGAGAAAGCTACAGGTCTTAAGAAAATAGATATTCAGGTATCAAAATTTGATGATAATACTAAGAAGATAAAATCTCGTCTTGATGAACTTGTCAAAAAGGATAGAGCTTTATACGTTCAGGAACGAATGGCATTTCCTTTGTCTATAGATGATTGTTTTCTTAATACGAATGTAAATAGGTTTCCTGTAGAAGATGCTTTGAAGCACAAAAGCCGTCTTCTTGAAGAAGGAAGACCAGGGAAAACAGTAGACATATATCAGACTGATGGAATGAAAATGGGCTATCATTTTAGTGATAAACAGCTCGCTGATTATCCGTTCCAAGGTGGAAATATAGATGCTCCTATTGTTATATACGAAAATCCGCCTGAAGATGGAGGTATTTTTGATTTCACATACGTGAGTGGATGTTTACTTCCAGGTGAGAGAGTATTAACAGATAAAGGGTGGAAATACGTTGAAGATGTAAAATATGAAGATAAGCTTGTAAATAAAGATGGAGAATATGTTTTTATTAACAAAAGACTGTTATATAATAAAATAGATGAAGATGTGTATGATGTTAAAATGTATAATGGAGTTTCAATAACACGTTTTACGAAAGAGCATCCATTGTATGTTAGTGACAATAAACTTAAAAATGGTAAAATAATATGTGAAGATTTATTTAGCTTTGATTTTGTTAAAGTATCTGATGTAAAGAGTGGAATGTGGATTAAATATCCAAATATTTACAGAAAGGAGATATATCCTTGTAAAGAATTATTCCCTTATGTAATGTCTGATGATTTATGGTATTTAATAGGAGCTTGGATAGGTAATGGGTATTCAAGGATAGACAAACATCATGTAGGCATATATATAAGTACACATAAAAACAATGATAAGTTTATAAAGAAAATAGATGATATATGTAAATCATGTTTTGGTAAATATACTAATAAAAGATTCAGGGATAATAGTTGCGAGATATTTTGCAGTGTAAAGGAGTTTGCAATATGGATGGACTCCACATTTGGTAAATATGCCAATGGAAAATTTATACCAGAATGGGTTAAGTATATACCTCATGAGTATAAGGTTTCTTTTTTGTGTGGATATCTTGATACGGATGGTTGTTGTTATGCCGTTAATGGTAAGAAATTATATACTATTGAATATACAAGCTGTAATTTAAAATTATTAGAGAGTGTACAAGATATTTTGTTTTCAATAGGAATAGTTTCTAATATAAAAATTAATAAAAACGATAGATCTGATGTTATTCAAGGTCATTTTAAGAAAAGTAATTGTTTATATTATTTATCTTTTGGTACAAATGGTATATTAAAATTACTATCATTTGGTATAAGCAGTGTTAAGCTTGATGGTATTATTATTTCAGATAAAATAATCAAGGCTAAGAAAAAGGGGTGTTTTATAAGTAGTGATGGTAATTATATTTATATAAGGATTAAAAGTATAGAGAAGGAATTGTATTCTGGTCCTGTGTATAATTTTGATTGTGATACGCATACCTATTTATGTCATCACATAACTACCCATAATTGCGACCCCTATAAATCAGACAAGGCTGATACTGATTCTGTTGGTACGTTTTATGTACTTAAAAGGTATGTAAAAATCAACGATCCATTTGCTTATTGCATAGTAGCATCATACGCATCACGTCCTCCATCTTCCGATGATTTTTGTAGGAATTGTGAAATACTTCAAGAAGCGTATGGGGCTAAGTGTCTTATGGAGAATGCCGATCGAATGTATGAACTGTATCTTACGAGACGAAATAAGCAGCTCATGTTACTGGAAGACGGTGAACGTCTTGCCGGTAAGATTATCCGTGCTGGCGCCCGTCAGAACAACAAGCTCGGTTTGGCTCCTACGGTTCCCAATCAGCGCATGCTTTTCAATACCGTTATTCAATATTGTTGGGAGGATGTTGTTGTCGGGTATGATGATGATGGTAATGAAATAACACAGAAAGGTATTTACCGTATCCCTGATATAGAACTTCTTGATGAGATCATAGCCTTCGGCCCTGGGGTCAACACCGACCGTATCATAGCCTTCGGCCACGCTCTTCTTCTGGCTAAGTATTATGATGATATGGGTTACATGCCTGAAAGTACGACTCAGAAGGAGAATCAAAAGAAGAGGGAACGTAAGAAGATGGAACAGGTTAAAGGATTTACGGTAAGAAGACATAACCCGTATAAAATGAGGTGACGAGAACAAATTCCTTATCTTTGTGAAAAATAGGATAATAGGATGGAATATTTCAATAGAGATCAGGCTTTTCCGGCCAGAGGAGTATTTTCAGGTTTGCCGGTGCAGGCTATACCTACCAAGAGAAAAACCAAGGAGTGGTTTAAAGCCACTATGGATTCTCTTGAATTGATTGGTTTGAAGCAGCTTGATGAGAACCAAAAGTTCAAGGATTTTTATAGGATGATGGAAGGCAAGCTGTCATTTATGGAGCTGAAAGACGTAATTCCTTATCTTAAGGATGTTCAGTCTATAAGGGACAATGTAAATATTCCATCATTCTTACGTCATTATGATATAATAGGTACGATCGTAAACGCTTTTGTAGGATGGTTGGGCAACCTTTCTGACAAGTATAATGTAGTTGGATTGGACGAATCTGAAGTGAATCAGTATTCTGCCACGAAGGAAAATCTTCTTTATAATTACATTAGAGAGGAATTGGACAGAAGAGTTAGGCAAGAGTTATTAAATAGAGGATTGGATCCGGATTATAATAATTTTGCCAGCGAAGAAGAAAAGCAGGCTTATGCTCAACAGATACAAGAGGTGAAAGCATCTATGACCCCTCCTGAGATAGAGAACTTCATGAATACAAAATGGAAGACTGCCGAGGTTATATGGGGTTCTCATACGCTTGAGGCGGACAGGGGGCGTTTTTACATGGATGAGATAGACACTGAGAATTTCATCGACTATCTTCTTACCGGTCGTTGCTTTAGAAATTATCATGTAGGATACGACTATTATAAGCCGGAAAGATGGTCTCCGTTGAATACGTTTTATTCTAAGACATTAGATAGCAAGTATCCTCAATATGGGGATTATATTGGTCGTGTTCATTATTATACTGCCAATGATATTATAGTAAGGTGGGGGCATCTTCTTACGGCAAAAGACAAGCAAAAGCTTATAGGAGGTGCTGATAATTTCAATGGTACTTATAACAATGGTGATAATGGAAGCTATGTAAGTTTATCCAAATCGGCGAGTGTAGGGATGTTATATCAGAATAAGGTAATACCTTGGAAAGGATATAATGATTATGCTTCTATAAAAGCTTATGAGGATTATTACGGTATTCCAGCCGGCACATATACCGGATACGATAGTAATGGCAACGAATATCACAGAACCAGATTCATGCCAAATTTAGAGCATGGTAATTATTATAACCGCGCCCAGAGTTTGAGCGACGAGCATGTTCGTAGTGATTTGTATCAGGTAACTGAATCATATTGGGTATCCCCGGCTCAGGTGTATGTAATTACCTACCAAACTGAAACCGGATTAGTAACTACCGAAATGGTAACCGACGAGCTTCTTCAGGACTTTTTACAGGAAAATGGTATTAAGAAAATTACCAGAACCATGAGTAAGGGAATGGAGAACCCGGAGATTAATACCTATTTCGTAGATTACGTTCCACAGGTAAGGTACGGGGTTAAAATAAGTGGAGGTGCCCTCGCTCAGGACAACCTGTATCTGGATGGAGAACCTATTGATCACCAGATAAAAGGGGATAGCAACATCTATGACTTTGTTCTACCTGTTGCCGGATATATTGGTACTTCTATGGCTAACAGGATTCAGCCGTATCAAATATTTTATAATTTCTCCATAAATCAGATAAACAATATTCTTGAAAAGGAGATCGGTAAATTCTTCTTAGGGGATATAAATCTGGTTCCAAGTGAATACAAGGATTTGGGTGAAGATGTGGCTGATATATGGGCTAATCTTCTTGATGTAGCTAAGTCTGTAGGCGCTCTTACATTAGATACCTCATCTCAAAACACGAAAGGTGGTGTTCCTTTCAACCAGTTTGCTGTCTATGATTTATCCCAGACAGAGCAGCTTAAAACAAGAATGGAGCTTGCTGAATGGTCGAGGATGAAGTGTTTTGAAATGGTTGGTATCACACCTCAAGTAATTAACGGTCCCAATAGATATGAGACTGCCACCGGGGTTCAGCAGGGCGTTACGGCATCTATGTTACAAACACAGATATACTTTGATAACTTCGGTTATTTCAAGAAACGGGCTCTCGATCTTCATCTGGCCGTTGCTCAACAATGCCAGGAAGAAGGAAAGGATATTTCTGTAATGTACACAAAAAGTGACCTTACCAGAGCGTTTTTATCTATAGGAACCGACGGTCTTAGTTTAAGGCATCTTGGTGTTCAGGCTTTATCCAACTCAAAGAAGAGGGATGAACTTGAAAAGTTCAAGACCTTTATGTTGCAGCTAAATACAGCCGGAGGAGACATTTACGATCTTGCATCTATCTTCACATCAGATTCTATGGTGGAACTTATACAGAATGCAAGGAATACTCGGGCATACAACGAGCGTCAGATGCAGCAGCAACAACAGAATCAGATGCAGCTTAACCAGCAACAGATACAAGCTGAAGCTGCTGAGAAGGATAAGCAACGTCAGCATGAACTTGCTTTGGAAGACAAGAAAGGTCAATATAGGATACTTCAAGAGAAGATCCAGGCGGCAGGCAGGGCGGCAGACGCCAAGAGCGACGCCACCTCCCTCAACTTCCTGGCCTCTGTTTCAGATCAGACCGTAAGGCAAGCTGATATAGAAAGCAAGGAAAGGATAGAGGATAAGAAGCTCGAAAACGATTCCAAACTTCATGATGATGAAATGAGAATGAAAATGGAAGAGTTAAAATTAAAATCCAAAGAGCTTGCTCAACGAGCGAGGGAAGATGCCACCAAAAGGTATGTAGCCGGAATCAATAAGAATTAAGGATTAAATATCCCCAAATTTCATTAGAAAATCTCTAATAAAATTTGGGGATATTTAATTTTTAGTGAAGATTAAACACTTATAAGTTTTTTATCTGAAATATAGGTATTTAAATATTTTTGCAGTATGGGAAAATTAGAAAAAAATGGAATAGTAGAATTGGACGATATTTTTAGTATCGGTCCGGTTGATGATGTTTATAATAGGGAAGAAGATATTCTGCCTATTAATGGTAATGAACCGGCTAAAAAAGATGAGAAGCCTGTAGAAGAAGGTTCTCAAATTAAAGAAGAGCTGGTTGTTGATCCTACTCCTGATCCTAAAGAGGATAAAAAAGGAGAAGAGAATGTAGTTGACGTTAATCAGGATCAGGTAGAGACCCCGGTTGTCAATTACAGAAAAGTATTGGATGCCCTTTCTTCAAGAGGGATTATTCCCGATTTGAAAGATGTGGTGTTTAGCGGTGAAAACGGCGAAGAGATTACTATCAATGATCTTGATTTTAGTAAAGAAGATTCGTTGTGTGACATACTATCTACAGTCCTTGAAAGCCAGAAAGAGGACATTGTTAAGGATAAGATAGATGTTACCTCTGTTTCTGATATTACTAAGAAGCTTATCCAGGCTGATAAGGCCGGCGCGAATATCGTTGATATTCTTAAGCAATATGATACGAATGTCGCTCCGATAGAAAAGCTTGACATTGAAAACAAAGCAGATCAGATAAAGATCGTTCGCCATTATGTTGATCTTCTTGGGTTGCCTAAAGATGAAGCTGATGAGTTTTTCAAAGGCATTATCAATAAAGGTGAAGAGTATGTTGAAGCAAAGGCTATAAAGTACAAGGCTGAGCTTGATAAGAGAATGGATGATATTATCCAGCAACGTACTAAAGAGGCTGCCGAAAAGAAGGCGAAGGATGCAGAAGATTTTAGAAGGTATAAGAAAGATCTTAAGTCTTCTATCCAGGCAAAGTATCAGCTAAATGACACTATGGTATCTAAAGCTCTTGATTTTGCTCTAAAACCTTCTGAATCGAATCCCGGAATCACTAAGGCATTTAATAGGGTAAGGGAGATGATGATGAATCCGGAAGAGGCGCCAGATTTGATTATGTTTCTTATGAACCCAGGAGAGTTCATAAAACAGAAGTCGAATCAAGCTGTAGTTGATGAGAAAAAGAAAATTTATAAGCTCATCAGCCATACAAATAAAGACAAGAGGGTGGCTCCGGTAGATGATAAAGGTGATCAAGTTCAAGGTGTGAAGTTCGATGAAATCAGTATAGATTAAAAATTAAAACATTTTTTCGTTCATGGCTAATGTACTTTTAACAAAAAATTTCCCGGCCACCATGAATGGTGACACGGTGATTGGATATACCGACGCTAAAGTCGTTAAGCAAAGTATCGTAGAACACGATCTTAGCTCTTTAGAAGATTGGTACTATGAAGATCCGGATAAGAATCATCTGGGTATGCTTGAGTTGTTTTCTAACATTACAAACTATCCTCTGCCTATGTATATGGGTATGATTAAACAGGATGCTACTATTACCGTAAATGGTATCAATGGTTCATTCCGTTATGATCTTCCGGTATCAGAAACGTATGAGGTGGTTACAGTAGAAGACACGTCTTTGAAATATGCAAAACCTGGTATTGATGAAAGCTTCTTCGAAATTGTGTTGAATGCACAATTCAAACAAGGAGATGTTATTACTTACGATGTGATTAACGGTTGCCAGGCTCTTATCTCTACAGAGCGCCCTCCGAAACAAGAAGGTGAAAACTGGAGATATTGGTGTAAGCTGTGGGGTCGTTCTCGTGCTAAATACTTCCCGAAAGACATGCTTCGCGCCGGTATTAAATACTGGAAGGTAACAAACGTTCTTGGTGAGTTCTCTACTCAGTTCTCTGGTGTAGGAGGTGCTTCTAAGGCCGGTTCTATGACTTGTGAATTTACGCTTGGTGGACACCGTGGTGTTGAAGGTGAAACGACTATGTACGCTGGTATTAAGTCTTTGGCTTATGCGGACGAACGTACACAGAATTTCATCGACAAGGCTTACCAGAAAGTTCGTCAGCTTTCTGAAATCAGAGGAGGTGATGCAAGTTATGCCATTATCGGTTCTCGTCTTGGTGACGGAAGCATTGATATGCGTACGGCACGTGTAGCCAATACAGTGTCTTTGTTCTGTTTGGCTGAGTTGGCTAAGATGGAAGCATACGAACTTATGTTCATGCGTGGAGGTAGAGTTAAGGGTCATAATGGTGTTTTGATGAAAAACGAAGGTTTGTACCATCAACTTCGCCGTGGTTTCGTTATCTCATATGCACGTCCGGGCGGTATCAAGCGTGAACACTTCCTGGCTGCTGCTGACTATATTTTCCGTGGTCGTAGCGATATGCCGATTGAAAATCGTGTAATGAAATTCAAGGTAGGTGCTATGGCTTACAAGAATATCGTTGAAATCTTCCGTGATGAGTTCTTCTCTCAATTAGGTGCTTTGGCTCCGCTTATGGGTACAGAACGTATTATCAATAATCCGGTAACAGGATCAAACGATGCTCTTGAATTAGGAACTGTAAAGATCAAGGGTGTTACTATTCCGGGTATTGGTAAGGTTATTGTAGAACACGAACCTTCTTTGGATTACGTTGATATGGTAGATAGAAGCCAGTTAGTAGACGGTATGACTCCTATCACATCATATTCATGTATTATGGAAGACTTGACCGCTCCTGAATATTCCAATGCATTCGCCGGCATCCCTGCTTCAGCCGAAGCTCGTATTGGTAATATCAACAGCAACGTATTCTACGTTAAGCCTGATATCGGTTCTATGTGGTGGGGTTACGAACAAGGTAGATGGTCATCCAGAGTATCGGCTCAAGAAATTGTATCCAGCCATCCTCGTATGTCAGAACAATTCTGGTGCCATTCTGTATCGGCTTGTTGGGTAAAAGATACCAGCCGGTTCGTAACAATTGAATTGTTACCAAGCTCTTTGTAATCATAACTTTTAATATTAACTTGCGGTCGGCTTTAAAACCGGCCGCAAATTTTGTTTCTAACATAGTCTTTTCATATATGAAAAGACGTAGGGTATATAAAAAATGGGAAAAAAGATTTTTGAAGAAAGCCATGAGTCTAAGAAACTGCTGGCTACCGTAGGAGGAATGAAGATATATTCCGACTCTATTTATGTTATAACAGGTAAGATGGATGAAGAAGCTCCTTCCGGATATCAGGAAAGAGGCATTTCCAAGACTCCTTTCCCTGGGAACAAGACAGTATCTTGTTGTGGATGGGACAAGGATCTTAGGGTGTATGATACAGGTTTCTTTATCAATTCAGCATGTTATAAAGGTTACTCACTTGAAGACAAGAAGAATGAAATGGATATGCGTATTAAGAATATTCGGTATCCGTTTGAAGAAACTGTCAATGAGGACCTGGACCAAAAGAACTTCGATTTCTGGGATTCTTACAGAATTGACTTATATGATGGTCGTTTGTTCTACACTAATGACGTTCGTGATTTATTTGAGCTGTATATAGCTATTTTATCCAAGTCTCTTACTCCTAAAGAGGAAGACGGTAATCCGATGTACGTTGAATCTTATTATTGTGTAGAAGACAAGACTACGGCCGTAGATATCAGGAAACAACGTCAGATTGACAAGGCTGATATTTTATATGAGTTCATGAACAAGCTGAAAGGGTCAGAGGCTGAAAGGAAAAGCATCTACGATCTGCTTTTGTATCTTGACATCATATACAGCGTAGAGCTTGATCAGAGCATGGTTCAATACATATTCACTAATTGGATTGATGCTAAGAATACGAACGTTGACATGTATAAAGAAGCAAGCTCAAGGTTCTTGTCTGATGATGAATCTTCTGAGGGAATGCAGGTGATCAAATTCCATCGTATGATTAGGGAAATGATCGAGGGACTGGCTGTCACCGTCAACACCGACGGACTGTATCTGAATGGCGAGCTCCTGGGCGCCGACGCTATCTCTGCGTCTATGGCTCTTGCTTCCAATAAGTCGATGTTAGAAACCAAGTCACGTGTTCTGGAAGCGTATAATGCTTTAAAGAACAAGCATAAAAAAATAGAAGGAGATAAGTCTGACAAGAAGAAAAAGGAAGACGAAAAAGGTTTTGATATTGATCAATACGCTGATAAAAAAGAATAATTTATGAAGATTGTTGATTGTTATCTTCGGGCCTTACAGAAGGCTGAAGAAAACATGACCAACGGTGGTATAAAACTTGACAAGGCACGTTTTGTTCAGCTTTTTAATGACGAACAAAACCGCCTTGTTCGTTATATCCTTGATAAGAAAAACGAAGAGGATATACGTTATATCCAAAAGTTAGTTGTGTATTCAAAAGAACTTGACGAGAAAGGAGATAAAGATAATCCGGAAAGCACTTTATTTTCATTGCCTTCTGATTTCTTCTCTTTTTCAAACATATCAGGCGTATTTACCAAAGGTGAATGCACGGTCACTGATTTTACCATGTGGGAGGCTAAGAACGAAAATCCGCATGAGCTTCTTGCCGACTTTTTTAACAAACCCGATTTTGATTTTAGGGAAACATTCTATACAATAGGCGAAGATTCGGTAAGGGTGTATAAGTCTGGTTTTGATGTAGACACCGTTTACCTTACATATTATCGCTATCCGAAGGAAGTTGACATCGAAGGATATATTAAATCCGATGGTTCTAATTCAACTGATATAGATCCTGAATTAGATGACAAATTAATCGGTATTATCCTTAACATGATTGAAAAGCAATTTGCTTTGAATGAAAGCGAATACGGACGTTATCAAATAGACTCAAACAACGTTCAATCCCCTTTATAGCAGAATAAAGGCACATCTTAAATTAAACATTATCAAAAAGCATTAAGAATTAATTAATTCATAATGCTTTTTGTTGCTTATATGACTATCACTATTTTTGAGACAGATAACAGAATATTAATTTTTAAAATATTATAAGGCTATGGCTATCCATAAACCGTATGACAGACACATTATCTGTCCTCCGCACGCTAAGTTGGCGGACGTAGATTCTTTGTTGCTTCAAGAAGGTCAGATCGCTATCTATGATTTGGATGGTGAGCAGACTAAAGATGGTTTGAAAGCGTTGAAAGACTTGAAAGGATATCGTAAGGACGAACAACGTTTCCAGATCAGAATCGGACGTAATGAGATGGTGAACGACCGTGTATCTGATGATAAATCATTCTCTACACCTACGTTTGCTATTGATGAAATTATAGAAGTGTACGCTTCTGCTCCGAAGAGCAAAGAAATTAAAGTAGATGAGGTTATTTTCGGTTATAACGGAATTGACGACAGTACCGCTATTACAGCAAGAAAAGGTGATCGTATCCCTATCCATATTAAGTTGACAGGCCGTTTGTTCGAGCTTCGTGGTTATCCGATGGGTGAGGTGAATATCGATGATTACATCATTTTCGAAAACTGTCCGGGTCGTGAGGATATGTGCTCAGAATGTGATCCTTGCGAAGATGTTGATATTTTGGCTGCTATTTTGAAAACAATCGAACGTATCAAGAATCAGCCGATTGCAGGTGGTGGCAAGGTAGGTGATTTTGTAGAAATCCATCCTATCCATTCTTGTGACGAGTTGAAAAAAACTCCGGTGGAAACCGACATGAATTTCTATTGTATGGAAATGTGTGATACCGGTGATGCTTATGCCCTGGCTCAGCTTAAGGCTGCTTATCCTGGTTTGGATATTAAGAGAGTTGGACGTCATCTTTCTACTTCCAAATATCAGGTGATGAAAGAAGGTGGTAAGCCTGCTGATTATACTCAAAAGCTGTCTTCTATAATGAAAGGCTGCGAAGAGTGCCCTGAAGGATATACTAAGGTAGACGGCGGTTTGATTTATGCCGTAACGTTAGAGGATGATGGCGTTGATCAGTCTACTGTAGTAGAAAGCATTAAGAATGCCGTTAGTAGCACTGCCGAGAAAACAGCAGCCCAAGATGGCGGAGTAGGTATGTACACTGTGGCCGTAAGCAAGAAACTGACGAAGGCTGATATCGATGCATTTGTAGAAACCAATCCGACTGCCACAGTAACGTTCGTTGCTAAAACAGCAGATATGTGTAGCAATCCTACTGTTACTACCGTTAGTTGGGAAGCATGTGGTTCTTGTAAGATTTCGAAAGAAGCTTATGAAATCACGTTGCCGGATGATGAATGTGGTAACAGTGCTAAAGAAGAATTGCAGGCAGCATTCCCGTATCTGACAATCGAAGATTACGGTACGCCTGGTGGATGTCAACACAAATTCAAAACAACGGTCGTTACTAACATGGTTTGCGACGAATGCGATAAAATTTTCAAAGACTTCTTCGTATCTAAAGCTCCCGAATCTTATCGTGGACGTAACTGGAAACGTTTGGGTGCCGTAGCAGGAGATCAGTCCATTATCGCCGATCCGCTTCCTAAGAACTGCAAATGCGGTATCTTGTTCCGTGGTATTGACTACATGATTTCTCCGTCTGATTGTTTGATTGACCGTCTGACATTCCAAGAAGGTTCTGTTCGTATTGCCGTAAACGGTGGTTATCCGGATGAACAGCGCGAGGCTATCAGCACGTACTTCAACCCGATCCATACCGAATACAAACAGCACTGGGCTCCGCGTACTCACCTCGGCGCTGAATTGCTGGATAAGGAACGCGAACAACGTATGTTCTTCGACTTCCGTAAGACTCACCAAGAACTTATGGAACGGATGTTTACCAACGAAGAAACCCGCTTAGACCTGTTGGCTCCGTATGCTGATTATTCAGTAACGTTGAAGCCGGCACGTTACTCTAACGGCTTCGGTAGGGTAATTGATGATCATATTACAGTACACTTCCATGTACCGTATGGCGCTCACGAAGGTATTCAAGACCTTATGGACTTGTTAGCTGCTTCGGCAAATATCAAGCCCTGCAAGATTTGATTTTCCTTTTTTCTATATATCCCAAGGGGGAGGAGGCTGGTCCTCCACCCCCTTTTTTGTAATAAAATAATTTGAAATAAGTTAGTTTCATATGAACGGCGTGGATTCTTTAGTCGGTGCCTTAGGTAGGGGCATTGATAAAATAACCAACATAGTTGGAAAATGGGGTTCCTCCCAACCGGTAGATGACAGCAAATCCGGTATAAAAATAGGGGACAAAATCTACCAAGTGGTTGTGTCCTTAAATGGCTGTTATTGGTATCTTGACGAAGAAGGTAAGAAGCATCCTGTTTCTGGTATTCCGGCCACAACCGAATGGGAGTGGATTAACATAGCTGAGAAAGTTATCAAAGATTTCAAAACCTGTTACCGTACACCTGGTGGAAAGGTCGAAGTATGGAGTTGGTATCTTCTTAACGATCAGATGGATGTTCTTAAAGAAACCCATAGAATTACCGACAGTACCGACATGGATAATCCGGTAGGTAAAGTTCTTACTAAAATACCGGACGAGTGGGTTATGATCGACTGCGATCTTCCTGATATGACAGAACGCGACATTACGTTCGTCAACAGATGTTATAAGACTCCGGATGGTAAGGTTGAAATAGAAGGATTGGAGGCCATAGATGATAAAATAAATATCAGGGAATCTATTTATACCGTTATTCAATCGACGGACGATAATTTCCCTGCCGGCCATGTTTTTAAACTAATTCCAGAGAATTGGGTTCGAATGGTTTGTGACTTTCCTGACATGACAGAACGAGATGTAACTTACGTTCTTGAATGTTACACTACTAAAAAAGGAAAAGTTCAAGTAGAAGGTTTGGTAGCCATAGATAATATTCTTGGGACCAGGGAAGAGGTTTACACCGTCCTTCAGTCAACTGATCCTGATATTAAGGTAGGAACCGTGCTGGATTCCATTCCCGAAGATTGGGTGAGGATGGTCTGCGATTTTCCTGACATGACGGACAGGGAAATTGTTGAAGTGGACGAATGTTATAAGACTGATGGTGGTAAGGTCAATATAAAAGGTTATCAAGCTATTGATGCCGTTCTTGGTGTAAGGGAACAGTATTATTATATTGTTAAGACAACGGACGCCGCCTATCCTCAGTGGACGAGAATAGATAAGATACCTAACGAATGGACGAAAACCGAATGCGATTTTCCTGATCTTACGGAAAGACATATTATGTCCGTAGATGAATGTTATACTACTCCTGGTGGTAAAATACATCTTGGTGGATACAGGTCGGTAGATAGCATAATAGGTGTCCGGGACGAGTATCTTATTGTCTTAGAAACGACCGATCCTGATATACAAAGAGGCGCCACATTCAGCAAAATACAAGAAGGATGGCAGCGTATTGTTTGTGATTTCCCTGATGCTACCACATCCGACACTGAAATAGTAGAAAACTGTTATAAGACGGAAAAAGGCAAGGTTCAGATCCGGACATATATAACAATGGACGGATACGGAAATACAAGGGAATTGAGGCATATGGTGCTTAAAACAACCGATCCTGATTACAATATCGGATCTAATATTGATCAGATACCGGTAGGGTGGTTAAGTATCGAGTGTGATTTTGCGTCTGCTACACAGCGCCATATAAGACAGGTCAAAAACTGCTACGTTTCTGATGCAGGGAGCATTTACGTTGAGGGAGAAATCGTTTACGATAATGACCTTGACGTGGACAAGATGGCGCTGACGGTCATGGAAAGCACTGACCCGGCGATCGCCGTAGGGACGGAGCTGGCTGCCATTCCCTCTGGCTACGTGAGAACAGTTTGTAGATGTAATTGTTGCAACCACTAAATCTTATTGTCATGAGCTGTAACGAATATTTTTTAGTAACACTGGAGTCTAAACCGACTCCAGTTCGTCATAAATACACGAATTTAACAGACGAATGGTATGGCCCTGATGGTGTTAAGTACGAAGATCCTGATACGATATCCAAAATAGAAGAACAAGCTACAGATAAGAATCGTATAGGGGATAACACCTTATATCAGAAACTTATTGAAATACATTCTCAAGGAGAGTCAATAAAATCAGACATCGGAGACATAGGTTCGGTATTAGATTATATAAATGGGGAGGAAGTGTAATGGGAACCATATCAGATAAGTTAATGAGGATCATAAATACCAAAGAGGATATAAGGCAAGCCCTTATATCCAAAGGGTATGATGTACCTACTTCCATACCTTTTAAAGAGTATGCTAAAATGATATCAGACTTACCATGTAGAGTGGATTCTTTTCCTGATATAGAAGGAATTGTAGCTCGTTATTCAGCATTAGGTCTTACTAATGAGCAGATGGCCACCAATCCTGTATGGGTAGATAAGACGGGTAATGGCCATGATCTACAGTTGAAAAACTTCTCCTGGAAGGGAATGTCCGGGGTTGGTGGTTATGGCGATGAAAATCACCAAACATTCTACAAATTCACATTAGATAATTATGTCTTTATAGCTAGCCCACCTGGTGCTAAGCACATGAATTTTACGTTTAGGGTAACGGGGTTACAGCCTGGAAATAAATTAACATTAGCTTTTTTTGGAACAACGAATACTGTCTACGGTACATGGAACAAAGATGGCATATATACTGTTGATGCTGATATTGTTGAGGCAGGGAAACCAACATACTTTTATAACGGATATGGAGCAACCAGAGGAGAGTTTACGATTGAAATTCTTCCTCTCTACCCTGGTGCACTTGTCTTTGATGGTGTAGATGATTATGGTATCTGTGATAACTTCCCTATTCTGACTAAGGAAAAGGGATATACGGTTGTGGCGTTGAGACAGTGGATAGAAGAAAAAAATGATTCAACGGCATTGGTTTCTAACTGTGAAAAGTGGGGTAAGAATGGTGCATTTTTGTTTGAGTATAACAATTTAAGAATCAATTTTCTTAATGTGGCAATTTCTTTTGGGTACGTGTCTTCTGTTGATAGGGGAAAGTCCCCATTTTCCTATCAAACATCTAAACTATATAATGGTAAAAATATAGAACCTGGGAGTCTTATAGGAAGTAATGAATTGGTAGTTGGGAAGGGAAACAAAGATTTCTCAACCGTTTCTAAAGTTGCCATTTGGGAACTCATCATCCTTGACCACGATGCCACCGAAGAAGAACTGACCAAGATCAAAGACTACTTCGTCAAAACCTATCCTTGGTTATTCCCCGATCAAGCATGGACCGTCGCCGGCAAGACCAACGAAGACGAAGATCGTGCTACTATTGCCAACATTACGGGCAATGGTAATGATCTTGTACTGTCGAATTTTGGGTTTGCAGAAGGGAGTGGGTATGGGTTGTATAAACAGAATTTTAGTAAAATTCAATGGACGAGTCCGTCAGCAAGGGTTGAAGTAACAAAAACAAATTCGTCATTTAACATTACAGAGGTAAAAAAGATTGCAATACAATTATATTACCTATCTAATACAAATGAGGTTGCTTTTACTGTGCCTTCTACTAAAGTTCGTGTTACTGGTTTGACGGATGGACAGACTATTAATTATAGATATTTTGTTGATGATGTTGCTAATGATTTCCTTATACCATCAGATGGAATATATAATTTGCCTGAATTTGAGTTTCCTGCTAAGAATAATTATTATGGGTTTAATTTAACCAAAGTTCAATCATCTTGCAATATTACTATCGAGCAAATCCCCGAATACGAAGGCTACCTGGTTACTGATGGAGTGGATGATATGATAACTTCGTCAGCTTTTCAAATGGGTAAGGATTTTACGATTGTTGGAGATTGGAAGTTTATTGATAATAAAAAGAGTGGTACTGGTTTAGTAAAAGGGTCTAGTTTTTATATCTACAACACAATGACTGGACTTGATCTTTATATTAATTCAGGATCAGTAACAAATAGTCTTGACGGAATTAAAAGTATTAATGCTGCATGTTCAGATGGTAGGGCCTATGATCGTAATTGGAATGAAATACTGGCAAATACAGGTAATGTAGTTGGTTCTGGTGGTATATTGGAGGTATCGAGTAGTGGTGGTAGGTTTGATCGAATAGCTTTTAAGAACCCTGCAATTTATCCAAGAATCCTCTCCAAAGACGACTGTATCAAAGCATATAACTATTTACAAACCCTAAAATCAAAGTAATATGAAATTCATTATCATACCAAAAGAAGTATTGTAACAGATATTTAAAAATAAATAAATGCAATGAATATTCAACGAATTTGTTCATTGCATTTATTTTTATTTTATATTTGAGATATGAAATACAAAGTGAGTACATATGCAAAGATTCATGGGGTTACAATGCGTACCGTATGGAATTGGATAAATAAAGGAGAACTTGAAATTGAAAGAACTTCTACAGGAAGAGTACGCATCGTAGTTGATGAAAATAAAGAAAAGACAATCGCTGTATATGCAAGAGTTTCATCTTCTGAAAATAAGTCCAATTTGATAGCTCAAAAAGACAGAGTTGTCTCCTACTGCATGGCGAAAGGATACAAGATAAGTAAGGTTGTAATGGAAGTAGGAAGCGGATTGAATGACAAACGTCCTAAATTAGAAGACCTTTTGAAGGACAATTCGATAGACATCATAGTTGTTGAGCATAAAGACAGGTTTTCGAGATTTGGATTTAATTTCATACAAACTCTTCTTAACATAAACGGAAGATCAATAGAGGTTATCAACCAAGCGGAAGATGATAAAGAAGATATAATGTCCGATCTTATCTCTATCATAACCTCGTTTTGCAGTAAAGTGTACGGACTTCGTAGGTCGAAAAGGAGAACAGGGAAAATAATAGAAGAACTTTCTAAAAAGGATAGTGTTGAAAAATGAATCTTGTTGAAAGACATATAATTAAGAAGAGCGACACGAGATACAAGGAATTGGATAATATATGCTTTTTATCCAAAAACTTGTACAATGCTACTTTATATGCTTTCAGACAACATTATTTCAATACGGAAGAGTTCTTGGGATATCTTTCTTTAAATAAAGAGTTTGTCTTATCCGATAATCCTGACTATAGGGCACTTCCTTCAAAGGTTTCACAAGCTACGATGAAAATAGTCGAGAATAACTACAAGTCGTTCTTTGCTCTCAAAAAGAAAGGTGAAAAAGACGCAGAAATCCCAAAGTACTTGAAAAAGAACGGTAGATTTCCGGTTTATTTTACATATCAAGCTGTTTCTTATAAAAGCAGAGAAAGATACTTAAAGTTATCCGGTACCAGCGTTTACATAAAAACGGATAGGAAAGCCATCCAAGTTAGAGTGATTCCGAAAGGTGATCATATCGTAGTCGAAATCGTTTACAAAGCAAATGAATGCAAAGCGAAAGAAGACAATGGGATTTATGCAGGAATTGACATAGGATTGAACAATCTTGCAACAATCGGATTTAATAACGGAAAAGGATTGATTATAAACGGAAGACCTTTGAAATCAATCAATCAATATTACAATAAGAAGAAAAGCGAACTTTCTTCAGAACTTGAAAGGAGGAATAAAAGCAAAAATAGCAAAAGACTTAACAGACTCACAACAAAGAGAAATAACAAAGTGAAGGATTATCTTCATAAAGCGAGTACGATGTTAGTTAATCAATTAATTTCCAACAATGTTTGCAAAGTAGTAATAGGCAAAAACGATGGGTGGAAGAAAGAAATTAACATAGGAAAACGAAATAATCAGAACTTTGTAAACATCCCTCATGCTGTTTTCATTGAAATGGTTTGTTATAAATGTAAGCTAAATGGGATTGAAGTTGTTTTAAGAGAAGAAAGTTACACTTCAAAATGTAGCTTTATTGACAACGAACCGATCAAAAAGCATGATTCCTACGCAGGTAGAAGAGTTAAAAGAGGGTTGTTTAGATCAGAAAATGGAACATTCATAAATGCTGATTTAAACGGAGCTCTCAATATTCTAAGAAAAGAAGTCGGAGAATTTAATTATAATCCGATAGAGGTTTGTAGTTCACCAAAGAAACTCCGAATAGGACTTTCTTAAAGAAAAGCATATTTCTTTGAATTTCATTGAAATATGTAACTATATGATTCCGTATCTGAAGAAAAGAGACTCGAATTAGGAACAGGTAGCCCAAGAGCGAGCGTAGACGGCTCTTGGGTTATTTTACACGTAGAACATTATGACCATCTATTTAAGTCTTTAGATATGCAGGCTGATGACGAACCTCAATATCCGTATCCGGTATATGACAGCTCTTCTTCTGAGTTTGAATCTGTTCTTTCATCTAAAGAATGGGTGTCCGATGTTAATAACGAGCGTCTTTGATCTTGTTATGATTGAGACAATTGCTATATTTGTAAAAAGTTGAATAATTAAAGCGTGTGGTAGCGTTATCTACCATATAATCATCATGTTTCAGATAATAATCGGATGCGTTTTGGCTAATATCCTTACGATAGCAATCATCGGTTTAGCCCTGTATTTGGTGTATCGCAAAAACGAAGACCGTTTAAAGGCTTTGGATTCTAAGATCGATCAGAAGGTTGAGGACGTAAAAAACAAGGTTGGTGCGGTGATGGACATCGTGGACCAGATCAAGAAGTTGTTGGATAAAATTAACAAGAGATAGAGATGTCAGAAGTAGGTTATAACAGTAAATTCGAAGGTCAGGAGGTTGATTCCAGACTTGAGAATGTGGTGCAGGCCGCTCCTGGGACAGGTTCGGAGTCGGGCAAAGGAGGCCTTATCCCGGCTCCCCCTGCCGGAAGTCAAGACGGTAGCAAGACTCTTCTTAGTGACATGACATGGGGCGATCATATAACAAAACAGTACATAGATGATGCTGTATCGGCAGCAGGGTGGAAGAAGCAGATTGTTAGCAAACTTCCTACTGTTGAAGAGGCGAAGGACAATGTCATGTATCTTGTAAAAGATAATGTGGCATCTACAGAAACCAAAAACGTGTATAACGAATATATTTTGGTTACTGAAGAAAGTGGTGGTAAGGTGCTTGAATCGCTTGGTATGGTAAGTACCGGAGTAGATTCGAATTATCTTGATCTATCTATGTTTTCAGGTAATTCAGGAATACTTGATGAAGCTTCGTTTGGGAAGGTCCTGGATGCTTACAATAATAAAATTACGTTAGGTAAGTTAGATGGTGATTATTATTATTTGAATTATTTTTTAGAAGGTAATGATTTTGAAAATAATTTTAAATTAAAAATAGTATTTGCCTCATTTTCTAATGCCGACTCAGCGGTAGGCGCATCTGAATATGATATACAAATTCAGGTGGGGACTTTTGTTGTTATTCAAGATAAGACATATGAGGCTATGAACAATATGGTTCAGTTGTCTAATACGATATTGTCTTATTTGAATTTTATGGCTATGCCCCCTAAGGTTGTTACAACATTGGCAAATTTACCAAAATATGCTCATAATATCATAGCCAACGTCGCTTCTGCTACGAATCTGTCTATGACCGTATCTTCTGAGTATGTTGGGAGGGAATGGCAGGTGCGGGTCAACAACACCACCGGCACAGACATCACGCAGCCGCTTCCTACCTCTGGCCAGTTCCAGAGCATGTCAGGCGATAGCGTAGTAGTACCTAAAAACAGTTTTATAGAATTAAGTATCTGGTATATCAATGATAAGTTGGTTATCAGAGTGGGTGAACAAGCTTAATAGAAAGGATAGAGTATGCTTTATGTAAATAAAAACGTAAAAGGTTTTTACTGGGAAGGATACGAGTTGGATTCCTCTTCTTACGAAGTAGGGTATTCTTACCAAGATTTCTTAGATGGTAAATGGGTTCAACTTGACTCCGATCAAGAAAAATTCCATCAAAACAATCCTGATGCGAGTGTGAAAGAAGTTATTGCTATGCAGCTTGACCCGGAGCCTCCTGGACCAACTGAAGAGGAGTTGCTTGCCAAGGCTAAAGACAGGAAGGTTTCTGAGGCCAGGGAATATGCTTATTCTGATACTGTCCGTTCTTATAGTTTGGATGGTAAACAGATATGGTATAACAGCAGCATGAGACAGAAGGTTAAAAACGATATTGATGTAGCAAAAGGAAGCGGGATATATACCGTATCCGTAGCAGATTCAGAATACGAGCTTGATATTGCTAATACGGCAATGAATGAAATGCATGTATATGAATCTGAGTGCAACGATCGTACTGCTGCCATAGAAAAGGAAATAGCTTCTAAAACCGACAGGAGTGAAGTTGAGTCTATGAAAGTAGATGAAGGTTATCCTGAGAAGTTGGTAAGGACAAAGGATCAGATCATAGAAAAAAATAAGATCCTTGAAGCCAATGATCCGGAGAAGGCTACAGCTATGTACATGAGGGCGATGATAAACACGCCGGCTATGTTGGAAAATACCGACCAGAATCTTGCTCTTAAGATAAAAGGATTGTACCCTATCTGGGATAAGGATGGAGTTTACGGCGACAAAGGTCTTCCTATGGGCACGGCTGTTGTAAAAGGGCAACGTTTCCGTAGCAAAAACAAACCTTCTGATTTGGATTGGACTCTGTTTGAAGTAAGGCAAAATCACAATCTCCAAGCCGACTGGGTTCCTGGTCAGGGAGGTGGAACTGAAAGCCTGTATATGGTTGTTCAAGAAAAGCATTCAGGTACGATAGACGATCCTATTCCTTGGGTATATAATTCTATTTTAGAGAATGGAAAGTATTACATTGACAAAGAAATTAAGTATCTTTGCATAAGAGATTCAGGCATCCCTTTGGCTTACGAGAATCTTTCTGATCTTGTATCAGCAGGATATGTAAGGGTTGTTTAGGTCGTGATTTGTTGTTAATGTTATGGATAACCCCTGTATATTTATTTATGCAGGGGTTTTTCTTTAATCCAGACTCTACTTATTTTAATATTTGGTAAGGTTCTGATTATCTTTGTGAAAAAGGTTAAGTTATGGAAAGAAGTGATATTATAAAAGAATTGAGTCAGTATTTTAGTATTGTTGAATTAGTTGGTCCTAAAGAGTACGGTAGAGACAAAGATCTTTGCTGGAGGTATTTAAGAACTGAGTTGCTTCACACGATACTGGTTTTAAGGAAAGACATTTTGAAAACTCCGATGACGGTTAATACCTGGAAGTCGGGTGGAAGGTTTGATGAACGTGGGTTTAGGAACAATATCTCGGATATAGTAAAATCCAAAACCGTATCAGGGTCTTTGTATATCAGTCCTCATATGCTTGGGGCAGCTATCGATTTTGATGCCAAGGGTATGACAGCAGAAGAGACAAGGAATAAAATAATTCAGTCGCAGGATTTACTTCCTTGTCCCATTAGATTAGAATCAGGTACCAATTGGGTCCATATTGACGTATATGACTCTCTTGGAAGTAGCAAGAAAGTAACTATGTTCTAATATGGCTTACAGATTTGTAGGAAGGATGAATTTAGAAAGTTTCTGGGCTTTTCTCATTTCCGGATTATCAGCATTGTGGATGAATTTCCAGGAGATTCACCACCTTATATATTCTATATTGTTTATATTAGCTATAAATCTTTTGTTAGCTACTATAAAAAGTATCAAACACTGCTATATCCGAAGAAAGAGAAAGAGGCCTTTTAAGATATTGACATGCATAAGCGAAATGGGAGTTTTGAAAATCCTTCTTGAGTTCGCGGCCTGCTCTTTCGGGTTGTTCACCATATCCGGAATGGATCTTATTATGTCTATGGGAGGGCATAAATCCCCAGAGTTTATAGACATGCTTCTTCAGTGGATTACGATATTCGCCTTAATATTATACGGCGGAATGGCATTCAAACGCCTCGGCGACCTTGCACCTGATTTGATGATAGTAAAAGGTGTTAAGTATTTCTTTAGCAAAGTAAGTTGGTGGCAAAAAGTTCCATTCGGAGAAGAGCTTAAAGAAGGTATTAACAACGGTGATATACAAGAACTTTTAGACGAAGATAAGGAGGGTAAAAGATGTGTTTGCAAAAAATGAGAGCCAGGTATGTGTTAGGAGTTCTTCTACTGTGTTTTATATCTTTCTTGTTTGGTAAAACATGCAAGAAACAAGAAATAATATACGATATAAAAATAGATACTGTAATAGATACCATTATCCAACCTGTTCCTGTTCCTCAGTATATAGTTGACGTAGGGGAGGTAGAAATGCCTTTCCCTATGGATGCTATAGTTGAAAAAGATACGATAAAAGACACTGTTTATATCAATATTCCTATACAAAGAAAAACATACAACACAGATGATTATCGGGCTGTTATAAGCGGATACAGACCTAATTTGGATACGATGATCATCTACCACAAAAAAGAAATAATATACGAAAAGAGCCGGCGCTGGGGCATAGGACTGACGGCAGGGTATGGGGTTGGGCGCGAGGGCTTCTCTTCTTACTTAGGCGCTGGAATCTATTATCGGATATGGTGACAATCACGTCCTATTTTATTTAATACACAACATTTTAAACTTTTATCACCCCATTTACTTATCTTTGTGGAAAAAGGTAAGTTATGAATTATATCGATATTTTACCACAGATAAGAAATAACATTTTCTATGTCAGGATAGTAATGACCGACTACGATGTAGAAAATCAGATGGTTATTAGAATAGTAGCCAGAAGAAATGATGGCCTGTACAAGACGGAAGTAGTACAGTATCCAAATGAAGGAACTGATTATAACGGGGAAATCATTGTTCCTATGTTTGGTATGGCTAAGTCGTTGGTAGCCCAAATAGTAGGAGTCAAGATAAATGGTACCGAGGTACGTGTTAATAGCACTGAGGTAGAGGGAGCTGATATAACAGCCAGATACGATGATTCCCTTGCCAGAATGGGATGGGAGGAGAGTATGAACAACATCCATCTTGATTTTGAGGTTATAAGCACCAACAACCCTAAAACGCTTCGCATAGCCGATCAGTCGGAATGGGGGATACTGGCAGACAGACCGGCTATTATAGAGATCGTGCCACCTGAAGACGAGAATAAGTATGTTTATTATCTTGGTAAGAATCAGTTGAATGTATTCAACAGTAAGACTCTTGGCATAAATCCAGGTCGCGGAAATGATTTTGAAAACCTAAAAGATGGTATATACGATATTACCATAAAAGGCAGTCCTTCCTCTTATTCATTTAATAGAAAGTATTTAAAAACAGATCTGATCCGTCTTAACATAGATAAGATATGGGCCAGGTCAACTGTGTTATGTGATCATGAGGATGATGACGTTATTGACAAAATAAAAGAAATAGAGTTTCTGCTGGCTGCGGCTGAAGCTAATATGAGATTAGGGAATTTTGAAAACGTAAAACAATTATACGAAAAAGCATCTAAATTGATTTACGTTCTCAATAATTGTGAAAATTGTGGTTGCAAAATGTAATTAATTAAATATAAATAAGTTATGGGATGTGGATGTGGAAGAAGTAATATTACTTCTGTTAATAGAAATAGGGCTATAAAGCCTCAGTCGAATACGACACCTAAAGCTGATTCTGATGCGGCTTGTATTCAGAAATACGATGAACTTGCTGTATTGGACAAGAAAATCATAGACCTTCATCGCAAGTTCAGGTTTGTAGGAGGTGTAAGTAAAAGGTATGCTGATATTCAAAAGCTGGTAAGAGGGTGGATCGTTAATTTGAAGAACGAGTGCCCGGATCCGGATGATCTTGCTACTTATTCTGAATACATAAATAAAGAATACGCCAGGTATTTTACCGTGAAATAATATGTCAGCTACCGGAAGTACACAGCAAATTCTTTTCCCTTCATCTTACTTATGTGAGTGTGCTGATCGTTTTATAGCATGTAAGGCTGATCAGTATCTACAATATCATAAGTATAAGGTAGGTATAAAACCTGATATAGACACGGTTCTTAAAATAGATCGTATGAGAAGAATCGTATGTGAAGGGAAATGCGGGTTGTGCCCGGACGAGATTCAGAAATTTAAAGAAGAACTTAATAAGATCTTGTCATGAAAAAGATGTATTACAACAAAGAATACAGAAAAGCTTTCAAGAAATCGGATTGTCCGGAAGATCTTGGTTCTGAAGAAACGTTTATCGTTCATGAGGCTGAATTTTGTTCGGATATAAGCCAAGATGATGCAGATAGGAAAGCGGAAGAGTTTGCGGAGAAAGAAGGTCCGTTGTATGCTAATAAAGTAGGTGGCTGTTGCGAGGTATATTATAACACAAGACAGGAAGGGGATTTCTTTAAAAATGATTGTCCTGATGGTCAAAAACAAGAACAACCCACACATCACGTGGTAGAGGCCGGGCGTGTATGGTCTAAGTTCAGTACCGAAATAGCCAACTACGAAGCTGCGAAGATTCTTGAGCAAGAAGGGCAGGCTGCCGCTAACGAATCTGGAGTATGTAAAACCGTTTATTACAACGAAGATCAACATGGTTGGTTTAGTAAGCGTTGTAAGGAAGGATGGAAGGCTCCTGAGAAATACAGGAGGATATACGCCGGTACCGTAACGTCTTTCATTAGCGTTGATGATGCCAATGAAAAGGCTAAGAAGATACTGGAAGAAGAGGGCATGAAATGGGTTAATGAAAATACCAAATGCGAGCCTGTTGTTGATGAATGCAAATTTGATTTTTTAAAATGAGCAACGTAAAATTTAATCCGACAGAAGGTGAGAATGATAAACTGGTGTCGGTGTTTTCTGAAATAAATGAAGGTCTTGATACGACTTTGAATTACACTATTTCCGATGAGGGGAATAAGGTTAAGAAGAACATCGTAGTTAATCAAGTTGGTAAAAGGGAAAAGTTTTTATCGAAGAAAGGGGAGGAATCTGAGCCTTTTGTTTTGTCTGATGGTAATACTTTCAACGTTCTTAAAGAGGGTGCTTCAGGATCGGCATCCGCTTGGGCTGAGGACCAGCTTCCTCCAGAAGCCACGGAATCAGTTGGCGACAAAAGCCTTCTCCCTTCTTGGGATTTTTACCTTATAGACATGACTCAAAATACCGGAGACAAAGTGCGTCCGGTAGGAAAGCTTCGTAAGAATAATCTCCTTAGATTTGAAAACGGAGATTTTGCTCCTACGGTGGGCATAACCGAGGAAATGAGAGCCGAATGCGATGTGGAACTGTATTTGGATAACGGTCATAAAAATAAGTATTGTGATGCCGGAGCATTTGACGCCAAGGCTTTTTACGAAGAGTATGGTATTGGTCAAAAACTTTATAATGTATCAGGGTCAGAGGTAAGGATTTTAAGACCTTGGGAGACTACTTCAAAGAATTATAGCATATTCTTAGGATGTAGCAAGAGTCTGTATGTAGTTGATAAGGTAGTTGGCAAAAGCGGGAAAATATGGTCTGGTGTGTACGACGCAGACACGGTTCCTATGCTGGACGGACTTGACCTGCGCCAGACGTGCCCTGTGCTGCCGCCCACAGCCTTATCTCCTGGACCGGTATGTACAGTAGACTCCAAGGCAAGATCTTTCTTTTTCTTGTATGAGGGAGAAACAAATTGTAAATCCGGAGCCGGAGTTGGTAACGCCTGCACGATGTTTCTAAATGGAAGAACTTATCCGAGGAGCAATGACGTAAATCAAATCAATATAGCTAAGTATTCGAGGGCTAATAACGTAGATCCTGAATCTTCTTATCCTTTTTCTGAAGGTGGTTTTTTGACCTTGAATGCCTATATCATATACCTTGAAATGCTGTACGGTACTAAATACTTGGTTAATCCAAATACTTTTGGGGGTGGAATATCGAGCAACAATGGAATAGGTAATGATGTTAATTATAGGAAATATGGAGGGGTAAAATATCGTAAAAAAGGAGAAGAGATCTGGTTGTATGGCGCATGGGCTACAAATTCTCCTATTATCCATTATGAACCTACTAAAAAAACTCATTTCTCTTACCTCATAAATTCAGAGTATCCTAAAGAACAGTGCATGGAAAGTCAGATGGCGGCTTCTTTTGCATTTGAAACAGGCGTAGAAGAAGGATCAGAGTTTGATTTTTATGGAGGAAAATACTGGTATAAGAACGTCCAGGGAGCCAAGAGTATGGCTGAAGGTCATATGAATGTTATTGTATTTAAGGAAATGACCGGCACTATATCAGCCTTAAACGAAAATGACGAACCGGCAGAATTTGATTTGGAAGTTATTTTAAGGATGTCTTTGTATGATGGCATGAATTTGTCTGGAGATGTCTTTAGGTATTGTGGAGGAGGATACGAACAGGTAGGGACTTGTTTAAATGATCCTAATGTCACTCGAATAGGTAATACTATTGATATTTATATAGAGCCAGATCAAAAGAAATGGACATATGAGAAAAGGTCTACTATAAATAATGGTGAGGTTTTTGATTTTGAATCCAAATATAAGAAGATAGCAACTACCCAAAATTTAGGAGATGGTCATGTTTTACATCGTATCCCTTATACCGGATGGAAGGGTAAAAAGGGAGGAAATTATAATTCAGGAGAATGTTTTTATACATGGGACAATTGCTACTGGGCTTCATCTGTTGGTATAAAGTCCAGAGTGGCTGCTCGTTTCGGCGGTTATGCGACCACTGGCCTTTGCTCGCCTCGTATTCTGTATGCGTATTACGCCCCTTCTTATTCTCATCGCTTCTATTGCGGCCTTGCCCAGTTGTTATTAGACGTCAGTCAACCGCAGGTTTGATGGGTGCAACCCATTGATGGCGCAGCCATCATAAGCGCAGCGCTAAGGCGCAGCCTTGTGTAGTGTATAGGGCTTACTTGTGATATATCATATTTTCAATTTACCGATGTAGAGATAGAAAACAGATGCGGATACGTTTTTAAAGGCAGCACTAACCGCTTGGAATACATTGATTGACTTCTTTTTGTGATGGTGTGGATAAAAAACACTATCTTGCACCAAAAAAAAAGAAAGTCATGAACTCATGTAACACTTGTAAAGATGACAGACCTGATATTCTGAGATCTAATATCTGTATCGGGTCTGATCCGTGTAATGACTGTACGGACAATTGCGAAATTCTTCCAAAAGAATGCGATTGCCCGTATGGTCATTTAAGCGATCATTGCATTCATTATACAGGATGCAAGACATTCATATCCAAATTAACTCCAGGTATGCCTTATAATGAGGTTATGCATAATATAGAACTGGTTTTTGAAAACATAGATAAGTTTTTGGATAGGATGGTAGAAGAGAATACGCTTTTAAAACAAAGGGTTGAAAAACTTGAAAAACAACTTCAAAATGGAAAAGAGTGCACAAATTGGTAAGGACTTAAGTGGTAAACACGTATATGTTCCACATGTGGACGAGACGCCGGTGCCATGCCCGGACGGATACATCTGCACGAACTGCGTGTACTGCGCTGACGGCATTAACGCTGGCTACTTCAGTCTGGCTCAGAAATCTGATCTTACGGCTTTAATCAATGCAATGATATGCCGTATGGAATATCAGGATAGGGAAATAGAATTTTTAAAACAAAAAATAAATATTTTAAGCAATAATGGCAATAACAGGTAACAACGGTTGTTTTGGCAGTCATGGTGGGTGCGAACGCCCGCATCATTGCGATATTCCTTCTTCTAAAATATTCTATGATGGGGAAACTATAGAAGAAGCTGGTTTGTATCATGGTATGCCTTTAAACAGGGCTTTGGCTAATTTAGCTAAATACGTTTCAAGGGCTATTAACGTAAGTGGATCTGTCAATACAGAAGTATTTGACGGTACTTCTCATGTGGTTCTCAAAAAAGATCCGGCAGAAATTTTGCTTGTGTCTTATTGCGGGGGTGTCGTGCCTTCTGATATGTATAAAGTCCAGGGTCGTACTGTTAAGTTCTGCCGGGATATGTGTCAACAAGATGAATTTGCTGAAGTGAGGGTCGTGTACCGAGAAGAGGCAAATAGTTCTTATGGGTTCCATTGTTAATTTAGGAGGATGAGAAATGGCAGAAAAATGCAAAGGATTTATATGTGGGGGTAATCTCGTCGATGGCTCTGTGCCTTCTGATAAGTTAGATAAAGAAACTATTATCGAGCTTATTAAAGAGATTCTGAAAGAGGAAATGCACGAATCTTGGCTTAAGGAAATAATAGAAACCATACTTAAGGAATCCATTGATTCGGATTGGCTTCGTGAGTTCTTTAAAGAGGTTCTTAAAAAATATGCTAAAGAGGAATGGTTTAAAGATATTATCTGCGGCTTAGGATGTGTAGGTGTACAAGAGATATTCGACGTTATTCCTACTGACATAACATTTGAAGCTACAGGAGGTACGGCTACGGTACAGGTGGTTGTCGATGATGGAGTTGAATGGGAGTTGACACTTTAAATTAGGGAGGATAATTATGTCGAGAGAGAAAATATATAAGATGGATGATGGTTCTTGGCTTACCTCGGACAAGAAGGAAGGTGTCGGTCGTGATAAAATGAATTTCGATGCTCCATCTTGGAAAGGAAGGGAAGACAGGATCACTATCCGAATTGTGAAAAAATCCGATACTGAAAGTATGAAAGCTATTACTTTCAGGCAAAAAGGCATTAAGATCACAGAAGTCTCGGTTAGCAGGCTGGAGTTCCCTATATCTGGTGGAGATAAGCAGATCCTTATTACTACCAACGCCGCTTCGATCAATGCCCTTATTACGGGTGAGAAAGATATAAAGGGTGTCATAAAAGCATTTACTACCGCTTCCGGTCTTAATATTGACGTCAATGATATTAGGCTTGATTATGGTTTCCCTGGTGATCCGGGTCTTGAAGACACGTTCCAGGTTTCGATGATTGTTTCCATGCCTGGTAATGAGGATGGGAATGAAGTTAATGAGAACATAACTATAAATGGTGTACTGATTCCTATTTATCAGCCTGGAAAGGTCGTTCCTTACATTAAATTGGATAAGGAATTTGAACAAATTGAGGGTGATGAAACAAGCACGCAGTTAAGTATAGAAAGTAATATAAAAGATTATGTTATTGAAATAGTTGAATGCGAGTCTGTGGATAAGGAGGAGATTCACCTGGACAAGGATGTTGTTGATCTTGATTCAGATGGATCACCGGAGGTAATCAACGTAAGTACAAATCCTGAAAATTTAAGATGGAGGATTAGCGAATGAAAGTAGGTAATTGTTGGGCGAACATAGATAAGAAAGAAGGCGGTCTTAACAGTAAGGTTAATATTTACTTTGATGAAAATGATACTGGTGCCAACAGAAGTGTCAAGATAAGGGTGTCTTCCAGGGATGGTGGCGTATCTGAAGAATGTACGGTAGTTCATAAAAAAAAAGAACAGGTAGTTTATAGAAATAAAAGGCAGTCGGCTCTTTTCACAAAAGAAGGATGTAATCCTGAGACAGAGAAAGGGGAAGAGCTTGAGTACGTTGTTGAGGCCGGAAAATACACGTCTATCATATCTCAGTCTGATGCTGATGACAAGGCTATGAGAGACATTGAGCAAAATGGTCAGAACTGGGTTAATGAGCATGGTCGTTGTATAACCATATTATGGTACAATGTCAAGAAATCAAAGTCGTTTAGAAAGAATGACTGCGATCCTGATACCGAAGAAGGAAGTTTGGTTACGATGACGATCGAAGCCGGGCAGTTCTCTTCTTCCATAAGCCAAGAGGATGCTGACCGTAAGGCTGAAGCCGAGTTGAATGCCAAAGGTCAAGACTATGCTAATTCTCATGGCACTTGCAATACCATAAAATGGTACAACGACAGGAAATCCAAAATGTTCCAAAAGACAGATTGTGAGGTAACTGAAGTTGGATCTATGGTAGAGTACGTTGTAGAAGCCGGCCGTTTCTCTTCTTCTGTTTCTAAGGAAGATGCTAATCAGAAGGCTTTGGAAGCCTTGGAAGCTGAAGGTCCAGGGTATGCTAATGAGCATGGCACCTGTGAAACCAATTTATGGTATAACGTAGAGAAGTCGAAAGTATTTTATAAGAATGACTGCGAAGATGGGTTTATCGGAGCACCTTACACTTACACGGTAGAAGCCGGTAAATACACATCAGACGTAAGTCAAGAAGATGCTGATCAGAAAGCTCTTGATGATATAGAGAAAAATGGTCAGGATCAGGCAAACCTGAATGGAGAATGCGTTACTGATCCAAATTATTTCGTCGGAAAGGCTTCGGCTCGTGTTCAGAAAAATGATTGCGATGCTGAATCTCAGACCGGAAGCTTTGTCGATTTAACTGAAAAGGATCTTGCTGGATACCCGGATGCTTTTGTATCAAGGGAAAGCCAGGAGGCGGCTAACGCGCTCGCTCAGGCTGCTATGGAAGAACAGAAACAGGATCTTGCAAATAAGAAAGGCACTTGCATAGATAAAAACCAATTTGTTGGTGTATATAGCAAGGTATTCACAAAAGACAATTGCGACGGAGAAGGCGTAGGTTCGCAGGTAACAGTAGACCAAGATGATGTAACCGGTGGTCCTTTTACTTCATACGAAAGCCAGGAGGCGGCTAACGCGCTCGCTCAGGCTGCCGTCGAGCAGCAGGGCCAGGCCATAGCCAACCGGGACGGCCATTGTACGTGGACTGGTAAATACAGTGAAGAATTTACCAAAAACGATTGTAATGAAGGTCAGGTAGGGTCTAAGATTACTGTAACCGAACAAGATGTTGTTGGTGCTCCTTTCACATCTACCGTGAGTCAAGATGATGCTAATAACAAGGCTAAAGCTGCTGTCAAAGAACAAGGACAGGCTATTGCTAACAGTAAGGGTAATTGTGAGAATATGACGGTCTATACCGGTCATTACAGCAAGAGATTCGTTCCTGAATGTGAAGCTTGCCATAAGGGTGTAGAAATGGAGGTTACGGCCGAAATGGTTAATGGTAGTCCTGTTACGTCTACAGAAAGCCAGGATGCGGCAGACGCAGAAGCTCGTAGGATCGTAGAAGAAGGAGGCCAGGCCTATGTTAATAAAAACGGCAACTGTACGCCACTTAGCACCGATCCTGTATGGGAAGACGTTGTTCCGGAAGAACTTAGATGTAATGAAGGTAAGTCTCAGAAAAAGCAACATGATACCAACGAATGTTCTGAAACCCACAATCAAGAACGTTGGGTAGATGGTGGGAACAAAGTTTGTAGCTGGACCGGTCATTACTCAGAAACGTTCCAAAAGAACGACTGTGAAATACCGGATTCAGGAACAGAAGTAGAGGTAAGTGAAGCTGATGTTGAAGGCAATCCTTTTACTTCTTTCGTAAGTCAAGAGGATGCTGATAATAAGGCTAAGGAAGCTGTTAAAGCTCAAGGACAGGCTATTGCTAACCAAAAAGGTAAATGTAGGTTTGTAGGCGTATATAGCAAGCAGTTTACAAAAGACAATTGCGGATCATGTCATCATGGTGTTCCGATGAGTGTAACACAAGATATGGTAGGCGGACCGTTCTATTCCAATGAAAGTCAGGAAGAGGCAAATAGGCTGGCTCAGGAAGCCGTAGAAGCCCAAGGTCAGGCTTATGTTAACAAGAACGGGACATGCGAAATGGACAACACCGATCCTGTATGGGTAGATTCTGAACCACTTGAAACCAAATGTGAAGGAGGCAAATCTTATAAGAAGCAAGTCAATACCAACGAATGTTATGGTGGAGCAGATGAACGCTGGGTAGAAGGTGGAGATAAGGTATGTACCTGGACCGGAACATATAGCAAGCAATTTACAAAACAGTGTGCTGATGGAGGTGTCGGGTCTAAGGTTACCATAGATCAAGATGATGTAACCGGCGGTCCTTTTACGTCTACCGTAAGTCAAGAAGACGCAAATAGTAAGGCTCAGGCTGCCGTTGAGGCCCAAGGTCAGGCTCTTGCTGACGCACAGGGCACTTGTACTTGGACCGGTAAGGCAAGTAAGGTCTTCACCAGAAACAATTGCGGAAGCTGTCAGCATGGTTCGTCTGTTACCGTAACCCAAGATCAGGTGGGTGGTCCATTTACGTCCAATATCAGTCAAGCTGATGCTAATAATAAGGCTCAAGATGCTGTAAATTCCCAAGGTCAGGCAGTAGCTAATAAGAATGCTGATTGCTTGCCTGATAGCACAACACCTTCTTGGTCGGATACCGGAAGCACCCGTTGTGACGGGTGTACGTCTCAGAAGCAACAACGTGACACCAATCCATGCTCTTCTTCTTATAACGACACAAGATGGGTTAATGGAGGTGGAGAGTCTTGTACTGACTGGTCTTACTATGGAACAGGAGACTGCGTAGGTCATACTCAGTACAATGCTTATCGTGATAGTTGCTCTGGTAGCATAGATCGTCAATATTCTGTAAGTTGTAGAAATTGCTGTAATTGCGGATCTTACGGTTCTTGGCAAGAAAATGGATGTAATGGAACCAAAACTAAGTTTATTCGTTACGATGATTGCGGAAATTCTGATACTAAAGAAGAGTATGTTATTGGAAGTTGCGGATATGCACCATATGAATTTCAGTTCCATGATGGAAGAACGAGCAAGTCAAGGTCTGTAACTGGAGAATCTCAGGATATTGAAGAAGTTATCATAAGTACTAAGAATGATTCATATATAGGATATTCTGTTAAATCGAAACCTTCTTGGTGTTCTGTTGATTACAGAGACCAGACATCTGAAAGCATGAAGGCTGTGGTGACATTATCTGCCAATACAACATCTTCTTCCAGATCTGGTGACATTGTTTTTGTTCAAAATGAATCTGGAAAGACTGTTACTCTTAGCATCACACAAGATGTTGCAGTTACTTACGAATTTAGTACCAACCAAAACACTTGGAATGCCGATGCAAATGGAGGTGCAAATAACTCATATTTATGTATTCAATTAAAAAGTAAGAAAAATGGAAGTAAGATAGGATACGCTGTATTATCTAAACCAAGTTGGGTTACAGGAGTTACAGAAAAACCATCAGGAGTAAGTTGTCCTGTTTTGTCAGGCTATGATTATTCATTTGTAATAATCTCATCCGCAAACAGCTCTTCATCTTCCAGAAGTGGCACTGTGACATTGAAGCAAAATGAGTCTGGGAAGACTGTTAACATAACAGTCAACCAAGAAGGCAAGGCAGAGGCTAAGCCTGTTCCGGCGCATATTACATTGAAAAACGGCTCTTGGGCTACATATAGGAGGGATAATGTTTCTTATAACCCTGGCGCCGGTAAGTGTATTGCCGGATTCGAATGGACTGGTGATGAAAATGGAAATATCCGAATCTACACCTGTGATATTAAGGTGGTGGATGCTAATTATCGTGAGATATCTGGAGCTACTATAAGCATCGGAATAACAACCCAGAGAAGACAATCCGGAAGCTCTTGTTCGTATTTCGGGGCCGTTAATGGAGGAATATTAGCCGGATATGTTCATTCTGGAGATGAGAATGGATATACTACATGGTATATACGAACTATAAACGTGTCTTACGAAGGCAAAGTGTATAAGACCGCTACTGTTAGGCAGTATGAAAAACAAAATATCTCCAAGAAAGGTGGTGTTTTCAATGTATATAATGAATCTCCTGCTTCTTACAACTTTATCGTAGATGGAGCTGAGTGTGGTGATGAAAATGGTACTTTGAAATACGCTTATTCTCAAATGGATCTTAATCCAGCATAATTAGCAAGGGGAGGGAATTTAGTTCTCTCCCCTTGAATATTTTAGATTATAATATTGTGTTTTAAGTATTGTCTATTAGAATAAAAATGATTAATATTGCACATCATTCAATTCTAAATTTTTAGTATCATGGCTTGTAAAAAGAAAGCTCGTCAGGGTGGGGAAGTTGATAAAAAGGACAAACCCAAAATGCGTCAAGGCGGTAGTGTTGGCGGTAAGATGAAAAGAAAGAAGACGAGCACTAAAAAGTGATTGAAAACCAGGGGAAGGTGCTGATCGCCTTCCCCATTTTAATAACATAACAACAACATATTATGAGCAACAAGTTTATTAGCAAAGGACAGAGGAATGTCTGTGTGACGTTTGTGAAGTATTATCCTGTGTTGATGCAGGTTATTATGTTAGCCAGCATTTTTGATGAGTTTTATCCTTTTAGTATCACTAATTGGCTGTATCCGATATTAGGTCATTTTCTATCATGGGACCTATTTCTCTTGGCTTTTTCAAGAATGTTCAGGTTTTGTATATGGCATAGGTTATTGATCTATAGTATGATTTTTAATATCTGTGTAGAATGGGTTACGGTTAATATTGAGATGCCTATTGAACACAATATCGTAGTGTGGTCTGTTATGGCTGTTACTCTTTTGATAATCATTGCCTCTATTGTTTTAAGGTTTAAAACAGGATTTTCGCGAATAATACATAATTTATGCAAATCATAAAATATTTGTATCGTATTATGTATAATAGCCAAAAGCTATTCCGATTATTAGCCTAAGTGTTGAAACAAACACTACGTTATTTGAGAATAGATAGTTACCTACGGATGTTTACCCAAGTCTGTAGCTCTAAGGTAAGTGATTAAACAGTTCTGGTATTCAGGAACGGTGTTGCTTACTAAAAACCTTAAATAACATTGGCGATGGGTACTAACAGAGTTTTACTCTGACTTATGTTGAATAAACATTAAAAAAGTTTGTAGATATGGTGTACGTACAAGACATAAATGGTAAACCTATGATGCCCACAACAAGACATGGAAAGGTTAGGAGACTGCTTAAAGATAAAAAGGCAGTCGTTGTGAACCTATGTCCGTTTACCATCAAATTAACGTACGTAACATCTGATTACAAACAGGAAATTGTGTTAGGCGTTGATGCTGGAACTAAACATGTTGGTTTGTCAGCTACGACGAAAGGCAAAGAACTTTACAGCAGTGAAGTTATTCTTAGAAATGACATCGTAGATCTTTTGTCTACAAGAAGGGAGCTACGAAGATCGAGACGAAATAGATTGAGGTATAGAAAACCTCGTTTCAATAATAGAATAAAAAGCAAGCGTCCAGGATGGGTAGCACCTTCGGTGAAGTACAAAGTAGACGCTCATATTCGTGTTATTGATAATGTATGTTCTATACTGCCTGTATCCCGTATTGTTATTGAAGTAGCTCAATTCGATACACAAAAGATTAAGAATCCTAATATATCAGGTAAAGAATATCAGGAGGGTGATCAACTTGGATTTTGGAACGTTAGGGAATATGTTTTAGCAAGGGATGGGCATAAATGTCAGTATTGTAAAGGAAAATCGAAAGATAAGATTCTTAATGTCCATCACATTGAATCCAGAAAAACCGGAGGTGATTCTCCGTCAAATTTGATTACCTTATGTGAGACATGTCATGATGATTATCATAAAGGTAATATAGATTTGAAGATCAAACGGGGATCGTCGCTCCGCGACGCAGCCGTAATGGGAATCATGAAATGGAGGTTGTATGAAGAACTAAGGTCTAAACACAACAGAGTTTCCATAACTTTCGGTTATGTTACAAAATACAATAGGATTAATCATGGTATTGAAAAATCTCATGTTTCCGATGCTTTTGTTATTTCTAAGAATTTTAATGCTATAAGGTTAGGATGTTATTATAAAGTAAGATTAGTAAGAAGACATAATCGTCAAATTCATAAACAAAAGATTCAAAAAGGAGGAATTAAGAGGTTAAATCAATCTACTTTTGAAGTTTTTGGTTTCCGTTTGTTTGATAGGGTTATGTTTGAAAACGGTTATTACTTTATATTTGGAAGGCGTAAAATCGGTAGTTTTGACATTCGTGATATTGATAGCAAAAGACAGAATAATATTACATATAAGAAGTTGAAATTATCAAGGTGTAAACGTTTTATGATACAAATGGAATTAAATAAAAAAAACACGGACATGTTTTGAAAATGAAAGAAATTCTGACAGAGACGCTGCGTAAAAGCGGTGCGGCGGTATGCGATAAGATAAAGGAGATGTTTTTAAGCGGAGAATGCGATCATCTCACAGCCAACGATCTTGAGACATGGATGCAGCTTGCTAATCCGGCTAAGTATTATACCGGGGAAGAGGCTGTTTCTTATCTTAATGTAACTTCTAAAAGATTTTATGAATATCGGAAGGCGAAGTTAGTTCCTGATCCGGTTAAGATAAAGGGATTCCCTAAACCTTTATATACGAAAGTTATGTTGGATGATGCTATAAAAACCATATCCGGCATGAGTGAAAGAGATATTTATATGAGGATCTTGAATGCTAAATCAAGAGAATCAAGAGCAAAAGAAAGGAGGGGAGCATGATCACTAATGGTGAATTTGTATCAAGAGTCGTAAACGGTATTCATGCCCTTGACAAAGATTCGCATGTTAGTCGGAGATGGATATTGAATATCGGTAGAACCAAAGCCGAATCTTATACAGCCCAGAGGTGGGATGACGGGACGTTACTTGGCGACCACCGGCTCCTAACTTACGTTACTTGCCTGGAGATGATTGAAGTTGATAAAATAGTTTGCTGCGATGCCGAATTTGCGTTATGTAATACACTTATGCGGTCAAAGCATAAACTTCCAGGGCTTCTTTATTCTGCCCTTAGACCGGCTATTACTAAGGTGACTAACGTAGATAACACCATATTTTTTAAGTTCGCTGAAATAAAGTCGTATCGTAATGAACAAAAAAGACCGTATGCTAAATACGTTAAAGAACGTCGTCCTTTTTATTATGTAGAAAACGACTATATTTATATACCGGATTTCCATATAGAGCTTATTAACGTAGAGTTCTTTACAACAAGAAGAAAGAAGGCTCTGGAGTTAATGGCTTGTGATCCTACACCTAAAGGGTGCGAGTCTGAATGGGAATACGAATTTATCTGTCCTATCAAGCTAATTGAGTACGTGGTAGCAGAGACGATAAAGGAAGTAGCGTTCAGGCTACAGATTCCTGTTGATGAAAATCCGAATCTTGATTCCAATCAGAAAAGTCAAATTGTTCAGTGATTCTTTTTATTGGACACCCGGCCATAGTTATATAGTTTGGCCGGGTGTTTTTTTTTGTACTATTTCAATGCAAGAACAGGGTTTCCCCATTTTCTTTTCCATTTATCTCCGAGGTAATTTATCAAAGAATTGTAATCTTTGATAAAACCGTCATCAATAACAGAGGCTATGACGTTCTCTATAGCTATTATGTCATTGAGCTCATCTTTGCTGGCAGTATTCCTTATCCCATCTTCGTGTTTATTAAAAACAATGAAATTAATAGCTTTAGCAACTCTCTTTATATTGTCTTTCAAGTCATTCTTGTTTGGAACTATTTTGCTTATTGCGCTACACATCCTAACGTATGCATCGCCGGCTTCGTTCCGGTTTTCTATCAAACCATCTGTGAGCCAAATGACAACCTCTGCGTAAATTTCTGGATCCATCTCTAATGCAATCATAACAAACAGATATGGATTGACAAACCATTTTTGATCTACTCCTTTTCCTTTTTTGTAGGCAAGGTCTAATTTACCAAGATCCATTACACTGCTGATATTCAGGATATTATCTTTGAGTCCGAGATTTCTCCTACTCAATAAGTCCCTGTCATTCAACTTATTAAAAAGCTCGAAACATCTCTCCCTAAAAGAAGAAGTTAGCATTATTTCGTTAATCCATCTTTCTTTTAACCCTTTTTCTTTTCTTTTTTTGTTCATGGCCGATACGGCGTCTGTTATACATATGTAACCATCTTTAGACATAACAGACACGTTCATTCCTAACAAAACTCGATCTTTTGATTGTAAAACAACATTTGATTTCATAACTTTACTACGATTTTAATTTTGTAAAATATAAGTCTACCTGTCCGTGAGGATCGGTAGACTTTGCAAATATAGAATAGTATTTTGACGCAACAATATATTCTAATGTTAATTATCTGAAATGTATAATTTTAATTTTTGAATTATGAAAAGAACATCAATACAATCACCGTATTTTGCAGCTTACTACCATCGTCTTATGAAGAGAAAGAATGGTTTTAAGAAAGGCATGATAAGAGACAGAGGAGAGATTTTAAGACTGTTGTCTATTATATGGAAAACCGTATCAGAACATTATGTGGAAGCTGATGCTGGTGTTTACGTAGATAACGTGGGCTACTTATGCCATGTGCTTATACCGGGCCAGCGCTTTACCGTCAGGCGGGACCTGGACATCGTGAGCAGGCTCGGCACCAACGGCTACCTCTACAACCACCTGGCTATGGATTTCGCAGACTCTAAAAGATATTACCATTTTGTAATACAAGATAGCTTGAAAAAGAAGTTAAGGGTTAAAATGAATAAAGGACGAAGATATCGATTTATGTACAATGAAATACTTGCTAAAAGAAGGGTGTTTAAAGACTTCCAGATTAAGAGAGTTTTCGAAGATAAAGAATTGGGACATAGAAGGTCGTAGAAAAAAAATAGCGATCACCCTTTGTAGATATAGGATAATCACTATTTTTGCATATCCGTCTACTTTCGCAAGCGGACGGATATAATGCTAACAAAATATCTTTATACAAATAAAGCTCTATGGAGGCAAAGGTAAACAATTTTCAAAACAATGCGAAGGATAGTAACATTATTTTGACGTCAGAATCCAACGAAATGGATTTATCTGTAAAATTATCTAAAATTTTTAGCTATAATGGCCATAATGTTTCTTTTATAAAAACTTCTTATGGTATATTATTAAATGCCACACAGATGGCAAAAGCATTCAATAAGAAACCTGCCGAGTATCTAAGGTTGCCGTCTGTAAATCAATTAATTAAGTCAATGGTGGGATTTTCCCACCTTTCTGAGAATCAGATAGTTACAACTATGCTTGGAAGTCCTGAAAATGGAGGAGGTACATGGATGTTTGAAGATCTCGCCATAGATTTTGCGAGATGGTTGGATACTGATTTTAGATTATGGTGTAACTCGAAGATAAAAGAATTTTTAACATCAAACTTGGTTTCTATTCCAAATTTTACTGATCCGGCAGAAGCAGCCGAAGAATGGGCTAAGCAGTATCGTAGAGCTCAGCAAGCGGAAGCTATTGCTTTGGCTGAACATAAAAGGGCGGAGCAAGAAAGAATGGAAAAAGAAATAGCTGTAAATACGTTAGAAGAAAAGAAGGGGGATATAGAGTTTTCTGAGTCATTTAAGAAGGTGGATCATGAAAACATGTGGCTAATCAGAGATGTGGCGAAGAAGCTTGAGCAGAATGGAATCATCATCGCAGAAAAGAATCTTCGTTTGTTTCTTGAGGAAGTCAAGTTTATGTTCAGAAATGGGCAGGGTAGATGGGAGCTATACAGTGATATTGTCAAAAATAAGTTTGGTGTTTACAGATCATATTTTGTTGACAAATATTCTGGGGAAAGAGTTAATCAGCAAACCATCTACATGACTGGTGCCGGATATGAAGTCACACTTAAGGGGATAAAGGAAAAGTGTAGGAGCCTTTTCTTGAAGTACGGCAAGTTTGAAGATCCTAACTTTTGAAAACACAAAATATGGCGTTATACATATTATTCATATCTTTGTGGAGGTCAGGTTCGTTTCCTGTCCTCCATTTTTTTTAAGAGATGACAGTCGAAAATTATATCATAGAGTTAAAATCGTCTTTAAGATCATTTGACAAGCGTGATCTGATAGATGAGGTATCCATCTACAAATGGATAGAAATTGCCCTGAAGAAGTTTGGAGGCGATATTACTATGCGCAAAGAAGCGGTAGTGGATGTCAAGCGAGGGCAGGCCCGTATGCCTGGTGATTACTTTGATCTTATTCTGGCTTTTAAATGCGATTTTAAAGGATATGAGGTGCCGGAAGGTGACAAGGTGATATCAGAACTTCAAAATACAATAGCTTGGAAAGAACGTACCGAAAGAAGTTATAGGTGGTGTTCTTGCGATGAATGTTGTAAAGACGAATGCGAGAAAGTGATAGTTGAAAAATTTTATATCAATGTTCATGATCGCGATCATGAAGTTCGTTGCTATTATGACCGGCCGGTAATGTTAGGTCTTGCTAAGCCTATGCTTCGTGATTCTTGTTTAAGTAAATGCCGGAATAAGGTAATAAAGGATAGTCCGTATGAGATAAATATCGTAAACGGATTCCTGTATGCTAATTTCGATGGTCCTATTTACATGCAGTACCGGTCTCTTCCTTTCGACGGAGAATCTAATATAATTATACCAGACACGCCTCAAGGTCTGGTATTGGATTATGTGGATAATTTTGTAAAGATGAGATTCTTTGAGGAACTGATGTATAATGGAGAGGCACAAGGAGCGGCCGATTTGTTCAAGTTGTATGCACAGCAAGATTTGGTTAAGCTGAAAAATGCTAAGACCGAACTTAAGATGATGGGAATGACATTGAAAGGTATGTATGAACCTCTTAGGCGGCGTCGTGCCGAGTTTGAGATTTATTCTAAGGCATATCCTGTAATTGACAACATGCTTAAATTGGTATGACAGAAGTAGTTCTATTTATATATTTGTCTGGCGTTATCGCATCCATGATTGTTTGGTCAATCAGGCAATTTAAAGGAGAGGCGAGTTTGGTAGAGACAATGTACTGCCCGGTAGTATTTTTGTTGAGCTGGATATACGTATTTGAAATATTTAAAATGAAATAATATGTTAGAGGTTAAAGCAAGCGAAATAGTAACCGCCGACAAAATGAGAGGCATAGGACCGGCAAACATCATCTTCACAGCCGGCCCTAATCCGGTAGCTGAAGATCGTAGAGGCGTAGCTAAGGTAACGGCTGGTGGAGAGAGTAAGAACGTTACAATCACACAAGCTGCCGGCGAGCAGGTTGTTGTAATTCCTGAGTTCGATTATCTTGTTCTTAGGTATGGATGGGAATCAGAAGACGGCTCCGATTTTGATACTGCAACCGGTTTCACCAATACAGGCATCTCAGATGTAGATAATAAATACGTTGGATGGAGTAAGCAGTGGGCTACTACCCAACAACAGGTAGGTGATTACCTTGTTTATGGTGGTGATAACATGCAGTCCGGTCTTGAAGGTGCGCTTATTAAGATGAAGACCTTGCTATCAGCGCCTGGAATGGACGAGTCGGAACCTAATATCAATGCTGATATCTATGGTAATTGGTATGGAAATAGAGGGCGAGGAAATGTTGTTGTGTCTTTTACAGCCTACCTTGGAGGAGAGATGGTTAAACAAGGATTTAATTTCATTAATGAAGGAGGTACGGAAGTTTACTCCGACAGCATCACTACTAACGTTTCGGCTCATGGTGAAACCAATTACCAAAATATAAAAGGTTTGTACACTAAGATGGGTACGATGGTTTATAATAAGGAAAAGCGTGATTGTGTTATTGTTATAGGTTAAGGTGATGGAAGGTCTTTGGGATAAATACAATAGGATTAAGGAGGTGTTTTACCGGGATTTTGTTTATGATTCCAGCTACACAGAGCAGGCCTCGTGCATCCCACTGTCGTCGGTGAAGAACGGGGCAGGCTGGGTCGGCGACGGAACTATCAACCTGGCTCATTATCTCCAGTTTATATACACGGAAATGGTTCTTGGCAGCAAGACAGAAGATGATGTGCGTAATTCCATATTGGTACTTACCCGTCTTGCCGATACTACTTATGATCTATTTTTTAATAACAACAAAGGTATTTATTTCAAATTCGAAAAAGGATTTTTCTTAAGAGACGATATCCATAGCGAAGACGCAAGCAAATTCGGTCTTACCAAGATAAGCTCCGGATATACTAATGGTATAGAGTTAAAAGATGAAGACCCTTGCTTCTCCCCATTCACTTCACAAGATCAGATCTGGAATCTGGCTCCTATATTAGCTTTCTTGTCAGAAAAAGGATTTGAAGAAGCCGGGCAAGTAGGATACGATATTTTTGAGTACGTTATTAGAAACAGACACAAGATATACAATCCTTATTATAGCGCCTTGCTTCATCATTGGACATTCCTTCCTGATATGGATACCGATAAGGTTAAGCCGTGGGATAGGGTTAGTAACCGGAATAAGAATCTTAAATACAAAGTTAAGGTTAAGAGAGGGGCTAACAATTGGTACTTCTCTGGAGGGTTCAGATGGGCTTTTAAGAAGTTTGGAGGCGAGTGCAGTACATTCTGGCATTGCCTATGGTATAAACCATTTATATTCTTAGCAGATAGGGTATATCATCCATACATATGTAAATGGTTTGGTATTAAGGCTAAAAACAATTCTTACTATTGCCTTGGGTCCACAAATGAAAAATCATGGTACGGTCCTAAGTTTAGAAAGAGGTTGGTTAACAAGTTTAACAAGTCTCTGGAAGGGGGAGAGCTATTTATGCCGCATCTTGTTTTTCTTAGAGGGGGTGAAGACGTTGATAAAAGCAAGTTAAGATCTTATCTCGAAAAATGGGAATGGGATGGAGTTAATTCTCCTATTGAGTTTTTGATTTTGTGCAATTGGTTTAAAATTATTTTTGGCAATGAAAATATATTATAAATCAAAAATAGCTAAGTTATTTACGTTCATTGACGGCTACAAAACAATTATGTTATTTGGAGCCGTATTTACCGAAAGCGATGCTGTATCATTGAGAACCGAATATCATGAGGAGGCACATTGCAATCAGTATCATACAATGTTTTGTTTTGGTATGTTTATATCATTGCTTACAATAGGATTGTGTCTCTTATTCGGTAATGCAGGGTGGTGGATGCTGTGGCTGTCTCTTATTCCGATATTTTTATACTATTCATGGTATTTAATTGAGTACCTGATTAGGTTGTGCATATATCGCAATCACGATAAGGCATATCACAATATCGTATTTGAAAGAGAGGCTTTCGACTTAGAAAAGTATTGGAATAAGCATGATGTTTTGAGGAAGGAGTCGAAAGGATTTAGCTTCTTGAAATATTACGGGAAGGAGTATTATCATGAGTAGGAGAAGATATTTTGAGGAACAGAGATCTGGTAATGGAGCTATTTATCATTGTGTTGAAATCGATACCGATCATGATAATCGTTTTGAGGTACTTGATTTAATGAGTAAAGATGAATCAGATACAATTAGCCCAGATAAGGTGAATAATGTCTTGAATCAGCTTAGGCAAGGATCATGTTTTAACATTCATACTCAGAGTACAGTTTCTTTTGAGGTTATAGAAAAGAGAAGTAATGCTATATTTATCAAATTTAATCCAACTCCTGCTCCAAGTGAACAACATGGCATTATATATAGGTTTCAGATAAACAATAAAAAATATGTTTTTATGTTTTCTAACAATTATGACGGCAAGAGTGACCTTATATAAAACGCAGATGAGGATGTTGATTGTATGACATACGCGCAGGATACCAGTCTTTATTCTAATGATTCTTTCTTTGTATTTGTTTGATTATGTATGTTAAATATAATTATATGATTTACAGTAAGTTATTATATATAGGGGGGGGGGTAATCCTTAGTATGTTATGAGACGTCGTTTATTGCAAAAAAATAGGGAACTTGAAGACTTTATCATAAGGTTTTATCCGGCAGGAAATTATACATGGACGGTTCCATCTGGATGTAGGGAGGTTGATGTGTTTCTTGTCGGTGGTGGATGCGGAGGCAATAGAGGATATTCAGATACAGGAGGAGCTGGAGGATATACAAAAACCTTTAAAAAAGATACATCCGGATGGAGAGATGGTGATGCTATCCCTGTTATACCGGGTCAGTCAATTTCAATAAGAGTTGGCAAAGGAAGTAGTAGAAGTTCTAATAGTACTCCACCTAATGATGGCGGATACTCGCAATTTCTAAACTCGAATTATAGAGCTTATGGAGGGAGTATGGATGGATACGAAAATGGTCCATGGCGTTCAGATGGCGGTTCAGGTAGCGGTGGAGGAGGTTCTATAGGAGGTAATGGCGGTTCGGATGGTGGTAATGGATCAAACGGCAGCGCTCATGAAGGAGGTATAGGACAAGGTCATACGACTCGAGATTTTGGGGAATCTTCAGGTAAACGGAATGCTGCTGGTGGTGGAGGTGGTGGAGGTGAAATATATGGAAAAGCAGGAGTATCTGACTATGAAGAAGGTAAAGGAAGTGGAGTAAATGGTGGCGGTGGTTATGGTGGCGGTGGTGGATCAGAAGGTGACGGTGGTGATGGTACTGTTTTGATTAGGGGTAAAAGATATAAATCGTAAGTAGATGTTATGAGACGAAGATTTGAAAATGTTAATATGGTGATGGGTAATTGTTTCTCTCCTGTAATGGAAGGGAGTCAATTTAAATGGAATAATATTGTAGTTAATAGTCCAGTATATATAACTCCAATAAGAAGAAAGAAATTCAAGATAAGTTTTGGAGAATTTGATTTATCCAAAGTTTTGTCTAATGTATCATCTAATCGTGATATTATAATAAGAGATAAGTCTTCATATACATTTCTATTGTTACTTCTGTCTGCTGATCATTCTAAATGCAGTTTGTTTAATAATCATCTAACAGTTAATACCCAGGATTTACCAAGATATATTTTTTACATTGATTCCGAACATGAGGAACTGTATTCATACAAAGACGGGGTTTTAGAAAGTAATGTGACGATAATGGATCCAGTTGATAATTATTTCTATAATTATATTGATATTCAAATAAGAAATTTCAATGATAATCCTATCCCCGATTTTTATGTAGGTGTGGTCGATAAAGTAGGAGACTGAAAATGTATTTCTTTTCTTCACCTACTTTAGAAATCCATGATTAAATCTCTTTTGCTATCTTTGTGACAAACAGTTATTAACATGGCATTAGAAGATAACAGAAACATAGCGGTTCCTCAAACAGGTATGAATCGCGATCTGCATCCGTCGAGTCTTACGGATCAGCATTATACGTTTGCCTTGAATGCCAACATCGAATCCGAGGACGGTAATGTTGGGATGAGATCTAACGAGCACAGTAATCTTAAATGCATTGATTTCGATGGGTTTAAGGTTATTGGTTACAAGAATGATCTTACTTCGGGCAATATCTATTTTTTTATAACAAATCCTGAAACAGGCGTATCTAAGATAACTTATTTCAAGCCTGAATCCGATACAAGTATCTTATCCGATTCCGATATAGAATCTATGGTAGAAGGATCGGAGTCGTTGTGTTCTGGCATGAAGACCTTGCTGGAAGACAACGAGCAAGATCCGTGCCTTAAGTTCTCTATCTATCATCCTATAAAAACCATAGAAATAAAGACAGAGAAATGTGGGAAATGTATTTACTGGACTGACGATTATAATCCTCCCAGGTATGTTATTGTAGACAAGGCTCTGACTCCTGATGATGAAGGTGATATATGGTATCATTATCATGGGTATAAGATATGCGATAAAGAATACGATAGGAAAAAGTTCATGCAGGAGAATGGTTGTTTTCTGGCATGTGAGAAACTTAGGGTGTTTCCGCTACTGGACCAGCCATGCGTAGAGCCGGTACAGATAGAGTACGGGGGCAGCCTGCGTGCGGGCGTGTATCAGTTTGCTGTGGCCTTGTGCGATGAATTTGGTAACGAGAAAACTAACTATACTTCATTAACTAACCCTGTTCATGTATTTGACGAACAATATATTAGGATAAATGATGGTAAATGGGGAGAAAGAACTAATCTTGGTATAAGGCTTAAGGTGTCTAATTTGGATAGGCAAGTCAGCCATTACAAGGTGGCTGTTATTCAGAATACTGTAGGATACAATGGCGAAACACAACCTGTAGTTGATTATTTTATAGAAGGTATTCATCCTATTACAGAGAAGACTATATACTATTATTCTGATCTTAATAATAAGAGGACAACATTTGAACACATTTCTTTAAAAAGAGCCATATATAATACATCAAGAGGAATAGTGTCAGTCGGAAACCGTCTTCTTCAATATGGTCTTACGGCGGAAAAAGAATGGAATTTACAGCCTGTAGTTTCTCTTATGGGGCATTTTCTAAAATGGCAGGCATCGGTAGCCCACGAGGATCTGTATAAGGATGGTAATGCCTGTTCGTTGTATGTGGGATACATGAGGAATGAAGTGTATCCGTTTTCTATCTCGTTTAAGACATCTACTGGTTATAAAACTCCAGCATTCGTTCTTGTTCCCCCACCTTCTGATAAGGCAAGAGAGGAAATGAACAAAGACAGTATCCCATACCAGTCTATAAACGCATATGCTCCGGATTGCTCAGGTGTTAATAGGAAATATGTATGGCAGTATAGCAATACGGCAGGAGATGGGGTATTGATTGACGACGATGCGGTTGTTATAGATGAAGAACAGAAAGAGTGTAACAACCCGGCTACTGTAGGTCAAACTGTTATAGTGGAAAGCAATTTCGCTACTTTTAAAGGGAAATCAAGATTTATTATCGATTATGATGATATTGTAGGAACCCCTATAAATTATTTGTCTGAAAATATAGGTCTTGTAGCTTGTAATAATAAGGAGAATGGAAACAATGAAAGACAGATATGTGATATAGCTACCAAATACAGAGAAGATGGAACACAGGATTATATGGAGCCAATTGATCATATTAGGTTACCAGAAATGGAAGGAGACTGCGAAGTACCTCATCGTCAAGAATCTATATTGTCAGCTCCAGTTCCTTTAATAACTGGTATTGTAGAGGACTATATATATAAAGAATTAGAAGACATGGAGCACGTGTCTACCGACTATTTATATACAACCGGAGGTGAGAACCAGAATAAGTATTCTGTTCTATTCAATTACGATACAATGGATTCTTTGTCTGAATGGATGGATGAAGCATTTTTTGGTGACGACGCAGGTAAGGTATCCGGCGATGGCGAACGGCATCTTTGTTCTGAGTTCTATCCGTATTTACAACCAGGGAGTATATTAAAAACAGTGTCAGATGCAATATATATTCTTGATACAATGCCTTGTACATGTGGTTGTTATATTGAAAATTATTGTTCGGATCCTACTGTTTCAAGGTCTGATTATAATAACTTTCAAAACAATAATTACATCCTTGGAGGATATATTTTACATATAGATGGGTGGAGTCAAGAGATAAATGGAAAAGGTAATTGGAGGGCTGGAAGATCAACGAGTACGGTAATAAATGATCAATACCGATCAAAGAACGGACCGAAATATTGCATTGAACAGTTCTGGCCTGATGCTTCCAACAAGCTCCAGGATATGATATACAAAAATTCGGACACCGGAATACCTGAAACCGATTGGGAATTTGAGGGATATGTAAATAATGCCACATTCGAAAATCCTACTGGAGATAAACTTAATATAGGATTTGCTTCTGAGTTTGTAGTTCGTAAGTTCGTGAGGAATGTAATGACCAATGCCAGGTTTATTAGAATCAATAGACCGGAGGAATGGGATATAGAAGGATATAAGGAAGAAAATAAGGTCCTTTATCTTGAAGCCCTTGGGAAGATAGATGGTATAATGGATGCTGTGTCTACCAATTACGTTCGTGTTTCTTTTTGGAAGGATATAGAGACATGGAATCCACTTGGCACAATACCGGTAGATTTCGATAGGCCTGAACATGCTTCAGGACATTCGGTTATTATTAATATAGCAAGACCTGCATGGGGAACTATAGATGATAAATTCTTTAAAGAAACGATAAAGCAAAATTATTTTTATGTAACAATAGAATCGCCGGTTGTAGCTGTTCCTTGGATAATGACATTCAGGCAAATACAATTCTGTGAATATAAGAATAAGGATACTCCAGACGAGGAGGAGGAACCAAGCAAGAAGCCGTCTCGTGCTATTTTAGGCGTTTCTTTTGCTACAGGTAAAACTATATATCCGTATATTTTTGGTATAAGAGAAAAGGAGGTAAATAAGATTGATTTGTCTGTGGATTCTATAACACTTAGATCAACTGTCTTATTTGCATCTAAATGTCAGACATGTGGAGATAGGCCCATCAATTGCAAGCCTCGTCCTTATAAATACGGGGATTTTGCATATTGGGAATCATCTGAGAAATATCCTGCTAATTTTGAACTTTATGATAGTAGTAGGATGAAAATAGATACAGGAAGATCTTATGATGATCCAAAAAAAACAGAAGCTTATTCTAATATTATGAATAAGTTAACGGAATATTATGGTGCTCCTTTGTCAGACAAAAATGGATTATCTTATTTCAAGGGTCATTCTTATGGAGGAGTAGATACTTCTACCGTATTTTGCCAACAACCTATACGTCATTACCGGTTCCCAGATAACAAGCATATACCTTTTATGAACAGTGATGAACGTGGATATGACATAGCTTCTGAAATATATCCGGTAGGTATTATGGTGGATGAGAACACCATACAAGTGTTTTTGGATTTTGCGGTAGATTCTGGTTTGATTACGCAACAACAAAGAGATACGATCGTAGGATATGAACTGTATCGTGGAGATAGGAGGCTAAATAGGTCGGTTGTGGCTTCAGGATTAGCCTATGATATGCTTAGATACATAGGAGACGATGGTAATGTAAATATCTATCCTAATTACCCATATAACGACCTATCACAAGATCAATATAATTATACGTCTGGCAAAAGAGACGAGTTTATATCCCATCCTTTCGACAAAGGAGGAAACGTGTGGTATTCATTTTGTTCGCCTGATATTTATTTTAACAAGCCCGAACTTCCAAATGAAGTATGTATAGACGGGTTCCAAAGAGGAATGTCTGTAGGCAGTTTTGTGCCTGTAGAAGATCATCCAAAATGGACTATCTTAGGTCCTGCTGCTTATACGATGGCTGCGTCACTTGCCGCAGTTGAATCAAGTGCCACAATAGCCGCTATGATAGCAGAAGAGCTTCAGATAAGGGCTCAGTCTGGATACATAGGAGGGTCGGCCGGTCTTACCGGAGGAGGATTCCTAACGAATTTAAGTGTAGCCATGCTGTTTTCTTCAATGGTGTCAACCATCAGTCAAACTCTTGCTAAGGGCCCGATATTGTACGGTAAGTACCGTTATGATTGGCTTAATACGTTTATAAACAATGGACCGAGACGTAATCATGCATGGTATTATACTTCTGTAGGATTATATAATTCAATGATAGGTATAACAGACCAGGATAAGTATGAACGAAATTTTGCTCGTGGTTTATCTTCTGTTAAGTACATGAAGTCTGGTGTATATCCTATGATGGATGCCAGCATGTCATCTAAATGGGGAACCGGTAAAAACGATAATGAGGGACGATTCTTATTTGTTAATAATATAGATCGTGAATCTTCGTTATTTTTATCATTTGGTGATCCAGGTGAAAAAGGAGATGGTAAATCGAAATATTTATTGGAATATCCGAACTATGTCTACAACTACGACAGTAGCCGTATAGATGATTCGGTTATTGCTGGAAGAGATGTTGTAGCAGGAAGAACATTCGAGCAATCCAAATCAGTTTCATACATCTGTTCTCCGTATATGAGGCTTATGAGATATAGGCCGGATCAATATGGTCAAATAGAAGATATAAAATGGATTTCCATAGGTGGATGTGGATTTTTCACTAATGAAAAGAAACTGATGTTCGGTGGTGATACGGTGATAACCAGATTTTCATTAAAGAGAAAATTTCCTGTTTTTTATAATAGTGCTTTTGGTATTGGAGATATGATACCTTTCCCTTACATGGATTATAGAAATGTAGGATATCCAAGATATTTTGTTAATTATGATACAGGGGAAGATGCGCTTGAAACCACGGATAACGAACGTTTCAATAGTTGGACATCGTCTAATAAAGGAAGATATGCTTTTTACCCAAATAGGAAGAGCTTGTATGAATTGAACGGTGACACCTCCGGTAAGTATGTAGATGGCAGATTTTATACATGGTTCTATGGCATTCCTCAGTTCCTTGTAGAATCTGAAATAAATTGTAATTTCAGATTAGAGGGTCCTCAGCCTCATGAATTATTCTATCCAAAAGTAGGAGATTTTGTTTGGTGGACACAAGAAAAGAACGTGTCTATCCATAGGGACAATGATTACAAGATAAGTCCTATCTATTCATCGAGGATGACATTGACTCCTAATGTATTGCCGGCAACATACGAACGTCGTTTTTATGATTGTGCTTACCAGCGACCTAATGGTGTTATATGGAGTAGGGCTGACGTATCTGAAAACAGTCAAACAGATCCGTGGCTAACGTACAAGCCTATGGACTATCATGAGTTTCCAACCAGCAACGGGAAGCTTATTCACATGAAGCGTATCGAGTCTAATCAGATTCTTGTCAGGTTCGAGGATCAGGTTTCACTCCATAACGCCATAGATGTAATCAAGGAGCGCACCTCCCCTGGGCAGGCTGAGATGGGCACCGGCGGTCTGTTCGCGTCCAGACCTCTGGAGTACAACACGACCGACCTCGGTTATTCTGGAACCCAGAGTACTGAAATAATTAGTTCAGAATTTGGTCACTTCTGGGTAGATACTAAAAGAGCACAGGTATTTATGACCGATCCGAACGGACGTAATCTCAAGGAACTTAGTGTAGGTATCAGACATTGGCTCAAGCGTCATCTTCCGTTTAAGATTCTTAGATACGGAATAACTAATATCTTAACCGGCACAGAGATGACAGAAGAAGATACAGACAATAAATTTATCGGTCTTGGTCTGTCTCTTGGATGGGATAACAGGTATAAGAGAGTACTTATCACGAAAAAAGATTATATACCTGTTAAGAACCCGGCATATTACAAATATGATGGTGGAAGGTTCTTGTACAATGAAACAGAGGTGTTATCAAACGATAAGGAAATATCTTTAAAAGACGAACAGTATTTTAAAGACGTGTCGTTCACTATCGGATATTCGTGTCTGAAGCAAGAATGGATTTCTTATTATTCGTTCTGTCCTGACTATTATATAGAACAGCAACAATATTTTCAGACAGGAATAAACTTCCCGACATCAGACGAAGAAGGCGGCTTATGGAGTCATTTGCTGACGAATAAGAGCTTCCAGACATTCTACGGAGCAACATATCCATTTATATTAGAAGTGCCGATAAAAGAGAAATATAATGGCTCTACGCTGGCTTCTGTAGAATACGAGCTTGATGCAAGGAAATACGTCGATGATGTGAATTACACTCTTGACAGGAAAGTAGGTTTAGATACGATAACTATCTACAACGACACAAACAACTCAGGTGAAATTCATCTTGTTCCAGAAGAAAAGAATAATTTAGCGCAACGTATATCGTATCCGAAAATCGTAGGCGACTATACTGAGGTCCTGGATACTGAGGTATATAGAAGACATAAGTTAAATGACTTCTTCAACAGGGTTGACGATGACCGGTCAGATACCCCTATTTGGATCAAGGACGATAACGATATAAATAAGTCAGTTAATCCTGATGCTCTTAATTTCAGACGGTCATGGCTGGATAGGTTAAGAGGAAGTTGGATGCTGATGAGGATAAAGAAAGTAATTAGCAGCCGGAAAATTATATTCCAGTGGTTGATTTCCGAAGATAAGATTAAGAATAGATAATATCGTATTACCCTCTGCCTATTAGCAAGTAGAGGGTAATACTTTTAAGTGCAAGGCTGTGTATAACCACTTTATATTATTCACTACATTTATTTATCCAAATTAATACATTTTAAATCATTTTAATTTGTAAATCATATTTTAGTGTCTATATTTGCATCGTAATCAAGAGAGATTATAATGTAAGACAGTGGTGATGGAAGGTGATACTTCGGTTTGTGTCATAGGTTCGAGTCCTATATTTTTCATGTAAGAAAAATTAGATCAGTTGGTAGATCAAAACCTCCTTTCATATTAAAACACATTCCAGGTTCTCCCTGTTTTAATAAAATATATAGATGGTGAGGAGTTCGGTTACTTCGAAAATTAGCGTAGTGGATAACGCGGTATTCTGTAATAATACTTTTCATTGGTTCGAATCCAATATTTTCATTTTGTCCGGCTCCGTTTTTCCTCTGTTTGAAATATATAAAAACTAATGAGTGGTGATGGGGTTAGTTACTTCGAATTTAGCTCAGATGGATAGAGCGATACTCTTTTAAAGTATAGGTCGATGGTTCAAATCCATTATTTCATTGTTTACACTAACTTCAGCTTTTCCCTCATTGAGTATTCATTTTGATATATTTTTTTTTCAAGCAGTGGTAGTAATATCACTGCTTTTTTTGTATAACACTTTAAAGAAAACAACAACAAATGGGAAAGTTTAACAAAAAGGATGAAGGTGTTAAACCTACGATCGTGAATCACATGGGAGAGAAGGCGTATAAGCCTAACGCAGAAGAAGAGTTGGTATCTACGGTAATGACTACCATGTTATCTGATTCTTATTATGAGAAAGAAAAAGATAAAGTAGGAAGAATTAAGAACCTTATGGATCAGGTGGATCCGTATTTTGCAGCACAAACAGCATTGTATGTAAGGAAAGAAGGAAAGCTTAGGTCAGTAACGCATCTTATGGCTTCTGTCCTTGCCAGCAAAGCATCGGGTAAGGAATGGGCTTCAAGGTTCTATAATAAGATCGTTATGCGTCCTGATGATATGAGCGAAATCCTTGGCTGCTATGCGGCTCTTAACGACAAAAATCCAAAGAAGTTAAGAGGTATATCCAGCGCTATTAAGAAAGGATTTAAGACGGCTTTGGAGGGTCTTGATCCGTATCGGATTGACAAGTACAAGATGGACAGTAGGGTCATTACTATGGTTGACCTCGTAAACTTATTTCACCCTAAATGCAATCAGGCTAACAAAACGGCTTTCCAGTACCTTATAGAAGGTCGGCCTTTGTCTGGATTATACGAAAGTAAGATTCTTGAAAAAGAAATGTCTAAAGCCGGACAGGATAAGAAAGACAATAAGGAAAAGAAAGAAGCTTTAGGTGACGCTATTCGAGACGTGGTTTCTAATGTAAAAGGTATGCCTATTTTTAATATGGTTCGTAACCTTATAAACATAATCAAATACGCACCTGATCAAATAGATGAAGTTTGTAGGCAGCTTACAATAGAAGAGAAGGTACTTAATTCGAAGATGCTTCCTTTCCGTTTTGCTTCAGCTTTCAAAGAGGTTGAAAATATGGGCACTGATGGTTCCGATAATGATATTGTATTTGAGTCGGATAAAAAACGTGCTAAATTAACAGCGCGTAATAAAGATAAGATTTTAGATGCGTTGGAGAAAGCCATAACCATCTCCTGCAAGAACCTGCCGGTATTGGAGGGGCGGTCGGCTATCCTGATTGACCACTCTGGCTCTGTACGTGGAGATATGGGAGGATCTTCTGAGGTGTCTGCCTTTAGCAAAACAAGTACGGCTGTCATTGGTAACTTATTTGGCTGTATGATTGCTTCTGTGCTTCCTGACGTATTTATCGGTATGTTTGGTGACAAACTTATCAATTACGAATATGATAGAAGTAAAGGTGTTTTATGGAATAACAAAAAATCTTTTACTGCCGGAGGAGAATGCGGTGGTGCTACCGAAAACGGTCTTTTTGCATTCTTGGATAAGTGCGTTAAAGACAAGATCAAAGTAGATAACTTGTACGTTATTTCAGATATGCAGATAGGAGATGGTGAATCTATTGTATGGGAGAAAAGTTCCAATTATGAATATGGTAAATTCGCCGAACTTTTGAAAGAGTTCAAGAAAGTAAATCCAAATTGCAAGATCGTTTCTATTTCTATTCAAGGATATGGAAGTGAGATGTTTTACAGAGGATCTAATATCTTGAACATAGCTGGCTGGTCAGAATCTATTTTCGATGTTATTAACAGCAAGTTCTGCGGATATAAGAATATGATTGAGGAAATTAAGAAAATAAAAATATAATCATTGATTTTGCTTCAATTGTAATTTCCATAGTAAACAAGTTTTAGCTTTAAAGGTATAGCCGAAGAAGTACGTGAGTATATCTTCGGCTTTTTTTATTTACCTTTGTTGAAAAACAGTTTGTTATGAAACAAGTATTATATAAAAATGATATATACCCCTATAATGTAAGGGTATTGCTTGGAGCAGATGAAGAGTATATAGCAAAGACGTTCGCCAACTTGGAAGTAGAAGATCAGAGCTGGGAAGGATGGACTGACGATTATGGCGGCAGAACTATTTTCGTGGGAAACCGAACCAATCACAGGAAAGAAATATGTTTCTTATTTCATTCGCTGTCTGACATGGATGTGAGAACCATAGGACACGAATGTCTGCATGGTCTTTCCCTTTATTGTAAGTATCTTAATATTAACTACAGTTTTGAAGCCGGAGAAGATGAGCACGCTGCTTATCTAATGGGATGGTTGGTTGATAAGGTTTGTGGTGCTTACCATAAGTTTAAGAAGGAGGAAGAAAAAGATGGCAAAGAAAACTAAAAAATATGTAAATGACAAACGACCAAAAACATTATGGAATAAAATTGGTCCATTTGTAAAACTTAGAGAATATCTGGCATCTAATATAACACCTGATGTGTATGCCAATGAAAGAGGATTGAAAACCAAAATAATGGAATTTTTTGGTCAAGATGTTCCGAAAGCCAATGTAGATGATTTTAGTCAGAATCTTTGGTTTAGATTCTTAAACCAACCAAATAACCTGAAAGAGGAAAACGGGATTGTTAGAATACCAGACAATATCAAATCCATTATATCTGACAGGATAAATGGTGGGTGGGAGAAAATGGCTAAAAAATATGGAAAGGAGCTTGATTCCTTAGATAATAAGATAATTGATGGAAAAGTTGCAGGCAAGGACGTATCTGATTTGGAGGAGTTAAGGGATGTAACAAGTAGGAAACTTGGAATGGTAGAAGAGGGTATAGATCTCTTAAAAAAAGCCAGAACCGGGGAACATCAGGTATTTAACGAATATAATTTTATACCGGATGCTTACGGAGATTTAAATGATTTATCAGGCTTATCAAGTTTTACCATGTACCGTGATGATAGAGGTAGGATGGTTGTGAAAGATAAGTACGATTTTTATAGAAGCGATCAACCTTTTGGTGTTGGGGTTGTTACTAAGACTCTTGATACAATAGGATATCCTTTTGAAATAAGGGATTATGTAGAAGATAAAATCCCATACGAAGAGAATGATCCAAACAAGATCCTGTTTAGATCCATTATTGATTCAAAGAATGATTTGGATAAAAGGATGGAGATAAGATCCAAAAAACAAGGAGGAGATTCTTCTAAGCCGGAAATAGATTGGGATTTATTCAAATCCAAATATGAAAATATGAAGCGTGTGGGTAAGGGTAAGCATCGTACTATGGACGTAGAAGGGATGAATATGATCTATGATGCTTTATATGATAAAGGTTTTAATCAACGCCAGATAGAAGCCGTACTTGGAAATATTATTGAAGAATCTGGTGGAAACCCCTACGCTGTATCTGAGGATGGAAAATTTAGGGGACTTTTTCAAGAATATTACAAAAGATATCCGCCAAAAGAGTTTGAAAGAGATAAAGAGAGATTTAAGAGCGATAAGCGTGGATATATCAACTATATGATAGACAGATTTTATGATCATGTTCAAGATGCTGGGAAGTATAGTATAAAAGATACTAAATACAAAAAAGCTATTCATGCAGTAAACGAATTTATGTCAGAAGATCCAGATACGGATTATTCGTATCCACTTGTATATGCTTTTGAAGCTCCATCAGATAAAGAAGGAACTTATAAAAACAGAAAGAGCGTATCAAATTTGATAAGTCAATCTTATGTTTTGGATAATGTTGATAAAAATGATAATACTATTGTTGATGCTATTCTTGGAATAAAAAATGATCTTGAGCTACAAGACTCTATTTCCACTACAAGAGGTGAAGCCTTTAAAGAAGCCAGGAAAAGAGGTCTTAAGGAATTTACATGGAATGGAAAGAGATACAATACCAACATCAAGAAGGAAGGTGGCGTAGTTGGCAAGCAGCGTGAAGCATATGAATACTTTACTAATAAGCGCGGCATGTCCAAGATACAGGCGCTCGCCATCATAGGTAACCTCATGGCTGAATCCGGCCTTAAAGATGACATATACGGAGACAACAGAACATCATACGGCATACAGCAATGGCATAATGAGCGCATGGATAAGTTGTTCAAGCACGCCAAAAAGAAAGGTCATTCTACACCAACATTCAAAGACCAACTTGAGTTCTTGGCTGACGAATACGAAGGGAAAACCGGATATTCTAATTTCTTGTACACAAGAAAAGGAAAAGAAGGACCAGGGTATTACAACTACAGCCGGCAGGATTTTATGAACGCCGATAACCTTAAGGATGCTGTAGTAGCTTGGAACCAAGGAGCAGGACGTCCTCATAAGAGTGTTATAAGAAATGATGATCGTTATGACTATGCTATGGAAGTTGCTAAAAATCTTGGTTTGGAAATTGAAGAAAATTCCGTATCTTTGTATGGTCAAATGGGATTCGGAGATGATGGAGAAATAGCAGCATCGGTAACACTTCCAGAGGTAGAAGTGGCAGCCGCCCTCCCTAACCCGGAAGCCCAGTCCCAGGAGAGACAGTCCGAGGAAGAGAGACTCCGTACATGGACTGAAACGTATGGTAAAGACATCATAAATCATTTACTGACGTTAGACGGGAAAAAGGATGGTGATGACAGTGATTACAGCATGATGTATAGACAGCATGAAAAAGAAAGCGAAGAGGATAAGAAAATGGCTTTGATTAATGCCGTGCTTCCCAATATTCAGCTTCGCATTAAAGGCGTCACTGATAATTAGAACAAGATTGTTTTATTTCTCATATTAATAAAGCGAAGCCGGATTTGAGACTCGTTATACGGATACCGAAGGTTGAAGAACGATATCAAGATAATCCGGCTTTTTTATACTTCGTAACGATTACAATTTGCAATGATACGAGCTAATGATCCGAACCTACGCTTGGGCTAACGCTATCCTGCCTCACAACACACGACGGCCTCTCCTACCCGCCTGCCTGCTTATCTCGTGGCTACTCGTGAAACTGTTATCGCTTCTCTCAACCTCACTCCCTTCGGTCGATTCGGTTTCAATCGCTTTATATAGATATTGAAAATATAAAAATATATTTTCGTTCTTTCGTATATCTCCCTCCGGTCGATATACTCAATCACTTTTAATATCAATCAGGCTAAAAAGTAAATAGTCGTAATGATAAATTATTAATTGTTTCGAAATCTCACTCACTACGTTCGATTCGATTCCGAAACTATAAAAGTATATTTAAAACAGTATTGATATTTAAAAAATATGAATAACATATAAATATATAAAATGAATACGACTGAATGGAGTATGAATGGAATATATAATAGGGGAAATTCATTTATCCTATTATACCTTTAGATAACTTGTCCCACCACTGATGTTCAGTGACTTACGGGTACGGTACGAATCGGTTACGTTTACCATGCCTATATGAAACAAAAATCCCTGTATCCTATTTTTCTCAAACCGGATACAGGGTCGTGCAATTTCTTTACCGTCAGTATGAATACTTTTCGTATATTTGCACAAAACAAACAACCAATGGCAAAGATAGTAGAAATGACATATTGCGACAAGCTTCACAAATCACTCCTTAAAAAGGAGGCGGTTTCACCCCTTGAGGTTATCTATAATAATCACAATCAGTTAGGCTATAATGTAGTACGCAGACCAGCCGGTCAATGTTTAGGCAATTTAAAGTATTTTAATCTATTTTATAACGGGAGATTTGATAGGTGGTACAAAGTTGATGAGAAACAAAGGGTTGGTAAATACTTTGTCATCACCGACTACTGGAAGGATCGTGTGCGTTGCTTCATGGTCTGGAACTACGGATTTGGTCGTTATTTCCCGTACAATGATTTTGTAGAGGCTATGGTTTATGACTACCGTCGTTTTGGTCGTCTTTGTAATCCTCGTAGCAAGAAAGTTCAAGAAGCTGAAGAAAAGTGTGTTAGGTTTTATGTTAGGTCTCAGATAGACTTGATGAGAAAGGGTGGATATCAGTCTTTTAGGGCTCAATTCGCAGAAGAGCATCCTGAATATTTCATTGGAAAAGAACGTACCACATTTAGATGTCTTAATGGAGCTCTTAGTAGAAATGAGAAGATAGCCGCTTGCCATGCTCATAAAAGAGATCTCAGAACCAACATATTGGATAGCTTTGCTGATAGGATTGCCAAACACCCAAGCACGGCATGGTCCTGGTTTTCACATGTAACAGATAAACAAGGTAAAAATCGAATGTGCTTCTCGGAGAAAGCTGTTGCATTTTTAAATAGAAGGCTCAAGAATAACGGTCTCAAGGAATTGTCTGATTCTTATCTCTATAGATCATTTAGGATTAGGTTATTAAAGCGATTTGATGGGAAATACAATTCTGTTCGTTCGTTCCTCAATGCGGTGGTGATGTCTGTCTTATCATCAGATGTTATTGCTAAGGCTATGAAGAAAATCCAGAGCCCGGTTGTGTTATCTATATACAGGAAAGTTCTCAAGTTGTACAAGAAGAAAGAAAAGGCTGTCAACGCTCCTATAACCAAAGAGGCTCCACCTCTACCATCTTGATTTTTAAATGGATTCGATTCCGTTGGATTTTCTCGTTCGTTTCTCTTATCTTTGTGAAAAAAGATAGTATGAAATTACGAATCATAAAAAATCGTCCGATATTCGCTCCTGGCGGTAGTGTTCAGGATAAGAAACAGGATATTAATGTATCCTCTACTCAGCCTATTCTTGATTATGGAACGCCTGTTAATAAATGGGGTGAATCTGATATTCAGAATATATATATGCCTTCTGATGTGATTTTAGAAACAGAGGAGGGGGAGATAAATCCATTTAGTAGTATGCCTACATCCGATCCGTTTTTTGAAAATCATGATGCAGGATATGCAGGATATCTCGCTGATAATAGGGGTATGGTTAAAAACGTAGAGAAATCAGTCGTTGATAATGCAATGAATGTAGGTGGTGTTGATGCTGATTCCTCTAAAGAAAAACGTTCCCAAGATGGTAATCCTCTTGATCCTATGACTACCCCATATTATTCACCCGATCTAACCGGCAGAGCTCAAATGTTCGGTACAAGTCTTGGCCGGATAAGAGCCGGTAATAAGGTCGGTGCTAATGTGGCTCAAGCTACCTTGTCTGGTGTTAGTTTAGGATTAGGTCTTACCCGTAATATCATGGGAGCTTCATCTGCTGCGTATGCAGCCAGCAGAGACGAGCAGGCAGCGAGGGAAAAACTTGCCAAGGAGCGCCGGCAGCAATTCATCAAGTGGGAACGTGAAGGTGGTGGCGTGAATTTAGGTAACGGTCAGAAGATAGATACGTCTGATATGACCGGCGAATATATTTATCCTCTTCCCAAGTCTATGGAAGATGCTGCGAATGTAGAGATAGAGAAAGGCGAGTACGTGCTGACTCCTGACTCCGTAGGGCCTATGGAAGCCAAAGGGAACAGACATGAAAATGGTGGCACTCCCGTTGATTTGCCTGAAGCTCATATTATTTCAGATTACTGTACTATCGATGATGATTTTGCTTCTTATATTAGAGAAAATTACGGTATTAAGGCAACGTCTAAAGATACGTATGCTACACTCCTTGATCGATATAAGAAGAAGATCGGTTTGTCTGATAAGTACGAAGATCAGGAGCGTGTATATAAGAGATTAGAGAAAAATGAAGATGTAAAAGATAAAAATACATCTAATCTTAATGCTTCTATTCTTTCCAAGTACGTCAATGAAAACCAGAAAGAGATAGACGAGCTTGAAGCACAATTTCGTTCTTTCGCTGAAATCGTTTATGGCAAACAGGAAGAATCTAAGCGTAACGAGAAGATGGATGCTTTCTTTAGGGATGGCGGGGTTGTTGATCTGAATCAGGTAAAGAAACAAGCCAAGGCTTTTAATATTGCAGAATCAGATGCCAAGAACTGGATATATGACGAGTATGTTAAGCAAACCAGAAAAATGGCTGAAGGTGGACCTACTCAGAAGGAGCTGGAGGAACTTAGAAAGAATGCTATCGGCTACAATAAGCTTATCAATCAGTTATTTGGACGAACTCTTAATATGACTGTATCTGATGTTAGTGGTCGTGAGCAGATTCTTAATCCTGATTCCAGTGTCAATGCCAACCAGAATCTCCAACATAGAAGCAATTTAGGATACGGCAGGGTAAATGATAAGGCAGTATCTAATTTGCTCGACGTAAACCGATGGGCTAACAAGTACAATATGGATGGTGATTTTGATACAGAAGGTTTTCAGAAAGGATACAACAGGCAATTAAATGCATTGTGGGCGTTAGCTGATGTAGGTGCTATCACGAATGCTGATGCAGCCAAGAAATTCAGAGATGAGTACGGATTCTGGGGCCAGGATGCCGGAAGCTACGGAGGGAATCAGGCTTATAATTCATTCGCCGTAGATGATAAGTTTGGTCAGACAACAGCCACCCGTTCTTATTATGGATTGGACGTTGTTTCAGCAGAGCAAAAAAGATTGTTAAACGAAAAAGGGATAAAGAATTATGTTGACTTATTTGGTGATAAATCTGATGCCGCTAAGAAGATTCTGGGCTCCGATTATAATAAGTTTGTTGCTTTAAGAGATAGTGGGTTAATGCCGGAAATAGACTTCGTTCTTGAGTCTGTTAAACCAGAAATGAAGCCTATTGAGGCCGGTCCCATAGCACCAGGCCTTACACCGCCTAAGATTGGATCTCCTGGAAGGATAGAGGTAAAACCGAAAGCAAGTACGCCTACGACTGCAACCGACACCGATACAGAGGAGGTGGTTGAAGACAACGGACCTAAAGGACAGGGCAGACCGGAGGCGTTCGGTCCTATCTTCCCGGAAATGCTGAGAACGCTCGATACAGGCTTGGAGATAGAAGGTCTGGAAAGACATCAGGCTCCGAGAATAGATCCGGTTCTTCAATCTGCTGATCAGTATATCAACGAGCTCAACCGCGCGACATCGGCTCAGTTGGACGCAGTAGGTGACGTGCCCGACTCCCAGCGGGCTGCTATTCTGGCTAATATGAACGCCATAGCTGGAAGCAATATAGCCAAGTACGTTAATGAAGTAAATTTCAATAACGCAAGGCAAATAAACGAAGCTGATAGATTCAATGAAATGGCTTATGTTCAGACAGATGATAAGAACATAGCAGAAAGGCAACGTTATGAATCTGGGTTGTTGAAAGCTATGGCTATAAGGGATGAAAATCTTGCTCGTTATTATGACAGTATAAACAGCGAGATACAGAATAAGTTTAATGTTCGAACTTCATTAAATACCATAGCATCCATAGCTCCGAATATGAGAATGCTTCCAAGTGGTCAAATTATTTACGTTCAAGGCAATCAGGATGTGATGAATATGGGTGATTATTCTACACCTTATTTGAAGAGCTTGGAGGATGATGAAGAAGATAAATATAAAAAGAGAAGGAGAAATAGCTGATGGCTTCACAATATAGTATTCTAAGGCAATATGCCCCGTATGTTAGTCCTTACAACATAGATCTTGTTAAGGACGTCATGATGTACAAACAGCAGAAGGTTGATGCTGCTCGTGAAAAGATCTATACCCAGGTAGATTACCTTATGGGTCAAGAGATAGATAAACCTGAAGCCCGCGCTTATATGGAGGATAAGATGTCAGGTGTGATTGCTAACATCAATCAAAAATTCAAAGGCGTGGATCTTTCTTCTGATGGTGTTACGAGAGCCATACAAGGAGAGATAAGTTCGGTGTTGGATGATACGGTCATTAACGCTATTGCCGGTACAAAAGAAGGCAAGAGGGTTATGAAGGAAATAGAATCTATAAAACAGAATCATCCTGAACTTTATTCTCCTATTAATGAATGGCATGCTTTGGATCCTTATTACAAATGGAGGTCGGATGGTAAAGCAGGATCAAGGTTAGGAGGTCTTCATTATTCTCCTTATGTCGATTATATTAAGGAGATAAATAAGCTGGTTAGTGACTTTAGGAAAAATAACGAAGGCAAGAAGATTCAGACAACAGAATATGATGTTAAAGGTAATCCTACTGGTGGTATTATAGAAGTTAATGTAGATGAACTTACAGATTCCCAGATAAGGAATTTTGTGTCTGCTAACTTATCTGAAAATATGAGGAATCAGATGAGAATAGAAGCATCGTACATGGCAGCCACCAATCCGGTGTTCAGTAATCCGGATTTGGTTAGTCAATACATTGGGTCTTATGTAGAAAGATACGATAGGCACATAGGAGCATTGGAAGCAAAAAAGAAATCAGTAGGGGATAATAAGGATATTATTGATCGTATTGACAGTCAGATACAGGAAGCTAAAAATCAGAAAGCCGGAGCCAAGAGGGAGGCAGATATGATAATAGCTTCGTCAGATCCGGTAGCTGCTGCTAATTTTGTTGTCACCAATAATCTTTTCGATAAGATGGTTGATGCATGGAGATACGACAATACAAGTTTTGAAAGGAAGAAAGATGATCTTTATTTTGCAAGGTTGGCAGAGGATAGGGCTCAGCAAAAGTTTTTGACTGATAATGCCAAGTCTATGGTTGAAATATCATTGGCGAATGAGCAGCTTGCTCAGGCTAAGATTGAAACCGAATACATGCGTACTTACGGTTCCAAGATGGGCACTGAAAGCTCATCCGGAGGCACAAGAGGAACAGGCGGTGTAGGAGTGCCGATGGCTCCTATGGACGGGCCTACGGCTATCAATTCTGGAACGGGTAAGATAGGATCTGTTAATTTGGCTAATATCCCTTATGAACAACTCACATCTTCTTCCACAGAGCGTAGAGCAAATTTATTGAAATTATATAATTCATTATCTCCTACAGACAGAAGTAATATCGTTGCAGCATCATACGAAGAAGAAAAAACTGACCCAGGATTGTATGCTAATATGACTCCTGAAGAACGGATATATTCTTATTTAAAAAATAATGGAGGTCAGAAAAACGGATATTTTGGACAAGGAAATAACAGATTGTCTGAAGCTTATGATGCTTTACTTCTTTCTGATTCTAAGGCAAATGGAGCTACAAAGGCTATAAATAACATAACTGATTATCAAATAGATAATATAGTTACTAAAAAAAATAAGGATATTATCAGTAAAGTTCGTAATGCTAAGTTTATGAAAGGAAATTCTTTTATAAATCTTACCGATACAGATGATAAGGCTGGAGCCTTCCTGCTCGCCACAGCCATAACAACTGGTGTATCTGATGCCGTAGGGTTCAGAGAATACATGATGGACCCTTCAAGAGGAATAGATATTCTTAGTGCTATATCTCCGTCATTAGGAGCTAAGGCGAGTGCCGGCAAGTTGGGGAAAAACATATCTGATGCTATTACAAGCGAGAATAATGGTTCTTCTACTGGTACATTGGCTCTTATTAATGGAATGAAGAAACTCAACGGCGATCCTGATTTTAATATATCAGATTATATGACCATAGATAAGGATGGTGATATAGATTTAAAAGATTATCAGGAAGGTGAACCATTAACTATTACCCAGCTAAGATATGCTGAGAAAAACAGTAGAGTGTCTGATATGATAGCAGGTCAGATGCAGGATGAGATAAAAATGTCTGTATCTCCTGATCAGATTTCTGATAAGTTATCTCAGTATCATTACCTTGATTCTTACAAAAGATACAATTGGAATGCCGATTCACCGGAAAAGTCTTTGCAGAAGGCTCAGTTTAGAAGATTGTCTGGTTACATGGCAGGAAAGGTAAATAATCTGGATCCTACTGCTATTAATGCCATTAATATGGATGCCGAGATAGATAATGGCACTGTTAGAAGATTCTTGACTGCTCAAGTAGGTTCCGGTAAAAATTCTTATGTTACAGAAAGGGTTGAGATTACGAATGACGAGCTTCTTAAGGCGGGTATAGATCCTTCGGTCGAGGAGCGTAATTATCCGGTGGATGGTTACAAATCAAGTTTTGGAACCTGTGATTTTGTAGATACCGGAAAGAAGGAAGGTTATTCTTATGATAAGTATCTTATACGTAATGGTCTTCCCCGTTTGGCTTCTAAGGCTGATGTTAAGAATGATCTTTATGATATAGTAAAGGTTCATGGTTCTTACCTTAAGCCAGAAGAAATGAATGTTGTTAAAACCCTTGTTGATAATTTTATTGACATGTCTGATAACATATCAGTTCAGTTGGAAGGAATGGATGACAGGGGTTCGAGAGAGGTAGCGGTCAATTTCTATGACAAAAGGACTAAAAATTCTAAAAATCCTGCATTGTTGTTCTCGGATTTTGTTCCTTTGGATCCAGGTAATGATGAGTATGCGGATTACTGGAATAGCATTCACCAGAAGTGTCCTCAGTACTTCTTTGTAAAATACGTAAAGGAGGCTGTTCAAGAACGTCTTGATCAGATGAGGGATCCGTATATGAGAGGAATAAATATCACGCCCAACATGAATGACAAGTTTAGTAAGTTGAACGATTTTTTGCAGAAAATTTATGGCTGACAATAATATAGATAGATATAATCCTGCTGCTAAAACCACTTACGAAGATGTGGCAAGGCAAAGGAAATTAGCCGAAGAAGAGAATTACACTCCGGCTACATTGCCAGAGACGACAACGCCTCTGGTTCCTAATTATATGCCTGGTGAAGGTGTGTATGCCCAACCTAAATTTCCGGATTACGCATCAAGGATAGCTGCTGCCGAATACGAAGAACCGTATATAGCCAAGGAGATAAGCAACAGCTACTCAGAGGCACTGGCTCGTAACAGCTACAGGGGGGCTACACCTGCCCCGCCGCCTCTTAATCCCTATGGACCGAAGGTAAGTATCCGTGAAAGTCATCAGATGGGTAATGATGGGGTATGGCGTACAAAATATCCCAACTATATTCCGGGTATAAATAATGAGGATTATTATGCCAGGAGACAGAGCGGATGGAGTAAGTTTTGGAATGGTGTAGGCAAATTCGCTTTAAAGTCTGCATTGTACGGCGCACAAGGAGTTGTGTCATTGCCTGACAAACTTATCAATATGGCATCTGAGGGAAGTTACAAAGCTGCGTTAAATACTAACATGGATAAGTTTGTAGGTGATCTTGACCAGCAAATAGACATGCTTCTTCCTCATTATTACAAGAAAGAGGTAGAAGATTATAATTTCGGCCAGAAGCTTTTTAATGATACCGGTAATTTCTTATGGAATGATGTCCTTGGTAATGGTATGTCTTTTACCGTAGGAGCTATGATATCAGCGTACATGACCGGAGGACTTGGAGTTGGATCATTGGGCAATATAGGTGCTAAATTAGGAGGAAGAATCGGAGCTAAGTTGGCAGCAAGGCAAGCTGCCAATAGGGGCATAGGAAGCCTTAAAAGCGTGTTTAACGACTATGTAAGAAAAGGAGTTGCCACCGGAAGAAATGTAGGGGAGGCGGCTAAGACCATGACGTTGCTGGCTACCAGTGCCGGATTCGAGTCATCGGTTGAAGCAAATTCTTTTATGAAGCAATCCGAGTCTGATTTCAAGGATTATTATCGTAAGATTTATGGTCGTGATCCCAATGCAGAGGAAATGGCTGTTTTTCGTAATTCTAATGCTGATGTAGGTAGTGCTATATTTGCCGCCAATATGGGTATAGTAGGATTATCCAACTGGCTTCTTTTTGGTAAGTATATAGGGTTAGGAGGCAAGGCTATACCTGGTTTGGAAAAGAAGCTCAACAAGCATTTATTTGGATTAGGGACGGAAGTTGCGAAGCCGGGAGAGATGGCTATTAAAATAACCAATCCCAATATAGGACAGAAGATAGCAGGCAATGTTTTCAATATCATGAAAAGACCGGTATCTGAAGGCTTATGGGAAGAAGGATCTCAAGGTGCTGTCCAGAATACGGCTGAGGAATATGTTAAGTCAAGATATGATAATGTCGCCATGAACGGAGCCGTTGATGTTCTTGATGCTATTTCTGAAGGATTTAAAAAGCAATATACGTCTAAAGAAGGATGGACTGAAATAGGAATCGGTGCTATTATCGGTTCTTTGTTCGGTATGAGGGAAGGCTTTTTTGGGGTGAAAGAGTATAGTAATAATCAGATATTGCTGGAAAGGCAAGTGAATGAATATAACAAAGCATCTTCTAATCTTAACACGGCGGCTTTGAATACGTTGAAAAAGTCAATGAGTTTAGGGCCTCAAGTTCGTTCCGATGCTCAGTCTATGACCGGCAAGGAGCTTGATGATGCAATGTTTGAAAAGATGTCGATTGACAACCAAATGGGAACCTTAGAGGATTCGGCTGAAAATTTCAGGCAGATGGTTGATATGATGCCTATTTCGGAAATAGCCGAAGCCAACGGAATGTCTTTGGAAGAGGCAAAGAAATACAAGGATTCTATTATTGATAATTATAATAATCGTCTTTCGGATTTCAGATCTGCCCAGAGTTTTGCCGAAGATCTTATAGGTGATGATTCTAAGATTGAGTTTAGAAAATACGTGGCTCGTAATGCTTTTCTTGGTCTTCAATCGGAATCAAGAATGAAAGACATAGCTTCTGTCATAGAAACGCTTTCGGGTCAGCCTCGCGTGGCATATGCACTAAGTACGTTCTCCCGGCTGTCAGACAGGGCAAGGGAGCGGGCGATGGCTATCCGTGGCATACGGTCAAGGATAGAAGAACTTGAATCCGAAATAGAAGATCTTGCTACCCGCCCTCGTAACGTAGAAGGGAAAGATCCACAAGCTGAATCCATACAACGAAAAACCAAAGAATTGGAAAGTCTTAGAACCAATTATAACAATTCGTTGTCTGAGTTATCAACGTTAATAGGAAAAGAGTTTTCGATAGAAGAGTTGGTAAGTAAAACCGAATCTGTTTTATCATCGCCTCTTTCTCCCATAAGTTCACAAGATGTAATAGAAGCCTATGATACGCTTGTGGCTTTTGATGATTATTTTAATGTAAAATCAAGACAGGAAAAGAAGTTTACAGCCAAAGACAAAGCCATGAGATCCTTGGTAAATGAATACCGTAGGAGTTTGATGGACTATAGGAATATGAATAACTTCTTGTCTAAGATGCTTGATAAAAGATTCTTAGCTGACGAAAACAGGGGATTTTCAAAAGCGCTGTCTTCTCTCTGGTCTACTCCTTATAAAGGGGATGACAAGGTTCCTGATTTTGCAGAGCCTAATAAAGTTGGTGAATATGACACTGATGAGGTAGTAGATCAAGCTGTGTCAGAAGGTAAGATTTCGGAAGACGAAGCTTGGACTATCAAGGCTTTTATGCATGCTCTTGATAAAGTAAGGGAAGATAGGATGAAGGAAGCAGAAGACGATATAAAAGAGTCACCGCTTACGGAGTCTGTATCGGATGAAGATTATGAGGCTGCTATGGACAATCCTATTATGGTTCCGGCCATAAGGCAGTCTATAATTGATAAACTATATACAGGTAATGCCGATCTTCTTACTGCGAGAGAAAAAGATGTGTATGATAAATACAAACAAGATTTTGATGATTATGTATCGTCTTTGGGTGACAGTCCTGTTAATCTCATAAAATCATTATCTGAGAAGGCTGATAGGCTTACAAGTCCGAGATCTGTGTATGAGGATAATAAAGCTATTATTGATATGGCTAAATCCAATTTAGAACCAGATCAAAGGAAGGAACTTGATGATGCTATTTCTTCGTATGTTGATATAATGAACAGACGGGATAAAGGGGAGAAGGTTGACGAAGATAAGCTTGCTGATTCGGTATTTACCATAGAAGATCTTGGCCAAGTTGGAAACATCACAGATCTCCTTCCTTATATCGAACAAAACAGGATTATTGATAAAGGTCGTATTTCCGAATCTACGTTAAGTAATTTTGGGGAGGATGATGCTAATATAGATTCTCTTGTAAATGAGTTAGACGAATCCGATAATACGCCGGGAGCCAATATAGATAGCGCCCAGAATCCAGAGACGTTGATGGTAAGAAGAATCTCCAACGACGGCAATGAAAGGTATGAAATTGCCGGTCTTAGAGCCGATAAATTTATATCTTCTATAAAATCATTGGTTCCTATTCAAATAAGCTCTGAAACGAACGCTAATGGTACTAAAAGGTATTCTCTTAACATAGGTGGAGAAACGGCTACTATAATTGAACTGCCTTATCATGCGAGATGGTCTATAGACAAAGAATCGGCTCGTGTTCTTAACCGTTACACAGATGTGTCTATTCAGGACGTGGGTAATTCCTATTCTTTGGTTTATAAGCGTCTTGATTCAGATGAATTGGTTCCGTACAGAACAGGTGTCGGATTCGGAGAGAATGAGGTAGATAAAATAGATCAGGAAGCATTATCTTCTTTGAAAAAAGGAGATAAGGTTAATCTTGAGATAGATGCAAATGATACCTATAATCAGTCTCTTTTTGCCGAATACAATGATGCTGTTCAGTCCGGTGATAAAAAAAGAATAGAATCTGCTGAAAATAAGCTGGTATCCAATATGGTTATCAAGGTCATGAGTGGAAACAGATTCGTTTCTGTTGTTAAAGCTGACACGGGTGGCATAGATGGTATAAGTAAAATAAGAAGAACGGCTTTTAACAAGTGGAAGAAGGACGCCGGCCGGTCGGCTACCATCGGCGTCGGCACGCATGTTGTTGCCCAGACCCTTCCCGGAAGACCGGTATTTAACATTAAGGTAAACGGTCAAGGATATGGCCAGGTAGAAAATCTCCCTATTACCGAAAAAGGTGCTGAAAAAGTATCTGATGTCGGATATGTATTAAATGGCAAAGTTGTGCTTAAGAACGGCTCTAAATACACAGGCTTCCCATTTGCTTATTCTATATTAAATGACAAGGGGAATAATTACAAAAATGTAAGAGTTCCGGTAGTTGTTATCAAGGGTAAAAACGGCCTTAATTATCTTTTCCCTGTTAGTTTACGTTCTGTAGAATCAGAGGAAGGGCAGAAATGGATTTCTTTTATAGATATGCTGCTTGAATCCGGTGACTCTGAATTGTTACAGATGGGTCAAGATGACATACAAGATCTTAATGCGTATCTGACCAAGTTAGGTCTTGATCCGGCTTCGTATCAAGTATCGTATTTGAATCCTATTTCAGGGCTTAGAAAAGCTCGTGAGGCTATAGAAAAATTATCTACAGTTCCTGATGTTGTTAAGTGGGTAGAAGATGGAAGTAGGAGCGTGAAAGACATTGTGACGTCTGAAGTAGAATCTGGAATAGATTTCGAAGGTGAGATGTTTGTCGCTCCTAAGATCAGGATTCAGTTTGGTAAATCATCTTCCAGCCCTAAGTCGCTTATAGAGGATGATCTTCCTTTCTCTGATGAGGGTAAGACCGTTACTTCTAAAGAAGACGTGGATGTTTATGAAGAGGAAATGCCAGAGGAAGGGGCTGTCCGGGAGACTCAGCCGGCGCCATTAGCTCAGCCGACTCCTGCGGCACAAGCTGCGCGGTCTTTACCTGGCAAGAAGCGTACCTCCAGGAAAAACTTCTCTCTTATGTTAAACGAAATAGAATCTCATATAGAAAAAGAAGGATTGCCGCCTTATGCTAATATTTTTGATTTTATAGCAAGGAAGATTGTAGGAGGTGATTTGAGGTTTCTTCGTGAGAGAGGTAATCCTAAAAGCCTTAAGGAAGAAATGGGATTAGAACCTAAAGGAACAGTAGGTGATAAAATATCCACTCCTTCCAGTAAAGGTGGTAAGATCTTAGAAGAATACGTTTCTTGGCTTCGTTCTCAAACAGATCAGGTGGTGGTTGATTATGTTGGGCCAAGATCTGACGAACAAATTATATCAGAGTTGAAAAACTTTTTGAAATATATTAATTTTGTTCCAAGCAAGGCTTTGAATTATTCTCTTAGAGTCAATGGCATGGATACCCTAAAAGAATATGGCACAAAAGAGGAAGTAGAAAAAATGGAATCTGATATCAATAGTTTGGTTTCTAAAGTTTTGCCTACGGTGGACAACCAAACTATAGAAGATGTTTCTACTGCAATAAAATCAAACAACTTGCCTGCCATATGGGAGCCCGTGGAAAGCCTTGATATGACAAACGAGGAAAAAATAGAGTTTTTGAATAACGTAGCAGATTTCCTTAGCGGCATACCAGAGTATGATGCTGTCGTGGAGTCTATAGAGTCAGAATCAGATAATATTTTAAATGATGGAAAAGAAGGAAGTGCAGAAGGCGGTGCAGTACGCACTGAGGAAGATGGCGATAAAAAGGGAGATGGAGAAGGCAAAGGACAATCCAGAACAAATGTCGAAGTTAAAGGAAATATCGAATTACCTGGATATGAAGAAGGAAGAGTAGATAACTATAGGAAGAACGGAGATAAGTTCTCTGACATTGCTGAAGTCACTTTATGGCTACTTAGAAGGGCTGCCGGCATAACCTCTATCCCGGAAGGAGAAGAGGTTTATGTAGAGGGAGATGAGGTTAATAGTATTATGACCGATATGGAATCAAGGTATGGTATAGACACCATCAATCACTCGCATACGACTAAGGCTATAAGGGATCTTAACGGCGTATCAGGTTATAAAGTAGAATACGGCTTAACCTTTTTGACATACGATCCTTTTATTAGGATATCCAATCCAAGGGAAGAATATAAGGCTGCGAAAGACGAGCCTCGTATATCCGAAGAACCGCTTACTCACATATCAAGGGTGACAACCCCTTATTTCCTGTACGGCGGTGATGAAGCATATACATCTGTTCCGGCTAAGGTAGAACCTATACCGGAGAAGATAATGGGTCGTAATGGCATTAAATTTGGTATGAGTGTAGTCGAGTTAACCAAATTAGGGTACAAAAAAGCTGGTGGAAACTGGATATATAAATTCTATATGAACTCAGGTGTGTATGATTTGTATAATATCAGTACCGGTGAAGCGTTTAGGGCAAAACCGGATCTTGGAGTTAAGATAAGTTCCAGTGCATTCATCCGCTCTTTATCTCAATCTGGTAGAAAAATACAAAATATGATGAGTAATATGAGCCAGGAAGAGATAGATAGGAATAAGAATCTCGTAGAAGGTTCTGATAATTCGGATTCGATAAATGAGTTAAATAAGGAGTGTTGAGTATGAGAAGGAGATTTTTTTAATGCTGCGGATAATTTCGTGGGAGGATGTTATAATAAGTTATCCAATGAAGATATAAAAAGGCTTGGAGGAAAAAGACCTTATGTATGTCAGTTTAATAAAATTCATATACATATAGGACCTGTATTAAAAGATCATGATTCTGATGTTAGTTACATAATGTTTAATAGTAATTGGAATTATGGTGGTTATGAATCTATGGTTTATAATCATAGCAATAATGGTATTTTTATATTAGGTGAAAACAAAATTGGTAACATAGAAGATCATATACAAGATCTAACATATTGGTACGAATATGATCCAAGCATTAATGAAAATTATTGTTATTTTTATTATGAGGCTAATAACAGCGGAAATGCTATCAAGTTGAATGGTGAGTTTGGTGATACCAGTACTGTTTTCAACATTCCCAGCTTGGAAGTCACCACTCTTCGTGATGGCAGTTTGAGTTTTCCGGAGATTTATATAGAAGGAATTTGGGATCCGTCATTGTATAAGTCGGTTTTATAATTAACTTTGCAAAAAAGTTAATTACAATGGGTGTCAAATGTCAGATAGAAAAAAAGGAAAATGAAATAAAACGGGTTAAGGCTCCTAACGGGGAGCCTTCCGTTCTTTACGAAAGTGCCTTAAAATTATTAGGAAACAGCGAGCGGGCCCTTCAGGTATGGGCTAAGGCTTACACTCCTGGTTTTTTGTCGTATTACGGTCATTGGAATAACCCGGCTCCAGGGGAGATGTTTAACACCGATCCCAATGGCGAACCTCTTTTAGAAGATGTGCTGTCGTATATGAAGCGTCAGACTTATTTTGCTGATCCTTTAACGGCTCAGGATGTTAAGGATGTAAGGGATTTTCTTTTATCTACCTATGGTGTTTATACGGCACCATCATTATCCAACATCATTCTTCATTATTTTTATGTAGATGGTAGTTTGATACTGAATGAGCAGAATTTAAGAAGATCAGGCTTGTATAATGAAACAGAGATAAGTAGAATCTTATCTGATCCTTCTGTTCTTAATGAAGTTTCGACATCCATGAGGAAGTTATTGGATTATTCCAATAACGAACATGATAGGGAAAAAGATAATTATTTTATGTCTGTTGACTATCAGTATGGTCCTATTGTTTACAAGGAGGAAGTGTTTAACCAATTTGGTAAAAAAGTACCATATAATCCTTCTGAGCTTTATTATGCTATGCGTAAAACAGTAGCCGGCATAAAAAAATTTTCTGAATTTTCATCTGCTTTTGAATCGTTGAGAAACTCATATCCTGAACTGGTTGAGAAATTCGTTTCTGATAAAGAATTTGCCGAATCTATGTTTGATGAGTTTTCATCTACGAATAAGATTCCGGTAATAAACATAGAAGGGGATGATGTGGTAGAAGGCAAGAGAAGATCCTTGTCTAAGCTACAAGATCTGTCTTATTACAATCCTGGCAAAATAGAGTTCCTAAGAGCTCGTATATCAGCTTATTTACATAGGGTTAATGCCGACACAGAATCCGATTTAAGAAGCATGATATGGGATATAGAAGAGGCTTGTACGTGGTTTGGCATAGATATAATAGGGACATCGGAAACTTATGATGGCACAGAAGAATCTTTGAATAAGATAGATAATTTGATGCTGGATCTTGATATTTATGTGGCCAGGCACAATGATGTAAATTATGCTCCAACGCTGGCATCTTCTATTGATGATGTTCTTGGTGATAGTACAGACTATTATTTTGGATTATTGCCGGAGTATATGGATAATTTGAATATCGTTTATTCTGAATCCGATATAGACCCAGTAGAAGCATTTGAGAAACATTCATTGCTTAAGGTAGGAGATAATCTATATCAAAGGATCAGCAAAGATGATCTTAACGAGATGTATCAAATATCAACAGTGTTAGCCAAGCACAACCTAACTCACTTTCCTGCTAAAATATATCCTGAATCTTGTTTTAAGAACGGCGTTTTGGATAAAGAGAAAGTACGGAACGTAGATAATAATACGCTCATGGATTCCATTAAAAAATACGTCAGATCGTTCATGGATTCTCAGAACACGGAGGACATGATAATGACCAGGATGGCGTTTGGGCACCCGGCGGTACTTGATGTTTCTTACGCGGATGTGGATCGGGAATTTAGTCGGTACATGAACAAAAAACAAGATAGCGAAAACCCATTATCCTTATTCGATTTATACCAATATTACCTTGACAATAAACTCCATAAAACAAAATTATATGATAATGCCTATAAGTATCTTGACTTCAAATCTGGTCCATCTTTGGGTCTTATTTCTGATGATCCTGATATTTTGAAATCAATAGAATTATCTTTATCTGGAAAAGACAGGTTGATGTTGTTTGATTATAGCATGACCAGCACCGACCCTTTTTTATCAAAATTGTTTTATTTGGATAGGTATGACCCTTCGTATGCCGAGAATGATTTTGAACACTATTTTTACACCAGGCACCCGTATCTGTTAAAAGAAAAATCGGGCCCTAATATCGTAGAGCAAGATGGTGTTATAACAGCCGAAGGTATTTATGATAATTTTATAAGAGTAGGTAATAAGATATGGTCTAAAGTAAGCGAAAGTAGTTCCGGCTCTATCTACCAAAATCTGACAGGGACCGAATCGGAGGTGAAATACGATTCTACCCAGAAGGCTAAGACAGTAGAAACCGATTACGCTCCATACCAAAACAGATCTGGCTTGACGCAAGATATGACCATAAGCAAGTCTGAATTGGATGATCTTAACAAATTAGAATGCAGGTAATTTTTGTATACATATATATAGTTTTTTCATAGTTATAATTTGGGAAGTGAGGCTTGTGAAAGTCTCACTTTTCTTATATATGCACGTATATCAATAACATACAAGAAAAGTTAGATTTTCGTTGTTTATGAATTATTTTTATTAAGTTTGCAATATTAGTTTCAGGAAGGGATTATAGAAAATAGGGAAGGTAAGAACAGAACGTAACTAATAACGGTAGGAAATGAGAATCAGTACCATCAAACGTAATAACAGCATTCATCTTATGTATAAAAACATTATGAATGATTTAGGTCAATTAAGAACTGTAGTTTCAAAATCCTATATTTATAATCTGATACGAAATCAAACCGGATTAAGTATCAGAACTATATCCCATGTCTTGAATCACACAAAAGAACAGGATACAGATTCTTTGTGAAAAGCGTACATTTTCATACATTTGTGTGTTCTTTAGTTTTTAGATTTAAGTTTTTCATGGTATTAGTTTAGAGATCAGGGCTCGCAGTGATGCGGGCCCTGATTTGATTTAAAAAGTATTAAAATATTTGTTATTTAAAATCCTGTTCCTATCTTTGTTCCAGAAACAATGAACAACGAGATCCCACCTCTGGTTGTTTGATGTTGAAAGATATTTTTGGCTCATTAGGGTTTGTCATAGTGGGATCTGACATTCTCTTTTGGGCCTATTTTTTTATCATGGATAAAGTTTCTGTTTTTGAAAGTTCGGATTTTGGAGAGCTTAGAATTATTGTAGATCCAAAAGGAGATGTTTGGTTTGTGGCGTCAGATGTGGCTAAATCTCTTGGATATATAAATGCTAAAGATGCGGTAAAAAGACATGTAGATGATGATGATTCCATACTTTTGCAAGTATCTGATAATCAATGGGGCGTGAATCAATCCATATTGAAAACCAGATATATAGATAGTATAAGAATAATTAATGAATCTGGTTTATATTCTCTTATATTATCTTCAAAATTAGAATCTGCTAAGAGATTTAAACGATGGATAACATCTGAGGTTCTTCCTTCTATTCGTAAAACAGGAGAATATAAAACAAGTTCCGGTGGAAAGGGAATTTTGGTCCCTGACTTTTCTAATCCGGCAGATGCAGCAAGAGCCTGGGCTGATCAATATGAAGCTGCTCAGAGAGCTATAGCTGAAAAATCTCAGGCAGAGGCAGAGAAGCAACAGGCTTTGAAAACAATAGAAGAACACAAGCCCGATGTAGAATTTGCCGAGTCTTTTAGGAAAGTAGACCATAACAATATGTGGCTAATTCGTGATATTGCAAAGAAGTTAGAGCAAAATGGTGTTATCATAGCCGAAAAGAATCTTCGTTTGTTTCTTGAAGAAGCCAAGTTTATGTTTAGGAACGGTCTTGGCAAATGGGAGTTGTACAGTAATGTTGTAGCTAAAGGGTATGGAGTGTATAGATCTTATTTCATAGATAAGTATTCTGGTGATAGAATCAATCAACAAACTATCTACATGACTGGCGCCGGATATGAAGTAACTCTAAATGGTATAAAAGGAAAACTCAAAAATGTATTTCTAAAATATGGCAAATTTGTTTAAGTTTATTTGCAGGTAGTGTTTTTTTTAAGAATGAAAAGCACTACCTGTTTTTTTTTGTTTCTGTTTTTGCTGAAAATATTTCTCTTCTATAGGAAATAAACATACCTGTATTCCACCCTGCAATCATGATCTTTGTTACGTGCTTCATGCACGTATGTTTAACAATTAAATACTATAAAATTATGGGTGGTGATAAAATCGTCCTTTTAGATGGAGCCGGGGCTAACGGTGGTGGTGCAGCCACTAACGGTCTTCTTTCAATGATTCCCGGCATGTTTGCTAATTTGATAGGTGGTAATAAAATGGATCCGAATCTGGTAGCGGCTTTGATGAATGGTCGTAACAACCAGGACGGTTTCGGTGGGGCTAACGGTTGGTGGCTCTGGATAATTGTTTTGTTCTGGCTGTGGGGTGGACGCGGCTTCGGTAACGGTTTTGGAAATGGTGGTGATTGTTGCGCCAATGGTTTACCCGCTCAGTTGAATAACGATTACGGTCGTGAGCTTCTGATGCAGGCAATTCAAGGTAATCGCAGTGCCATAGATCAGATCGCTTCTGCTTTGAACTGTTCTACTACTCAACTTCAGAACGCTATCTGCAACGTACAGGGTGCTATTGATAAAGTAGCTGGTCAGGTAGGTATGACTTCTCAGGCTGTTATCAACGCAGTTCAACAACAAGGTTGTGAAATCGGAAATCAAATCAGCTCTTGCTGCTGCAATCTGAGTTCGTTGATCAATCAAAGCACTTGCCAGACTCAGGGAATGATTACTCAGCAAGGTTTTGATAACCAGCTTCGCACGTTGGAACAAACCAATATCTTGCAGAACGGTCTCAACCAAGGTCTGGCTAACAATCGTGAGCAAGCTACAAGCCAATTCAATATCTTGTCTGCGAAACTTGACGCTCAAACCGTTATGATCAACGACAAATTCTGTCAGTTGGAAATGAGGGAGATGCAGAACACTATTGCTCAACTTCGTGAAGAAAAAGCGGCTTTGACAGCTTCGGCATTATCTCAGCAACAAACCCAGAATATCGTTGGTCAATTACGCCCGACGGCCGTCCCAGCCTACCCCTCTTGTTCTCCTTACCAGGCTTATTCTTGGGGACAGGTATTCGGAGGAGGTTACTGCAATAACGGATGTGGATGTAACAACGGATGTTGCAATAACAACGCTGCTGTCTGATTTTATTAAGAGAGGAGGCTAATATGGCTTGTGTTTCTAAAATAGGATCGTTGTATGAGATGGTTACGAAGAATGTTATTGTCAGTACGACAAATACAATCTTCGGTATTAACCCACGGGCTTGGATCGCCCTTCCGTGTGAGGGTCTTATCCTTCTTAAGATAAGGCAAGTAGTCCCCACAGCCGGAAGTGCTCTACCGGTACAGATTGCGGTCCCGGCAAACAGCACAGTTTCAACAGTAGGAGCCGACACCTGTTGCTCGGTTACGGGAGTGAATGTCGTGAACCCTATTAACGTAGCTGTAACGGGTGCTGCTATGGTAAATGGCACAGAACGCCTTCTGTACTTCAATAAAGTTCGTGGCGTGTTAAGATTAATGGATTGCTGTGTTCCAGTAGCGGCAGCCCAGGCGTCTGAAGTTAAAGCAGGTAAATGATTTCAGTAGGGTGATGGAGATCATCACCCTATTTTCACCTAAATAATATTTTGATCATGTTTTCAGATTTGAAGAAGGGGTTTCAGGTACATACCCTTGATACTAATACAGTACCTAAATACGAATTGGGAAAGGTAGTAGCCGTATCCGAACCCAGGTATCTTCCTCCTCAGCCGGGTCAGTATCAGGCGATGCAGACCCGCGTGGTGGATCTGACGGTAGAGCTCACTGGCGAAACCAAGACCTATACGGTCCCGGAATCCCAGAATGTGGCTAAGGCTATGGGTATAACATTATCTACCAGCATAGATCCGATTATGAACGAACTGAATGCTATAAAAAGCACCAGTCAAGACATAATAGACAGCGTAGATACCCATCGTGCCAAGATAGAGGCTTGTGAATCTATATTAGAAGACATCAATCCGGCATTCAAACAAACGAGAGAGCAGGATCGTAAAATAGCTGGTATAGAAAATAAGGTGAATGACCTTACTGATTCATTCGAAGATTTAAAGAAGTTAATTGTAGAACGTTTGAAATAAGTATAATATGATAGTATATGATTTAAATTCAGGACACAGAGAATATCCTGGATATGATGAGATAGAAGACAGGCGAGGTGGAGGCAGAGGCAGAAGCCGTCGTTCTGATGGGACGTACATGGAGTACGGACATGGGTTCCTTCCTCCTTATGATCATTACGGTATGCATGAGAAGATGAAGGAAATGGAAGAACGCGAAAACGAGCTGGAAGAAAGGGAAAGAAGGCTCGAAGAGCGCGAACGTCGTCATGAAATGGAGGACCGGGAATACCGGAGGATGGGTTACGAATCCTACCCGACCGATTACTATGGAGACGACAGATACTACGGTGACGGACCTCAGATGCGTAGAGGTCGCGGACGTGGCAGAGGTCGTTCTTATTGAGGAGCAGACGCAGAGGATCCAGCTTATCAGAAATATGTAGATACTTACGGCTACCATTTTTCTAATGCTCTTGCTGATGAGGCGGTAAAGAAGATGGTCAACGTCGATGGATCCAAGAGGATCTGGAAGCAGCCGGAAATAAAAGATATTTTTGAAAAGTGCGGAGCGAAGAAGCCGGATAAAGCGACATGGGGCGATGTCCAATATGTCTTTGCAATGTACTATTCGGATGGTTTTCCGAAGGTCTTCAAATGTGAGAACGAGTTGGTGAAAGCTACGTTAATGTATTTGGATGATCCGGATGCTCCCGAAGGAGTAGCCTTTATAAGATGGCTTGCCGTGCAAGATTACCTCGGCGAAAAAATAAACTGGAAGGATCTGACCTGAGATCCAGACCCAGGTCCTTCCGGTGGTGCGGGAGCCATAGTAAAAAATATGATTCCCGCATTCCCGTTTTTCCCGTTTGGAAAAAAAGGAATAAAAATATTATACCGGTCGGCGGGCAATAGAATACCCGTGGCCGGTTTGTTTCACATAACTTTTTTTTGGACATGAATATAGCACACGAATCTAAATCGAATAAAACCCCATTGTATTTAATAGGAGAGTTGATTGGCGTACCGAATACGGTTATGGACTCAGCATTGCATGAACTGAAAGATAGAATAGACAAAGACCCTAAATATAAAGATGTTAAAAATTGGCTCGAATCTTTACCCAAGATCTGAACCTATTTTTTCCCAATACCAGGCCCGATGCGATTTTAACGTATCGGGTTTTTATTTTAATTCATATTGTTTTATTTTAAATCTAATTAATTCATGAATGTCGTACTTTTGTTGAAAAAGTATTTTTTATGGAAAATAAGGAAGATTACGTTGGTTACGAAGATCAAGAACTGTGTAACCGGTATTACAAAGAGGCTGAAGCCATGAGGCAAAAGCAGGACTGGTCTCGGCTTAGGGCTGTCCCTGCTCCGGCCAAGGGAACGCCGTCGCCCGGCTGGGGTCAGCTTGGACGTGGAAATGATGTCCGTGTTAAGTACGTTAGCATCAATTCAGGATTAGGAGGGGACAGATTATGACTGTAGAAGAATTGGCTAATAAAAGATACAGTGGCGAATTTGTTTTCATGCTTGGTCATTTGGAAGGTATAACAAGATTCGTTTTTGAATGTTTTGATCCCAGACCTGATCACGAAGGTAAAAATACTTATATGGTTTCCTATTTTGATAAGGGACTTCGTAGAAGAGATGTGGTAGATGTGCCATGTTATATGAATGTTTTAGCAAAATAAATTAAAATATTGTAAATATCGTGGTTAGAATCGCATATTTCGGAACCGATGGCTGCCCCGGTCATCACGTTATTCCAATACGAGGTAAATTCACAGAAGAGGATATTAAGGTAATAGAATCTGTAGATTGTGATGATTTCTATAAGGTGTTTGATGTCATGCGTTTTAAGATAGCTGAGTTTAAAGGATGGACGATATTGGGAATCCCGGCAAGCTTAGACGATCATAGACTTGGAAGCAAAACCGTTATCTTCATAGAAGGTAAAGCTAACGAAGCTGATTTTATAGAAGTCACACAAGAGTATTCTTTTCTTAAAAATAAGGTAAAGAAACTTGCCGAATTGTATCATGATGGAGAATGGCTTGCGACTGGTAAATTGAATCAAGATCCGCCTACTAACAAGGAGCGGTTTCAATTTACGTTAGACAAGGATGATATTATTAACATGATTAGGGGAGTCGATTTAGATCCTTATTCTGATGTGGCGAATGAAATGGAGAAAATCGGATTGGGATCATCATCTGATTCTTCATATGAGGGTCCCACATGGTCTTGGTTTGTTAACAAAGTAGAACTTTGGCAGAAGAATAATGTATGGGATAGTTTCTCCGCTGAGTTTTTGTGGGGTTTGTATTGTAGGATAAAGAAAGTATAGTAACAATTAATTTAAAACAAATCATGGAATTAAAAGATTTTAAAGATGTGGTTAGAGTAATGACAAAAGAAGAGTTCGAATCAACAATCGAAGAAGATATTAAATTCGTTGAGGGATTCAAGAATTTCTTAAAACATGATGATGCCACGAGGATAGTAGAGCATATCAAGTCTGTGTTAGAAGCATCAGTAGATTACTACTATCCTAATCATCCTGAAGTAGAATTTGAAAAAGATTTTAATATACAATACGATGTCAATAATATCTTGAACAAATACGGCCACACCGAAATGGGCATGTATAAAATACAGCTCTATATAGAGAATATTTTGGGTAGTATTCAAAACAAGAAGCCTGTAGACGTGGGAGAAGTCTCTGACGGATACCACACTTTCAATGAATTGTATCGGTATCGCATGTTGTATAACGCTGCCTTCTTTAATCTATTAGACAGAAGCGGACAGGTTGAAGTTTGCAAATCAAGGAGACACAGCGACGGAGAAAAATGCTTCGGTTCTGATGATTGGTTTATTGTGATGGCGATCCTACCTACCGGTCAGGTATCTAATCACTATGAAAGCAAATACTGGGATTTGTTTGATGTTCCTGAAAGAGAAACCGCTTTCGAATACGATGGTCATACACCAAATGAAGCCGCCGACAGACTTGAAAAGTATCTCAAACTGCCTCGTCATGGCATGACATTCTAACAGGCTTTAGAACGGCTTAAATTAGGTCGTAAGATAAAAAGAATCGATTGGGGTAAAAAGTATATCTGTATGTTTGACGTAAATATATTGATATCCGAAATAACATTAAAACAATATAATTTTATTATAAGGTTTTAATGTACCATAAATGGTCCGGATATTAGCCTAAGCCTTGAAACGAAGGCTACGTTATTTAAGAATAGATAGTTACCTACGGATGTTTACCCAAGTCTGTAGCTCTAAGGTAAGTG